>Ga0265798_10002531_pt1 | contig 26899 bp, 22 predicted proteins | sample P3T30metagenome_FD_192430 | JGI IMG/M metagenome (GOLD analysis project Ga0265798, IMG submission 192430) | Plant litter microbial communities from East Loma Ridge, Irvine, California - P3 T30 | ecosystem: Environmental > Terrestrial > Plant litter > Unclassified | place: USA: California...
GCGTGGGAATGCCTCCCAGGACGCTCCGCGTCCGCTCTTGAATGTGGCGCAGATGCGTGGACAAGCTCCAGCGTTATCCACGTCATGCGCTCGGCTCACTGAATCCGCAGTCTGTGCCATTTGTGACGCGGAGCGTCACGGGAGGCATGCCCACGCGGAGCGATGGGCACGATCAGTGTTTGACAGACTTGTGTATAACGATGAGCGCAGAGCATGGGCACGATCGGTGTGCGTGAGACCACTGATCTTTCCCACGCTCCAGCGTGGTAACGCCGCCCAGGACGCTCCGCGTCCGCTTGTGGCCGTTGCAGAGTTCGCGAAGATCATGGCAAGTCATCGCGCTATTGCCCTATCATTCGCGCTTTTGCAGCCCGGATACCCTCATGACCACTACCCCAGATACATTGCTCGCCGCCCTTGAGGCCTCTTCCATGCTGGAAATCGACGGTCTTCACGCCTGGGAATTTTCCCTGGGTGAAGAGTTGAACATCGAATGCATGGACGGACGCGAGCGCAAGGTATGGCGTTTCACGCTGGATCAGGTCAAGGCTGCGGTCTTCGACGAGTCGCTGCAAAGCTGGGTCGTCAACGATGGCAACGCCGACCACCGCATCGTCTGCCTCGATGCCTTCACGCCTAGCGATGAAGACGACGCCGACGAAGCTTGATCCAGATCAAGTGCGCTTCACCGGTTAGCCGCTAGATTCGACGCTGTACACACTGGCTTCGCCAGTGTCGGCCCAATGGACTGGGCCGAAACCGAAAAGATAGGGAGATCCAATGTCTACTCAAGGTGCGTTGAGTCGTGCACGTCTGTTGCCGACGTTTCTGGGCGTCCTGCTGCTGGGGCTGGGCATCATCATGGTCATCGGCGGCTTCAGGCTGTCGGGCCTGGGCGGTTCCTTCTATTACATGCTCTGCGGGTTCGGTTTCTCGGCCATCGGTATTCTGCTGGTGATCGGGCTGCGCTTCGCTGTCTGGCTGTTCACCCTGATGCTGTTGCTGAGCACAGTATGGGCGTTATGGGAAGTTGGCCTGGACCGTCAACGCCTGATGCCGCGCCTGTTCGTGTGGTTCCTGGTCGGACTGGTGCTGGTACTGCCCGTTGCACGTCAGGCGCTCAAACCTTCCCGTCAGCGCGTGTCCGTCAGTAGCCTCATCATCGCTTTGGTCCTGGCGGGCATCACGCTCGACCCCATCGGTCAGCTCAAGTACTTCACTCAGCATACGCAGGAAATCGTGGCCACGCTGGTTCCGGGCATGGAGCTGCCGTGGGTGTCATTTGCCGAGACACAAGCCGGGTTCCGGCAGCCGGAAGGCTAGTCGGCGCAGATCCATTGCAGGCTCTGCAAAACTACACCCCGTTGTCAGTGTCATAGAGCTGATTGCCGCGTGACAGGCGTCATAACTTCAACAAAAGGGATGCCCCCATGCCCCACAAAATTCTGCCTTGGCTGGCGATGGCCAGTGCCATGAGCGCTTTCACCCTGCAGGCTCAAACCATGACCGATTCCGAACTGCTGCTGGGTTCCTACACCCAGGGCGCGAGCGAGGGGATCTACCGTTTTGGCTTCGACAGCAAGACCGGCATGATCAGCCCCAAGCCGCTTCAAGTGATCAAGACCGAGAACCCCTCCTGGCTGACGGTTTCCAAAGACCAGCGTTACCTGTTCGTCGTCAACGAAAACGGCCCTGGCCAGACCGACACGGTGGGTAAGGTCAGCAGTTTCTCCATCGAACCCAAGACCTTCAAGGTTGCACCGATCAATCAGGTCGAAACCAAAGGCGAGGAGCCGACTCACTCGAGCCTGAGCAAGGACGGCCGCTACTTGTTCGTGGCGAACTACGCGGTGAACCCTGATCCGGGTGGCGCGTTGTCTGTGATGCCGGTCGGCAAGAATGGCCAGTTGAGTGATGCCGTTCAGGTCCTGCCTCTGGGCCCTGGCAGCAAGGTCAATCCGGAACGGCAGGCCTCGTCCCATGTTCATCTGGCAGTGCCAACGCCGGATGGCAATTACGTGGTAACGGCCGACCTGGGTGCCGACAAGCTGTTCGTCTACCGCTACAACGCTGATCAGGCCAAACCCCTGCAACCTGCCAAGGTGCCGACCGTGCAGTTGCCAGCGGGCAGTGGTCCACGTCATGTGCTGTTCAGCAGCGATGGTAAACATGCCTGGCTGGTACTGGAAATGTCGGCTCAGGTGGTGGTGTTCGACTACCTGGACGGCGGCTTCAAGCAAACCCAGATCCTGGACATGAAAAACAAGGGCGTTGACCAGAAGAACGGCGGCGGCGCCTTGCACGCCTCACCCGACGGCAAGTTCCTGTACGTGACCAACCGTGGCGAGGCCAATCAGGTCGTGGTGTTCCGCATCGACCCTGCCAGCGGGAAGCTTGAGGAAATCCAGCGTCGCACTGTTGAAGGCAAGGAGCCTCGTGAGTTCAGCTTCGACCCCAGCGGCAGGTTCATGCTGTTTGCCAATCAGAAGAGTAACCAGATCGTGACGGTACGCCGTGATCCGCAAACCGGCATGGTTGGCGAAACGGTGCAGAAACTCGACGTGGATGCACCTTCTTATGTGCATTTTCTGAGCGACAAATAGGATACAAACGCTTCAGCCCGCGCAAACCGTGGGCTGAAGCCGTTATCAATCCTGATGATATAAGTTAGTGCTACAAAAGATTTCTGCTGAATCACCCTCAGGCGTAAGTTTGAGTCACGGCCAAGACGGCCAGAACTCACAGCAGCACAGAAGCAGCGTGCAGCGCCGACATAGAGAGGTGACCAACATGAACTTCAATCTTTTCTCCATCATTGCTGCATCGGCTATTTCCGCTTCCGTGGCACTTCCTGCCAGCGCCAGTGTTGAAGTCAGCGACAAGAAAGCCCACGCAACACAGACCTACACAACCAAGTATCTGCAACAAAGCGCCAACTTCTACGCTGCGCTGGATCACAAGTCCGCCCAGTGAAACGTGCGTGAATCCATTCCCCGTTAACGAAGGTTTCGATGCCGGGGAATGGATTCGTGAACGGCAATGCTTTCGCGAGCATGTTCGCCCACACAGATCCACGCGACCACTGCCCATTGCGTGGCAGACAAGGCATGGACTGTTACGTGAGCCTGCTCGCGAAAGCGTTGAATCCCCTTGACCCCGTTACCTCATCCGTAACGGGGATTTTTTTGTGCCGGAAAAAGACAGTCAAGGGCAATTGGTCTATTTGCGCATGACCGCTTCAAACAGATCGGAGTCCAGAAAGCGCTGCAGCCAGTTGCGCAAGGCAGGGTAGGGACTTTGCGCAAACCAGTCCGGATCGACAAAGCAGAACTGGCGAATGAACGGCGCGAGGGCGATGTCAGCCAGTGTCTGGCGTTCACCCAGCAGATAAGCCTGCGATTGCAGTCGATCTTCCAGCTTGCGCAGAAAGACTTCGCCCAGCGCTCGGTAATGCTCGGGTGGATGCTCCGGGTGGCGCACGGCGTACTTGTAGCGGTCCAGATTCAGCTTGAAAACCTGATCGTTCTCTTCGATCAGGTCGGCGATCTGCCGTTGTCCCGCAGGAGCCTGCGCCAGCAGCCAGTCATCCGGGTCATTCTGCGCCAGTGCCCAGTGCATGATGTCCAGGCTCTGTTCCAGAACACGGTCCTCCAGGACCAGCACCGGAACCGTGCCCTTGGGCGAGCGCTCGAGCATTTCCGGCGGCTTGGCCTTGAGGCTGACTTCATGGATATCCACCTGGCAGCCCGCGTAACGCAGCGCCATGCGGGCGCGCATGGCGTATGGGCAGCGGCGGAACGAGTAAAGCATCGGCGTCATGAGCTGCCGACTTCGATGGTGCTCAGCCCGTTGCCCTGACGACGGACCTTGATCTGCACCGGGATGCGCTCGTGCATTTCCTGAACGTGGGAAATGACGCCCACCTTGCGACCCTGCGCCTGCAGGCCGTCCAGTGCATCCATGGCCAGTTGCAGCGACTCCGGGTCGAGGCTGCCGAAGCCTTCGTCGATAAACAGCGATTCGATACGCAAGGTGCTGGACGCCATCGATGCCAGGCCCAGCGCCAAAGCCAGCGACACCAGAAAGGTTTCTCCGCCCGACAGCGAATGCACCGATCGGGTCTCGTCGCCCATCTCGGTGTCCAGCACCAGCAGGCCGAGCATGCTGCCGCCGCGCTTGAGGCGGTAGCGGCGCACCAGTTGTTTCAGTTGCGCGTTGGCGTGGTGCACCAGCAGATCGAGGTTGTAGGCCTGGGCGATCTTGCGGAATTTATCGCCTTCGGCCGAGCCGATCAGCGCAGCCAGTCGTGCCCAGCGTTGGTATTCGCCGGTGGCGTCGTTGATGCGCGTCTGCAATTCACTGTTGGCGTTGCGGCGGCGCTGGTCTTCGCTCAGTTGCGCGCGCAGTTCGGCACAGTGCTGTTCGCTCAGGGCCGTCTGTTCCTGCGCCTGCAACAGGGCGACATTCAACGCGTCGCTGTCGGTCAGGTCGGCATGTTGCGCCTGATGCTGCTGCACGCGCTGTTCGCGTTCGTTGAGCAGGATTCGCGCCTGCTCCAGCGCTTTCTCGGCTGCCTGCGACTGCTGGCGCAACTGTTCGACCTGCTCGTCATCGTAGGTGAGGAGGGTGTCCAGCGCCGCGTCATCCAGTTCTGCGTGCTGACTGCGCCAGTCGGTGAGGGTGGCGTCCAGCTCCGTCAGTTCCTGCTGCAAGGCCTGCTGCTGTTGCTCACCGGACTTGAGTTCGGCCGCCAGCTGTATCAGCTGACTCTGGATATCCTGCAGGGACTGGGCAGCCGAGCTTTCGGCCTGACGGGCCTGCTCGACGGCGTGTTCCAGCGTCTGCTGCCACTGCTCGGCGCTGGTGTGGTCGCCCAACAGGTCCTTTAACCGTTGCTGGCTTGCCTGCTGCTGTTCGCTGAGGGCGGCCACTGCCTGCTGCTGTTCTGTAACGCGCTGCAGGCGGTTCTTCTGCTCGACCTGTTCGCTGTCGATGCGCTGCTGGCGTTCACGCTGTTCCTGCTGCTCTTCGCCTTGCTGCTCCAGTTGATCGAGGCGCTGCACCACTTGCTGCTCAAGCTGCATCACGGTGGTCGAGGCATCACTGCGCAGCCCATCCAGAGTCTGCGAAGACACCAGCGGCGCGAGTGCAGCCAGTTCTTCGTCCAGACGCTGCTGATCAGCGCTCAGTTGCTGGAGCTGTTCGGTCACGTGATGGGCTGCGGCCTGACTGGCTTCCTGCGCGGTCTGCACCGACTGCTGCAGGCGTGCGGCATCTTTCTGCAGATTGAGCAGGGCTTGCTGGCGCTGCTCGTCGCGCAGAATGATTTCGTTCAAGTGGCTGAGCTGCTGGCTCAGCCAGGCATCGCGTTTGGCAGGATCACGGTCCAGCAACTGGGCGCCGAGCGGATGCGCTTCAAGGTCCGGAGCCAGTGCCTGATGGCGTTGCATCAGTTGGTCGTGCTGGCGTAGCAGTTCTTTCTGCCGGGCGATGATACCGCCGACCTGCTCGCGCAATTGGTTGCGCTGCTCGGTCAGGGTGTCGACGGCCTTTTGTGCGCTGGCCTGCTCATCTTCGTCGTGTTGGGTCAGGCTTTGCAGCAAGGCTTCCGGCTGATGCCAAGGGTGCTCGGCACTGCCGCAGACCGGGCAGGGCTGGTCGTCCTGCAACTGGGTACGCAGTTCTTCGACGCTGGCGCTGCGGGCCAGACGCTGGCGCTCCAGCAACTGGCGGGTCACGTTAAGGGTCTGTTCGGCGACAGTCAGCTCGTCCTTGACCTTGATGCCCTGGGCGACCAGTTGCTCGCGTTCCTGCTGGGCTTCCTGTTGCTGCCGGGTCAGCGCCTGCAATTGGTGTTCGAGGTCCTGCTGGCTGGCCCACAGGCGCGTCAGTTCTTCGAAAGCGCGCTGCTGCTTGCGGTTGTCCTGCAACAGGCTGCCGAGGATCTGCAGTTGTTCGGTGACGGCAGCGACTTCGCAATCGGCCTCGCGGTACAGCAATTCCAGCGCGTTACGCTGCTCTGTCAGTTGCTGCTCGGCCTCGCTGGCGCGCTGTTGCAGCGCAGGCAGCTCGCGGTTGCCGTGCTTGAGGCGATTGGCGGTGAGCGTCAGGGTTTTCAGGCGGTCGCGCCACGCGTTCCAGCCCTGGGCCAGCGGTGCCAGATCGCTGCTGTCCGCCAGTTGTCCGGCAATGCGCTCAAGACGCTGGGCAACCTGTTGTTGCTGGTCGAGCAGGATGTCCAGGCCGGTCTGGCCCTGAGTACAGAGGTGCGCGGCCTGCTGATGGTGTTCCGAGGCCTTGGCCAATTCCTGAGCGAGGCGGTTCAGCGTGCTGTGTGCATCGAACGCCTGCTGCAACAGTGGTTTGGCCGTGTTGTGCGCCTGCTGGGCGTCCTGTAACCGAAGCTGCGCCTGGCTGCGTTGATCGTGCAACTGCTGCTGATCGGTTTGCAGCGCGATCTGCTGCTCCTGGTGCTGGCGAATCTGCTCGGCCAGTGGCGCGAGCTGAGCGTTCAGGGTGATCCGGCGTGCGAAGCGGTGCCGTTGCGGACCGAGGCGTTCAAGCTGCCCCAGCGTCTGACGCTGGCTGCTCTGGTCGTCCCACACCTGCTGCGCGGCGGTCAGGCTTTCCTGAGCGGCGAGTTGTTCGTCGCGCAGCCGATGCAGCTCGGTCAGCCATTGCTGTTGCAGTTCCAGCTGGCGCTGTTGAGCCTGATGGAGCTTGAGCTGCTGCTGGGCATCGCTCATGCGCTGCTCGAGTTCGGCAAGCTGCTCGGGATCCAGCGGGCTGATATGACTGGCCTGGGCGGTCAGTGCCTTGAGCGCTTCTTCGGCTTCCTTGCTCTTGCTGTAGGCACGTCGCCCGAGCTGGCTGTAAATCGCCGTGTTGGTCAGCTTTTCCAGCAGTTCGCTGCGTTCCTTGTCGTCGGCCTTGAGAAAGGCGCTGAACTCGCTCTGGGCGAGCATCACGGCACGAGTGAACTGTTCGAAATTGAGGCCCAGACGGCTTTCGATCAGTTGCTCGAATTCGCGTTTGCTCTGATTGCTGAGGATCTGCTCGCTGTCCAGATCGGTCAGGGTCTGGCGGCTGGCCTGAAGTTTCTTCGCGGCGTTGTCCCGCGCGCGGTTGGTTTCCCAGCGCGCCCGATAGCGGCGTTGGTCGATGCCGATGAAGTCCACTTCGGCGTAACCGCTGCCGGTGCCGCGGCGCAGCAGGGTGCGTGGATCGCTGGTGGTAATGTCGCCGTCGATGTCGGGGACCTTCGACTGGCCAATGTTGCTCAGGCGCGGAATGGCCCCGAACAGCGCCAGGCACAACGCATCGAGCAGCGTGCTCTTGCCTGCGCCGGTCGGGCCGGTAATGGCGAACAGGCCGGCGCTGGCCAAGGGCTCTGCGGTGAAATCCAGTTCGAACGGTCCTGCCAGCGAGGCCAGGTTTTTCAGGCGAATGGCAAGAATCTTCATGGCTGTTCGCTCTCCTGCTGCACTTCACGCAACAGTGTGGCGAAGTCGGTCAGGGTCTGTTCATCGACCTCGCTGCCGAAGTTGTCCTGCCAGGCGCGGCTGAACAGTTCCTGCGGGCTGAGCTGATCCAGTTCGATCAGCGCGGCATCGTCATCACTGCCGTCGGCGCTTCCCTTGCCAGCGTATTCGGCACCGATGCGCACCAGTCGCACGGCCTTGCCCTGCAGGGCGGTTTCGATCTGGTTGCGCAGGTCCGGCTGCGGCTCGTCGAGGCGCACGCGCACCTCCAGCCACGGCTGGCGATCCGGGTCGGCCAGCAAGTCGACGTTGGGCAATTCCTTGAGCTGCACCAGCAGTTCGGCCAGCGGTGCAGGACCCAGGCGTTGCAGGTTGACGGCGCGTGGAATCAGGCAGGTGTCGACACTGGTCAGGGTTTCACCGTCGCAGTTGATTTCCAGAATCTGGTGCTGATAGCCGATTTCCGAGAATGACAATGGGATCGGCGAGCCACTGTAGCGAATGCGCTCTTCGCCGTTGACCCGCTGCGGCTTGTGCAGATGTCCGAGGGCGACGTAGGTGATGCTCGGCCCGAACAGGCTGGCGGGCAGGGCCTCGGCGTTGCCGATGATCAGGCTGCGCTCGGAGTCTTCGGACACCGAACCACCGGCCATGTGCGCATGGCTTACGGCAATCAGCGCCTGACCCGGCTGGCGTTTGAGGTTGGCGGCTTCGATCAGGCGCTCGTGAACTCTGGCGATACCTTTCAGGTAATCGTCGCCCAGCGTCGGACCGGTGACTTCGGCCGGGCGCAGGAACGGCAGCGCCAGGCACCACGCCCGGACCTGACCCTCGGCGTCGGGCAGTGGCAGCAGCAGCCGCTCGGCGTCCAGCACGCCTTCATCCAGCCACAGCACACGGCCGAGCGCGTGGGTGCGCAGACGACGCATCAGCGGTGCGGGCAGTTCGATGCGCGAACCTGAGTCGTGGTTTCCGGCAATCATGACGATGGTCAGCAGCGGGTTCTGTTCGTGGGCATTGACGATGAAGTCGTACAGCCGCTCCTGGGCTTTGACCGGCGGGTTGACGGTGTCGAAGATGTCGCCCGCGATCAGCAGCACATCAGGCTGGCGCTCGGCCAGACGCGCCAGCAGCCAGGTCAGAAAGCAGGCGTGTTCGAAATCGCGCTCCTGACCGTGAAGGTTCTGACCCAGATGCCAGTCGGAAGTGTGAAACAGACGCATTGAATTACCTTGTCATCAAAGGGGTGGCCGGCTGCATCCTCACTTGGGATACAGCGGCGGCAACCCGGCATCGCCTGCCGGGTCCTGAATGTGTTCGGCGGCGGGGAGGGAGCGAATCGCGCGCCACAGGTCTTCGCCCAGCCAGAGTTTTCCGGTCTCACTGTAGAGTGCGCCGTTCAGGCCATCCAGTGCATCGGACAGCGGCACGAAGCGGGCCGCCATGTCGGCCAGGGTTTCCGGTTGTTGGCGTGCCCAGGCATCCAGGGCCTGGCGCGTGGCCTGCGGGTCGTTGGCCAGACAGGCGCGCTTGAGATCGTCCAGCACAGTACGCGGGCTCGGGCCTGCCTGCACGGTTTTGGCGATTGCCGGCTGGCCGCGCGCGCGCCACCAGAGCAGGCAGGCCAGCAAGGTCGTGAAGGCAAAGAACAATGTGCTCATCTGCCATGGCCAGACCGGTGGGCCGATGACGGTCAGGCCACTCATGTCGTTGCTGACCGGTGTGTCAACGCCCAGTCCGGGGTTGCCGCTGATCTGCAAGGTGCGGGCGGGCAGGCTGGTGTGCTCCAGGTGGTCTTCGCGGGTGTTCCACCAGGTGACTTCCACCGCAGGCAGATCAATCGCACCGGCGCGGGTGGGCACCAGCGCTTCGCGTTCTTCACGGGTGCCGATCAGGCCTCGCTCGCTGGGCAGGTTGCGCAGTTGCGGCTGGTCCGGATAACGGCGCAGGCCGGGTACTTCGGTGGCAGGCAAGGGCGGCAATTGCGCACCGGCCAGACCTTCGGCCTTGAGAATGAGGGTGCGTGTCAGTGAATCGCCCACCTGAGTCTTGCCCGGTTCCGGGCTCCAGCTCTCTTCAAGGCTGACGGTGCGGGCCGGAAGCCAAGGCACCTGAGTCGGGTAGTCCGCAGGTACCGCTCTGACGTTCAGCGGGATCTCTGCGGAACTGACGCGCATCACCTTGCCCGGTTGCGGGCCAAAAGGATTGGCGTCCTGATTCGCTGCACTGCTGGCCTGAGGCTGCACTTGCGTCGCGCTGAACACCTGAGGCGGAATGGTCAAGACTCCGCTGTGCTGGGGATAGAGCGCATAGCGCATCTCGATGACCCCGTGGCGCACGCTGTTGATCAGCTTTTCGTAGGTACGCGAATCGCCCAGCTTCTCGATGCGGGCGTCCGGCACCTGAAGCGGGCTGAGGCTGCTGTCGTCGAACAACTGCACGGAGTGGTAGATGCGCAGGGTCAGCACGACCTGAGCCTGAACGTAGACGCTGTCCTGATCCAGTGTTGCCTCGATGAATACCGGCGCCAGTTGCCGATCCTGTTCTTGCTCCCTGGGTTCGGTCTGAATCACTTGCAGGGTCAGCGGCTGGCTTTTCAGTTCGCCCAGTTGCAGAGAGGGAATCGTCACGCTGCCGGTTTGCCGTGGCAGCAGGGTGACGATCCAGCGCGTGGTCGCCTGATTGTTGGTGCCCAGGGTCGTCAGTCGGTTGACCTGACGGGTGTCGCGCACCTCGAAATCGCTGTCCAGCGCGGTCAGGTCGGGCTTGCCGAACTGCGTGACGTCGTCGGTTTCCAGCGTCAGCTCGAAGGTTTCCCCGGCGTTCAGCCGTGTGCGGTCGACGCTGGCCGTCAGTTCGGCCGCGTGTGACGACAGGACAGACAGGCTCAGCAGCAGGCCGGTCAATAAGGGGTACGCGCGACTCATCGGGTCTTTTCCTGATGTTGCTGTTCGTAGCGGAATTTGCGCCGCAGCAGTTCGCCCGGATCGTCCGGAATCTGTCTCAGCCACTGCTCCAGTTCCTGACGTCGTTCGCTGGTGACGGGACGGTCGGCAGGCTGCAGGGGCGGGCGAGTGGTCTGTTCATCGTCTGTCGATGGGCCGGAAGACTGCAGGCCGGACGTGTCCGGAGGCAGGCTTTCGCTGCCGTCGTCCTCACTTGGCCGGGCAGTGTCCTGTTCGGAGGGCGAATGGCTGCTGGTCTGGTCCTGCGTGCCATTCTGGCCTGCTTCATCCTGCTCGGGTTTTTCCGGTTTGTCCTGTTCGGGTTGAGCCGCATTGGCCAGATCCAGAAGATTCTGAACCAGTGCACGGTTGTTCACCGCTGCGGGGAAGTCCGGCTGCCGTTCGAGCGCCTGTTCATAGGCGTCCAGTGCCGCTTCCAGTTCGCCACTGCGGGCCAGCGCATTGCCACGGTTGTAATGATCGGCGGCTGTGTTTCCTTCAGCAAAGCGCTGTGCTGCGCTGGCGTAATCCCCGGCTTCGTAGAAGGCGATACCTTTCCACTGCGGATCTTCAAAGCGTTGTGCCGCTTCTGCCGGTCGGCGCTGTTCCAGCAGGCGTTGACCCTGCTGATCCGGGCGCAGCCACAGGTCCTGAAATTCGAACGCCTGACTGTTCTGCGGAAACATGAACAGCAGCGGCAGGCAGAACAGCCAGCCGCGGCGACCTGCACAGGCGGCGATCAACAGCAGCGGCAGCAGAAACCAGTGACCCTGATCGGCCCAGGTGTCGAGCTGCACGATCTGCCCGTCGCTGCGCAGGCGTTGCGGGCTGGCGAGCAGGCCGAGGCTGCGCAGGTCCTCTTCATCAGCCCGCGCCTGACGGTAGCTGCCGCCGACCTGCTCGGCAAAGTCATTGAGGCTGGTGCTGTCCAGACGCGGCACCATGATCGCGCCCTGATCGTCCTTGAGCAGGCTGCCGTTTTCCTGAGTCACTGGAGCACCTTCGGCGGTTCCAATACCCAGTATCAACAAGGGCGGCGACTGACCGCGCAGGGCCTGACGGATGCCGTCGCGCTCCTGTTCACTCAAGGACGAGCCGATCAGCAGAATCCTGCCCTGGCCCAGCGCACCCTGCTTGAGCAGGTTCAGCGCCTTGACGACCGCCAGATCGGCACGCTGGCCCGGCACCGGCATGATCGACGGCCTGATCGCCTCCAGCAGGTTATGGCTGGTCACCAGATCGTCGGACAGCGGCACCAGCGTGTGGGCGCTGCCCGCGTAGACCACGATGGCGGTCTGTGAGTCGCTGCGCAGCTGCAACAGATCGAGCAGTTTGCGTCGCGCCTGTTCCAGACGTGTCGGGGCAATGTCGGTGGCGAGCATCTGCGGGGTGAGTTCCAGCACCACCACCAGCGGATCGACCGGCTTCTGGCTGATCTGCTCGACGCGTTGCCAGCTGGGACCAAGCAGCGCGGCCAGCGCCAGCAGCCAGGCCAGCGCCAGTACCACCCACGGCAGTTTGCTGTTGCTGCCGCGACTGCCGTTCAGCAACACGGCATGAAAGGCGGCGGGCAGGATGATCTGCCAGCGTCCGGCGCGTTTCTGCCGATGCCAGAGTTGCCAGATCAACAGCGCCAGCAAGGGCACGATCAGCAGCCACCATGGACGGAACCAGTGCGGCCAGAGGGAGGCGATCATCGCGACCTCCACAGACGTTCGACGCGCTCACGCCAGCCGAAAGCGCGCAGGCGAACAAGCGCCCGCTGCATGGCGTTGTTGGGCCACAGGCTGCGGATCACCAGCAACACGCTCAGCAGCAGCGCCAATGACAAGGGCCACTGGTACAGCACTTGCGCCGGGCGGGCCTGGGTGGGTTGCTGGGCGACCGGTTCGAGCGAGTCGAGGGTGGCGCGGATTTTTTCCAGTTGCTCGCCATCGCGGGCGCGGAAGTATTGGCCGCCGCTGAGGCTGGCGATGTCCTTGAGCGTAGGCTCATCCAGGTCCAGGCTCGGGTTCAGGCCCAGCAGTCCCTGGATGCCGCTTTTGTCGGGATCGGAGCCGATGCCGATGGTGTAGATCCGAACGCCTTCGTTTGCTGCCAGCCGTGCCGCCGTGATCGGGTCGATCTGCCCGCCGTTGTTGGCGCCATCGGTGACCAGCACCAGAACGCGGCTATTGGCCGGACGCAGGCGCACGCGTTTGAGCGCAAGACCGATGGCGTCGCCGATGGCTGTGTTTTTGCCCGCGATGCCGATTTTTGCCTCGTCCAGCCAGATACGCACGGTGCGGCGGTCGAACGTCAGCGGGGCCTGAACGAAGGCCTGACTGCCGAACAGGATCAGGCCGACCCGATCGCCCTGACGGCCCTCGAGAAAATCGCCCAGCAGATGCTGAACCAGCACCAGTCGGCTGACTTCGTCGCTCTGCCATTGCATGTCCGGGTAATCCATGGAACCGGAAACGTCCACGGCCACCAGCAGGTCGCGGCCGCTGGCAGCCACGGGAAGCGGCTCGCCCAGCCATTGCGGGCGGGCGGCGGCGATCAGCAGAAACAGCCAGATCAGTAGAAACGGTGAGCGCTGTCGCCACGCAGGCAGGTTAGCCTTGGCGCGCCGACCGCTCAAACCTTCGAGTTCGTTGAGGAAGCTGACCTTGAGCGCGGCTTCGCCACTGTCAGCCATCGGCAACACGAAACGCATCAGCCAGGGCAGCGGCAGGAGGGCGAAAGCCCAGGGCCAGACGAACTCAAACATGTTTGCGAATCCAGATGTCGACAGCCTGGGTCAGCCCGCTGATGGCCTTGTCATCGAGTTTGCATTCGGGTTTGTAGGCCCCTTCAACGAGGATCATCCAGCGCGTCAGGCCTGCAGCCGGGCAGCGGTTATCGAGAAACGCCAGCCATTTACGACCGTTGAGGGTGTGGCTCTGGCTGTGTGGATAGTGGTTGCGGCACAGACGCTTGAGCAGGCCGTTGATCTGTTGCAGCCAGGCACCGGCGGGGGCGCCGTCATAGGGTTTGGGCAGGCTGGCCAGTTCCGCCAGCGCCGCGACCCGCACGGGATCAAGCGGCTGCTCGCTGCGGCTTTTGCTGGCCTTGACCGGCAACAGCGTGCGCAGCCGCCAGATGCCCCAGCCCAGCGCGGGAATCAACAGCAACAGCAGCCACCAACCCGGCGCAGGAGGCCAGAAGCCGATGGCTTCAGGGGCGATCAGGGGTTGCAACTGATCCAGTGGATTCATTTGCGCTTCACCGGACGCTGGGCGTTGAGGTATTCACGCAATTGCTCGACCAGTTCGAACTGGGTGCTCAACGGCATCAGCAGCACGCGCAGTTTCTGCGCAAGCAGTTCCCAACGCGCCGAGCGCTCCTCACCCTGAACGCGATAGGCCCGACGCAGTTCGGGATCAAGGGTGTCGAGTTCCAGTTGCGCGCCGCGCTCGGCGAATCGCAACAGACCTGCCGCAGGCAGCGCGCGGTCCAGCGGGTCCGACAACGGCAACAGCAACAGGTCGCTGTGGCGCGCCAGCAGGGTGAGTTGCTGCTCTGCGGCATCGGACAGTGCACGCTCATCACACAGCACGATCACCAGACTGCCGGGGCGCAGCACCTCACGGGCACGCCGCAGGGCGGTGCCGAACGCATCACGGTCGGCGGGGATTTCGGTGTGCAACGACTGATTGACCCGCACCAGCCGGTTGAGCAGCTGTAAGAGGCTCTGTTTGCTGCGCCGGGGTTTGATCTCGTAATGCTCGTTGTCGCCGAACACCAGCCCGCCCACCCGGTCATTGTGTTCCAGTGCGGCCCAGCCGATCAGCGCCGCCGCCTGTGCAGCCAGTACCGACTTGAACATCTGTCCGGAGCCGAAGAACAAGCGACGGCTCTGTTCCACCAGAATGAAAATCGGCCGCTCGCGTTCTTCATGGAAAAGCTTGGTGTGCGGCTCCTGCGTACGTGCGGTCACGCGCCAGTCGATGCTGCGCACATCGTCGCCTGCCTGATAGACCCGGACCTGATCGAAATCCACCCCTCGGCCACGCAGCTTGGAGTGGTGCAGGCCGATCAGCGGGCTGCGCTGGCTCGGCGTGGAAAACAGCTGCACTTCCCGCACGCGATGACGCATCTCGATCAGCTCGCTGAGCGTGACGCGAATGCCCGGTTGTGGGATCAGGTAGGGTTGCATGGGGTCAGGCGACGGCCACGACGTCGAGGATCCGCTGAATCACGCGGTCCTGATCGATGCCCGCAGCTTCGGCCTCGAACGACAGGATGATGCGGTGGCGTAGCACATCGAACAGCACCGCCTGAATGTCCTCGGGGCTGACGAAGTCGCGTCCCGCCAGCCAGGCGTGGGCCCGTGCGCAGCGGTCCAGCGAGATCGAGCCACGCGGGCTGGCACCATAGGCAATCCATTCGGCCAGTTCCTGATCGAACTTGGCCGGTGTGCGAGTGGCCATGACCAGTTGCACCAGGTATTCCTCAACCGCGTCGGCCATGTACAGACCGAGGATTTCCTTGCGGGCTGCAAAGATCGCCTGCTGGCTGACGCGCCGCTCCGGCTTGGTTTCGCCGTTCAGCGCTTCGCCGCGGGCCTGCTGCAGGATCTTGCGTTCGACGGCAGCATCCGGAAAGCCGATCTTGACATGCATCAGGAAGCGGTCGAGCTGTGCTTCAGGCAGGGGATAGGTGCCTTCCTGCTCGATAGGGTTCTGGGTCGCCATGACCAGAAACAGCGGCGAAAGATCATAGGTACTGCGCCCGACACTGACCTGACGCTCGGCCATGGCCTCGAGCAGAGCCGACTGGACCTTGGCTGGCGCGCGGTTGATTTCGTCCGCCAGCACCAGATTGTGGAAGATCGGACCCTGCTGGAACACGAAGCTGCCGGTTTCCGGACGATAGATCTCGGTGCCGGTGATGTCGGCAGGCAGCAGGTCGGGGGTGAATTGAATGCGATGAAACTGTGCTTCGATGCCTTCTGCCAGTTCCTTGATGGCCTTGGTCTTGGCAAGGCCTGGTGCGCCTTCGACGAGCATGTGGCCGTCGGCAAGCAGGGCGATGAGCAGGCGTTCGATCAGCTTTTCCTGGCCGAGGATTTGCGTTGAAAGAAATGTTCGCAGCGCAATCAGCGCCTCACGATGTTCCATCGGTGACTGTTCCTGGCAGGGTAATCAGCCGCGTCGGGCGACAGCAGGCTGGGGGCGTTACTTTAATTCATTCGGACAGGTATCGACTAACGACTCTGGGGTTTTTTATGAAGTTTAGAGATAGTTCATACGTTTAGATGGGAATTGTCCTACATGTTTTGTCTGCTCTTTGTAGGAAGTTACAGGCGAGAGCTACTTTCAACAGTAATTGCCTCATGTCTGACCGGCCGCAGACTTGCAGCTGACAAATGACTGTGGGAGGCCTGACCGGTCCTTTGGCGTAGCGCTGTCGCGCAGCAAACACGGGACCGTGGGAGGCGGCTTGCCGGCGATGCAGTCGATGCGGTATGTCAGGAAAATCGCGTCATCGTTCATCGCCGGCAAGCCGCTTCCCACGTAAACGTTTTCATTCAGCAGATCACGTATTGTTTGATGACAGCCGATAAAACGCCGCAGCATTTCCCCACAACACGTTTTGCGCAGCCGCCTCACCCAGCGCCTCCACTACCAGATCGATATCACCCGGCTCGAACGGCCGGGGTGCGCGGGTGGAGGGCAGGTCGGTGCCGAACATCAGGGCGTCGGGGTTGGCTGCGTGGATGTCCTTCAAAATCGCTGGCACAGCAAAGTCGACCCGCCCGAAACCGCAGGCCTTGATCCGCACGCCATGCTCGGCCAGACGCAGCAACACAGGCAGGCCTTCGGCACTCAGCCCCAGATGATCGATGCTCACGGCAGGCAGCCTGAGCAGGCGGGTTTCGATGTCGGCCAACTCGCGTGAGTCGATATACAGCTCCGAATGCCAGCCGAGCAGATCGTGAACCCGCAGCGCCAGGGCTTCCAGTTGATCGAGCTGTTCAGACCCGCCCCGCTTCAGATTGAAACGCAGGGCCCGTACGCCAGAGGCGTTGAGCATTTCCAGTTCCGCATCCGTGACACTGGATGGCAACTGAGTCACGCCGACGAAATTCGCACCCAGCCGTTTCAGTGCCGCGAGCAGGTAACTCTGATCAAAGCCCTGAAACGATTCCGGAACCACGGCACCGCCAATCACGCCCAAGGGTTCGACCTGCGCCAGATAGTCGCTCACCCGGAACGGCTCCGGCAGGAAACCATTGTTGGCCTGAAGCGGATAACCGGGGTCGATGATGTGGCAGTGGGCGTCGAAAATGGCGGGCATAACGGGCTCCTTGTTGTCCGGGACGACGATGGGTGTGATCAGGCGAGTTCGCTTACGTAGCTGCCCACATCTTTCAGAATGATCTGCAGGGTTTCCTCGACCTCGTGCAGTTCGCCTGCCGAGGTGCTGTGCAGGATTTCGTAACGCTCATGGCCGTCCAGTTGCTTGCCGTCCGCAGGATCGATTTCCAGCAGCAGGCGTTCGGCACTGAAGGTCACTTTCAGCGTCGAGACCGTATGTGTCCTGTCGTCGCGAACGGTGATTTCCACTTCGTTTTCATCGGGAAAACGACTCAGCGAGAACAACTCACCGTTCTCGCTGTGGCAGCAGAGCAGGGCCATGTTGTCGTATTCGTCATCGCAGGGATTGACGATAAGGCTGGCAGTCTTGATGAGCATGGTCGGGTTCCGGTTTTTCGAAAGTGGGCGGGCAGGACGGATTTTGCCAGTCCGCGAGACATTTTGTCGGCCATTAATTGGCACTTTCGTGCCGATTGACCGGCTAGGCGATGACCGAATATGTCGCAGCCTCGTAAGTAGTGTCCGGTCCGCTGTCGTTAAGCTGCACCAAAGACGTGCGCGCACGAAGCCCTCAGGCTTCCTGCTTCTTTTTTTCATGACATGCACTGCGACATTCAAATGTGACTACCCTGACACGACAGGCGTTAGTACTTTAGCTTTACACTCGATCAGGTGGTGTCCATTCAACCGGACGCCGGTACACCAGGATCACAACACCTTCTTCAAGCCTCCCCAATAAAAGCCAAAGCGGAGTACCACAGATGGCGTTCTTCACCGCAGCCAGCAAGTCCGATTTCCAGCATCAACTGCAATCGGCACTGGCTCAGCACATCAGCGAGCAGGCACTGCCACAAGTGGCGCTGTTCGCTGAACAGTTCTTCGGCATCATTTCACTGGATGAACTCACACAGCGTCGACTGTCCGACCTCGCGGGCTGCACACTGTCCGCCTGGCGCCTGCTCGAGCGTTTCGAACACGCCCATCCTCAGGTCCGCGTCTACAACCCCGATTACGAGCGTCACGGATGGCAGTCGACTCACAGCGCCGTCGAAGTGCTGCATCATGACCTTCCGTTTCTCGTCGATTCCGTACGCACCGAGCTTAACCGTCGCGGTTACAGCATCCACACCCTGCAAACCACCGTCCTGAGTGTGCGACGCGGCCCAAATGGCCAGTTGCTCGAACTGCTGCCAAAAGGCACGACCGGCGACGACGTGTTGCAGGAATCGTTGATGTACCTGGAGATCGACCGCTGCGCCAATGCCAGCGAGTTGAACGTGCTGGCCCGCGAGCTGGAGCAGGTGCTCGGCGAAGTCCGCGCCGCTGTCGAAGATTTCGAGCCGATGAAGGCGCGCCTGCGTGACCTGCTTGTCAGCATCGACGCCAACGAATCCAACACCGACGTCGAAGAAAAGGCCGAAATCAAGGTTTTCCTTGAATGGCTGGTGGATAACCATTTCACCTTCCTGGGCTATGAAGAATTCCAGGTCAGCAACGACGCCGATGGCGGGCAACTGATCTACGACGAATCCTCGTTCCTGGGCCTGACCAAGCTGCTGCGTCCGGGCCTGAGCCGCGAAGAACTGCACATCGAAGACTACGCAGTGAAATACCTGCAAGAGCCGATGCTGCTGTCGTTCGCCAAGGCTGCCGTGCCAAGCCGCGTGCATCGTCCGGCCTATCCTGACTTCGTCTCGATCCGTCAGATCGACGCGTCGGGCAAGGTCATCAAGGAATGCCGCTTCATGGGCCTCTACACCTCGTCGGTGTACGGCGAGAGCGTTCGGCAGATCCCGTATATCCGTCGCAAGGTCGCTGAAGTCGAGCGCCGTTCCGGTTTCGATGCCAAGGCGCACCTGGGCAAGGAGCTGGCGCAGGTGGTCGAAGTGCTGCCCCGTGACGATCTGTTCCAGACGCCGGTGGACGAACTGTTCAGCACCGTCATGTCCATCGTGCAGATCCAGGAGCGCAACAAGATTCGCGTGTTCCTGCGCAAGGACCCGTACGGCCGTTTCTGCTACTGCCTGGCCTACGTGCCGCGTGACGTGTACTCCACCGAAGTGCGGCAGAAGATCCAGCAGGTGCTGATGGATCGTCTGAAAGCCAGCGATTGCGAATTCTGGACGTTCTTCTCCGAATCCGTGCTGGCCCGCGTACAGCTGATCCTGCGCGTGGACCCGAAGGTCAATCTGGAAATCGACGTCGCCCAGCTGGAAAACGAGGTCATTCAGGCCTGCCGTTCCTGGAAGGACGACTACGCAAGTCTCGTGGTCGAAAGCTTCGGCGAAGCACACGGCACCAACGTGCTGGCCGACTTCCCGAAAGGCTTCCCGGCAGGCTATCGCGAGCGTTTCGCAGCGCATTCGGCCGTGGTCGACATGCAGCATGTGCTGAGCCTCAGCGAAAGCAATCCGTTGGTGATGAGCTTCTACCAGCCACTGGCCGGTGGTCGTCAGCAACTGCACTGCAAGCTGTACCACGCCGATACGCCGCTGGCGCTGTCCGACGTACTGCCGATTCTGGAGAACCTCGGCCTGCGTGTGCTGGGTGAATTCCCGTATCGCCTGCACCACGCCAACGGTCGCGAATTCTGGATTCACGATTTCGCCTTTACCTACGGCGAAGGCCTGAACCTCGATATTCAGCAGCTCAACGACACGTTGCAGGACGCTTTCGTGCACATCGTCAGCGGCGACGCCGAGAACGATGCGTTCAACCGTCTGGTGCTGACTGCTGGTCTGCCATGGCGCGACGTGGCGCTGCTGCGTGCCTATGCCCGCTACCTGAAGCAGATTCGTCTGGGCTTCGACCTGGGCTACATCGCCAGTACGTTGAACAACCACACCGATATCGCCCGCGAGCTGACGCGTCTGTTCAAGACCCGTTTCTATCTGGCGCGCAAGCTGGGCTCGGACGATCTGGACGACAAGCAACTGCGTCTGGAACAGGCCATCCTGACCGCGCTGGACGATGTTCAGGTGCTCAACGAAGACCGCATCCTGCGTCGTTACCTGGACCTGATCAAGGCGACCCTGCGGACCAACTTCTACCAGACCGATGCCAACGGCCAGAACAAGGGCTACTTCAGCTTCAAGTTCAACCCGCGTCTGATTCCCGAGCTGCCGAAGCCGGTGCCCAAGTTTGAGATTTTCGTCTATTCGCCACGCGTCGAAGGCGTGCACCTGCGTTTCGGCAACGTGGCGCGCGGTGGCCTTCGCTGGTCGGATCGTGAAGAAGACTTCCGTACCGAAGTGCTGGGCCTGGTAAAAGCCCAGCAGGTGAAGAACTCGGTCATCGTGCCGGTCGGTGCCAAGGGCGGTTTCGTGCCGCGCCGTCTGCCGACCACCGGCAACCGCGACGAAGTGCAGGCTGAGGCAATCGCCTGCTACCGCATCTTCATCTCGGGTCTGCTGGACATCACTGACAACCTCAAGGAAGGCGTGCTGGTGCCGCCGGTCAACGTGGTTCGCCACGATGACGACGACCCGTACCTGGTCGTTGCCGCCGACAAAGGCACCGCGACCTTCTCCGACATCGCCAACGGCATCGCCATCGACTACGGCTTCTGGCTGGGCGACGCGTTTGCGTCCGGCGGTTCGGCCGGTTACGACCACAAGAAGATGGGCATCACTGCCAAGGGCGCGTGGGTCGGCGTGCAGCGCCACTTCCGTGAGCGTGACATCAACGTTCAGCAGGACAGCATCAGCGTGATCGGCATCGGCGATATGGCCGGTGACGTGTTCGGTAACGGCCTGTTGATGTCCGACAAGCTGCAACTGGTCGCAGCCTTCAACCACCTGCACATCTTCATCGACCCGAATCCGGACCCGGCCACCAGCTTTGTCGAACGTCAGCGTCTGTTCGACCTGCCGCGTTCGGCCTGGACCGACTACGACACCAGCATCATGTCTGCGGGCGGCGGTATTTTCCCGCGCAGCGCCAAGAGCATCGCCATCACCGAACAGATGAAGGCACGCTTTGACATCAAGGCCGACAAGCTGACCCCGACCGAACTGCTGCACGCGCTGCTCAAGGCGCCAGTGGACCTGTTGTGGAACGGCGGCATCGGTACGTACGTGAAGTCCAGCGAAGAGTCCCACGCGGATGTCGGCGACAAGGCCAACGACGCGCTGCGTGTCGACGGCAACGAGCTGCGCTGCAAGGTGGTGGGCGAGGGCGGCAACCTGGGCATGACCCAGCTGGGCCGTGTCGAGTTCGGCCTCAATGGCGGCGCGACCAACACCGACTTCATCGACAACGCTGGTGGTGTGGACTGCTCCGACCACGAAGTGAACATCAAGATCCTGCTCAACGAAGTGGTGCAGGCTGGCGACATGACCGAGAAGCAGCGCAACCAGCTGCTCGAAAGCATGACCGACGAAGTTGGCCATTTGGTGCTGGGCAACAACTACAAGCAGACGCAGGCGCTGTCGCTGGCCGCTCGCCGCGCCTACGACCGCATCGCTGAATACAAGCGTCTGATGAACGACCTGGAAGCCCGTGGCAAGCTGGACCGTGCCATCGAGTTCCTGCCGGCCGAAGACCAGATCGTCGAGCGTGTGTCGGCCGGTCATGGCCTGAGCCGTGCCGAACTGTCGGTGCTGATCTCCTACAGCAAGATCGACCTCAAGGAAGCGTTGCTGGAATCCCGTGTTCCGGATGACGACTACCTGGCACGTGACATGGAAACCGCATTCCCGCCATCGCTGAGCGCCAAGTTCTCCGTGGCCATGCGCGGTCACCGTCTGAAGCGCGAAATCGTCAGCACCCAGATCGCCAACGATCTGGTCAACCACATGGGTATCACGTTCGTGCAGCGACTCAAAGAGTCGACCGGCATGAGCGCTGCCAACGTGGCCGGTGCCTACGTGATCGTGCGTGACATCTTCCACCTCCCGCACTGGTTCCGTCAGATCGAAGCGCTGGACTACAAGGTGTCGGCAGAAATCCAGCTGTCGCTGATGGATGAGCTGATGCGTCTGGGCCGTCGTGCCACACGCTGGTTCCTGCGCAGCCGTCGCAACGAACTGGACGCCGGTCGTGACGTGGCGCACTTCGGTCCGCACATCGCCGCACTGGGTCTCAAGCTCGACGAGCTGCTGGAAGGTCCGACCCGTGAAGTCTGGCAGGCGCGTTATCAGGCCTATGTCGAAGCCGGTGTGCCTGAGTTGCTGGCGCGCATGGTGGCGGGCACCACGCACCTGTACACGCTGCTGCCGATCATCGAAGCCTCCGACGTCACCGGGCAGAACGCTGCCGACGTGGCCAAGGTGTACTTCGCCGTAGGCAGTGCGCTGGACGTGACCTGGTACCTGCAGCAGATCAGCAGCCTGCCGGTGGAAAACAACTGGCAGGCCCTGGCCCGCGAAGCGTTCCGTGACGACATCGACTGGCAACAGCGGGCGATCACCGTATCGGTCCTGCAGATGCCGGACGGTCCATCGGACGTGGAGGAGCGTCTGGCGCTGTGGCTCGAACAGCACGCCCTCATGGTCGAGCGCTGGCGCGCCATGCTGGTCGAACTGCGTGCCGCCAGCGGCACCGACTACGCCATGTACGCCGTCGCCAACCGCGAGTTGCTGGACCTGGCCATGAGCGGACAAGCCATCACGGTGTGATGGTTTGACCGGGCTGTAGGCAGACTAAAAACCCCGCATCGAGAGATGTGGGGTTTTTTGCTTTGAAAAGATCGTTGCTGTGCCCTGTGCAGCACTCCGCTAGCCAATGAGAATGGCGTGTTCGATTCAACGCTTCATGATCCGATTCACTTTGATCAAGCAACGTATGACTGACTGAGGAAGCCGGATTGTGGGAGGCGCCACCAAGTCTTCAACCTGACGCTGTTGCGTAGAAAATACGGGACTGTGGGAGGCGGCTTGCCGGCGATGCAGTCGACGCGGTAGGTCAGGAAAATTGCGTCATCGTTCATCGCCGGCAAGCCGCCTCCCACAGGTCCGTGACCGCTGCGAAATAGCGCTGTGTTGGACATGCGAGGGAATCCTGGCGCACTGGACCTTGAGCATTTACACGAACAGTGGGGTCAATACCCCATCATCCATTTCACGGGAGAGCAAACATGCAGGCAGACGCACTCACATGGGGTCACGGCCCTCGCATTCTGGAAGTGTTCCTTGAGCCCACGTGCCCGTTTTCGGTCAAGGCTTTTCGCAAGCTCGACAAGCTTCTCGAACAGGCTGGCGAAGACCGCCTCACGGTCAAAATTCGTCTCCAGTCCCAGCCGTGGCACATGTTTTCCGGCGTCATCGTGCGTTGCATCCTGGCCGCTTCGACCCTTGAAGACGGCAGGAATACGGCCAAGGCCGTAATGGCAGCCGTTGCTGCACATCGTGCCGAATTCGAATTCGAGCACCACGCCAGCGGGCCTAATCTGGACGCCACGCCGAACGACATCATTGCCCGACTGGAAGGCTACAGTGGCGTGCAGTTGGCCGAAGCGTTCGCGGAGCCCGAGCTTGAGCACGTCATCAAATGGCACTGCAAATACGCCCGGCAGAATGGCATCCACGTGTCCCCGACCTTTATGGTCGACGGTCTGGTGCAGCCTGCCATGAGCAGTGGCGATGCGATGGAACAGTGGCTTTCGCAGCTTCAGCTGAGCTGAGATCACCACTGGCTTGGCGTTTCTGATTCAGAGCTTCATGCCCACCGCTAGCCTGTTGAACGCGTTCATCAAGGCCGCGGCGAGAGTCAGGTCGGAAATTTCGGTATTGGAGAAGTGCGCTTTAAGAGGTTCGTAAAGCTCATCCGGCGCGCCCTGTTCGCTGACATGCGTCAGGGTTTCGGCCCATGCCAGCGCAGCGCGCTCGCGTTCATCGAACAGCTCGCTGATGCGCCAGCCTGCCAGACAATCGAGTTTTGCCTGCGACACTTCACAGTCACGCAAGGTCTGTGAATGTTTGCCCAGGCAGAAGGCGCAGCCATTGATCTGCGAGATACGCAAGTACACCAGCTCTACCAGCGGCAGGCCGAGCGGGCTTTCTTCCAGCGCTTTATTGGTGGCGAGCAAGCCTTGGTAGGCAGCAGGTGAAAGGGTGGGGAAGGGCAGTCTGAGTTGGCTCATGATGAAGCTCCAGTGTGAAATTAAGGGTCAGGCGCAGGCCGGCGTGCTGAACAGCGGCTGCAAGACCAGTCCATTGCGAGCCTGCTCCAGCGCGCTGCGAACGGCTTCTTCGCCGAACACCAGCCCTTGCAGGTAGATGAAGTCGGTGTCGTACAGCCCCAGCGTATTGAGCACGACGCGCAGGTAAGACGTCAGAAAGTCCGGTTGTCTGGCGCGCTCGCCCTGATGGAAGCCGCCCGAACCGACCAGCACATACACAGGCCTGTCCGCCAGCAGACCGGTTTTGCCTTCCGGCCCTGAGCTGAACGTGCGCTGGATGCGCAGCACGTAGTCAATCCAGAGTTTCAAGGCAGCGGGCACGGTGAAGTTGTGCATCGGCGTGGCGATGATCAGCACATCGCAGGCTTCCAGTTCGCGGATCAGGATTTCAGAAACGTCGAACACAGGATCCTCGAAGGGTGTTGGCGTCGTAAGGGCGCGGGCGTAATCCACCCCAAGCGCAGGCAAAGGTTGTGCGCTCAAATCGCGGTCAGTCAGGGTGATACCCGGATGGCGGGCTCTTAATGAGTCAATCAGTTCGCCTGCCAGACCATTGGCATGGGAGGCGAAGCCCTGCGGGCTGGCATTGACTAGCAACACATTGTTCATTGTGGATTCCTCGCTCGAAGGTCTTGAGTGAAGTGCATGCCACGGGCCAGCAGCTCCTGGCGGAAATAGAAGCGTTGCGCCAGGGGCATGTGCAGCCCGGTGTCCAGCACCAGGTAATCGCTCTGGCGGCGCAGAGCCTCATCGCGTACGCCATTCAGCAGTTGCGCGCCTAGTCCTGAGCGCTGCAACTGCGGACTGATCACCAGATCATCGACGTAGACGAAGCGCCCATAGAGCAGGTTTTCCAGTTCGCGGTAACCGGCCAGGCCGACGATTGACTGATCGTTGCGCACCGCCAGCAGGCGATAGCCCTGGTCCATCTGCCTTTGCAATTGGTCGGTGTAACTCTGTACGTCGGTGAGGTGTGGTCGCAGCACGCACATCAAGGCAAAACTGGCCTGCAAGGCGTAATGGTCTTCAAGGTGTTCGATGATGCCGGTCATGCCCGTTATCCGTAGTGCAGATGAGGGCTTACTTTAAGTGGGCAATGACATAGTCTATAGAGCCAAAAATTGAACAAACGACTAGGCCATGCGGATTTCCTTCGAGCTTGATCGCAACCACTCGGCCCCGATCTATCGCCAGTTGTATCGGCGCTTTCGCGAATGCATGACCGACGGGCGCCTGCGCCCTGGCGACCGGGTGCCCTCCGTCCGGGCGCTCGCGGCCGAGCTGAACCTGGCGCGTGGCACCGTGGAGGCGTCCTACCAGTTGCTGATTGGCGAGGGTTACCTGATCCCGCGCGGTCCGGCCGGGACCATCGTTTCTGCGCAACCGAAGGTGCATGTTGCGCCGGTCACTCAGGCGAAGGTCGAGCCCAGGGTTCATCAGGCGATTCATAGCGGCACCGCGCCGCTCGCCTTGCAGATGGGATTGCCTGCACTGGATGCGTTTCCCCGAAAGCTCTGGACCCGGCTGGCCAGCCGTCAATTGCGTCAGAGCGGTCCTGAGGGTCTGGTTTATCCGGACGCGCAAGGGCATGGGCCACTGCGCACGGCCATCTCCCGCTATCTGGGCATTTCCCGAGGTATCACCTGCGGGCCCGAGCAGGTGTTTGTCTGCGCTGGGTATCGTGCCTGCCTTGACCTGATCAGCCACACGTTGATGGAACACGGCGATGCCTGCTGGGTAGAGGATCCCGGTTACTTCATGGCGCGCAATACCCTGAAGCAGGCAGGCGCCCATCTGGTGCCTGTTCCGGTGGACGGCGGTGGGCTCGACGTCGCGCACGGTATCGCTCAGGCGTCGGATGCACGATTTGCAGTAGTCACCCCGACTCACCAGAGCCCGTTGGGCATGCCCTTGAGCCTTGCGCGTCGGCTGGCGCTGCTGGACTGGGCCAATCGCCAGGGCAGTTGGATCATTGAGGACGACTACGACAGCGAATACCGTTATCTCGGGAAACCGTTGCCTGCACTCAAGAGTCTGGATGAGCAGGGGCGTGTGCTTTATACCGGCACTTTCAGCAAGGTGTTGTTTCCGGGGTTACGCCTGGCTTATCTGGTGGTACCGCCTGAGCAGGTCGCGGCATTCGCGTTTCAGGCGGACCGTCTGCAAAACCATTGCCCGCTGCTGCAGCAGGCTACGGTTGCCACTTTTCTGGATGAAGGCCACTTCGCGCGGCACTTGAACAAGATGCGCAGTTTTTATGCCCATCGCCGCCAATGGCTGATCGATGCGTTGCATCATCAGTTCGGCGAACGCTTACACATCGACTTGCAGGCGGGTGGTATGCATGTTGTGGCTGTTCTAAAGGAGGGCGATGACCAGGACATCACCCAGCGCGCCCGTGCGTTCGGGCTGGCTATCGAGCCATTGTCGAAATGGCATCTGCAAACGACGCCGCGTCAGGGACTGGTCATGGGCTTTACCAATGTTGTCAGTCCTGAGCAGGCACAGGAGCTGGTTGCGCGGTTGACGCACGCGTTTTCATGACGGCAGGTCCTGAATTGGGTAGCCTGTCGATATGACGCGCAGCGTTGGCACGATCAGTCTTCGACCCCTCACCGATCGTTCCTCACGCTCCAGCGTGGGAATGCCTCTCTGGACGCTCTGGGTCCGCTTTTTCTGCTTTATCGAAGGTATAAAAAAACCCCGCACAAGGCGGGGTTCTTTCAACGCTGTGTTTCGCTATTACGCTTGAACAACCGGGATGTTGGCGTTCGCTGCGGCTTCACGGAACTCGGCGATCTGATCGAAGCTCAGGTAGCGGTACACGTCCGCTGCCATGGTGTCGATCTGTTGCGCGTAGCCCATGTACTCCTCGACGGTCGGCAGGCGACCCAGGATCGATGCGACGGACGCCAGCTCGGCCGAGGCCAGGTAGACGTTCGCGCCGTCACCCAGACGGTTCGGGAAGTTACGGGTCGACGTCGATACCACTGTCGAGTTCGGCTCTAC
>Ga0265798_10002532_pt1 | contig 26893 bp, 29 predicted proteins | sample P3T30metagenome_FD_192430 | JGI IMG/M metagenome (GOLD analysis project Ga0265798, IMG submission 192430) | Plant litter microbial communities from East Loma Ridge, Irvine, California - P3 T30 | ecosystem: Environmental > Terrestrial > Plant litter > Unclassified | place: USA: California...
ACATGGCAACAAGAACCCTTGCAACACACGCCGTTTGCTCACCCCCCCATCAACAAATGTCCCGTTTGAGACTTACGCTGCACTTTGAGATAGGCTCCAGCCACTTACCAGGCTGGCTTTGTTGCTATTCTCGCCATTTTTGAGGCATCTCGCGCTTATTGTGTCCGTCATGAATGGCCTGTCGGAATACACTTGTGTACAGGGACTCGGCTTCATGGAAAATCGACAACGCCTATTGAATACAGATATTGTGATGGAATTCGACGTGACTGGATGATGGTTACCTGGATATAGCAAGATAAGTTAGCACCTTGTGAGCATATAATATAGCCTCAACCATCGCCTGTGGTCTATTCTTTCCTCTCTCTTCACCAACCTCGCCGCGCCCGTCCGCCTGCCCACCACACTAACATCAACACCGTCCAATGCCAAACATGGCGACAGAACCTCAAACTGACCTAGTTCTGCAGATTAGTGCTTGGTGTACAGACATCAAGACAGCGTACAAGAAGCTGGCGCATGCGCTTCAAAAGCTCAAGGGCCACATCACCGAGAGCAAGCATCAAGAGACCGAGTTCCCGCAGGGTCAAGTGGCCAGCGGGCCAGTGAGCGGATATAGCTCCTGGTGGGGAGAGGTCATTGCCTACGAGCAGGCCAGGGCTCAGGAAAGGGCCTTGAGGGCCAATGGCTTTGGGGGTCAAGGAGAAGAGTGAGTGAACAACATGGAGCCTCTTCAAGACGGAAACTTTTATTAATTCATCTACAGCCCATCCGGCAGCCGGACTTCAAGCCCAGTCCCCATGGCGCATGGCTTGGAGGTCATGATGACACATCCATGTGCCGGCCAGGACTGCCGCCAATGGTCCCACCGCTGGGGTACACAGACTGGCGATGTCGACTACTGTGTGTTCTGTCTTGCTGGACATGCCGCCGGCAACACTCGTCGCTGCCCATGCTGTCAGGCTGTGGCGTGTCCAACCTGCTTCATCGCTGTCCGCAACCTCGAGCGCACAGTACCACCACGTCAGGGCTACGGCACTAGGGCTCAGTACACCGCCTCTGGCGGTTAAGAGGAGGAGACGAGGGTAGCGGAGGCACAAGGTTTGCAGAAGAAAGATGATTGTTGGGCGGGTGGAACTGGCGAGGTAGATGGAGTATGCATGTTGGGTTTTAGGGTTGTTTTTTTCCTCTTTCGCTGGGCTCAAGCATGCTCCTCGGGTGGAGCGCAGAAATGACGTTTTTGGGTGGGTTGTATATAGATACCCACATCCATGAACAATGTACTAGACACGTTCTATGAAGTGACGAATGACGAAATAAATATCCAGACAACTGACATTTAGCGAATGTGATGGAGTATGGTGTGACATGTAAAATTATTGCCGAGGCTCGTGGACTACGTCATGTGCCACAACGGCTTCGACGTCGTGCCATCTCACATTGCTTCTATCAACGTCTTTTCTCGAGTAACGCGTACAATGCGAAACAAAGTCAAGGCCCTTTGGCACGTGACGTACAGTGTGATGCGTTGTTTCATCCAAAAGGCTTACTAGATGCATTAGCCAGTGTGGTCTGCGCGATGCTCCACGATCCCAAGGTGCGTATCTGACTTTTCCTTGAGGAACTAGGTTGTAAATGAGATTGAAGATGCGACGGCCACTTTAATTCCTACCGCGCGTCGGTTCACAAAAGAGGGCCAGCGGGCACAGTGCTAACACGTGCAGGACACAAATAGAAAGACCCCTGGCTTGTCTATCTAAACCGGGAGAGAGTAGGGATTTGGAGCGGTAGCCAATAGCATATCCTGCCCAAAGCTTGAACGATTGCAGTTGTTGTCGGCTGGTAGAACCCTGCGTCGTCAGATCCGTATTCGTTACTGTCCAGGGCCGACTTGGTATGCGCATCAGCGAACCCGCCCCAGTTGCCGATCTGAGCGGCTATGGTATACTCGTCGGGCGAACGAGGCGGCGGGTGCGACATGTTGGATGTTTCTTCATCTCAATGCGTTTTGCACCATCTTGTGCGTGCTGTGCTACCCCACGACACTCCCGGCGCCAACAAGCTGGCCATGGGCACTTTCAGAGTACAATTTCCAGGGCATGGGAATTCCTGGAAAAACAGGCGGATAGCCTCTCGCTAGTGGCGTGGCGCTGCGCTGAGAAGGTTTGGGGCTACGAGGATAGAGAGTTGGGAGTCCAATGTGGCGATTGCAGGAGGCGATGCAGCGCAAGCACGCATGCCCGGGTGTTTCTGAACGGCCAACAGATTGGATCGGGGGTGGTGGAAGACCATGGGATAGACACTACGACGCGCCGCGCCGCATACTTGCCAAACCATGGGCGCGCGTGCGTTAGTATCAGGTAGGATACCAGAGAACAGGCCGGAGCCAAGCCGGGCCGGGGCCTGACGTGGAGGCCGTCAAGGGAAGAAGCGTGCATCTCAAAGCACGACGGGCTAGAAGCACAAAGCCGCATGCAACGACGTCGACACAATCAAAAACAAAGCACCGATGCCTTTGGAGACACGGTATCCGAAACCTTTGTGGTGGTGTTTCACGCGGCAGTGCCGCGGTTAACTGTTCCCCGCCCCACCGCCTTGCCGCTTGCAGCTCCCAGCTCCCAGGGAGCAGGCGGCCCCCGCACAACCACGGGCTATGCGCATCATCCACACCCAGCTGGCGTCCCACATATCAGAAACGCCATGGTGTGTCAGCCCACTTATTGACGCGCAATCTGGCCAAGCCTATCACCGGCGGGCTGCGAGCATGGACAGGATGGACGTGGATGCTGTCTGGCATCGTTGACGTCTGGCTCCTCGGCCTTGATTGGGATCGGCCCAGCCCTGGAACACTAGCCGGCCTGTGAGGCGGCAAAGCCTACTTCAGACTGTGATGCCCTGTCGTGCAACGGCCAAAGGGTAAAGTGTTAGCCCCGACCGGATACGAGCATTCCATTCACGGCTGAATTAGCGCCGCTTACGACACCTTGGCTTGGTCTCTTGACCTCTTCTCCTTGCGTGCTTTGCTGGACATTCACAACAACAACAACATCATACTACCTTCGCTTTCAACACAGACTCGTCAGTCCAAATTCAACATGGACCTTTACCGAGCTACGTTCGCTGGATCGCTTCTTCTCAATGCACTTGCTTTCTACCAATCGCACCGCTCCCGCAAAGCGGCAGTCGTCGAGGCCGTCACTACCGACAAGAAGGAAGAGCACAGCCATGTGGAACCGGATATGGAGGGCTTGAGCAAGCTCAAGAGGCGCTTCTTTCCCATTTACCTGCTGGTCAACGCTGCAGACTGGCTTCAAGGGCCATACATTTACCCCATCTACAAAGGTGCATCCACGTCCATCATGACAGCCAACCATGGCATGCTAACGCGCAAGCAGACGAGAAAGGACTTCCGGAAGAACTGGTCGCATTTCTATTCCTTACTGGCTTCATCGCCGCAGGTGTCTCCGCATCCTTTGCAGGCGGGCTCGCAGACCGCTATGGCCGAAAGGCGGCGTGTCTGGGATACTGCGTACTCTACTCGCTATCATGCGCCACTCTCCTTACCAACAACATCTACGTCCTCTTCTTGGGCCGCATCCTTGGCGGCGTATGCGGAACTATCCTATGGAGCGTATTTGAAAGCTGGCTAGTCGCCGAGTTCAACCAACTGATGCTTCAAGACGGAGAACCCCATCTGAGTGCCATCTTCAGTACGATGACGACATCCAACACCTGTGTCGCAATCGGAGCAGGCATCTTTGCCGAGTGGGCTGTCCGATGCACCGGGACCGCAAAGGCACCCTTTATGGCGGCGATTGTGTGCTTGACTTTGAGCTTTGCCGCCATCTCGAGGTGCTGGGGCGAGAACTATGGATCGAGCAGCCGGAGGGCGTCTGAGACAGAGGGTCTGCTCCAGCAGGAGGAGGCAACGCCAGCACCAGCACCGACTTCGGCTCTGCGAACCATTCTACGCGATCGCAACATCCTCATCCTCGCCCTGGTGTCGGGTTTCTTTGAAGGATCGCTCTTCTTATTCATCTTCTTCAAGTTTCCAGCCCTGAAGCTCAGCCACAAGTTGGCTGGCTCAACTGAAGGTAAGCAACCGACTTGCCCTCGGCTCGTACTGACACGTCGAAACTAACGCAAAGCAGAACTTCCATTTGGCCTTATTTTTGCCATCCTCATGTGCTCCATGATGCTCGGTTCGCTCCTTTACAAGCACGTGTCCACATCCTCGTCGCCTATGCCTGCACAAAAGATGCTCACTGGCATCCTAGCCGTTTCCTCGGCCTGTTTCTTCATTCCCGGCCATTTCCGGGATGAGCGCGTCACTCTCTGGTGCTTCTGCATCTTCGAACTATGCTGCGGAATTTACTACCCCGCAATGGGCTCGCTGAAAAGCAAGCTCATCGAAGACGGCTCGCGGGCGAGTATCTACGGCATTCTTCGTATTCCGCTCAACGTTTTCGTTGTGCTTGCGCTTAGCACGACCAAAGAAGGTAAGCATCTCCGCTATGCCCAGACCTGGGGGCCGCAGCTAACAGTCTATTCTAGGCGAAGCGCATCGCGATACCGTCTTTACTACATGTAGTGTGCTATTAGTGGTAGCAGCCATCTTTGTGCACAAGACGCTAGCTTAAGCCAGTTCGGCTGGAATGCCTGGGCCAAGGGAGAGCGCGGGTGGTACAGCAACATCAACCCAACAAGTCCCCTGAAAGAGGGATAGTGTATATAGCCGGGGGTGTTTTTTTTCAAGAATCGACATTTGTTTTGATAGACTTAGATCGAATGACATCATGTATACCCATTCGACGCGACAGTTTGGAATGTCGCGATACCCGCTTGCTTGGTGTGCTCCCGTTGCTTCGCTCCGTTGCAAAAGGCGTCCCAGGGAACGCCGACGTTAGCATCAGCATGAAACGACGCTGATGCTGATCAATGGTCATTGGCCCCGCTCACTACGAACGGCCCTGCGGCTAATGACTCCCCCGTGGTCCGCTAAACGGTATTAGTGTTTGCTCAGACCCAATGGTGCGAACGTGGCGGCGTTGGCTGGGGCGGGGTTGCATAGCGTCCAGGCCGCACGGTTGGAAGCTGATCTGACATGCATCAGTTGCTGTATCTGTAACGGGTAAACCTTTGGTTGTGATAAGCGCTCGGCAGGTGGGCTGGCACACGTAACATGTCCCTTGGTCCGCTGTTATTGTTTCGCAGCGCGCTTGGCACATTTCTAAAGGACCGACCCGAATCAGGCCAGGGGAGTAGAGCGTTTGAGATACTTCTCAGTGGAATCTGGAAAACGAACAACCTTCTTCTTCTTCTCCTTCTCCTTCTCTTCTCTTCTCTTCTCCCCTTCCACGCTTGACGCGCTTCATACACCTCCACCGATTCAACTCGGAGGTTATACATTACAGTCTTTCCCTCAACCTTGGCTTAGACGTCACTCTTTTACCACAGCCATCATGTTCAGGTCATTTGGAGGTAAGTTTTCCATTTCACAATGCCTTTGCCATGTGCTTACAAAGGTCACAGCTCGCATCTTTGCCGGAATCTTCGTAGTAGTCTTCCTAATCGTCGTTTTCCGCAACGAAGAATCCGCTGGCACGGCTCTACTCCCTTACCTCCCCGTCCTTCCGTCTACGGGATCTTCACAGCCCTCGTCGATGCTACAGGCATGGATAAAAGACCGATCTGCGCTGTCGGAGAAGTCGTGGAAGAAGAGTGTTGAGCTGCGCGACCAAATGGCCAAGCAGCATCCGGACAACCCCAAGATCCCATTCTTCCCGACAGACTTTTTGAAGTACCCATACACCATCTGGGATTTCTTCCCGGCGACCTGGACATGCCCCCACGACGTTCAACGCGTGGGACGTCTAGGTGACGGAGGCAAATGGGTCTGCGGAATGAACGTTTACGAAAAGCTGCCGACCCCCAAGGCGGTATCGGCTAGCACGACCCAAGAGGCTGCCGTGTCCAACGCACAAGAAGGCCTTGTAATGTACAGTTTCGGCATCAACGGCGAGTCCTCATTCGAAGCTGAAATGCTCGATCGCGTACCCAGCGCCCGCATCTGGGGCTACGACTTCTCCGTCGATGCGTGGGGCCCACAAATCGCGACAAAGGACCGCCACCGCACCTTTTTCAAGAAGGTTGGCCTGGGCAAGCTGGATTCTCACTCGAGCGACCCGCCATTCTGGACCCTACCTAGCCTGATGAAGCAAAACAACCACACCTACATTGATATCCTGAAAATAGACGTCGAGGGCAGCGAATACGACGCCCTTGACACCATGATGGACGCTTTCGATAACATGAAGACGGCCTCGGGAAGCTCTGTTCTACCCATTGGCCAAGTCATGATCGAGCTCCACCTCGGCGACGGCATCAACCTCCAAGACTCGAGCGGCGGCGGCAACGTAGACTTTGGTCGCTTCAGGAAATGGTGGGAGAGGCTTGAGCGCATGGGCATGCGGCCAGTGTGGATGGAAATTAATCTCTTTGCCGTTACACTCGGCAAGTCAAAATCCGACCCAAGATGTACAGAGTATGTCTGGGTCAATGCAAAGGATAGGAGGAATGTCCTCTGGAATTTGTAGAGTAATCGAAGGGGGAGGTAGGAATTATGCAACCTAGATTTTAGGTGCAGCACTTACAGCAAACTGGCGTTATAGATTGGGACTGAGAATACAATTTAAATGACATTCTTTTTTTTTGAATTCACGACAAATCATTCCCGAGGCGCGACGCACAGATGAACTTGTGATGTTGCAATGTTGAGGCGCAAAAGGGATGAATGCCTAGGAAGGAATGTGTGACGTCATCTGCATCATTGCCCCCCAAATCGGATCTAGGGCCAAGGCAAACCTCTCGGCCTCCTGTCGTACATGCGCAGCCTACCCTCACCTTTCTCATTCCTGTCTGCGCGCACAGCACAGCACAGCACAAAGGCCGCCTTTGTTCAACATGCTACACAATCACTATAACACCATCAATTTCGAACTCAAGCCAGATGTCAGTGCGAAACAGCCCCAAGTTGATCTTCGGTCCGATCGATCGATCGCCTCAACCGCCAAACCTGGCGAACAAACATCTAGTGGACAATAATAACGCGCGTAAAGTCAACGCGTCCGCTGGCCCACACCTCGTAGCTATAGATACATTTTTAACTCCTTTATCGAATCTCCTGAATATGCATCTGCAACCCCCTTTTCAACATTCCCCAAATTCCTTCCCTTCCCTTTTCCCCGACATTTTTTTTTACAAACAGGACGGGAGGCGCGCGCACGCACGCCAAGCTGTGCCTAGCCAGCAAGCAATCACCATCACGTTGTCGAAAAGTAAGCCTTGGCTTCAAGGCTAAACTTGGCAAATCCCCCCATGGGGTCGTTATCGTCCTTTGCTCGGCTTTTGTGCACCATTGGATAAGCACTATGGATATAGGCGCAATATCCGAGGATGCGCCGAATGCAAGTACCGATACCTTTGATCTAAGAAAAGCCGCGTCAGGTGAAGGACAGGAAAGAGGGCGCAGTCGGATGGGTGCGGAGATGAGGTATTCGGACTTGGGTGGTTTTTTTACTCGGCAATTTCAGTGTGTGTGCGTTTCTTTTTTTGTGGTTGCGTACACCGGCTTGACGACGGGGTTTGTGTTGCGTGTATAGGAGGTGGCGTTGATAATGAATAGTGATAATATGTGGTTCTATTTGTGCAAAAAAAACCCCCATGAATTTGCTTTTGCTTTTTCCCCCATTGGGGCATTGGTGCAGAAGCGTTTGACTAGCTGACGGCATTGACACCAAAGATTCCTATCGCACTAAAGTATATCAGTAGGATGAAGTTCAAAGTCATCAAACAACCCTATGGGTCAACTACGCTGTACAACTGAATGTCGCGATCACCAGCTCAACAGCTCACTCGCAAAACAACACAGATCAGCAGGATGATATCCGCATGCATTGCCTCGGGTATCTTGGAGTCTGTGCTTTGGTGTTTACGATGTACTTTGTCGCGAGAAGCTTGCGACTAGTATGATGATCTCAGTGTTCATTCCCCTCCAAGGGAAGCGGGGTGAGAAGAAGCGTGAGAGAGAACTCGCTGTAGATTTGAATCAAGTTATCATCATCCAGCCCTACTAGGGTTTTGGTAGATGGTCACTACAATCCATATTTTGCTCACTCAAGTTGGCTTGAGAGATGAGAAATTGTTAACAACAAGGCTCCTTCCCCGTATAGCTACAACGAGATCATGAGCTTATAAGGTCTATTGGAAAAAGAAAAGTCCAAAGAACTTGTCACAAACACATATGGTGACCAGTCGTTATGGAGAAGTTGAGCAGCATGAATGATTCGAGTTTATGTAACCACGTCATGGCTTTATATATCTCTCTATCTTCTATCTATTTTCTACGGTATACTCGCGGATATCCGCCCACGAAGTCATAGTCATGACCTAGTGATTGCAGTTTCTCTAGGAATAGCGAATAGTTGCCTCTACAATCACATCTCAAGAAAACTCTCTCCACATCTTAAGCAGTCCGTTCCTTCTTACCACCGTCTTCCCCGTCTTCCCTGCCTTCTCGTACTCGCGTCGAGACTTTTCTCCAGCTCTCTCACAATGTCAGTCGCCGCAGTTATACCCAAAAGCCACAATGACTCAACACCAACCGACATCCGAGCCATTGACGCCCGAAACTGCCAACAAAAAAATGGTTTGTTTGTCGCCGCATGCCCCTAGGAGCGTTTACTCTTGACGTTGCTTCCGCCGCCCATGTTCGTCGTGACACCCAACATGCTCGTAAACGGTAGCTGTTTTGCTGAGTGTGTCTGCAATGCAAAGAATGCTGTCTTGCGGGAGATGAGAAGGCGGGCGTTGGAATATGCCAGGCAGTTCATGATGGGGAAGGTTGGTAAGCCCTTGACTACACGGCTAATATAACCCTTTCGCTCTGAAAAGGTGCGAGGATGGCGTTTCAGTGTTTCAAGGTTGCGTTTTATGTACATGAGCCAGTCGAAGTTGTGGAAAGTGAGACGCTGGCTAAGGTATCCTAATTGGGCTTGTGGTTATTCTGTCTGTGGTTTTTCCTACATTTCATCGCAATTGCATCCTGGGCGTTTAGAGGATGTCTAATGGTCTTACGAGTCGCTGTTGCTGTAGCTGGGCGGTTCGTAAAGGACACTTGAGTTACAAACTGATTGTGGAAGCGGTGACTGTAAAATGGAAAGACCCACACATACACTGTGGCAAGTTCTTTATCCGCCATCCACGCGCAACTGAACAGACCAAGCTTTTCCACCTCTTCCACAACACAACTATCTACAGCTTACAAGATAAAGACACCGCCCACCATGTCCGAGCCGGATTATAACACTATCGTGTCACATACCACGAATAACATGGTCTTGGCCATTTTGGAAACTTAGAAGTATGTATATCTCGGATTTACTGCTGCAATGCGAATCTAATAACAGGCTTCTAGAGCTGAACCTCCGGACGACGACAAATTGAGACTTATCATCCGTGGCCACAAGGGACTCACGATACGAGAGGGGCCCAAGGACCTTCTCCTCAAGAGCTCGGGAAAGATAGCTAGAATCTGTAAGGATAATGGCAACTACTCCTATGTCGGGACAGACGACGAAAATCTAGAGGTTGTTTGCGACTACCTTTATTACCTAAAGAATCAATCGATTAAGAACGAAAATTCGATGGCTACTGGGTGTAAATACAAGCGGTTCTGTGCCCTCTACGGGTTCTGCAAAAGATTCGAAGACGCAGACAGTGCGACAAGGGTCTTTAAATCCTTTATGAGGGTTTACAAAGAAAGTCAAAAGACTCTCCCAGATGCAGACGTGGTCAAAGATATCTACAAGTGCACTTTCGGAGGGGACGTGATGCGCAAGTTTGTCATAGAGTGTTATATGGAAACGGCCAGCGACGACGATTTCAAGAAAGAGAACCGCCTTCCCCTGGAGTTCACTATAGACATCACCTCGTACCCCAAAGCTTCCCAAGAGCTCACATGGGAGGAAATAATCACCCCGCAAAACTACAAAAAGGGCTTGGAATGATGTACAAGGTGCGCAAAAAGGACTTCTCACAAATGCGCCAGTTACTAAATACTCCACCAGGTCCATGCATTCGTTTCTTGTATCCTTTACAGCCTCGAAATCATCGTTTTGAAGTCAATTATAGCATTGTCTGTGGGTTTATAAAAGGAAATGGAAAACTATACTGGGTTAGGGAGGAGGGGTATTCGGATTCAGGTACATGCACAGCTCTCAGCTAATTTCATTAATAGACTGAAGAATGTACACATGACTCCCACTATTCCTAGGAGTCAATATTCTTCTACACAGAGCACATGAATCGGGCTCGAAGTAGTAGCACGTAATTTCTTATCAGATGTCAGCCACGAATCAAACATGGGTTTTTGATTTCTGCTTTGTCAAACCCAATTTGCGCCCGTGCTCCCTTTGACCAGAAAAGTGACCGCGGTGCTCTAGAAACATTATTTTCGGTGGGTTCTTGCGCATGATAGATATTCATCTGTCTCGTCTCATATGAAGCCATGTCCTCCACTGACCAGGCGTGTAGATATGTCTCATGTCGAGCTTCAGAATAAAGAACATTTCCACGCTTCTTTACGCGTGTGCAACCCTCAACGAAGCCGGTAAGAACACTTACTTGATCTTGTGTAGACTGATAAAGTCGAAAAGTTAAACCTTCAAGTGAAAATTGGGCGCTGGAGCATCCCTGTGAGTACATAAAAGTTGCAGAAGATAGGACGTTGGGGTTGGTGCAATGTAGCTGAACCAGGGAAGGTCTAGCGGTATTACACACCAAGTCTCATGTATAGGCATATCGAACATGACCTTGTAAAGCCAACCGTGAACATATAGTGAAGAACCAAACTTACCTACATGTATAATGGGTAAATAGAAGCGCATAAATTAAGTTAAGAGGGAGGAGCGACTCCCAATGTTCTAAGGTTAGACTTAAAGTCACGTGGCTTAGTTTAGCTTGCGATGATACTTTGGTATGGTCCGCATCCTCAATAGTGCAAACCTGATAGTAGCTTTGGAAGCGTAATAGTGGACACGGCCACGTATTCTACTTATCGTCGGGTTTGGGTAGATCATAGAGCGTACGTGTCGTGTTTCCAGTGGGCCAAAGTCAGATGTTGACCTACCCACTGCAAACACTTGCTGAGTCCCACAACTATCAAAGCCACCTAGGAATACTGCTGGTCGTATACTTGAGTACTTGTTGGCTGGCTACCATGGTATCCGCAGCTGTGGTGATACATCTCGCGACTGACGTCGTGGATCGGCAAAATAGGCTACGCCCTTTGTGGTTAGCGGATGCATAATCTAGCGTGAAACCTCACCTTTCAATCGCGCTGTGCGGCAATTAATGCCACCTTATCAGCTCCCCCCATAGACCCGGCTAATTGCGCCGAAACGACTTCATCATTTCCATTGATCAATCCTCGCCTTTCTCTTCGAATTCAAGGCACAAGGCGCGCTAGAGGTTCGACGAACAGCAGCACCTGCTCGACGCCCTTCGCGAAAATAATCCTCCGACCCAAGCGCCTGCAGGCTTATCCGTTTCCGTCACACCCCTCACTAATCCCCTAGGCAGACCCGCTCTATTCTGTGCAGCTTACTGGTCTTTACCTGTTGCTATTACTTAAGGCTGACAGCAGCCTCACATGTCAGGGCCAACGTCAAACCCGGACTGGAACAGAAGCGGTAGTCCTGCCTATGGTACCTTTGCTCGACCACCATTCAACCGCCAACCTCTTAACAGTCATGACAGCAATGGCAGCGCTGCTGTTGAGCCCAGCAATGCCGATGAAGATGTATCACCGAAGCGCAGACCGTCTCCGCAGCGGAAGCCATCAAGGCACATTGAGTTTCGAAAGTACTTGAAGCGTCCGTATATGATGGAAACGCAACGTACGCTGAGTGATGCTCTGAGATCTGCAAAGAGCAGGGAAGAACAGGAAACGCTACTTCCCGATGAAGATTATGCTGGGAGTGATGGATGCTTCAACGGGCAGGGTCAGCCTACGGTTGCAAGGGTCGGAAATGGGCAGGATGCGAAAAATCTAAAGGTCTACTTCAATATTCATCGGTAAGTTTCATGCTGTCTAAACCGAATGTCTCGTATTGACTGAAGAGTAGCATCCGGCGACTTGTTCTGGCTGTAATTGAAGATCCATACACGGTAGACCAATTGCGAGAACCTCGAATGAACGTTCTCATTGTGAAACCACTCGTGGACCGACTCTATGACGAAGACGATATCTCCATCGTCTACTGCTTGCTCGTCAACCGCATGCAGTTCCTCCGCGAGCAGCAATTCCAGCAACATCACCAGACCGTTGACCTCACACGTGCCAATCTCTGCGAGCTAGTCGCCATGAAAGTTTTGCGAAGACACGATGAAGAGTCCACGGGCAAAGCTGGTCTACTACTGCTAGCACAGATTTTAGTAGCACCTTTCCAACCCTTCCAAGGCGCACCCGACGAGCGCTGCCCACCACGGCATAGTTCCGACTACCAAAGCCAGGGCGACAACGAAGGCAAACTCACTGCGTTGGAAGTTGCCATCGTGTCCGAGAGCAAGGTCTTACTTGCTGGATCTGCGAGCCAGAAGGTTATCGAAGCCATTTACCGAGGACGCATCGTATATACTCCAACGGTATACATGGATATCATTCCCGATCATTACAAGCAAAAGCCAATATCATTATACGACCCGCGAAAGGCTCCGGTGCTCAATCAATACCGGCTTATGGTACCGAGAACACGCAACTTGATTGAAGTAGTGCAATTCATTATACTACTTGCGCTGTATAGCTGGTGCATGACGATGCGGAAAGACCACTATTTGACAGGTCCAGAGATCGCCTTTCTGCTGTATGGAAGTGGATGGGTGTTGGACGAACTAGCCTCCTGCCTAGAGCATGGCTGGGAGGTACATACACAGGAACTCTGGGCTTTCTTGGATGTCACATTCGCCGGAATCTTTCTCATCTACCTTGGCATGCGTATCCGCGGCTGGACGACAGGCCAGGATGAGATTGGCAGACAAGCACTCGACGTCCTAGCTGTTGCGTCGCCGATCCTCTTCCCGCGCATTGCCTTCAATCTAATGCCCGAGAATATGCTTTTTATCGCGCTTCGGGCCATGGTCAAGGAGTTTACAGCACTCAGTCTGATCGCCGTATGGTGTTTCGGTGGCTTCCTCTTGGCGCTCAAATGGCTGAGCATCAGCAATCCCGAAGTCGGATACGAAGACTCGCCAAACTCAATCACCATTTCCAAATGGATGCTCTGGATTTGGTTCGGACTCGATGGCACAGGTATCGATGAGGCGCCCGGCTTCCACGAGGTTCTTGGACCCACGCTAATGGTCATCTACGCTTTCCTGGGCAATACCTTGTTCTTGACCGTGTTGGTATCGATTCTATCTAATACGTTCTCCAAGATCGCGGCAGATGCAACGGCAGAAATCCAGTTCCGCCGCGCAGTTCTTACTTTTGAAGGCGTAAAGTCCGACTCGCTATTCGCCTATCGGCCGCCCTTCAACCTCCTCGCTTTCGTCATCTTGCTGCCGCTCAAATATCTCCTCTCACCACGCTGGTTTCACAAGATCAACATCACAGCCGTTCGCGTGCTGAACTTTCCCATCCTGCTCGGCATTACGCACTACGAGCGGCGCTACCTCTGGAAGCCTCGCCGACAACTCAGTGTTAGCGGCCCTGGTCCTTCGAAGCGCACCACCTGGCTCCAGGATATAGGCTTATGGAGGAGCTGGAAACAACTTAGTCCACATGCAGATTTGCAAGCTGTGTTTGAAGAAGAGCCACCTGCAGACGTGGTAATGCAGATTGAAGAGGAGGACGATCTCGAAGACGCTATACTGGAGAATAGTTTTGCAGCTACAGCTGCACCGGGAACAAGGAGCGTTAGTCCTGGGAGTGCGATGACGGGGCGGAGGAGGAGGTTGAGTAGTGTGTGGCCGGGACCTAGCACATAGGTGGCTTTCCTGCTGGGCAATTACGCGGTAGATTGGGTAGAATGTCGGGTTGAGCAAGCAGCTGTATGGGACGTTGGGGATGTCGAGAACTTTTGGTATATCGTATCGTTAGGGAAACTATGAATACATGCAAAGATTTTTCACCCTAAATCACAGCGTTTTGGTAGACTTGGAAGCCGCCTCGTCAGAGGGAATGGGGACCCCCGCACTAAGGCCAGGGTGGCCCCCACCAGCAACGTCAACTCTTACCCCCCAGCTTTCTACACACCTGACAATTCGAGATAGCATCGGGTGGCCATTCGTGATATTTACCCCCAGAAAATTCACATCGGCCGCTCCAACACACATCCGCGGCCTGGAAACCCCAAAGGTTCTGCAACGCAAAGCTTGCACGGCGGTAGCAGTACTAGTAGTAGTCCACCGCACTTTCTTTCTCCGACGGACGAACCCCATGCTCACGGCCGAGACAAACATCACGGCCTAAAGCTCTTGTTTGCAAAAAAAATAAAATAAGGCTTTTCCCCCCCCTTGTTGTACCTCTTGGTTTATAAACCTACCCATCCAAGCTGTACCGAGACATTCTCATCATTACCAACGGCATCTTTCAACACCATTACCACCACCATCACAACAACAACAATGGCATCACCAACCCCACCACTCTACCCCCTCTCTCCCGCCAAAGTCCTCGAGGAGCAGTTTATAGGCAAAAAGCTGGATTCCCTGCCCACGCCAGCCATTGTGCTGGATCGGGCTGTGATACGCAGAAATTGCGCTGCTATGCTGAGTGTTTGTGCGCAGCTGGGAGTGGGGTTTCGGGCGCATGTCAAGAGTCATAAGACGGTTGAGCTGAGTAAGCTGCAAGTTGGTGATTTTGGGGTTGATGGAAAAGAGGAACAAGGACAAGGACGAGGACAAGGAGGGGGAAAGAAGGTGAATTTGATTGTTAGTACGGTGATGGAAGCGGAGCAGTTGGTGGGCTATGTCAAGGAAGTTCAGGGGAGAAAAGGGTGGGAGGGAAGTGTAAGTGTGAAAGTGTTTTGATTGATTGATTGTTTATTTGTTTATTTGTTCTGGGGATATACATCCTCTCTCCCTCTCTCGGTTCATCTTCAGTTTGCAATGCTAATAACCTACACTCAGATACTCTACGGTGTTCCTGTCCCACAATCAAGTATCCCCCGCCTCATCCATCTCGCGACGCAACTTTCACCCCGCTCAGTGCACGTGTTGATTGATAATCTCGATGGATTCACAAAATTCCATGAATGTCTAAGTCTGAGCCCAGAGGCAGTCGAACTGGGTGTTTTCATCAAAATCGATACCGGATATGAGCGTGCTGGTGTCAAGACTTCGTCTCCAGCCTTTCCAGCACTGGTTCAGAGTATAGTGGCCAAGACACAAGAGCCAGGGTCAAAGTGCTTCTTGAAAGGCTTCTATAGTCATTTTGGACATTCGTATGGAGGATCGTCGGAAGACGATGCTGCCATGGGACTGAATGAGGAACTAGTCGGACTGGAAACAGCCATCAAAGCGGTACCTGGAGACTTTACCGGAAAGTTAGTCTTGAGTGTTGGTGCGACGCCCACGGCAACAGCAGCGCAGAACATGCTTGTCAGCTCCTCACCGCGAGTCGACGAATTTAAACAGGTGCTCGCTCGGTTGCAAAAGAAGCACATTGTGGAGTTGCACGCTGGCGTGTACCCGTTGCTGGACTGCCAGCAAGTTGCCACCCACGCGCGGCCGGCCATGACATCTGGCGAAGCGACATCGGCGTTTCAACCCCTGTCTAAATCTAACGTCGGTGTCAGAATGCTGGTCGAGGTGACTAGCGTGTACAACGAGCGGGGCAAACCTGAAGCTCTCGTCTCGGCCGGCTCTCTAGCTATGGGCCGCGAGCCCTGCAAGTCTTACCCGGGGTGGGGGATTGTCACGCGTGACTTGGGCAACTCGTCTGCAAAGCATATTTATGACGAGCGCGAGGGCAGGACGGGGTGGATCGTGGGTCGCATTAGCCAGGAGCACGGCATCTTGACGTGGGAGGGCGAGAGGAGCGAGTGTAATGAGTTGTCGATTGGCGACAAGGTGATGGTGTGGCCGAACCATGCTTGTATGGCTGGGGCAGGGTTCGGGTGGTATCTTGTTGTCGATTCAGATACGGACGGGGAAACGGTTGTGGATGTGTGGGCTAGATGGCGGGGATGGTAATGAGCGTACGGTCGTATTGCATTCATTCAACACCCCTTTCTCGGCCGTTGGGGCTGGTCCCACTTTCGCGGAACAGACGCCTTGGGAGCCGCAATGGTCGGCTGCCATGCCCGCGTTTCTCTCTCTCCCTGCCGCTGAATGTAGAGGGTACGTAGGCGTCGACAGCGAAGAGGACGGATTACGCTCGTGCCGCTCGCGTATCCTACTCGATCGTCTGGGTAGATGTCGCCCAACATCCGACCCAGCGTCTGTGTCTGCATGCCTGACTCGAGCAGTATGCGTTTGCGAAAGACCTCGCGATGGAGACGTTGGCGGTCGTGGAAGTTTCCGCATGGAGCCTGCCACGTCTCCTTGCGCTGGACGTGGTGTATGTCGACACCGACTTTTCTGCACGCTTGGAGCCATTCGATCTGGCGTGTGTGTGAGAGAGAGAGAAGAGCTTTTTGTCTGGCGGTGCAAATTGTCGGCGATTGGGGAGGTCTACTGGTCTGGGTCACGGTCCCGGTCGTCGTTCGGCGAAGAGACGGCCGTTGTCGTATTGCTCACTACCGAAGTCGCGGAAGGGGTGTTTGTACATTGCGCAGACTTGGGCGTGCTCATCGTCCCGCTTCCTGTCCATGTTCCCCTTCAGTGGGCCATTGCGGCTTGCAAGGGCGCAGTAGGCGATGCACATGATTCACGCCTTCTGATGTTGTCGTGTTGTATGTCGTCGCAGAGTTGGGGCGAGCAACGTCGGTAATGTTGGGGGGTGGGCGGTGATTTGGCAGCGCTCTGGCCGTCATCTTCGTGCTTTTCACTTCTTGAGCACATGCTCGGTCTCGAAATGATCATGGCCATGACGAGGGCGTGCCATTGGCTGCGTGCTGGGGGGTTTGGCCGTCGCTTGCACAGTGACGGGATACTTGGCTCGCCGTCCGGCTCAGGCACAATCAGCAACCCGAGGTGGAAACTGGCCGCCGTCGCACTGGCTCAGGCACCGTCGCGCTTATCGAGCTCGCGCCTTCAAGTCGCTGATGACGTCTGCGAGGCGACGCCCCGTTTCAGCGACGAGAGCGTCCATGTGGACGGGGGGCGTGATTTTCCAGCCTCGGTAGTTGAGGGTTGAGGGTGAGGGCGAGGGTGGCATGGCTGCATCGTGCCCCGCAGCAGAGGCGGCAGCGAGCAGCCCATGGGCGGTGCATCTTCCTGTTCCTGGCCTGGTACTGACGACTGCATTGCAGCTTCTAGCGGGGGAGTGACCTGGCTGAGTGGTGACTTGGGCGGGACCGACATCTGCATGCGGCTGCAGGGCTGCAAACCTCTGGTGTACCGGGAGACGACTTCAGCTATAGGTAGGCACATGTCCCATGCCCGCCGCCCGCCCAGGTAGAGCTGGCTAGACAAAGAGAGGGAGAGATGGACATGGACGTGCACATTCACAAAACACCAGACTCGTGTGGCCTGAAAATCCATCTGGTCTGTTGGTCGTCGTCGTCGACTTGATCGCACCAGGGCTTCCCCACCCTGGCCTGCACACCAACAGGCTCGGGCACTAGCGGTACGCCCCCATCCTTCATCCAGACAAGCCTCCTGCACCACCTGCAGACCTCCTGGCGACCAGAAAAACCCCCCGTCCCCCCCCCGTTTCCTGTGTCAGGTCCCAGGAGTGATCTGTGGCCGGTGACCTGATCAGTGTGATGACGAGCCGAAGGCGTCCCTGAACCTTGGGACCGTGTCCAGTCTTTCTTCCGCCATCTCCCGCACACTCAAAGACCCCCATCCCCTGCCGGCGTTAAACTTCTCCACACAATGCGGACCCCCAACGTGTTTCTCTAGACGGTCCGTCGCCAACACAAGCGGGCCAAGCATCTCCAAACAAGTGTCTCGTGCTTATGTGCAGCCTGGAACCTTGACCTCAGTGCCTGGGCTTGCATTGGTTTGCCTGCCACCCTGACCCCGAGCTGATTGTACCTTTTCCCGCGCTCGGGGCTTACAAACTGCCTACTCCCACACCCCCCCCGTCGATACATAGCCATGGTTCCCTTTCGACACCCATCCCAGCGAAGCCACCGTCGCAGCTCCGAAAACCGCGACTCTTACGAATGGCAAGACGAACGCGACAAGCGCATCATGACGGCCACCTTCCCCATCCACCCCATTGCCGCCATGCAGGCCCCCTTCGAAGAGTCCATGCTGGATGCCACGGGCGAAACCGGCCATGTGCCTTTTGTGAATCCAAAGAAGAGCGTCAAGACGCGCCAGCAGTTGCTGTGCCGGGAGGAGGATGCCACCGAAGACTCGTGGAACTTTACCTACAACTGCCATTGGAGAAACAACCCAAAGGGCAACTTCCACCCGCTCAAGAAGACGGTTGCGCAAATCATCTTTGGTGTTCATCTGCTGCACCAGCATCTCGAGAAGTCGGTTGCCGATGTAGCTGACATTTTGCTCAAGCATGTCAACGAGCTTGACAGCTTCCTGCAGCGCGCAAACGAAGACCTAGAGAGCAGCATGAAGGACATGCTGTTCCGACACAAATGCCTCAAGGTGCCCATGGAGCACGTAAACGAGTTTGACCGCCTCCTCGAAGACCGCTCATACCGCGCACAGCTGCTTGACGGCAACATTGTCATTGAACGCACAATCGGACGCATGTCCGCATTGCTCAACGACTACCTCGTCGACATCAACGTATTCCGGGAAGCCAACCAGGACCTCGACATGTACCTGCTCGATGTAGGCGACGCCTGGACATATCGCAACGAGGATATTGGCCGCATATACTCTGCCATGTGCGGCAACACTGGGGGCTGGTCGCAGTTTTTGCTGAGCCTCGTGGCCAAGGCAGAGAGATTGGGCGTTGTGCTCGTGCAAGTGAGCAGCTACTGCAACGAGATTGAGAAGCGCTGTGGCGCTGCCAGCCGACGAAGTTTGGTAAGACTCGCCTTCTTCCTCCCCGTGTCTCCTGATCGCATTCCACGCTTCACCCTGCTAATGTGCCCCCAGATCGCAACACGAACTTCATCCCGAAATTCTTCCAATTCGCGAGAAAGTCGGCCGTTCCGGAATTTTGCAAATAACAAGCCTCTCCCTACGCCTCCGCCAGAGCGTCCGCCCTTCATGAGCCCTTCATCCTCAGGCCGGGAGACGCCTGTGAACCTGGGCACTGGGGGGCGACATACAAACTCAACACCCCAAATTCAACCGCAGCCCGCAATCGTCAACACTTCCGATTCTACTACTGAAACGCCAAAACGGAGCGAAGATTCAGCTTCAACATCCGCCGGCTCGCAGGTTGACGCAAATATACAACGTCAGACAAGCCAGCCCGAGTACCACCGCGATGCCTGGCACAACGAGGAGCAACGTGGAAGAGCGACACCGCAGCCAGACGCTAGTCGTACAAGTCGGCTCTTTGGAAATCGGGGGCATGTGCCGTTGTCATCTGATGCGCCTGCAGAAGAGAAACCACCAGTAACAAAGCGCCTGTCAGCAAAACCAGAGAACGGAGAATACAGCCCGCCCTGGACGGGTAAAGACTCGGCCTACTCTTCCGTGTCGGGCGCATCAGCCATGTCCCCCGGCATTGCATCGACACGCTCAGCATCCTCCATGTCGTCGCGACAAACAGCGCAGTTTGGCCTATTTCCCAGCAGAAACCTGAGCACACCAAAAGGCTCAATATCCGGCCGTCTGGGCGCCGGCTCCCCCGCATTCGATCAGCCTGACCAGTTCTTCAAGCCCGACATGCCAAGCCGGCCAGCAACGTCCATGTCCAACTTTCAGGACGTCTCGCCCAAGCGGCTCTCAAAACGCAGTAGCTTCTCCTCACTCAAGCGACTCTTCAGTAAGAAGCGTACTGGCGATATAGATGCTATTGCCGAGTGACGTGTATCGCCCTTGATCTTCTTTTCTTGTGTAGTTCTTTGATCTCGCTGTTTGGCGCTGCAAGGCTATATACCCCCTTTTGACCGTGTACTTTTTGCGTGTTTCAGGCGCCACAGCCTCTGCCGTGGTCGGGTGTTTGGCGGTTTGCTGTGGCTTCTACTTGTACATATCCATATCCGCGCTTTTATAATATTCATGTCGTAACGAGCAACGTGTAATGTGTTCCGCTTCGTACGTCGAGGGAGGGCGTTCTAGAGGACGGCGTTGTTGCGCAAAAGGGAGAGGAGCTACCGCAGCCCTGTACTGCGAGCAGTCTCGAGAAGGAGTCGGCTGCTATGGATGCTCAGGGAGGATCAAGGGCTGTCTTGCGCTATGGTCTTGAGGTGGGAGGAGGTCCGAGAAGCTGCTGGCTGTCGTAGTGGTGTCTAGGTCAGCCCTTCCACTGTAGGAGGTCCGGGAGGGCAGCACACACGGCACAGGCAGGAACCAGGCTAGCTAGCTCGTATGCTACTGGCTTTCTTTGCACCACCTCTGAGTCGTCTCTGCATTTTTCTCAAAGCCTGTGTCTATTCCTTCCTCTGAATTGTCGGAGTCGGGCAATCTCTGCCGTGGTGGACATGAAGTAGGCGCCAGGCTTGCCATCAAAACAATGTCTCCACCCCACTCCTCCATCTCCTCTACCTCGCCCACCGCAGAACACCAATATCCTCAACAGCACTCTACTTTTGGCAGAGATGCTACCGAGGACGGTGTAGAGGTCACTCGCTTTCGTCTCTCTTTCTCTCTCTTGGATAGCTGCCTCCTTGTGCAATACCCTCTTTCTCTTGGTTATACCCTAAACCCTACATCTTTGTACAGCACCGCAGACAGTACCGCACTCAGCACAACATCGCCGCTCACAAGAGCATCGCCTTTGCTTGCTTCTCTTTCGATACGTCTCCCCCCGGCGACAGGATGCCACTCGCTGAGCAAGACCCCAACGGCGGCGGCCGCACGTCTAGAGCTTCCAATGCGTCAGTCCTGAGCCGCGCATCAGGCAAACCCCTCAGTGGAGCATCTGGTTCTGACCATCCCGTATTTCCCAACGGTATCTCATCAATGCTCCGCACCACCATGGACATGGGCGACGTCGGTCTGTTGAATGATCCACTCGGCATCGCCAACTCGCATCGCCACCTACAAAGGCACCGGGCAGCCAGCAGAATGTCAGCAGCTTCCTCCATGTCCGGTCACTCGAGTCGAGCAAGCAGGCATTACCGTGCACACCCGTCATCCTCATCCGTACCGCGACACTCGACGGGACTCAACGCGCCGCAATTCGTATCCGATATGCTTTCGCCGATGGCCATGAACACTGCGGGAACATCTCCGTTGAATGTTACAGACAACCGCAACCAAGACTCGCATCGTTCGCGGTCCATGACGGATCAAATACAGCCACCTTACAACCTCTCCAGTAACAGGTCTCTTACCAGCCTACGCCCTGCTCAAGGTTTGCAGCCCCCTAGCCCATACCGGCACCCGAATCTTCATGGTGCTGTGTTCCGGCGGCATAACTCGAACTACAGGTCTGCTTCACCAGCCTTGAGTGACAACACCGGGATACACCCACGAGACATGTATCCCTACGATGACCAGAGGCTGCTGCATGCCGACCGAAGACAAGCGACTCCTACCTGGATACCCACATCTGCATACTACAACAGTGGACAGCAATACGGTATGCAGGCCCATCAGTATCTCGGTCTCGGTGGCAACCCGCACAACGTAGGGCAGATGAGAATGAGGCTATCATCTCAACCCTCTGCTTTGAGTCTCGAAGATAGGCGCGAAGAAGAGGGCTGCCTCCCCGCCTTCTCTGATCAGCATCGTGAGCATAGGGAGAAGATGTCCAGGAGCATAGCCGCCCCTCGCCGTGACCGCATGTCCCGTAGACAGGTTCATGAGCATCGCCTAGATGCCCCGCCTTTGCCATCGGACCACAGAAACCGCATCGCTGTCGAGAAAGCTCGTCTCCAGACGTCTGTGCAGGGCTCTATATCAAGTGGCTCCACAATGATGCGTACTGATTCAGAGGCACCGTCATCAGACATGGCCCTACCCACGACCCCTAGAGACGGCATCTCCATGGAAGCGCTTCATAATCCGAACGGCACAAACCTGATACGGCCGAGCGACTTGGGTCCGAACAGGTTTGTCAATACTACGGAAAGGGTTCCTGTTCCCTATTACGATGGAAGCGAGCAATTTCATCCAAACGAAATGGCAGAGCCTGAACCCGAGACTATACCCACAGGCTTTGCGGAGGCGGCATTGAATAGTGATCCTTTTTTAGGCCAAGAGGCACTACCAATGCCGTTGGTGGTCGTGCCTCCCAAGATGACAAACATGGCACACATGCCGATTCCAGCAGACGGAACCAAAACAGTCAAACCCGAGAACATCGCAGACATCGCCACCGAGATCGCAGAGCTCCCAGCTTCACCCGTCGTGAGGCGCATTACGAGGAATTTAATCTTACAAGGCCTAAAGGTTTCGTCGATGGAAGATATCCAGTCTTGCACCACGAAATCTCTAAACACTTTGAGGACCAGTAGATCCGATGAGCTTCCTGTCAAGTTACAGTCTGCAATCAACGATTGCACAGGAGCACAGGAGCACCAAGATGAGAGTATGAATAACCGCAACAGTGTTCTCTCACAGACTGGATCGAGCATCCTCGACTCATCGACCATCAATTTCGCAGTCCGACATTCGATACCGGTGGCTACACAAGGTGGGTTTGCGAACGAGATGGCGCCTGGAACCGGAAAAGACCCGAGCGTGCCCGCTAGCCCTGGACACAGTACTGAGGATGGAATGTCGGATGTTCTAGCTGGGTATCAAAGAACTGATTCCAAGGCCGAGACTGGAGCTTTGCTACGAGATGTGGAGAAACATCTGACCCATAACACGGGAACTCCGACGGACAAAGATCTGAAGCCGTCACCACTTGCTATAGGTTCTCGAAACAGCCATACTCAGAGGTCGTCGGATGAGCAGTCATTCAAGTCTTGCACTGATAAACCCGATGATACTTTAGGGCCAGCACCGCCAGAGACTGAACCGGATCACGATGCAAAGTCGTTCAGGTCAGTTTCCGACGTCTTTCCTGGCCGAGATTCATCTGAAAAAGAATCAAATACGCGCCCTGAACGCGCTGCTTCGTTGCCGCCATCTCTACAGCCATCGTTCAGCCTCGGAACCATGGTCATGAAGCAGAGTAAGCCCAAGTTTGAGATGCTATTGCCCAAGCCGCCTGCTGTTATACTTCGCAAACAACTTCCGGTACCAAGTCGTGAATCAAGCTTTTCTATCGTAGCAAGCACACTTCGGACTGCCTCGAAGCCAAGCGTCAAGCAGGGTTCAGTATCGGTCTCAGGGTCATCTTCTACCTTGGGTGTTCCACAGGTGCCCCCGGTAGTTCCGCCACGAGAGTCTAGCTCTTCCAAAGAAGCTCAACGTGTTCATGCTGCCGTCTCTTTCCTGATGCGTCCTATACCGTCTCGTTTTGCTATAGGCCGAAAGCGTTCAGGCCAAGAGGATATGTTGAAGCAAGAAGAGATGGATCAATCTGCATACGAGTCAGCCCAAGACACCGATGGCACTCCGGCCACCAATCGCGTGTTGCAACCATCAACCCCTGTAGAGGCGGTGAAGACCGCAGAGACGACACCGACCATGCCAACTGGCGTCCCTGTTGCAAAGATGCAGGTCATCACCTTTGATACTCCTGATATCTGTAACTTGTACAAGGCCTGTGGCAGTAGTCCGGCTCCTGTCTCACATGAGAACTCGTGCAGCAACGCATCGCCTGTAGTACCAGAGCCATCATCCGTGTATTCGATTCAAGACCTTCCTTCTCGCTCCCAGGAGGATTCTTCTACAGATGGCGGCCCAGCGACTTTAGAGCCCAATCGACGCGACAGTCAGACTACGACGCATCTCGAGTGGCATCGCTATGTGCCTCCGACGGCAGGCGGCGGCTCCCAGCACATGCAGCTACGCCCACCAGGTGGCATTGGGAGCCATCTGAACTCGCTGGCTTTGTCCCCGTTGACGAACATACAAGAGGATACGACGACCGACCTTAGACTGTCCGGGTATAGGTATCCTGGTCCGTCGCGCTATCTGCCAGACCTAAAGGAGGAGTCGCACGAGGACTCGAGCCTTAATACCAGTGCCAGCAACTTGAAAAGCTCCAGCTTCCGCTTTCCGTTTGGTAACCCCTCGGGCATCCGGGGTTCAGGAGAAGAGCCGGCCAATTTCTCGAGGCGGTCATCCATGGCATCGCAGCGGCGTAGCGCAATGGGCAGTAATGTAGGCAGCGCCCTCGGGCAGGCGCATGGTTTGCCTTCAATGTGCTTCAGTCGCATGAATCTATTCGATGGGTTTACCGACGAGCTCGGCCTGCGCTACTCCCGATCGATGGAGGAGGTGCCCAATGTGTCGCACAAGTCGCAAAGACTGAGTAGAGGTAGTCCGACACGGCCTGCATCAGCCGGCAATGTGACAGGTTTGTGCGTCTCTCTTACAAATATGGATGGCACCGAGCGCTCGAGGTTGTCCATGCAGCCCACGACGATTATGAACTTGTTTGCGATGCACCGTGCACATTCGCCGGAGCTTATGGCGGAGATTGAGCGCTTGACTATACCCTCGGTCGGAGGTCTCACGCAACGCTTCTCTGAGTTCTTTCCTTCGTTGAAAGAGTACTATAAGTCGGGTGAGCCAGTGGAGTTTCCAATTGAGGAGAAGATTGAGAAGCATGCGATGGATGAGATTCACGAGATTCATCCAACGCAGAAGCGCTCATCTGCTCGCCTGCGTCCCATACGAGGCAATTCGCACATGGTTATTATTGACGATGATCTCTATGAGGAGCTCACGAGTAAGGAGAAAGATAGAGGAAAGGGCAAGCAAGGTGGTCCTAACGATGATGTCGTTGGAAATGGCGCTAGTGGAGTTGCCTCAAATACAGACGAGGGCGACGGCGTGACCAACACCACAACAATACACAGAACGGCGCCGCTCCTAGAGCTGCAAGCCCCTTCGCCGGCTGTCATACGACCACGCTCTCATACAATCGGCCCTGACGAGCTTCGTACCTCGGGCGAGTCTGCTCTGTCTTCGAAAAGGTCGTTGCGGTCGTTTGTCTCTACACCCACAGCAACAGAGACGCGTCCCTGGAACTCTGACAAGAACTACCCCTGGGCAACGTCTACAGATCCCGCTATTGACATCTCTCTTCCACCTCCAACTGCCACGAGACACTCATCTCGCCGCGGGCCTTCCCATCTACGCAACCGGGTCTCTGAGACGTTGACGACGAGCTCCTTCTCAACCGCACAAACAGCTACGGCATCGCCTTTCGGCACACCAGCTGATAATACTGCACACGCTCGTCAACATCGTTTCAGCGCTTTTGGCCGCATCAGCGACCAGCCGCACGCGGTAGGAGAACGCTACCCCACATCTGCCCTTTCACCACCCACAGCCATCTTCCGTGATCACCTCTCCACATCTGACACGTCTGACGACGAGGAGCACTACGACACCACACGCAAGACGCGTCTCTCACTCCGCAAGCGCTTTTCATCAACTCGCAAAGCCAAGCTTGGCCAGCAGTCGACCTCTCGCGCTACGGGCCGAAGCAAGACCAACCCATCAGACCTTGCGTCTCCAGAGTCCACAACATCGATTGTGCAAGATTCTGCCGGTGAAGCGCAAGCATTTAGCTCGTCAAACACCGCCACCAACCGACACACGTTCTGCGAAGCCGAGGGCATGCGAGCAGTCGACTACCGCAAACAGCGCATCATCGACCGCCTCAAGACGTGGTGGCACAAGGGCTCGCACCTCCTCCGCCAACTCTCGTACCGCAAGCACTCGGCACACACGTCGTTGTAGCCAACCATGGACAGCACCGTCAAGCAGGCCGGCGAGGACGTCGACCCACCTCCTTGGACGTACTATGTGCTACGTCTAGGTGACGATGGCAGCGTGATCCGGGTGCCTATTGGCCCGGTACCGCCTGCACCGCCGAATACACCTGTTCCATCGCGGCCATCTACACCACCGCCGTCGCCACCCATGACTAATGGTCATCCTTAGGAGGAGAAGGCATTCAGGGTTCTATTATGGTCTGCATGTATAGTAGTTCATAGGTTCGGGCGGACACATATGAGAGATAGTGAACAGATAGCTAGCTCATAGCTAAATAAAAAGGTCTTCAGTGTCTAATTGTGTGTTTGATGTGTGATGCCAAGGGGGAATGTAGACGTCTAGGTGACGTTTTGATAGGGGAAAGAGGAGGGGAAGTGTAGAATGAAGGGTAACAGGCTTAGGTAAGACAGTTTAGGAGATTCTTATGAGAGCAGAGCATGAAGGACTTTGTCGTTATTTTCTATTGTTCCAGGTACCCTTGTACCAACGTACAATGGATATGTGCATACCTTATATCAACAAGAAAACAACTTTCATGTCTACTGTCCAGCATTCAGCGTTTCGACCTCTTCAACTAAGATATGAGTGTCTTCTGACGACTACAGATACATGAAAATAACCGAGAAACCGTACAATTTTTATTAAGAGGAGAATCTACGGCAAGAGGACAAACAATTCAGCCAGGTAGAGGCATATACGATAATAATTGAAAGTAGCGGGTCGTGAGACGGACAAAGATTAATGGCAAACACATGGCAGATTTCAAATAGATTCAACCATGATATAT
>Ga0265798_10002533_pt1 | contig 26870 bp, 18 predicted proteins | sample P3T30metagenome_FD_192430 | JGI IMG/M metagenome (GOLD analysis project Ga0265798, IMG submission 192430) | Plant litter microbial communities from East Loma Ridge, Irvine, California - P3 T30 | ecosystem: Environmental > Terrestrial > Plant litter > Unclassified | place: USA: California...
GGCGAACTAGACGCGCTACTCGAGCGCATCCGGCCCATTCAGCAGGGGCTAGCCCAGCGCGGTATCTCGGTGAAAGTGGACAGCCGCGATACCGAGCGCCCGGGCTTCAAGTTTGCCGAATGGGAGATGAAGGGCGTGCCCGTGCGGCTAGCCATCGGCGCCCGCGACCTCGATGCCGGCACCGTAGAAGCGGCCCGCCGCGACACCAAGCAGAAGCTGCAACTGCCGCTGGCCGACGTGGTAGACAGTGTAGATAAGCTGCTGAACGACATTCAGCTCAACATCTACACCCGCGCCAAGGACTACCGCGACGCCCACACTACCCGCGTCGAAACCTACGACGAGTTTAAGGAAGTGCTGGATGGCAAAGGCGGCTTCGTGGTGGCGCACTACGATGGCACCTCCGAAACCGAGGAGCTCATCAAGGAGCAAACCAAAGCCACCGTGCGCTGCCTACCCCTCAACGAGGCCGATGAGGAAGGCGTGTGCATCGTGACCGGCCGGCCCAGCCCGCGCCGGGCCTGGTTTGCCCGTGCGTACTAGCTAGCGCCGCCGGCCCGGCGGCCAATGCCCTGTTACCTACCCCAGTGGTTGGTGTGCCTGCCCGGCGCGCCGGCCCCTGGGGTAGTGGCATTTAGTAGGTAAGCAACTGGGGTTTCGGGGCCGGCCCTTCGCCAGCCCCGGCGGCCCTGGCTGGTGAGCTATGCCACAGGGCCATCCTCACGCGGGTGCGGGCGTAGCGGCCGCACTGCCCGCCGCACAAAGCACCGCTGGCCGCTGGCAAGAAGTTCGGGCTACCTGCTTGGCTAGCTACTCACAGCTTTTCTTCCAGCCACAGAAAGCCGGCCGCCAGCAAAAACAGCCCAAAAAACCAGCCCGCTGGCCAAGGCTGCTGCACGGTAGTGGCAGCGGCAGCCTGGCCGGGGCTAGCCAGCGCGCGCCGCGCCGCCAGGGCTAGCTGCCAGGCTTGCAGTTCAGGCCCGCGCCAGGCCGCCGAGTCGTAAACGTAAAAGCTGTGTACCGTGCGGCCCGGCCCGCGTACCTGGTGCCAGCCGGCCGTGGCCGGCCAGTACTGCGCGGTGTGCCACTCGGGCAGGCGGGTATCCTGGGCGAGGGCCAGGGCTACGGCGGGGCCGCCGGCCAATGGCTGCACGGTGGGCAGGCTAGCTGGCCCGGCACCCGCCAGCCGCAGGGTAAGCGGCTGCTGCGGGCGCGGCCAGCGGCCGAGGGCCAGCCAGGTAGCCGCCGGGGCGGGCGGCGGCGTAGCGGCCGTCAGCAGCTGGCTCCAGAAGGAGGCGTAGGCCGCCGCCTGGCCCTGCAAGGCCCAGTGAAAGGTTTCGGGCACCACCGACACTACGGTAGTGCCCAGGCCTACGCGCCGGCTGGCAGCCACCAGTGCCCCACCGGGCGCCGTGACGAGGGGGCGCAGGGCCGCCCCCGGCCTCAGCCGGGCGGGCAGCATGGCCCGCACCGCACCAGGGGCATTGGGCCAGCCCAGCGGCTGGGCTACGGCCCCGGCCGTGGGCAGCGGCTGCACTACAAAATCGGCGTGGGCGGGCGTAGCAGCGGGCAGCGGTGTGGCCTCAGCCAGTAGCACCAGGCCGAGGCTACCCTGCTGCACGGCGGCGCGCAGGGTTTGGCTTTCGGCGGCCGGTAGGCTGGCTAGCGTGGCAGCATCGGCCACCACGAGCGCATAACGGGCCAGCAGGCTGGGGGTAAGGCGGTCGAGCGGCTGGGTGGGCTGGTTGAAAAATTCTGTTTGCACCAAGCCCCGGCTCACGGTGGTGCGCAGGGCCACGGCCCGGCCCGCCGCGGCGAGGCTATTTTTCAAAAACTTAAACTCGAAGCCTGGCGCGGCCGCTAGCAGCAGCACTGGGGGTAGCGTGGCCGGTACTATTTCCAGGGGCAGCGGCTCGGTGATTATGGGCTGGCCTGCGGGGCGCAAGCGCAGGGCGTAGCGCGCCAGGCCCGCCGCCCGGGGCTGGTAGCTCAGCCGAAAATGCCCGCTGCCAGCGGGCAGCCGCACCGAGTCGCGGCCGGCGCCTTCTACCTGCAAGCTTACCCAAGTGGGGGCCGCCCCCGCCACCGAGCCCTCGACCTCAAAGCGCTGGCCCAGCGTGAGGTGCTGCGGCCAGCCCGCCGCTTGCACGCCCGCGTACGCTGGTGCCGCGTGGGCTACCACTGGCAGCGCGCCCAGCAAGGGCAGCTCGGCGGCCGGTAGGCCCTGGCCGAGCAAGTGTACCCGGCGCAGGGCAGGCCGCTGCTCGGCTAGCTTGAGCAAGCTGCCCAAGGCCTGGGCGCGGGCCGGCGGGCGGGTGCCGTAGGCCCACACGGGCGTGCCAGCCCCTAGGCGGCGCACTAGCTGGCGCAGCGTATCGGGCTGGTAGCCAGGCGTGAGTACAATGGCTTCGCCCTGTGCAGCGGGCACGGCGCGCAGTGGGGGGTAGGCCGTGTACCACAGCCCCAGCGGCGCAAGCAGGCTCGCCAGCAAGCGCAGCGCGCGGCGGCCGGGCCGCCGCCAGGCGGCTAGCAAGAGGCCCAGCCCCAGCAGCAGGCAAGCGGCGGCTAGCAGGTAAAAAAGCGGTGAATAATGCTCCACGCGAGGGATGGTCAAGGCTGATAAATCGAGGAAGGAGAGCTGGCTCAGCGGCTTAGCTCCTGGAAGTAGCGCTGGGCCAGGCGGTCGGGCGCGGGGGGCGGTGGGGCGGTGGGCACGGGCGCGGGTAGCAGGTCGGCCAGGGCGCGCTGGGCGGCGGGCAGGCAGGTGGCGCAGGGCACCCGGCTAGCCTGGGCATCGGCCGCCAGCTGCCGCAGCGCCCGCAGCCCTGGTAGGTAAAGGCCGGGCTTTTGCAAGGCGGCCTGAGCCAGGGCCGCGCCGGCTTGCGTGAGCGCGGCGGCATCGGCGGGGCGGGCGGGCTGCCCGCTTTGGGTGGCTAGCCAGCGTAGGGCAGCCCGCACGGCGGGCTGGGTAGTGGGGGCGGGCACGGTGGCTTGCCGGCGCGGCGCGGCGGCGCCCTTGAGCTCGCCGGTGAGGCGCAGGGTGGCTTCGGGGAAGGGCGTGGGCGTGAAGCCGGCCTTTTTCACGTAGGCGCGGGTTTGCTGCTGCACTTGCTTGAGCAGGCGCAGGGCGCGGTACTCGAAGGGGCGGGCGGCGGCGGGCTGGCCGGTGCGCAGACGCAGCTCGGCGGCCCACATCTCGTCGAGCACGGCGTGGAGCTTGGCCTTCACGGCGGGCTCCAGGAAGTCGGCGGTTTCGGAGTCGTCGTGCTTGTGCATGTAGGGGTCCATGAGCGCGTCGGTGGCGGCGGTGGGCGAAGCCTGGCGGCCGGCCGGGGCCTCGGGGTGATGGTCGTGGTCGTCGTGGTCATCATCTGCCCCGGCCGGGTGGGCAGCCGGCTTTTCGTCGGCGGTGGGGGCGTCGGCGGTGGGTGAGGCGGGCTCATCGGCAGTAGGCGGGCCGGCCGTCACGCCGAGGCCTTTCTCAGCTTCTTCGCCCAAAAACTTGCCGTAGCGCAGGCGCAGCGACTGCTGGTCGAAGCCCAAGGCGTTGGCGCGGTTGCTAAACTCGGCCGCCGTGAGCCGGGGCTTGTCCGCAATCAGCTTTTCGGTGTCGATAATTATTTGACGCTCACTGCGAAAGTAGGCCGGGGCGGTGTTCACGCCCATGCCCATATCCATCGCGCTGGCGGCCGCCGCCGTATCCTGCCACTGCACCAGAAAGGCATCGGAGCGGGCACTCTGGCCGTGGTTGTCGCGGGCCTGCACGTAGAAATACAGCTCGTCGCCGTAGGTCAGGCCCAGCTTGGGCAGGTCGAGCAGGCTGCGCACCGTAGCCTCGCCGGGCTGGCCGCCCAACGCCGCGCTGAGGTCGCGGCGCACTTCGTGAAACTTCACCGCCTCGCCCTGGCCCTGGGCCACGGTGATGACCAGTTCGGCGCGGGCCAGGCCATAGTCGTCGCGCAGCGTAGCCTGCACGGGCACCTCGGGCCGGGTGCCCCGGGCGGCAATAAGCGTGTAGGCCTTAGGGGTTTGCACGCGAATGGTGGGCAGCTGGTCGGGGCGCACGTCGATGGCGTAGTCGTCCGAAGTCTGGCCCGCGTAGCGCAGCCGGTACAGCGTGGCCGCATTCAGGATTTGCGTAGCTTCAAACTGATTGGCTAGCCCAGCGGGGCGCAGCGTCAGCTTCTGGCTCCCGATTTCCAGCGTAGGCGCGGCCCCGGCGGTGCGATTGACGTGCACCCGCCAGCGTACCTGCGCCCCCTGCGGACACTGAAACGTGGCCGCCGCCGGTACAAAAGCCGCCCGCCGGGTATAAGCCGGCGGGGTCACCAGCAGCTCTACTTTGGTGATGCGCGGGGCCGCTACCGGCTGCCCCGCATCGGGCGCAAAATGCACGGCCACCGCCGCCGGGCTAGCGGGTGCCGGCTGGCGGGCCGCCGGTAGCAGTGCCACGACAGCGGCCCCTGCTACCAGCAGCGCGCTGCTAAGCAGCGGTTTTTTAAAGGAAAACGGCAGCAGTGCCGGGCCAGCCGCAGTTAGTTGGGTGAGCTGCCCGGCCACGCGCTCAACTTGCAGCTGGCCCAGCAGTGGCAGCTTGGCCGGGCTGGGCAGCAGCAGGCCCGTACTGTCTTCCAGCTCGGGGTAAAGGCGGTCTAGCCGCCGGGCTACCTCTTGGCAGTCAAACCGGCGTAGCGGTTCTATCGCCCACGCAGCTAGTACCACTAAGCCCAAGATGGCCAGTGCTACCCAAAGCGGCGGGATAGCCCAGTGGTGCACTGCCGCCAGCAGCAGCAAGCCCGCCGCCAGCAGGGGCAGCAGGCGACCACCCGCGTAGCGGCTTCTGTAGCTCTGCCTTACGGCCTGTAGCTGGGCACCGGCTAGCCCCCGGGCGCGTAGCAAGCCGATTTCTGGGGTAGAAGCAACAGTCTGCGTCATAGCGAAGAAGGTAAAGAAGCCGCCCCGCGCCGCTGGGCCAGCCAGCGCTCCAGGCCAAAGAGTAGGGCCACGGCCAGCACCAGCCACGGCCGCAGGTCGGTAAAGCGGTAGGCGGCTGGCGGGGCCGGGGAACTGGCTGCCTGCTCAGCCGGGCGGGTGGGTAGCTGCGCTGGGTCGAGGCGGCGCTGGTCGTGCGCGGTGAGAGCCGAGTCGGTACCCAACTGGGGCGCGGGGGCCAGCAAGTCAAGAAAAAGGGCGGGCAGCGCCGGGCTGTCGGCCAAGGTGCTCCAGGCAGGAGCAAGCTGAGTAGCTAATTGGTACTGACTGCCCTGGCCTTGCACCTGCTCGGCCAGCACGGCCCGCCCCCGGCTATCGGCCCAGCGCGGCTGGCCATCCGCTGGCAAGGCCGGCCGGCCGCGCCGCATGATGCGGATGGGCGCCCCGCCGGCCGTGGCGGCGGTGGCTAGGGTGGCGGTGTCGGCCACGCCCGGGCCGGGGGCCTCCTGCCACAGGTGCAGGCCGCGCGGCACCCGGCGGCGCCAGGCAGTGGGCACCGGGCTGTCACTCAGCCAAAAAAGCCAGTTCAGGGCCAGCGCCGTATCGGGCAGCGTGGGGCTCACGGTGAGGGCCAGCGGCGTGGCCAGGCCCACCGAGGCGGCCCGCAAAGCAGCGCGCAGGTAGCGCGCCTGCGTGGCCGCGCTGGCTGGGGCGTAGACCCACACGCGCAGCGGCCCGGCTACCACCGGCACGGCTGGGGCGGCCCGGCCCGAATCGGCGGCGGCCGGCAGGGGCCACAGCAGGCCACGGCCCTGGCGCAGCTCGTAGCGCAGGGGCGGCAGGCCGGCTACGGCCAGGGTAGCGCCCGGCTGGGGCCGCGCCACGCGCACGGCCCGGAAAGTGGTTTGCTTCTCGTCGCTGTGGCCCAGCAGCAAGCGCAGGCTATCGGGGCTAGCGGTGGCGGCTTGCAGCCAAGTGGTGGCCGTGCGCGGCGGGATGGCCTGCCAGGTAAGGCCAGCCGGCAGGGTCGGGTGCAGGCCGCCAAAGCCGGGTAGCGCGGCGGGCGTCACCGCATGCAGCGGCTGGCCCGGAAAGGAATCGGCCGCTTGTTGTATCCGGCTCCAATAGAGCGCATTGCCGCTCACTCTGTGCCCAGCCAGTGGCCGGCCCAGCGAGTCGGCCCGCCACTCGGCGGGCGTGATGGCGGGTAGCCCGGCCGCCAGCCAGCGTAGCGCGTAGCCGCGCCGCCGCAGTGAGTCGAGGGTGGGGCGCACGGCGGCCAGGCTGCTGCCATCGGCCAGCTCGCGGCTCACCAGTACCTGGCCTCGGCCGGCGGGCTGCGGCTGGCGCCACTGCGGGCCAGCCAGCGCCACGGTCAGCGCGGCCAGGAGCGCGGCGCGCAGCAGCAGGAGCAGCACTTGCTCCAGGCGCAGGTTGCGCAGGCGGCGGTTGGCCCCGGCGGCTAGCCAGCGCAGGCTGCCCACCGCTACCTCGCGGCCGGGCCGGCGGTTCCAGAGGTGAATGGCCAGCGGCACAAGCAGGCCGAGCAGGGCTAGTAGTGCGGATGGAGTAGTGAGTGTGAGCAAATTAGAAAACAATTAGCAAGCGGTAGATTGCCAGCAGCACGGCCGGCTACTGTAGGAAGCTGCGCGGCTACGGCCGCCGCAACCTGCGCAGCGCGGCCTCAGGCGCTTGCGGTGGGGGCGCGGTAGCAGCGCTCAGCTCATGGCTTGTCGGCGTTTCAAAAACTCACGCAGGGTGCTGTCGAGCGGCTCGGCGGTGCTGAGCTGGTGGTAGTCGAGGCCCCGCTGGCGGGCGGCCTGGGCGGTGTCGCGCAGCCACTGGCGGTGCTGCTGCTGGTAGCCGGCGCGCTGCTGGTCGGCGTCGAGCTGGATGGTCTGGCCGGTTTCGAGGTCGCGAAACGTGACGGGGCCTTTGTAGCTAAAGTTCAGCTCATTACTGGCCACTAGGTGCAGCAGCAGCACGTCGCCGCTGGTGGCGCGCAGGCGGGCGAGCAGGTGGTTTATCTCGCCGGCTTCTTCATACAAGTCACTCACGCACACGGTGAGGGCGCGCTGGCGGCGGGCGGTGAGCGGGGCCAGCGTGGCGGGGCCGGGGAAGGTGCCGGCGGCGGCGGCAGCTTCCAGGGCGTGGTAGAGGCGCGGTAGCTGGCGGGTGTCGGCGCGGGCCGGGAAGTGCTGCAAGCCTTCGGGGCTAAGGATGGTGAGGCCCACGGCATCGCCCTGCTTTTGAGCTAAGTAGGCCAGCGCGGCCAGCAGCAGCCGGCCGTAATCGAGCTTGGTAAGGCCGTTGTCGTCGCGGTGGTTCATGCTGGCGCTGGCGTCGAGCACGAGGTTGACGACGAGGCTGGTATCAACCTCCGACTCGCGCAGGTAGTACCTATCCGAGCGGGCGGCCAGGCGCCAATCGAGGCGGCGCAGGTCGTCGCCGGGCTGGTAGGGCCGGTACTGGCTAAACTCCATGCCCGCGCCGTGGCGGCGGCTGGCGTGCGCGCCCGCCAAGAAGCCTTCGGCCGCCTGGCGGGCAGCCAGCGGCAGGTTGCGCAGGGCGTAGAGGAGTTCGGGACTGAGCATAATAGTAGCGCGGACTTTGTAGCCCGCGTTTGCCTCGACTAGGTGATTTTCGTTTAAAAGGCGGACTACAAAGGCCACGCTACACGGCTACCGCTTTCAGCAGCTCGCGCACGGCATCATCGGGCGTGAGATTTTCGGCTTCGGCGTTAAAATTCAGCAGCACGCGGTGGCGCAGCACCGGCGGGGCCAGGGCCTTGATGTCATCGAGCGTGGCGGCGAAGCGGCCTTGCAGCAGCGCTCGCGCTTTGGCGCACAGGATGAGTGCCTGGCCGGCGCGCGGGCCGGCGCCCCAGCGCCCGTAGTCCTGGACGAACTTGACCTCCGAGGTGGCCGGGCGGGTGGCGCGCACCAGCCGGTTTACGAAGCTCAGCAGCTCGGGGCTGAGGCTGACCTGGCGCACCAGTTGCTGCAATTGGCGGATGTCGTCGCCGGCCAAAATGGGCCGCACCTCGGCGCGGGCCGTGCCGGTGGTGCCGCTGAGCACCGCCATTTCTTCCTGCTCGGTGGGGTAGCCGATGCGCACGTACAGCAAAAAGCGGTCGAGCTGGGCCTCGGGCAGCGGGTAGGTACCGCTCTGCTCAATCGGATTTTGGGTGGCCAGCAGGAAGAACGGCTTAGGCAGCGCATGCTCCTGGCCGGCGTAGGTGACGTGGCCTTCCTGCATGGCCTCCAGCAGGGCGGCCTGGGTTTTGGGCGGCGTGCGGTTTATCTCATCAGCCAGCACGAGGCTGGCGAAAATGGGGCCGGGGTTGAACTTAAACGAGCGCCGGCCGGTGCCGTGGTCTTCCTCCAGCACCTCGGTGCCGAGAATGTCGGTCGGCATGAGGTCGGGGGTAAACTGGATGCGGCGAAACGGCAGGTCGGTGGCCTGGGCCAGCGTGCGCACGAGCAGGGTTTTGGCTAGGCCGGGCACGCCTTCGAGCAGGGCGTGGCCGCCGGCCAGCAGGGCCACCAGCACCTCGTCGAGCACGGCCGACTGGCCCACGATGACCTTGCCGATTTCGGCCTTCAGGGTCGGGAGCTTGGCGAGGAGCGTTGTTACGTCTTGTTCGGTCATGGAGGAAAAAAAGGTGCCGGAAAGCGGGTGCGAATAGCTAGTAAGGAGAAAAGGCAAGGAGCGTTTGGGGGCCTGGCGGGGCCAGGGGAGCCAGCGGCGACGGGGCCTGCGTGAGTGCGAAGCTCGACGAGCTGCCCGCCTCCTTGTAGGACCCGGATAGGGTGGTAGTGGCGAACTCCTCTTTGTCCGACATGGAGCCGCTAAGCGGGGATACCCCGCCGATTATCGGCAGCAGAAACTCAAACAGGATGGCGTAGCTATGCACCTTACGCAGGCCCGCAATTGTCTCGGGGGTATCCCAGATGGTGCCCTGTAGCCGCCAGTAGCCGATGGCCTCCGCGCCCGCTTTGTCGCCCGCAATGGTGCTGTAGTAGGTAAAGGTGCCGTCGGGCCGCAGCCACAACTCCGCGCTTGGCGGTTGGCCGGCGGGTAGCCGCGTGGTATCGGCCAGTAGCAGCCCATTGGCCCCGGCCGGCACCTCGTGGGCCAGTATGTAGCGCCCGGCCACCTTCGCTTGCTGCCGCACTTCTTTGCGGTGCAGCGCCTGCTGGTAGGCGGTGCCGGCCTGGCCGGCCTGGCCGGCGTCCACTGCCTCACCCAGCACCACTAGCAGTACTATCAGCCCGATAAGCGCCGCCGGTAGCAGCCGCGCCGCCACGCCCAGGTGCTGCCACCCGGTGGCGGCCACCGCCGGCGAGCGCAGCCGGCGCGAGCCGCGCAGGCCGCTGCGCGTCAGCAGTACCAGCAGCCACACGACCACCGCGCCCACCAGCACAAACGGCAGCAGGAAGGCCAGCGACATGAGCTTGAAGGCTTGCGAATCGACAAAGGCTAGTAAAAAGGGCTGCATAGCTGGCTGATAAGCAAGGGCCTACGTTGTGAGGGCGTACAGCAGGATATTGACGCCAAACTTGGTGTTGTCTTCGGCCAGAAAGCGCTTGTTGCGAAAATCATAGTCCCACTCGCAGCCGTAGTCCTTGTTGGAATACAGCACGCCGATGCGGCCCTTTATCTCCACGGCCTTGAGGTAGTCGTGTACCAGGTCGTCGCCCCAGCCATTGAGCTCGAAGCCCGTGTTGGGCGGGCCGTCCTTAAACTTGAAAAACTGGGTGTAGAGGGGGTGCGTCTTCGGGATTTTTTGCAGGGCCGTGGCCCCGAAGCACACCCGCATCTGCTCCTCGAAGGAGCGGGCGAAGAGGCCGTCGATGTCGTGGTTGCAGTCGTCCACAAACACGAAGCCCCCGTTGCGCACGTACTGCACGAAGTTCTTTTTCTCGGCCGCCGAAAACTGCACCAGCCGGTGGCCGCTGAGGTAGCAAAAGGGATAGTTGAACAGCTCGGGGCTGTCGAGGGCCACCACTTTTTCCTTGGTTTCGACGGGCACCGTGGTGTACTGCACCAGCGAGTGCAGCAGGTTGGCGGGCATGCGCTCATCCACGGCATCCCAGTCGCCGGAGTGGTAGCTGAGGCGCACGAAGGTAAAAGGAGCTGGCATAGTACTGAAAAAGGCGGCGGGCGAAGTGGCAAGGTTGCACTAAAATCGGTTCATTCAGCACGCACGGCCACTTGCGCAAACTTTGTTTTTGCAACCTTTGCGCATCCCAAAAGCCCCTTTCTAAGCGTTAGGGAGCGGCTGGCCCCCGCCGCGGGCCGGCCGGCTGGCACCTGATAAAGCTTTAACCTATTCACAATCAATGCATATGAAGAACATTGCGCTGGCAATCGTATTGCTGCTCCTGGCTAGCCAGGCTCACGCCCAGCTGGGCATCAAAGGCGGCGTAAACCAGGCCGTTCTCTCGGGCCGCGTCGGGGAAGACGCTACTTACAAAACCTATTTTCACGCCGGTATCTTCTACGAAGCCAAGGTGCTGGGGCCGATTTCCATCCAGCCCGAGCTGCTGTACTCCATGCAAGGCTCGCAGCTGAAGGGCAGCTCGACCATCACGGATTACAAGACGCAGCTAAACTACATCCAGGTGCCCATTTTGGTGAAAGCCACCATCGGGCCGGTGTACGTAGAGGCTGGCCCGCAATTTGGCTACCTCGTGTCGGCTAATGAGGACGGCACGGTGCAGGTGCGCAACACCAGCGGCAACGTGGCTTTTCGCGACGTAAACCAGTCAGCCACTGACAACTACAAGCGCAATGAGTTTGCCCTCTGCGCTGGGGTGGGCCTCAAGCTGGGCTCGATAGTGCGCGTGGGCGGCCGCTTTGTGGCGGGCCTCAACGACATCAACGATGTGCAGTACCTGCAAGGCGTAAACGACCCCAAGCTGAAAAACCGGGTGTTCCAGTTTTACGCCGCCTTCCAGCTGCCTAAGCTGTAAATCAGCCGGTTGCGTCTGCGAGCCTAGCACAAGGGAAGCGCGGTCATCTTCCCTTTTCGTCGGAGTAATAACCCCAGCGAAAAGGAAAGATGGCCGCGCTTCTCTGCGTTACGCCCACCAGGCCAGTTGCTGGTAGTGGGGGCTACACGGCGTCCGACAAGCTCGTGAAGGTGAAATCTCGAACTTTGAGCGGCGGCACCAGGCAGCCGGCCAGCCGCACCGGGCGGCCGATGGCCTCAATATTATTGAGCATGATGATGGGGCTCTCGTTGAAGCGCAGGTTCTTGATAGGGAATTTGATGGCCCCGTTTTCGATATAAAATGTGCCGTCGCGCGTGAGGCCGGTGTAGAGCAGCGTTTGTGGGTCGACCTCGCGGATGTACCACAGGCGCGTGACCAGGATGCCCTTGGCCGTGCCCTTTATTAGCTCGGCGGTGCTTTGGGTGCCGCCCGTCATGATAAAGCCGCTGGGGTAGGGGGTCGCCGCCACCTTGTTTTTCTCGGCCCAGTAGCGCGAATACAGCAGGTTTTTGACCACGCCTTTTTCTACCCAGCTCATGCGGCTGGTGGGCAGGCCATCGCCGTCGAAGGCATTGCCGGGCACCTCGGCGTTGAGCGGGTCGGAGTAGATGGTGATGCGCTCATCAAAGAGCTTTTCGCCCTTGCGGTTGCCACCGCCCTTTTTGGTCATGAAGCTGCGGCCCTCGTCGGCCGAGCGGGCATCGAAGCCGCCGATGAGGCCGCCGAGCAGCGAAAGGTCGTCGCCGGCCATGAGCGCGGCCGGCTCCAGAATGACGGTGTACTTGCCCGGCTCAATGGCCTTGGCATTGACCGAGCCCAGCGCCTTGTCTACGGCGCGTTGCGTCAGGGCCTTGGTATTCAGCTTGGCGGGGTCCGTGACGTCGGCAATGGCGTAGCCCGAGCCGCGCCCATCGGCGGTGCGCACCGTCACCGAAAAATCGGTATTGGTCGATTGCTGATACGCCTCCAAGCCCTTAGAATTGCGCAGGGCCACGAAGCGCGTGCCGCCATCGAGGAAGCCGGCCGAAGTCAGGTTTTTGGCGGCGCACAGGGTCATGCTGTCGGCGGCGGCCTGGGCGCGCAGGGCCGGCGTGAGCACCGTGGGGGCGGCCGAGGGCGGGCTCAGGTAGGTTTGGGGGCCGAGCAGCGGCACGTACTCGGGGCTTTCGGGGGCTAGCCGGGCGATTTCCTCGGCGCGCTGCACGCAGCGGCGCAGGGTGGCCTCGTCAAATTCGTTGCAGGTTGCCACGCCGCTGCGCTTGCCAAAGCGCGCCTCCACGGCCAGCGACACCGCGTCTTGGGCGCCGGCCGTGCTCACGCTATTGCGGGCGTAGCGGATGTTGCCGCTGGTGCGCCCGCGCAGGGAGGCTTCGCACTCGTCGGCGGTGCTGTAGGTCAGTACTTTCTTTAATAAAGCCTGGGCTTCGTCTTTGGAGAGAATAGCCATAAATGTGGTGCTGAGTAGAAGTAGTTAAGAAGGTAGGCGGCTGTGTGCTCATGGCACCTCACCCCCTAGCCCCTCTCCAAAAAAGAGGGGGGACTAGTTTTAGAATCTAGACTGGAATTAGCGTCTAGTTCCCCCTCTTTTTTGGAGAGGGGGCTAGGGGGGGAGGTGCCGCCGGGGCTATACCTTACGCGCCGTGTTGATGACGTTCACGCCGTTGAAGCGCGTGGTGGCCGAGCCGTGGCTCACCGACGACACCTGCGCCGGCTGGCCCTTGCCGTCGAAGAAAGTGCCAAACAGGCGGTAGTCGCTCTGGTCGCACGAGCCCGCGCAGGCCCCCCAGAATTCCTGGGTGTTCGACTGGTAAGCCACGTCCTCCAGCGGCTCTGTGATTTTGCCCTTCTCGATGGCGAAGAACAGCTGGCCGCCAAACTGGAAGTTATAGCGCTGCTGGTCAATGCTAAACGAGCCCGCACCGGCAATGTAAATACCTTTGTCCACCTTGCTCACCATCTCATCCACGCTCATTTTGCTAGCCCCCGGCTTGAGGCTGATATTCGCCATGCGCTGAAACTGCACGTCTTCCCACGACTGCGCGTAGCAGCAGCCGTCGCTAGCCTTCTGGCCCACGATGTGCGCCTGGTCGCGGATTTTCTGATAGTCCACGAGCTTACCGGCTTTGATGATGTCCCACTCCTTGGTTTTCACGCCCTCGTCGTCCCAGCCCACGTTGCCGACCGAGCCGGGCTGAAGCTTATCGGCCACGATATTGACTTCCTTGGAGCCGTAGGGCAGGTTTTTGGCCTTCCACTCCAGCGTGGCAAAGCTGGTACCCGCGTAGTTGGCCTCGTAGCCCAGCACGCGGTCGAGCTCGGTGGGGTGGCCCACGCTCTCGTGGATGGTGAGGCCCAGGTGGCCGGGGTCGAGCACGAGGTCGTACTTGCCGGGCGTCACCGATTTCATGGTCAGCTTGGCCTTGGCCTGCTTGCCGGCCAGGGCCGCGTCGGCCAGGATGTCGTAGCGCAGCTTATAGCCCACGGTATCAGTGCCCTGCGGGCCGCGCACCTGCTCGGCGGCGCTGGGCGTGAGGTACTCGTAGCCCAGGCCCACGGGCGCACTCAGCGCCTCGCGCGAGCGAAACTTGCCCGACTTGGTGTCCACGGCCGTCACGTTGAACGTGGGCCAGAGGCGGTGAATATCCTGGTCGATGTACGAGCCGTCGGTGCTGGCAAAGTACTTCTGCTCATTCACTTGAAAGAGCGCCGAGTTGATGTAGTTGGCCCCGGCACCCATGGCGGCCGCGTTGGCAGCCAGCAGCAGGTCAGCCTTTTGCTTCACGGGCACCTCAAAGGCGCTCTGCACGATGGGGGTTTGCCAGGCCACCTCGCCGTAGCCCTGCTGGGGGGCTAGCTGCACGGGCTCCTTCATCACCAGCTTGTTGGCCTTGGCAATGTCGGCGGCCAGGCGGGCGGTGGCGGCCAGGCTGGCCTCGGTGACTACGCTCGTGGAGGCAAAGCCCCAGCAGCCGCTTACCAGCACCCGGATGCCCACGCCATAGCTTTCGGTGCTCACAATGTTCTGAATCTGCTTTTCGCGGGCAAAGACGTACTGATTGAGCGAGCGGCCGATGCGCACGTCGGCGTAGCTGGCGCCCGCGCTTTTGGCGGCATTGAGGGCGGCGTCGGCTAGCCGCTTTTTCAGGATGGTGTCGGCGCCGGGCTCCAGCAAGCGGCTGGGGTCTACGCGTTTGGCCCCGAAGCCGGGCAGGCTCGGCAGCAGCAGGGCCGTGGCGCCCAGGCCGGTGAGGCCCACAAAGTCACGTCTGTTCATGGCAGGAAAAAAGGAGGGAGTGAAAGAAGGTGCGGCAAACCCAATGGGCTAGCCCGGCGCGCCCAAGGCGCTGCTAGTTAAGGTGAAACAATGAATAAGCCAGCGTTTTGGGCCAAATGAAGCTACTTAACTAGCCAAACGCCTCGCTGAGGCGCGCTGCTGCCCGGCGGAGCGCGTAAAAAGCAAAAGCCCCCGAGCTAGCGTAGTTCGGAGGCTTTTGCTTTTTAAATCAGGCAGTTATACGGCGTCGGAGAGGCTGGTAAAGGTGAAATCGCGGATTTTTAGCGGCGGAATCAAATTGCCGGCCAGGCGTACCGGGCGGCCAATGGCCTCCAGGTTGTTGAGCATAATGATGGGGCTCTCGTTGAAGCGGAAGTTCTTGACCGGGAACTTGATAGCACCGTTTTCGATGTAGAACGTTCCGTCGCGCGTCAGGCCGGTGTAGAGCAGCGTTTGCGGGTCCACGGGGCGGATATACCACAGGCGCGTCACCAAAATGCCCTTGGCCGTGCCCTTGATGAGGTCAGCAGTGCTCTGGGTACCGCCTTCCATGATGAAGCCGCCGGGGCCAGGCAGGTCGGGAATACCCGATTTCTGAGCCCAGTAGCGCGAAGTGTAGAGGTTTTTCACCACGCCCTTCTCAATCCAGGTGGTGCGCTGCTGCGGGCGGCCATCGCCCGAGAAGGTGAGGTCGGGTACTTCGGCGTTGGTGGGGTCCGAATAAATCGTAACCCGCTCATCGAACATCTTTTCGCCCTTGCGATTGCCGCCGCCCTTCTTGCTCAAGAAGCTGCGGCCCTCGTCGGCCGAGCGGGCGTCGAACGAGCGCATGAGCGCGCCCAGCAGCGAGGCATCGGAGCCCGACACCAGCGCATTGGGCTCCAGAATCACGGTGTACTTGCCCGGCTCAATGGCCTTGGCACCCAACGACGACGAAGCCTTGCTGGCCGCTACCGCCGTGAGGCGCGCCGCATCAAAGTTCTTGATATCCGTGAAGTCGGTGGCCGCGTAGCCCGAGCCCTGCCCGTCGGGCGTGCGCACGGTGATGCTAAAATCGAGGTTGGTGGTGCGCTGGTAAGCCTCCAAACCCTTGGAGTTGCGCTTGGCCACGAAACCCGCCTGGTCGTTGAGGAAGCCGGCCGACGACAGCTTTTTCTGGTCGCAGTACTGCATGCTGGCCGCCATTTGGCTAGCCCGGTAGTCGGGCGTGATGCCCGCCGTGCTGGCCGCAAACGACTGGGGCGACGACAGATACGTCTGCGGCCCGAGCAGTGGCATGTACTCGGGGCTTTCGGGGGCCAGCCGGGCGATTTCCTCGGCGCGCTGCACGCAGCGGCGCAGCGTAGCCTCGTCAAACTGGTTGCAAGTGGCGGTGCCCGAGCGCTTGCCGAAGTACGAGGTCACGGCCAACGACACGTTGTCGACGGCGCCAGCCGTGCTGATGGAGTTGCGCGCCGAGCGCACGTTGCCTTCGAGGCTGCCGTTGAGCGTCGCATCGCACTCGTCGGCGGTGCTGAAGCCGATGACCTTCTTGAGAATGTCCTGCGCTTCGGTTTGGGAAAGAATTGCCATTATCGTGGAGATACTAAAGTAGATTATATGCCGTGGTGGCGGTACCTCACCCCCTAGCCCCCTCTCCAAAAAAGAGGGGGGACTAGTTGCTAATTCTAAGGCTAGTTCCCCCTCTTTTTTGGAGAAGGGGCTAGGGGGTGAAGCGTCGTTTTACCCGATTTTGCGGGCCGTATTAATCACGTTCACGCCGTTGAAGCGCGAGGTAGCCGAGCCGTGGCTCACGGCCGAGCTTTGCGAGGGCTGGCCCTTGCCGTCGTTGAAGAAGCCCGCGAAGCGGTAGTCGCTCTGGTCGCACGAGCCGGCGCAGGCCCCCCAAAACTCCAGGGTGTTGGTCTGGTAGGCCACGTCTTCGAGCATTTCGGTGATTTTGCCCTTCTCGATGGCGTAGAAGACCTGACCGCCAAACTGCGAGTTATAGCGCTGCTGGTCAATGGAAAACGAGCCGTTGCCCACGATGTAGATACCTTTATCGACCTTGCTCACCAGCTCATCTACGCTCATTTTGGTGGCGCTGGGCTTGAGGCTGATATTGGCCATGCGCTGAAACTGCACATCGCGCCACGACTGCGAGTAGCAGCAGCCATCCGAGGCCGTTTGGCCCACGATGCCCGCCTGGTCGCGGATTTTCTGGTAGTCCACCAGCTTGCCTTGCTCGATGAGGTTCCACTCCTTGGTTTTCACGCCCTCGTCGTCGTAGCCCACCGCGCCGAGCGAGTTGCGCTGAAGCTTGTCGGCCACGATATTAACCTGCTTGGAGCCGTAAGGAATGTTCTTCTTTTTCCACTCCAACGTGGCGAAGCTAGTGCCCGCGAAGTTGGCTTCGTAGCCCAGCACGCGGTCGAGCTCCAGCGGGTGGCCTACCGATTCGTGGATGGTGAGGCCCAGGTGGTGGGGGTCGAGGATGAGGTCGTATTTACCCGGCACCACGCTCTTGCAGGCTATCTTTTGCTTGGTTTGCTTGGCGGCGCGGGCGGCATCTTCCAAGATGTCGTAGCTGTTTTTGTAGCCGATTACGTCCGAGCCGACGGGGCCGGCGACCTTGTCGGCGGCCTTGGGCGTGAGGTACTCGTAGCCCATGCCCATGGGCGAGCTCAGGCTCTGGCGCGAGCGAAACTTGCCGCTGGCCCGGTCCACCACCGTCACCCCAAAGGTGGGGTAGATGCGGTGAATATCCTGGTCGATATACGAGCCGTCGGTGCTGGCAAAGTACTTTTGCTCATTCACTTGAAGCAAGGCCGAGTTTACGAACGATGCGCCGTTGTCGAGGGCCGTGCCGTTGGCAGCCAGCAGCAAATCCACCTTTTCCTTGATGGGCACCTCAAAGGCGTTTTTCTCAATCGGCGTCTTCCAGGCCACGTCGCCAAAGCCTTTTTGGGCGGCTAGCTTCACGGGCTCCTTCTGCACCTTGGAGTTGGCCTTGGCAATGGCCACCGCGTACTGCGCCGTTTTGGCGATGCCCGCGTTGGTCATGTCATTGGTGGAGGCAAAGCCCCAGGTGCCGTTGGCAATCACCCGAATTCCCACGCCCAGGCTCTCGGTATTGGAAATCCCCTGCACCTGCTTTTCGCGGGTGAAGATGCCCTGGTTGAGCGTGCGCTGAATGCGGATGTCGGCGTAGGTCGCGCCGGCGGCCTTAGCAGCATTGAGAGCCACGTCGGCGAGGCGCTTTTTGGCGGCTACGTCGAGGCCGGGCTCCAGCAGCGCGGCCGGGTCCACGAGGTTGCCGGCCAGGCTCGGGTAACTGGGGAGCCACAGGGCTCCGGCAGCGAGGCCGGTGAGAGCAGTAAAGTCGCGTCTGTTCAAGGGAGAAGGAGGGTAAAGGTTTGAGAAATAGAAGAAAGAGAGTTGGTTTTGTGTGAGCAGGTGAACCTCACCCCTAGCCCCCTCTCCAAAAAAAAGAGGGGAACCAGCCCTAGAATTTAGCCTAGAATTAGCAACTAGTCCCCCCCCCCTTTTTTGGAGAGGGGGCTAGGGGGTGAGGTACCGTTTAGCCAAGCTTGCGCCCGGTATTAATGACGTTGACCGCATTAAAGCGCGAGGTGGCTGAGCCGTGGCTCACGGCCGACACCTGCGAGGGCTGGCCCTTGCCATCGAAGAAGGAGCCGAACAAACGGTAATCCGATTGGTCGCACACGGCCGCGCACGAGTTCCAAAACTCCTGGGTATTGGCCTGGTAGGCCACATCATCGAGCATACCGGCGATTTTGCCCTTCTCGATGGCGTAGAAGACCTGGCCGCCAAACTGAAAGTTGTAGCGCTGCTGGTCAATGGAATACGAGCCCCGGCCGGCAATGTAGATGCCCTTGTCGACCTTGCTTATCATGTCGTCCACGCTCATTTTGGCGGTGCCGGGGCGCATGCTCACGTTGGGCATCCGCTGAAACTGCACCGAGTTCCACGAGTCGGCGTAGCAGCAGCCGTCCGACTCCTTTTGGCCCACGATGTGCGCCTGGTCGCGAATCTTCTCGTAGTCAATCAGTTTGCCCTGGTCGATGAGCGTCCACTCCTTGGTTTTTACACCCTCGTCGTCGTAGCCCACGGCGCCCAGCGAGCCGGCTTGCAGCTTATCGGCCACGATGGTCACGTTCTTCGAGCCGTACGGGATGTTCTTTTTGCGCCACTCCAGCGTGGCGAAGGAGGTGCCCGCGTAGTTGGCCTCGTAGCCCAGCACGCGGTCGAGCTCCAGCGGGTGGCCAATGCTCTCGTGGATGGTGAGACCCAGGTGGTTAGGGTCGAGCACGAGGTCGTATTTGCCGGCTAGCACCGAGGTAGCGGTGAGCTTGGCTTTGGCTTGGCGGGCGGCCAGGGCGGCATCTTCCAGGATGTCGTAGCTGTTGCGGTAGCCCATGAGGCCAGTGCCAGCGGGGCCGGCCACCTTGTCGGCGGCCTGGGGCGAGAGGTATTCATACCCCAGCCCCATCGGCGAGCTGAGCGCGTCGCGGGTCTTAAACTTGCCGCTGGCCCGGTCGATGGCCGTGACCGAGAACGTGGGCCAGATGCGGTGCACATCCTGGTCGATGTACGAGCCGTCGGTGCTGGCAAAGTACTTCTGCTCGTTTATCTGGAAGAGGCTGGAATTGACGAAGTTGGCCCCATTGGCCTGGGCCGCCGCGTTAGCGGCCAGCAGCAGCTCGGCCTTCTGGGCCACGGGCACCTCAAAGGCGTTTTGCTTGATGGGCGTGCGCCAGCTCACCTCGCCATAGCCGCGCTGGGCGGCCAGGTTGACGGGCTCTTTCTGGGTTTTGGCGTTGGCCTTGGCCATTGCCACGGCCAGCTTGGCCGCCTGGGCTAGCCCGGCCTCGCTCACATTGTTGGTGGAGGCAAAGCCCCAGCTGCCACTGGCAATCACGCGCACGCCGGCCCCAAAGCTTTCGCCGCTGGCGATGTTTTGCACCTGCTTTTCGCGGGTGAAAATGCTTTGGTTGAGGTAGCGGCCAATGCGCACGTCGGCGTAGCTGGCGCCGGCGCTTTTGGCCGTGTTGAGGGCGGCGTCGGCCAGCCGTTTTTTAGCGGCCACGTCGAGGCCGGGCTCCAGCAGGCGGGCGGGGTCTACGAGGGTGCCGCCCATGCCGGGAAAATGGGGCAGCAGCAGGGCGCCGGTGGCCAGGCCAGTGAGGCCCACAAAGTCACGTCGTTTCAAAGCGGAAAGAAATTAAAGGCAAGCGGACACAAACCGACCGGCAAGATGGTAACTTTTTCATAAAAAAGACATACCCGCCCGTCCGGCGTTGCAGCGCCGGCCTAGCCTTTTTCCCGAATCAGCTTGAAAAACTCCTCGCGATAGGTTTCGCCCACCGTAATGGGCTCGTTGCCAATGTGCAGCAGGTGGCCCTCCACCATGCGCAGGTGGTCGAGCGAGATGATAAACGACTTGTGCACCCGCACGAAGGGTGGCCGGGGCAGCTGCGCCTCCAGCTCGCGCAGGGTGAGGTAGGTGATGATGCGCTGGCCCGGCACCACGATGGATACGTAGTTTTTAAGTCCCTCAATGTACAGAATGTCAGCGTACTTGAGCTTGAGGTACTTGTTTTTGCTGTCGCCTTTTACAAAGAGATAATCGGGGGCGGCGGGCGGCGGGCCAGCCGGCGGGGGCAGGGCCGGCGGCGGGGCTAGCGGTGCGGCGGGCACCAGGGCCTGCGCCTTTTGCACGGCGCGCAAAAAGCGGTCGAACGCGATAGGCTTGAGCAGGTAGTCTACCACGTCGTGCTCGTAGCCTTGCAGGGCGTACTCGGGGTAGGCGGTGGTGAGGATGACCTTGACCCGGCTGCCGCAGATTTTGAGAAATTGCAGGCCCGTGAGCTCGGGCATCTGGATGTCGAGAAACACGAGGTCGGCGCGGCCCTCCTGCACCCATTGCAGGGCTTCGAGCGGGTCGGTGGTGGTGCCGGCCAGCGTTAGGGCCGGGATTTTTTGGATGTAGCTGGCTAGCAGGCGGGTGGCGTAGGCTTCGTCGTCGACGGCAATGCAGCGGAGCATGGGCTAGTAGTAGGTAGCGAAGGCGGGGAAAGCGCCCGCTCAGGAATAGTTCTCAAGGGTGCTGGCCCGGTTCACTCTCCGTTTGGGTGGATGCAACGGTTTGGGCGGAGCCCGTACTCTAATTTTCAAACCTACTCCCAAAACCCATGAAAAGGAAACCTCTACTCGCCCTGGCCGCCGGTGGCCTGCTGCTGCTCAATAGCTGCAAGGAGGACGCCACGCCGCAAGACTGCGCGGTGCTGCCCGTGGCCACTGCCAGCGTAACCGGCTGGGAAGCCAGCCCCTACTGCTTTGCCACGCCCGTAGCCGGTGGCCAGTACCAAACCTACGTCATCAACTCGACCGCCGAGTTGCAGGCGCTTAACCACTGCACCACCGCGCCCACCATCGACTTTGCCCGCTACACCCTGCTGGCCGGCAAGACCAAAACGGCCGCGTGCAGCAGCGTAAAAACGCAACGGGTAGTGCGCAGCTGCGCGCAGTACACCTTTGAGGTAGAGTTGGCGGCGGGCGCCTGCCAGGCCTCCACAGAAGTGCTCTATTACACGCTGGTGCCCAAGCTGGCGGCGGGCGAGCAGGTCGCTTTCACCGTAACCTTGCCCCGCTAGGGGCTGAGTGCTTGGATTTTGGAGCGCGGGTAGTATATTTCTTGCCCGCTCTTCCTTCTCCACCCAAGTAACCCGGTTTCTATGCACCTACGTCAACTCCTGGCGCTGGCCTCGCTCAGCTTGCTGACCATGAGCAACAGCTGTAAAAAAGACGACGTAGTGCCTTGCAATGCCTCGGCCGACGTGACGACGTTTCAGGTTACCGGCCTCACGGCCCGCATCACCGAGCCAGTGCCCCAGGTGGGGCAAACCAACGAGTACGTCATCAACTCGGCCGCCGAGTACCGGGCGCTGTTTGCGGGCAAGAAGCTGCCGCCCGTTGACTTCACCACCTATACCCTGCTGGCCGGCAAAACCCGCACCGCCACCCCCAGCCACGTCGTGAGCCAGCAGGTAGCCCAAACCTGTGCCGGCTACACCTACGCCGTAAAGCTGGCCCCTAACGCTGCCCTGAGCGCCACGGCCCCAGCCGCCGCCAACGTGGTGTACTACGTGCTGATACCCCGGCTGGCCCCCGGTGCCCAGGTCGAGTTTGCGGTAGAGCTGCCCGGCGTGGCCGCCCCCGAGGGGGTTTCAACCATCGACACCCTGCGGTAGCGGCTACAAGCTGAGCACCAAGTGCGTGCGATAAGTGAGGCCGTCGCTGTGCACCGCCAGGGTGTGGCGGCCGGGGTAAAGCAGGGCTAGCCGCCGCCGAATATTGGGCAGGCCCACGCCCGTAGTGGCATCTTTCTGGTGCTGGCTGATGCGGTTTTCGACGGTAAACTCCACTTGGTCGGGCGCGGGCAAGTGCAGGTGGATGCGCACCGGGTGCGCCGCCTGGCTCACCACGCCGTGCTTGAGGGCGTTTTCCACGAAGGGGATGAGCAGCAGCGTGGCTACGCGCTGCCCGCCCACCGGCTGGCCGGTCTGGCTGAAATCGACGAAGAATTTTTCCTCGAAGCGCAGCCGGTGAATGGCCAGGTAGTTGTGCACGTATGCCACTTCCTGGGCTAGGTCTACCTGCCCGTCGGAGCTGTCGTGGAGCAGGTAGCGCATGAGGTCGGAGAGGCGCAGGATAGCCTCGGCCAGCTCCTCCGACACTGGGTAGGCGGTGGCGTAGAGGTAGTTGAGGGTATTATAGAGAAAGTGCGGGTTTATCTGGGTGCGCAGAAAGGCCAGCTCGGCCTGCGTTTTGGCCTGCTCCAGCGCTTGCAACTGCAACTGGTTTTCGCGCTCCTTTTCGCGCAGAAAGGCGTCGCGCACCACCACCACGGCCCCGGCCAGGCCGATGGTGGGCGGCAGGTAGTATAGGTTGTCGCCGAGGTAAGCCAGCAGCGACACCCCGGGGTAATAATTGCGGAAGCCGAACAGCAGCGGCAGCAGCACCTCTTGCAGCAGGTAGCGCGTGGCCGCAAACACCAGCGGCGCGCCCAGCAACCCCAGCACTAGCCCCGGCCAGCGCCCCCGCCGCAGCCCCTGCGGAAAGACCACCAGAAAGCAGTAGTAAAACAGGCTCATGAGGCTGAGCTCGAAGGTAAACTGTAAAATCAGCGACTGATGCAGCGGCACTTTATCGTGCGGCCCCGCCTGCATGAGGATGCTCAGCAGGTCGGAGCCGATAACGAGGGCCCAGCCCAGCGCCTGGTAGAGAGCAATGCGGCGGCGATTCATGGCCTAAAAATACCAGCCGGCCCGGCCCAGCCCCCGAATATTATCCCAACGCTTGGCTGGCTGGCCCCAACGCCCGCCTTGCCAAGACAACGCCCCGCGTGGGCTAGCCCCCGGGCTTGGTGTAAGGTTTGAGCGGGTTGGGATAATAAACTTTCGGCCCTAGCGGTGGCCCGGCACCTTTGCAGCATCACTTCTCCAACCCCCGCTGCCATGTCGCTCCGCTCCTTTTTCCGCCCTTTGCTCGCCGGCATCTTGCTCGGCACCGCGCACGTAGCCGCTGCCCAGGCCCCGGCGGCCCTGCCCACCAAAATCAAGGTGTACTTGGTGGGCACGTTTCACTTCAACGCCTCTTCCGGTGACGTTATCAAGGGTACGAAGGTGGATATGAACACGCCCGACAAGCAGCGTGAGTTGGACGAGCTAGTGGGTAAGCTGCAAAAAACGCAGGCCAACAAGGTGTTTGTGGAGTGGGGCCAGGACCGCCAGCGCTTCGTGGACAGCACCTACGCCCTCTACCGCAAGGGCCAGCGCCCTGTGGGTACCGAGCGCCAGAACAACAACGAAGTGGTGCAGGTGGGCTACCGCCTGGCCAATAAGCTGAACCTGCCCCGCGTGTACTGCGCCGACGCCGATGGCGTGTACGACTACGAAGCCACCCAGCAGTACGCCAAAGCGCACGGCCAGCAAGTGATTCTGGCCAATATGTACAGCGACAAGCAACTGCCCGACAGCCTGGGCAGCCTGCTCGAAGCCCGGCAGGCCGCCATCCGGGCGGCGCTGGGGCCCGGCCCCAAGTACAAGGGCGAAACCCTGCTCGCGCATTTTAAGCGCATGAACAGGGAGGCTTCTGACCGGGGCAATATGGACGCGTACCTGCTGCACCTGGCCCGCGTGGGCGGCGGCGACAACTACGTCGGTGCCGACCTGGCCGGCGAGTTCTACAAGCGCAACGTGCGCATCTACACCAACTTGCTGCGTGCCGTGGACGTGCAGCACGATAAAGCCATTGTGCTCGTCATCGGCCAGGGCCACGTGGCGTATTTGAAATCCATCCTGCGCTACAGCACCCTGTTCGAGGTGGCCGAGGTGCTGCCGCTTTTGGAGGCGAAGTAGGGGTAAACAAGCCGTTTTACCAACAAAATAGAAGGTCATGCTTCGGCAGGCTCGGCATGACCTTCTTTTAATAGCATGGCAGACGTGCGTTGTGCTACTTGCCCAACTGGCCCAGTAGCTCCCGCACGGCCGTATCGAGCTGCACGTCGTGGGGGGTGTAGCTCTCGCCGATGGGGCGCGTCACGGGCACATCCACGGGGCGGGGGTTCATTTCCATCACCTGGCCGTCGCGGGTGGCGCGGATGGTGCTGGTGGGCAGGCGCAGGCTGGAGCCGTCGAGCAGGCTGGTGCCGGAGGTGAAGATAATCCAGCCGCCGGTGGGCTCGCCCACGATTTTGCCCAGCTTGCTGGCCCGGTAGCCCTCGCTAAAGTCCTCGGCATCGGAGAGGGAATGCTGGTTGGTGACGAGCACCGTGGGCAGCTCCAGGCTGCGTTGGCCCAGCGCGCTGCGGGCGGGCACGGCCGTGCGCATGCCCCGCGTGAGCATGCTGAGGTAGCTGCGCCGCGCCAGCACGTCGATGGCGTACACGTTCACGAAGCCGCCGTTGTTGTTGCGCACGTCCACCACCACGCCGTCGCGGGTCATGTTTTCGGCGTCGAGGTCGAGGTAGAGCTGGGCCAGCGAGCCGGCGCTCATGTCAAACATGTGCACGTAGCCCAGCCGGCCGCCGCTGGCCTGCGCCACGTAGGCGCGGCGCTCCTCCACCCACTGGCGGTAGTCGAGGGCCTTTTCGGTATCGCGGCTGAGCGGGCGCACCACTACTTCGCGCTCCTTATTAGTAGCTGAAGAAACGCGGAGCGTGGTGCGGCGGCCCACCTTGTATTGCAGCAGCTCGTCGAGGTTGGTGGTGCCGGTGAGGGGGCGGCCATCCACGGCCAGCAGCACGTCGCCGGGCTGGAGGCCCGCCAGGGCCGCTGCGCCCAGCGGTAGTACCGAGGTGAGGCGCAGGCGGCCGTTTTGCTCGTACTCGGCCGCGTCGAAGCGCACGCCCAGCCGGCCCGTGGCGGGCGCTACCGTGCCGCTGGCCGGCGCGGCCGGCCCCATGCCCGAGTGCGAGGCATTGAGCTCGCCAATCATGAGGTTGGTGAGGCGGCGCACCTCGTCGGGCGTGCGGGCGCCGGCAATATAGGGCGCGAATTTATCGTGCTGGGCGGGCCAGTCCACGCCATTAAAAGTGGGGTCGTTGAAGAAGTCGCGCAGGTAGCTCCACGCCTCGTCGAAGACTACTAGTTTCTCCTGCTCAAAGTCTACGTCCAGCTCGGCCGCCACCGCCACGGCGCGGGGCGTGCCCTTGCCAGCCTCCACCGGCACCACCTGAATGCGGCCCTGGTCGAGGTAGTACACCTCCCGGCTATCGGGCGAAAACTGCGCCTCGCGCTTGGGGCCGGGCGTGGACGTGAGCTGGCGGGCCGTGGCCGGCTCCTTGCCCAGCTCGTCGAGCGGGTACACGTAGAGGTTGGTCTGGTTCGATACTGTGGCCGTGAGCAGCAGCCACTTGCCATCGGGGCTGATGCGCTGGGTACGCACGTCCACGCCCACCGGCACGAGGCTCAGCCGCCGCCGGATGTCGTCGAAGTTGATGTTGACCGGCGGCTTGGCGGGCGCGCTGGCTAGCGGCGCGGCGCTCTTGCCTTTACCCTTCGCGGGCTTGCCAGCCAGGCGGCCCTTGGTGCGGGCCGAGTCGGCAGCGGCTACCGGCAGCGGGGCCGGCTGGCTAGGCTTGGCGGGCTGCTGGGGTGGGCTCTGGTTTTTATCGGGCGAAACGGGGCCGGGCACCGACTCCTTGAACAAGTCACGGAACTGGTCCTCGCGGAAGCGCGGCGTGCGCAGCTGCAAGTCGATGCGGGCCACCTGGGCATCCTCGGTGCGCTGGCCGGTATCGAAGAGCAGGTACTTGCCATCGGGGCTCCACGAGAGCGAGTTGCTGTTAGAATTCGCCAAAAAGCTGACGGGCCGTGCCGCGCCGCCCGCCGTGGGCACCACCTGCACGTTAGTAAAGCCCCGCGCCCCGGCGGGCGCAAAGGCCAGCCAGCGCCCATCGGGCGACCACACAAACGAGCGCTCGGCCGCCAGCGGCGGCCGGCCGAAGCGCCCGGTGCCCACCACGCGCTCCTGTTTGGTGGCCAGGTCCAGGATGCGCAGCTCCTTGGCGTCGCGCTCGAAGGCCAGCAGCTTGCCATCGGGCGAGAAGCGCGGCTGGGCATCGCTGAGCGCCGAGCTGGTGAGGCGGGTTTCCTGGCCGGTGGCGAAGGTGTAGCTGTAGAGGTGCCGCGCCCCATCGCGGGCCGAGGCATAAATGAGCCGGCGGCTGTCGGGGGCCCAGGTGAGGTCGGTTTCGGCGGCGACGGTGGTGGTGAGGCGGGTAGCATCGCCGCCATCGGCGGCCGAGGCGGCGAATACCTCGCCGTGCACGATAAAGGCCACTTTCTTGCCATCGGGCGAAAGGGCCAGCTCCTGCAAGCGGTCGGTGAAGCGCTGGCGCTCCACGCTGGGGCTAGCCGGCGCGCCCCGCCGCACAATGCGCACGGGCTGGGCCTGGCCGTTCTCGGTGTTCAGGCTCCAAATGGCGAAGTCGCGCTCAAACACGATGAGCCGGCCATCGGCTGAGGCGCTGGGCCAGAGCACGCGCCCGTCTTTAAAATTGGTAACCTGCTGGGGCGTAGCTTTATTGAGGCCGATGGTCCAGATGTTTTCGGGGCCGCCCTGGTCGCTGGTATAGAACAGCTTTTGGCCGCCCGGCCCCCACATGGGCCACAGTGCCTTGGCGCCGCCGCTGGTGAGGCCGGTGTAGGTAGGGCCGCTTTTGCCCTCCTGGCGCAGCCAGATTTCGGACTCATCGAGGTGGCTGTGGCCGTGGCGCCACCACTGGTTGGAGGCCACGCCGCGGGCGGCAAAGGCCAGCGTGCGGCCGTCGGGGCTGGGCGCGGCGAAAAACTCATTCGCGTAGCGGTCGGCCGAAACGGCGGTGGGCGTGCCGCCGCCCACCGGCACGCGGTAGATGTCGTTCATGCCCGAGATGTCGCGGCTCGTGCTGGAGTAGTAGAGGTACTGGCCGTCGGCGCTCCAGCCATCGAGCTGGTCCAGGCCGTCGTCGAAGGTCAGGCGCTTCAGTTCGCCGGAGGCAAAGTTGAGCAGGTAAATGTCGCCGTTGCCGCTGCGCGTGGAGGTGAAGGCCAGCGACTTGCCATCGGGCGAGTAGAGGGGGCGGCTTTCGGTCGCGGGGTGGGCCACCAGCAAGCGGG
>Ga0265798_10002534_pt1 | contig 26869 bp, 18 predicted proteins | sample P3T30metagenome_FD_192430 | JGI IMG/M metagenome (GOLD analysis project Ga0265798, IMG submission 192430) | Plant litter microbial communities from East Loma Ridge, Irvine, California - P3 T30 | ecosystem: Environmental > Terrestrial > Plant litter > Unclassified | place: USA: California...
CTCCAAAACACCCTGTACATTTGAAACACTTGGCTGCTTCTGCCAGCCACCATAATGCAGGCCATTATAGCCAATGTGAACGAAATATCTCAAGTGCTACCTTTTTCCTGCTCTTTTGTTCAACTCATCGATCGGCATACTGATGATGCGACCAACCTTCTTTTTCCCTTTATAGGTAACCACCCTAAACATAGTGGCATCTTTCGGTGGGGTTAGTTTACCGGTATATTTCGGATAAAAACGATCGGGCTCTGAATTATCAAAACTGTAGTAGATATCCATTCCCGAAACTTCTGTACTCAGGTCTATTACCAAAGAGCGATCTGCTGCCCTTGAAGCCTTGAAGATCGGATCGTAGACACTCGGAGAATACTTGGTTTCGGCAAGATCAAGGCGCTCAAAATGATCTTCCACCTTGCTGAAGAAGTTGTTCCAGTTCTTTTTTGATGATGGTGACCATATAGATTCAGCAATGGCCATCCCTCGAGGCCAGGTCATGTACTCTGCTTGACGAATGTTATACACGTTTTCAGTCCATAGGTTCGCTTGGCCACCTTTGATTAATTTGGCATCTACGCCCTTCGGTATTGGTTCAAATTCGTAGCTCGTGTTTAATCTTAGAGAGGCATAAATCTTCGGTTCTGTGATAACGTCGCCCTGCATATAATCAAGGTAAGCATAGGTAGTAGGACTCATAACGACTTCATGACCCTTGTGTGCTGCTTCAATCCCGTACTTCATGCCTCTCCAGCTCATCACAGTGGTATTTGCTGGCATTGCGTTCTCCAGTATCTCATCCCAGCCAATAAATTTCTTGCCTTTAGATTCAACAATCGTCTTTACACGTCGTTCGAAATAGCCTTGAACTTCTTCAATCTTTTTCATGCCTTCACGCTGCATTAATGCTTTTATCGCATCATTTTTCTGCCAGAAGTTAATGGGTGCTTCATCGCCGCCCAAATGGATGTATTCAAACGGGAATAGTGCTGCAACCTGCGTGAGTACTGTATCTAGAAAAGCATATACTTTCTCGTTTGCAGGACAAAGTGTATTGTCGACAAGCGCAATTGGAGGTGCACCACGTGACCAGTCCATGATTTTTTCCCCAGAACGTACCTGGTATTTCTCTGCGCCTGGGGTGCAGGAAAGCTCTGGATAAGCTGCGATTGCTGCGAGGCTGTGCCCTGGAACATCAATTTCTGGCATGATGTCCACATAGCGGTCTTTTGCATACTGTATGATCTCTTTAATATCATTCTGCGTATAGAACCCGCCGTAATCTTTCGGTTCATTCGGGGTAGGTGGAACGAAATCGCCAAAGCTACCTTCTTTCTTAACACGCCATGCACCAACTTCGGTTAGTTTGGGCAGTCCTTTGATTTCCAGGCGCCAACCTTCATCATCGGTTAGGTGCAAGTGTAACAAGTTGTACTTATATTTCACCATCGCATCGATGTACTGCTTAACTTCATTTTTGGTGAAGAAATGGCGGGCTACATCGAACATTAGCCCTCTCCAGGCAAGTTTAGGATAATCGGTGATCTCTACACATGGCAGAGTCCATTTAACACCTTCAATAAGCTCCTTAGCGGCGATTTCCTTTGGAAAAAGTTGTAAAAAGGACTGTACGCCATAAAATAATCCGGCTCCAGTGTTGGCTTTTATAGTAACAAGTTTTGGCGTGACCGACAGCTGATAACCTTCTTTGCCCAATGCTGGGTTTGCTTGTGGGTTTAATACAAAACGGATGGTTTCTGCTGTTGCATCAGTCTGCGTGGTTACGAAACTGCCAGTTGGAATAGATAAATGCAGTTGCAGGTAGTCTAATGCTGGCTTTATGGACGTGGATTTATCCGCCTGAATGATCACCTTTTTTGGTAATACAAAGACCCCGGCATTTTTTACCAGAGATACTGGTTCTGGTATAATGGCAATTGGTCGGGTTACTGCAGCTGGAGCAGTTTCCACATCTGATATGCTGGCAATTTGATTTTGTTCCTGACCGTATGCTTGCCCCGCAACACACAACAGGCATAGTAATTGAAATATTTTCTTCATCAAGGTTCTGTAAGTGGACGATTTGTTGCAATTTAAAGAATTTATGAGGAAGTCACCCAAAAGTGGCGATTATGTTACCAGCACCTAAGCAAAGTTATTTAAGTACATCGAGTACCCTGAACAGTTTACCTGATATTTTTGATCCGGAGTAATTGTTGATGTTGATCACGATGATGTACTTTCTGCCATTTGCAGCAGTGTAGTATCCTGCATATGCCTGCACATCGCTGATGGAACCGCTCTTTAGCTGCATGCCGTTGTTGATCGGAAGAGATTTTAAAAAATCTGGATACCAGCTTTCACGCTGCACCTGAAAGAGAATGTTTGCCATTGCTGCTGGTGTAACACGTGTGCCGGGTGACAGTCCGCTGCCATCTACAATATTGAGGGCATTTCTATCAACACCCTTTGTCGCCCAGAAGTTCAGTTCTTCCCTAATCCCATTTCTGGTAGTTGCTTCTTTGTTCGCTTTCCACGCAAGGGTGCGGATTAAGTGTTCACCATAAAGGTTGATGCTTTTCTTGTTAAACCAGTAGATGATCTCACTGAGTGCTGGCGAACTTATAGTTGCCAGCCTGGCCGTGATTTTAGGCTGACGCTTTCTTTCAGCAGTTATCCTTCTTGCAGTTGTCGGTTCGGCTGTGCTGGGTATTCCTAAACGTTTAAGTGTATCCTGCAATCTGTATGCAGCATCAAACGCCGGATCAGGTAATGCTGCGGAAATCCCTTTTTTGGAAATTCCGGCCGCCCATGTTCCGCGGAGATAAGCGATATTGCTTAACGGTGGAAGAAAAGCATAGGCATTGTCCCCAGAACCTGCAGTCCCCGTTTTAAGTTCATTGATGATGTTTAAATAGGGCATTTCGGGAACAGTTCTCAACAGGGCTACTGAACTTCCAGTTCCGCTTCCTGGTCTTAAGTGCAGGTCAAATTGGTTTTCGCGCCAGGATAAGCCAGAAGGGTAGGCTCCGTAATAGTTGCCGATATCCTGCCAGATCCAACCTTCAGGTAAAGTGCTACTTCCCCAAATCGAATCATCGCCAACAACCTTTCCGTCAATTGACTTAATTCCTGCTTCTCTTATGGCTTTAACCCATTGATTCAAAATCTGATCCTCCTTCGTATTTCCGTACCTCCAGGAACCTAATGTAGGATCTCCACCGCCTACAATGATCAGATCTCCATGAAGCACGCCATCTGGGGCTATACTACCAGAATAGGCTAAGGTAGTTTGGTATTTAAAATCTTTGCCCAGCAGGCTGAAGGCGGTTGCTGCGGTAATCACCTTTAAAGTTGATGCTGTTGCTAAACCAAGGTTTTCGTTCCGCCCGTAAATTTGTTTACCTGTTCCTGCATCAAGCACAATTAAACCAATAGTGGCGTACTTAGCCTGGCTGTCTGCCTGAATTGCATTGAAAGCTTGATCAAGCCTTTGTGCAAGCTGAGCAAATGCCGAAGTAGAGATGAACAGCAGCGATAATGAGAGAAGCTTGATGCGTGACTTTAACATGGCTTGAAGTATAGAGCATAAAAAATGTGATGCCGAAACTGCTTACAATTTCAACATCACATTTTGGTCTTTTTGAATTAAATTAACTCTTTTTGGATTAACAGTTCTGCGATCTGGACCGCATTGGTTGCAGCGCCTTTACGCAGATTATCTGCGACGATCCACATATTTAATGTATTTGCTTGCGATTCATCTCTTCTGATGCGACCAACAAACACATCATCTTTCTCGTGTGCGTCTCTTGGCATCGGATACTTCAGGTTTGCGATGTCATCTATCACAGTAATGCCTTTAGACTGCTCGAGGATCGAACGTACCTCTTGAACATCAAAATCCTGTTCAAACTCAATGTTTACAGACTCTGAGTGCCCACCCATTACCGGAATACGCACCGTCGTAGCTGTGATGCGGATGGTATCGTCATCAAGAATCTTCTTAGTTTCCTTGATCATTTTCATCTCTTCTTTGGTGTAACCGTTTTCCTGGAAGACATCAATCTGGGGAATAACGTTCAGATCAATAGGGTAGGCGTAAGCCATAGGGCCATCGGTAATCCCCTTCCGTTCGTTCATCATTTGCTCAACGGCTTTCACGCCAGTTCCGGTTACAGATTGGTAAGTTGACACGACAACACGTTTAATCTTGTATTTGGCATGTAGTGGTTTCAAGGCCACAACCATTTGAATGGTAGAACAGTTTGGATTAGCAATAATAGTATCGTCTATGTTAAGCACATGTGCATTCACCTCCGGTACGATCAGCTTTTTTGTGGGATCCATTCTCCAGGCCGAAGAGTTGTCAATAACAATAGTTCCTGCTTCCGCAAAACGTGGTGCATGTTGAAGAGAAGTTTCTCCACCAGCAGAGAAAAGTGCTATAGCAGGCTTCATCGCGATTGCAGTATCAATGTTTACCACAGCATACTTCTTACCCTTATAGCTGATTTCCTTGCCCACGCTCTTTTCTGATGCTACAGGAATTAATTCAGTTAACGGGAAGTTACGCTCTTCTAATACTTTCAACATTACAGTGCCTACTAAACCTGTGGCACCTACAACTGCGACTTTCATCTATATATTGCTCTTTTTCTAATATGCCACGAAATTGTGGACTTTCTTTTCAACAAATATGCTTAAACTTTATAATACTTTAAAGTAATTCATTTTTAATATAGGTCTGGCTTTGCTTGATACTTGCATATGGCTCCATATCAAAGTTTTCCTGCTCCATGATCGCATGTTTCAAACCTGCTTTTTTCGCGCTTTTGAATATTGTCTTGAAGTCGATACCACCGCTTCCAACTTCGATGTTTTTTTCATTATTGGCTTTGTCCATGTCTTTAACATGCCACATGGTGAATCTTCCTGGATGGGCATCGAAGAGCTGTACAGGGTCTTTACCAGACCTCACCACCCAATAAATATCCATTTCGAAATCCACCAACTTCGGATCTGTTTCTTTCAGCATGATCTCAAGACCTGTAAGATCTCCCCATGGTTTAAGTTCGAAATCATGATTATGATAAGCGATCTTTAAGCCCGAGCCCTTACATAAGGCACCAGCCTGATTCAATTTCGCTGCGACTTTCTTGTAATCGTCTGCATTCTGACGTAGTGCATCACCTAAATACGGTACAGTCAGGTATTCACTCCCGATTGCACTTGCTGCAGCAATAAAAGCCTTTAATTCTTCTTCATTACCGTCCTGTATGTATTTGTCGATACCATAATGCCCACTTGGAGCTGTTAGGCCATGTTCGATCAGCAGGTTTTTAAATGCCTTGGGATCTAAGCCGAAAAATCCACCTGCAGCAGAATAGCCGTAAGTTTCTACTTCTTTGTATCCTGCTTCAGCCACCTTGGCGATCACACCTCTTGGATCCTGCGGAAGCAGTTCTCGTAGTGAATATAACTGTAATCCTACAGCTTTGGATGATTTTACACAGGCAAAGGAAGGAAGCACTAAGCCGGCTGCTGCTGCAATACCGGCTTGTTTAATGAATGTTCTTCTGGAGTTCATAGTTATTAATTATTGGTCGCAAATTTTGATAGCTGCTCTTAATGAGCCGAGTTTATCCTTTGCCCGGGGGATAAATTCCTGTGCCAGAAAGCCCTTGAATCCTGTTGCAAGAATGGCTTTCACGATCGCAGGATAGTAAAGTTCCTGACTCTCATCAATCTCCGCTCTTCCCGGTACACCTGCGGTATGGTAGTGCGCAATATATTGATTGTAGTCCTTAATGTTTTGAATTACGTCGCCTTCATCTACCTGCATGTGATAAATATCATACAGTAACTTAAAGTTCTCAGAACCCAGGCGTTTGCATAGTTCAGCTCCCCAGGAGGTACGGTCGCACTGATAATCTTTGTGATCCTTTTTGCTGTTAAGCAATTCCATTACGAGTACTACATTGTGCTTCTCGGCAATGGCAATTACTTGCTTGAGGCCTGCTACACAGTTGTTCCACCCAGTTTCGTCATCCTTTCCGCGTTTGTTTCCGCTGAAACAGATCAGGTTCTTATAGCCAGCCTTAGCAACTAACGGAATCATTTCTGAATAGTTCTTGATCAAAGTTTCATGAAACTTCGGATCGTTCCACCCATCTACAAGATTAATTTCAGCACCGTTGCACATCGAAGAGGTAAGACCGTGCTTTTTCAAAGTTGGCCAATCCTTCGGACCAACTAAGTCAATTCCGGTAATGCCCATTTTTTTTGACTCGATACATAATGTATCAAGATCGATGCTGTCGAAGCACCACCTGCAAACTGCATGGTTTACGTTGCCTTTAAGTGCCAAATTCGTATCAGGTTTTAGCGTGAATCCCTGGAGTGTCATGGGTGTACCAAGTGCCACACCTGCAATTGCAAGACTCTTCAAAGCGTCTCTTCTGCTATTTTTTTGTTCCATTTTCAATTCTTAAATGCCTTCTACCTTTACCTTTTCTTTGTCATTAAAGAACAACGCGAAAAGAATAAATACAACTGCCGCAATGCCTGCTGGAATGATCCAGATCATGCTCCAGTCGAAAGTGCCATCAGCTTGCTTGTACGAATCTGTGATCATTCCCGCAACTTCAAATCCGATCAACATACCAATTCCGTAGGTAGCAAGCGTAATTAAACCCTGGGCTGCACTTTTAAATTGTTCACCAGCTTTAGAGTTGGTATAAATCTGGCCTGACACAAAGAAGAAGTCATAGCAAATACCATGTAAGGCGATACCGATGATCAACATAAAGCTTAAGTCTCCAGCGTTTCCATAAGCAAACAGGGTGTAACGAACTGCCCATGCAAGCATACCTACCAAAATGGTTTTCTTGAATCCAAATCTGGTAAAGAATACCGGTAGCAATAGCAGAAATAGAACTTCTGACATCTGTCCAATGGTCATTTTTCCGGTAGGATTATCTAATCCAATGTTCGACAAGAATGGGTTTGCATTTTGGTAGTAAAATGCCAATGGAATACAAATTAGAATAGATGATATGAAGAAAATCGCGAAATTTCTGTCCTTCAGAAGCTTTAGAGCATCTAAACCCATAATCTGAGAAACACTCACTTTTTCACCAGTGGAAACCTTCGGCGGCGTCGCTGGAAGTGTGAAGCTGAATAGACCTAAAACCAGGGATCCGATTCCTGCCATCAAAAAGGTGTACTTTAACAATCCAGCTGAAATACCTTCGGGTGAATCCCAGTGGTAGACAAAGCTGATTAATAGACCTGCAACGATCCAGCCAATAGTTCCCCACACACGGATGGTTGAAAATTCCTTCTCGGGATCTTTCATCTGGTTAAAGGAGACCGAGTTTACCAGTGCAAGCGTTGGCATGAATAAGATCATGTACGATAGTACATAGGGATAAAAAGAGGAGATATCTGGTGCCTGATACATTTGGTACATCAGCACTGCACCAATCAGGTGCAAAACACCTAAGATTCTTTCCGCATTAAAAAATCTATCTGCAATAAGCCCAATAATGAATGGGGCAATGATTGCTCCCCAGGATTGGGTGGAAAAAACTGCGGCACTTTGTGAACCTGTAGCCTGCAAATTATTTCCGATAAAAGTACCTAGTGTAACAAACCATGAGCCCCAGATAAAAAATTCCAGGAACATCATGCTTGATAGTTTAATACGGTTAGTTAAGTTCATTGTGTATTCAGCGTTAATTAGATTTAAGTTCTTTGATGGAAATGTTTCTGTACCATACCTCATCGCCATGGTCCTGTAAAGCTATTCTGCCTTTTTTGTAAGCAGCAAAGCCTTCCCAGCCTTTGAATTTACTGCCTTCTACTAATGTTTTGAAATTCTCATCCCACAAAGTAGTAGATACGACTTTTACACCGTTCAATGTAAAATCGAGCTTACCGTTTTTACTTACAACTTTTACTTTATTCCATTCTCCAACAGGCTTTACAGGCTCGGATGTGCTTTTTACTAAGTCGTATAAGTCTCCGGCGCGGTGTTTAGTAATTTTTCCATCTGGATGGCCCTCATTATCTAAAACCTGCATTTCGAGTCCGGTCGCATAAGTTTGTTTGTATTTAGGATCTTCATGAACATAAAGCATGACACCGCTATTACCCTTAGGGGCGATCTTCCATTCCAGGTTCATTTCGAAGTTATCGTATTCTTTATCTGTAACCAGATCTACACCGTGACCCTGACGTAGTTTCGGATCCAGATGGATTACACCTTTTTCAAATGTCCAGCCGTGCGCAGCGCTTTCATCGCCATACGGATGCCATCCTGCTATTTTCTTTGATTCCTGTGCATTTACAACATTTGTATTGAACAATGCAGTAAGTACTAAAGCGGAAAAAATATATTTCTTCATGGTTTAAATTTAATCATAACGCCCGACTGTTGCCGGGCGTTATGAGGTTAGGGTATCTAATTAAGCGCCTAGGGTCCAACCTTTGCGGTATTCTCTTTTTACGAATTGGTTAACAGCATCAAAATTTGTGACTTTCATGTTGTCGTTATCCCATAGTAACTTGATGTTACGGCCCGGGTAAATGGTTCTACCCTGAGCATCTTTGGATTGAACATCTACACCGCGGATGGCAAGGTTTGCCATAAGCAGTGCTTCGGTAAGCGGACCTGCAATTTCGAATGGAGAGCTAACTTCCTTTTTGCCGTGTCCAGCAATACAAGCCTCAACCCACTGTGCGTAGTGGCCATTAGCACCATCTTTAACCCTTGCAAAACGTTCCGGAACGTTAATGCTTTTGTTTTTGCTTAATGGAAGTAATCTTGGATCTGCAGAGTAGGTGCTTGCCATCATTTTACCTTTTGTTCCGATGAACAAGGTTCCATTTCCACCATCTCCGAAAACTTCATTTGCTTCAAGTTCTTCTGGTCTCTCCGGCTGTATACCACCATCCATCCAGTGAACAGTTACATCACCTTTAGTCTTGTCTGTTTTAGGGAATTTCAGTGTTACATGGCTTGATGGAGGGCAGCTATCAGGGAAATAGCCACGTTTAAACTCGTCTACATACACTGACCCTACGCTAGCTTGAACTTCACTGGCATATTTTAAGTTTAATACACTAAAAGGCGCTTCCAGCAAGTGACAGCCCATATCACCTAATGCGCCAGTTCCGTAATCCCACCAGCCCCTCCAATTGAAAGGAACAAGTTTATCTACATAGTCTTTGTACGGCGCTGTACCTAACCAAAGATCCCAATCCAGCTCTTTTGGTACATCAGCTTTGTTGGCAGACCATGGAATACCTTGTGGCCAAACTGGCCGGTCAGTCCAGGCATAAACCGTATGTACATCACCAATAAGGCCTGCGTCATACCATTCTTTCATCTGGCGTGGTCCGTCGTTTGAAGCACCTTGGTTACCCATTTGGGTAACAACTTTATACTTTTTAGCCGCTGCAGTTAAAGCACGGGCTTCATAAATATCGTGTGTTAGTGGTTTTTGCACATACACGTGTTTGCCCAGCTGCATTGCAGCTAATGCTTGCACAGCGTGGTTATGGTCTGGTGTAGAAACAGACACAGCGTCAAAGTTCTTAGACTCTTTGTCTAACATCTCGCGCCAGTCTTTATAGAATTTAGCCTTAGGAAATGCTTTCACAGAGTTAGCTGCACGACGGGTATCAACGTCACAAAGGAACCCAATATCCGCTTTGCCGCTCTTGTGGAACATGGCAATATCAGATTGTCCCTTTCCACCAACACCTATGCCGGCAATAATTAATCTGTCGCTTGGTGCTAAAAAGCCGTTACCGCCTAGTACGTGACGCGGTACAATCGTGAAGGCAGCTGCGGCAATCGCACCAGATTTTAAAAATGAACGCCTGGTTGTGACGTTTTGATCATTTGTCTTGTTTTCCATTGCTTATATTTGGTTAAAGAATGATTATTTTTTTAAAGACAAGATGTAGTTAACCATCTCTTTTGCGTCTTCTTTCGAAAGGTTTGGATGCGGGGTCATAGGCACGTCTCCCCAAACACCAGCTCCACCACGAATAATTTTGTCCGCTAATTCGTCTACGTTCAGTTCACTCATTGGATATTTCGCTGCCACGTCAACGTAGGAAGGGCCTACTACTTTTGTTGTTTCATTATGGCAGCCCAGGCAGTCTGATTTATCAATAAGTTGCTTTCCTTTGTGAACAGCACCTGCTTCGCCGGCCGATGCGGTAGTTTCTGTGTTCGTTGAGGCAGATTCTGTCTTCGACGAGTCGCCACCGCCGCAGGATGCAAAAACAAAAGTTAAACATCCAAGTAAATATGTTAATTTTTTCATAAGTGTATTGTTTTTCCCGGCTCTTCGGGCTATAATCCTAAAATTTTCTTGTTAAAGTCTTCATCTGCCCCTGTTGCAGCGAAGTCGTCGAAAGCCCTGTCTGTAACTGGAATAATGTGTTTTTTGATGAATTCAGCACCTTCTCTTGCACCGACGTTTGAATCTTTCAAGCTGCATTCCCACTCCATAACTGCCCAGCCTTTAAAGTCGTACTGTGTCAATTTGCTGAAAATGGTTTTGAAGTCTACCTGCCCGTCTCCTGGCGAACGATATCTGCCTGCACGATTGGCCCAGCTTTGATAGCCACCAAATGTGCCCTGCTTGCCGGTTGGGTTGAACTCAGAATCTTTTACATGGAACGCTTTTATCCGTTCATGATAGAAATCAATATATTGGATGTAGTCCAACTGTTGTAATACGAAATGGGAGGGATCATACAGTAGGCAGGCACGAGGGTGATTGTTGACCTTTTCAAGGAACATCTCGTAGGTAATTCCATCAAACAGATCTTCGCCGGGGTGTATCTCATAACAAATATCAACACCACAGTTGTCAAATTCATTTAGAATCGGAAGCCAACGTCTTGCAAGCTCTTTGAAGCCAGCTTCAACTAAGCCCTCAGGGCGTTGAGGCCAAGGATGAAACATATGCCACAATAATGATCCACTAAAAGTAGCATGCGCATTCAAACCAAGGTTTTGAGATGCTTTGGCTGCATATTTTAGTTGTTGTACTGCCCATTCTGTTCTTGCCTTGGGATCGCCATGTAGTTCTTTTGGCGCAAAAGCATCAAACGCTAAGTCGTAAGCAGGATTGACGGCAACCAACTGCCCCTGCAGGTGTGTAGACAGTTCGGTAATTTCAAGACCAAAGCTGTTAACCTTTCCTTTTAATTCATCTGCATAGGTTTTGCTCTCAGCAGCCAGCTTAAGATTGATAAAACGATCATCTAATGTCGGCATCTGTATGCCCACAAATCCTAATCCTGCTGCCCACTCACATATCCCTTCAAGAGAATTAAATGGTGCCTGTTCCTGAATAAACTGGGCTAAGAAGATAGCCGGTCCTTTAATTGTTGTCATCTTTAAATTTTAAATTCATACCACTTCTGGTCTGATTTTCCGGAAGCGACTACGTTTTCAATAAATGCCATACCGCGTACACCATCTTCTGAAGTCGGGAAGTCCAACATCTCCTCTGATGGGGTTTCCCCAGCGCTTACTTTGTCTATGGTGCTTACGAAGTTGCGATAGATGTTTGCAAATGCCTCCAAATATCCTTCCGGATGGCCAGATGGTGTTCTCGTATTCTGCTTAGCAAATGAACTTAGGTAGTCATGCCCGGTTCTATAGATTTGCGCCGGTGCATCAAGCCATTTCAGTTTCAATGTATTCGGCTCTTCCTGGTGCCATTCCAAGCCTCCTTTTTCACCATATACCTTGATGGACAAAGCATTTTCTTCACCAGCGGCAATTTGAGAGGCCATCAAAATTCCATTTGCCCCATTTTCAAATTTCAACAAAATATTACCATCGTCATCTAACGCGCGGCCATCTACAACGATATTTAGATCTGCACACATATGTGAGATTTTTTGATTCGAAATGTATTCTGCAAGTTGTGCAGCATGCGTACCAATATCGCCCATGCAGCCGCTGATTCCGCTTTTTGACGGATCTGTACGCCATGAAGCTTGTTTATTGCCTTCGTTTTCGGAAGGCAGGCTCAACCAACCTTGTGGATACTCCACACATACTTTTCTGATGCGACCAAGTTCACCGGCTTTCACCATCTGCCTTGCCTGCTTCACCATTGGATAACCAGAGTAGGTGTGCGTAAGGCACACCATTAATCCGGTTTCTTTAGCTTTTGCATCAAGCTTTTTCGCTTCATCCAACGTTAATGTCATTGGCTTATCAATCAAGACGTTAAATCCCGATTCAAGTGCCAACATCGCAGGCTCGAAGTGAGCAAAGTTAGGTGTAACAATGCTCACAAAGTGCATCCGCTGATCTGCTGGAAGCTGGCGTTCTGCCTCAAACATTTCGGTATAGCTACCGTAGTTTCTACTATCTTCTATAAAAAGAGCACGGCCGGATGCTTTTGCCTTTTCGGGATTAGAGCTGAATGCACCGCAGCACAACTCAATTAATCCGTCCATGTTCGCAGCAATACGGTGAACGGCACCAATAAAGGCATCCTTACCACCGCCAACCATTCCCATTCTTATTTTCTTTTCTGCCATTATATATTTCCTTTTTTAAGTTCGGAAACAGCATAGTCAGCTGCTCTAGCGGTAAGTGCCATGAACGTTAATGATGGATTCTGACAACCAATTGAAGGCATACAAGCACCGTCCGTTACGAATACGTTGCTAACCTCATGCATTTGGTTCCATTTATTTAATACAGAAGTTTTTGGATCATTACCCATCCTTGCGGTACCCTGCTCGTGGATTGCCATACCAGGAGTAGAACCATTATCATAAGTAACAATGTTTTTCAAACCAGCAGCTTCAAGCATTTCAGCAGCATCATTTTTCATTGCTTCACGCATTTTGGTTTCGTTATCCTTAAAGGTACAGTCGATCGCCAAAACAGGTAAGCCCCACTTATCTTTCTTGGTTTTGTCAAGGGTAACTTTGTTCTCATGGTATGGAAGAGATTCTCCAAACCCACCAAGACCCATTTGCCAAACACCTGGAACGGTCATTTGATCTTTGAAATCACCACCGAATGCAAGTTCAGCAACATCTTGGTGCCAGCCAGTACGGCTTGCTCCACCTTGATAACCGAAACCTCTAAGGTAATCACGCTTATCGTTACCCATATTCTGGTACCGGGGTACGTAGATACCATTTGCTCTTCTGCCGTAAGTGTATTTATCATCAAATCCTTCCGCAGTACCAGAAGCACCGCAACGGAAGTGGTGATCCATCAAGTTGTGGCCAAGCTCACCACTTGCATTACCTAATCCATTTGGATGTTCATCTGAGGTCGAGTTTAGAAGAATATGAGTTGTGCCTAAGGTTGATCCGTTTACAAACACAATTTTCGCAAAGAATTCCATGTTTTCATTGGTTTCCGAATCAATCACCATTACGCCTTTTGCTTTTTTGGTTTCTTTATCATGGATGATGTGGCTAACCAAAGAGTAAGGACGCAAAGTCAGGTTTCCAGTTGCAACAGCAGCAGGAAGGGTAGAAGACTGCGTGCTGAAGTAAGCACCAAAAGGACAGCCTCTGCTGCAAAGGTTTCTGTACTGGCATTTTCCACGTCCTTTATGAGGGACAGTAAGGTTTGCTGTACGACCAATGGTTAGAATTCTTTCCCTTTTGTAGTGATCTTCAATACGTTTTTTAACAGACTTTTCTACGCAGTTCATCTCCATTGGAGGCAGGAACTGCCCGTCTGGAAGTGCTGGCCAACCTTCATTTTGTCCACTGATACCCGCAAAACGCTCCGTATAGTCATACCATTTTTCCAGGTCTTTATAACGAATTGGCCAGTCATTTCCATGACCATCCTTTAAGTTGTCTTCAAAGTTAATGTCGCTGAAGCGGTAACTCTGACGGCCCCACATGAGTGACTTGCCGCCAACATGAAAACCTCTGTACCAGTCAAAACGTTTTACCTCGGTATAAGGGCAGTCTAAGTCGTTCACCCAGAAACTTTCGTTAAATTCCTGATATGGATAGTCCCGCATTTGTACCGGGTGTGTTCTTTTTTGTTCTTCTGTTAAACGGCCGCGGTGTTCAAATTCCCAGGGCTTTTTCATTGCGGTGGTATAGTCCTTAATGTGTTCTATGTTTCTTCCGCGTTCCAGTAAAAGTACCTTTAAACCTTTTTCTGTTAATTCTTTAGCAGCCCAACCACCGCTGATCCCTGAACCGATAACGATCGCATCATAGGTGTTTTGTGCCGTAGCTTTTGTATTTAGATTCATTTCTGTTTTAAAATTATGCGTAAACTCTTTGACCTGGTTTCATATCAACACAACCATCATATCTACCTGGAATGTCAATGTATTCGTAAGCCTGGGTAGCTCCAATTTCTGAGGTGAAGTATCCAAGGATGGTTAAATCACGCGCAATGGCAAAGAAATAATGTTTTGTTTCCGGCTTTTTAGCCGCTGTTGGATTGCCGGCTCTTTCTTTTTCAGGCTTTTTCTCAAGCTCTGCAGCTTCTTTTTCCTGAAGTTTGGTTGCTTCTTCTTTGTCTTTCTTCTGCGATGCGATCGTTTCTTCCCTGAATTTACCTAGAACTTCTGTGCGTTGTTCAGGCGTTAGGCTTACAAAAGAATTCTTAAACTTATCGTTTGACGCCTTGTCTAAGTCTTCAAGTCCTTTAACGAATGCTTTTTGTGCCTCTTCAGGATAGCAGTCTTTCATCATGAGTGAAATAAAAGGCCCGACACCAGCAGCCTTAGCACCAGGCGTTTTTGTTGTGGGAATGATGGTATCGGCAAGTTCAGCGAGCATTTTCTCCTGATCTGCCGAAAATAGATTTTCCGAAGAATTTTTCGAGGGTTGGCATCCTTCAAGGAATACGCCAATAGTTGTAGCAGATAATGCGCCTCCCATTAAAAAGGCGAAACTTTTAACTGCGTCTCTTCTATTCATGTGGTTTATATTTAGTTGTTAAAGGATTCAATTTCTTACAAAATCTAAAATAGAGAAAAATTTATTTGGAAAGTGTAATTCCGACACATTAAATTTTAGAATATAATGCATTTGTTACGCGTTTGTGCAATAATACTCACATCTAAAAAAAGCCCCGCATATATTCTATGCAGGGCTTTTTCTTTACAAGATATTTCAAATGTTAGTAGCCTGGATTCTGCTTCAGAACACCATTACTTCTATCCAATTGTTCCTGTGGAATTGGGTAATAATTGTCTTCCTCGCCAACGGTTATACCTCTTGAGGTAGCTAAAAATTGACCTTCAAAAGCTGAATAACTTTCGATTGTAGGTTTTAAAATACCCCAGCGAACAAGGTCATAGTAACGGTGACCTTCCATGGCAAGTTCCAGTCTGCGCTCAAATCTCACAGCATCTCTAGCATAGGTCTGACTCGGGAAAGCTGGATAAGGATTCACTCTGTAAGTTGCTGCAGGAGCCCCATCTACGAGCTTATCCGTCGCTACAGGTAAATTAGCAGCTCTTGCGCGAATCACATTGACTAATCTGAGTGCTTCAGCCAAGTTGCCTAATTCTACCTGGCATTCAGCTGCCATTAGGTACACATCAGCTAAACGGATAACGTTAACATTTAAGCCGTTTACGTTGGTTGAACCAGGAGCAGTACCATTTGTAAATTCTGCAGCTTCAATAGAGTTTTTGTAAGGTACAAATGGTCCACCTGTGGTTACCTCTCTGATCCATGGATCACCTTGCATAATACCCCAATCGCGATAAGGAACGCCTCTTCTGCCTAAGGTGTAGTCCATTCTAGGATCTATGGTCAAAGAACGCTCTACCGTGTATGAAGCTTTTTGCGCCGGTGTTAAACCGAAATCGGACTTGAAAGGATTTATGCGATAGCTTCCATCAAGCATAGGCAAGCCGGTTGTAGTTACTCGGAACGAATTTGCTAAATCTATTGACGGCTGGAAAAATCCGCAGCAGCTGGTTTTAGAACTACCTCCATATGGATAGTTTAGCATATCTCCAACATTTCCGTTATCGCCGCCGCTCCCATCTGTACCAACCGCATGTTGAACAGCAAAAATGGCCTCTGGTCCATTCTCACGGGTAATATCGAAGTTTGCCTTGTAATCAAGCGTTGAGAGATCAGGTCTTGATGACATTACAGTGGTAAACAGTGGTAGTGCCTCTGCATATTTTTTCTGATAAAGTAATACCTTTCCTAAGTAGGCCTGTGCAGCGATCTTGTCTACACGTCCAGTTTGATCCATAGTTTTGCCAGCAGGAAGATTTGCAATCGCGAAAGTAAAGTCTTCAACAATTGCCGGGTAAATATCTGGTGTATTGTCAACTGCAGGCTCTGTAGTAGATTCCAAGATTAAAGGCACATTTTTAAACGCCCGTGCAAGAAAGAAGTAGTAGTGTCCACGTAGGAATCTAGCTTCTCCCTGAATCTCTGCTGCACGTGCATCTGAAAATTTTTCCCCAGATCCAGCTTGAAGTGCTGCTAATATACGCAAGGTGCTGTTACATCTCTGAATACCTTCAAAGCACCTTGTCCAAAGCACAGACAAATTGTCGTTTGTGCTTGTAGGCGAATGTCGTTCCAGCGCATTCATATTTGGCTGATCACCAGCATCACTACCTTTGTGTGCATTATCCGAGGTAACTTCTCCGAGTAGCCATTGACTAGGTCCAGAAGCATAGTTGCCCCAGGTACCGTTTAAGTTTCCATTTAAAAGGCCGTAGGCTCCTGTCAACGAAGCTTCGACGCCTTTTTGATTAGTGATTTGCTCTAGGATTAGTTCCCCTTGAGGGTTCTTTTCCAGGAATTCCTTTTTACAGCCTACTGCTGTAAAAAGTACCATCCCAAATATAATAAGATTAATCTTTTTCATAATTTCTAATTTTTTCGTTAAAAACCTACACTTACACCTAAAAGAAACTGACGTGGATTTGGATAAATACCTCGGTCAACGCCAAGTGCAGAGTAAGTTTCAGCTTCCGCACTTACTTCTGGATCTAGTCCGGTGTAATTTGTAATGGTAAACACGTTTGTTGTGCTGGCATAAATCCTGAACTTGCTGATGCCTAGCTTAGACCCGAATACTTTTTCCGCTGGTAATGTATAACCAATCTGAAGGTTCTTCATACGGAAGAAACTTCCATCCTGTACGTAGTAGCTTGAGGACTCATATTCGATCTCTGCAGCAGTGCCTGAAGTGGAAGGAATTAGACTCGAAGTATTTGTTGGTGTCCAGGCATTTAACAAACGCGTACTTTTTGCACCCTGAAACGTAGGGAAGTCGGTGAAGTAGCGATTTGTGTCATACAAATCATTCCCCTGTACGCCATTAAAGAACATCGAAATGTCGAAGTTTTTGTATGAAGCGTTTAAGTTAAGCGAATAATAAAAATCTGGATTTGGGTTACCAATGATTACCCTGTCAGCTGGAGTAATAGCGCCATCTCCATTCACGTCCCTGAATTTCATTCCGCCAACACGTGCGTTATCATAGGCAGGACTTCCGGCAATATCAGCTTCACTCTGGAAAATACCGCTTTGTTCATAACCATAGAATGAGCCAAATGGTTCACCTTTCTTCAAGACACTGGTACGTAAACTTCTGAACGCACCATATTGTAATTGATCTACTCCAGGAGCAATTTCTTCCAGTTTGTTTACGTTTTTAGAAAAGTTTACACCAACGTCAAAAGTAAAAGGACTGTCATTGTTTCTGCCATAATGGTAATTCAAGCTGAGTTCCACACCCTTGTTGCTCATGTCACCTACATTTCGGTATGGTGATGCACCCATTCCGACTGCGGTAGAAGGTTGTTGAACAGGGAACAACATGTCTTTAGTTTTTCTGTTATACCAATCAACAGAACCATCAATTGCAGAACCAAATAAAGTAAAGTCTAGACCAATGTTTAGTGCTGTTACTGATTCCCACTTGATGTCAGGATTCGCATAAGCATTCTGCCATATACCTGTAACAACGCCGTTTCCTCCAAGTAGTGGATAGGCTGAGCTAAGCAATGCCTGTTGATAACGGCTGACGTATTGATTTACGGGAATTCTTTGGTTACCTGTACCACCATAACCCGCGCGAAATTTCAAGTCATTTAACCAGGTCACTTTATCTTTAAGGAATGCTTCTTCTGAAACCCTCCAGGCAATACTTCCAGCTGGGAAAGCACCGTATTTGTTCTCTGAACCAAAGTTGGAAGATCCATCTCTACGAACGGTAAAACTCGCAAGATAACGGTCATTGAAGGAATAATCTGCTCTTGCAAATAAAGAGAATAGGGAACCTGCACCTCCGGAACTTCCATTGCTGATGTTTGATGTACCTACGCTTAAATAATAGTAGTCCATATCTCCCAAAATGAAGAAGTCATTACGTCCACCAGTCAGAGAGCGACTTTTGTTTTGGATCGCCTCAGTACCTGCTAGTAGGGTCAGATTATGTTTCTCCGCGATTGTAGCTTTATAAGTCAAGGTGTTTGTCCAGGTCCATTCACTGTTAAATCCTTGAGTTTCGCTTATGTTGTTTGAGCTGTTACCTTCAGAGAATTCAGGATTTGGGTATCGCATGCTGATATTATTATAATTCTCATAGCGTAAACCAAAGTTAGTTCTCAAGGTTAAACCTTTAATAACGTCAGCTTCTGCAAAGGCATTACCAAAGAAGAAATTGCTTTTATTAAGATTGTCTTTTCCACGATATAAAAAAGCAAGCGGGTTTTCAGCGTTACCCAACTGACTTCCTTTACTACCAGCGAAGTTGCCCATGATGTCATAAACTGGAACAATGGTCGGCATACGATATGCCCAGCCGATGGCACTACCTTCATCTTGGTAATCTCCTGAAACGTTTGGATTTACACCAAAGCCAAATCCTTCAGAGTAACTGTAGGAAAGGTTTTCACCAAAGCGAAGTCTTTTGTCAAGGGCGGACACGCTTGTATTTGCTCTTGTGTTGTATCTCTTGAATCCGGTATGTTTAATAATACCTTTCTGATCTATATAACCAGCTGAAAAGCTGTATGTAGAGTTTTCACCACCACCGGAAGCCGATACTTGATAATTCTGAGTAGGTGCATTTTCGGTGATCTCTTCAAACCAATTTGTTCCTTGCTGGTTGGCTCTTGTAATCTGATAAAAACTATTAGGGTCGTCGGAGTATAAATATTTAGATGGATCTGCATCTGCAGGAGTAACATTCAGTCCAAATGTATTTCCCGCCCTTAAATATTCAGGAAGCACTGGTGTCGCACCACTGCCGTAGTTAATTGGGTTCGGGAAAGCTTGTGCATACTGGATTGGGCTAAGGAACTCAGGGAAACTATTTTTCCGTGGCGTCTGTGTACCATAGTAAGCATCAAACGTAACTTTTGGAGGACCTTGTATACCTTTTCTGGTTGTGATAATTACAACACCGTTGTTTGCACGGGAACCATAAATTGAAGCCGCAGATGCATCTTTCAAAATCTGCATGCTTTCAATATCATTCTGGTTCAACCAGCTTAATTTTCCTTCATAAGGAACCCCATCGACTACATAGAGCGGATCGTTATTATTAATGGTCGTAACACCACGAACACGAATCTGTGGGGTAGAACCTGGCGCGCCGTCCACTACGATCTGAACACCTGGTGCCTTTCCTTGTAATGCCTCAACAGCGCTCGCAGCTGGCTGGGATTTTAATTGTGCAACGTCAACTACTGAAACTGCACCTGTTAAATCCTTTTTACGTTGAGACGTATAACCGGTTACAACAATTTCGTTTAGATTATTGTCTTCTTGTTTCAGGGCCACGTTAATTGATGTGCGGCTACCTACAGTAACCTGCGTAGGCTGATAACCGACGAATGAAATTACAAGCACGTCGCTCGGACTGGCTGCAATGGCAAACTGACCATTTCCGTCAGTCATGGTACCTTGTGCGGAATTTTTAATTTTAATGGAAGCACCTGGAATAGGTGATTGATCATCACTGCTGGTAACTCTACCGGTGATTCTGACCTGTGCATGCAGACCTAAGGATAGGAGCATGCAAGTAAATAAAAGAAAGATCTTTCTTTTAGAACTTAGTAAATTTTTAAACATAAAATATTTGGTTAGTTGGTGAATTAATTTGGTTAGAAAAGGGTTTTTTACATATGCTAAAATTTAAAGGTTAGAAAATCAATTATCTATCGCTTAATACATTATTTAAACTTAACTAATATTCAGTCAATATACCAAGAGATTCTAACAAAATTTTTACCAAGTGTGAAAATTCGTGAACATATCGTGAAAATGCTTAGACATTCCACAACAACACTATTGTAAATAATGTTTAAAGCGTATATTGCTGATAGTAAAGTTAGTATAATTAGATTCATATTTTCTGCTCTTATGTGATGATATTTTAACTGACTAAAATTTTATTAACCAACCAAATATAAAACTATGAACAGAGCTCTACCTCCAGGGAACCGGGGCATTTTTGACAATGTCCCTTGTTTCCCAAAGTTTCAAAAACTTATTCTTTGCTGCCTGCTATTGCTTTTTGTCAATGCAGCTGCATCTGCGCAAACGCTGATCCGGGGTACCGTCCGGGACAATGAAAACAACGCACTCCCAGGTGCAACTGTATCGGCGGTTGGTGCAACTGTAAAAGTACTTACAGATGGCAGCGGACGCTTTGCAATCACCGTACCGGCGAATGTTACCCAACTATCGTTCAGTTACGTTGGGCTAGAAACTCAAACCTTGCCCATCAACAATAGAACTACGATTGATGTAGCACTCTCCGGTGCTACTGACCTCGACGTTGTTACCGTTGTAGGTTACGGATCGGTTCGTAAAAGCGATCTTACCGGCGCTGCGGCTACAGTATCAGCTAAGGACTTTAACAAGGGACCATTAAATGCACCTGACCAGTTGATTCAGGGCAAAGTTGCAGGGGTGCAGATGATCAATAACAGTGGACAGCCTGGTGGATCGACTACCGTACGTATTCGTGGTAATACCGCGATGACCGGATCGGGTCAGCCATTATATGTAGTCGATGGGGTTGCCTTAGATAATAGATCTGCTAGGCCAAGTGGTAATAGTGGTGCTGGTGCAGGAAATACTCCTGGTGGAAATCCTTTGAACTTTATTAATCCTGCAGATATCGCAAGCATGGAGATTTTAAAGGATGCTTCTGCAACTGCTATCTATGGTTCAAGGGCCGCCTATGGAGTTGTGTTAATTACTACAAAGCGAGGCCAGAGTGGCGCAACTAAGATTGATGTCTCTGCTTCAGCGGGTGTTAGTAACATGGCTCGGAAAATCGATGTACTTGATGGTGATGAATATCGTGCAGCATTAAGCAAATACAATTTAACGACAGGTGATTTCGGTTCTAGCGTGGACGCAATGGATGAAATTACCCGTACAGCATACAACCAGAACTATTCTATTGGTTTAAGTGGAGGTAATCAGGATAATACTTACCGTGCATCCTTTGGCTATCAGGATCAGCAAGGTATCATCAGAAAAACGGACTTCACGAAATATAGTGGTTCTTTCAACGGAAATTTTAAGTTTTTAGAGAGTAAAAAATTAGGGCTTGATGTTAACCTGATATCCAGCCAATACCTTGAAAACATTGCACCTGTCACAACGGATGCGGGTTTTCGTGGAAGTTTAATCAGCCAGGCACTGTCCTGGAACCCTACCAGAGCTTTCCGCAATCCCGACGGCTCCCTGGCTATTGATGCCCGTACGTCTATCGTAAATCCACTGGCCATGTCAGAGGCCTACAACGACCGTTCGAAAGTTTCAACAATTTTAGGTAGCGTCTCACCTTATTACAAGATTACAGATTGGCTAGAATACCGTATGCTGGCAAGTGTAAATTATAGCACTGGTATTAGAAGAGCTTCTACGCGTAGTTACCTGAATTTACCAGAAGTTGAAGCAAATGGTGACTTCCTCGGAGGATTTGCAAGTTATGCCAATTCAGAACTTATCACCCAGCAGTTCACCAATACCCTAAACTTCAATAAGGAAATTTTAAGTAAATTAAATCTGAACGCGGTTATAGGATACGAATATACCAACTACATCAACAAAGGGATGACCAGTACCGCAAAAGGTTTTGGTAACTATGACGTTGACTATACGGACATCATGGCAGCGGCAGCTCCTGCCAACAGAACGCTTAGCAGTTACAATGATCCCACCACGAAATTACAGTCTTACTTCGCAAGGGCTATCTTTAACTATGCCGATAAGTACCTTTTAACAGCAACCGTCCGCGCCGATGGTTCAACTCGTTTCGGTTCTGAAAATCGTTATGGTTATTTTCCATCTTTCGCCGCAGCCTGGAACATCAAGAATGAAAGTTTCTTAACAGATATCACCTGGCTCAATCAATTGAAGATAAGGGCAGGGTACGGTTTAACTGGAAATCAGGAATTCCCATCTGGTGCTGCGCTCCAACGCTATAATATTGTCTATGGTAGTCCAACTATTCCTATTGATTTCAGGCAGGTTAATAACCGGAACTCCGCGTTAAAGTGGCAGTCTGATGAGCAAATCAACTTTGGAGCAGATTTCGGCCTATTCAATAACAAACTTACTGGTTCTGTGGATTTCTTTAAAAAAACTACCACCGATTTGTTGTTTCCACAGACCCCTGGAGATCCTGGAGCACCTGGTGTTCCAATTACCTGGACAAATCTGCCGGCCAAGATTGTTAACAAAGGTGTAGAACTGGCCCTAAATGCAAGCCTAATAGAAAAAGAGGATATCTCATGGTCGCTAGGCGGTAATGCAACTTTTCTGGACAATACGGTAAAGGATCTAATAGGAATTATTAATACGGGTGCATTAAGCGGTCAGGGCCTAAGTGACGTTACTATCGAGGTTATTCAGAGTGGATTACCACTCTTTGCTATGGTAACCCGAGAATTCAATGGGCTAGATGCAAATGGTTTCTCAACCTATACCGATGAGGGCTTTACCTATTATTATGTAGGTAATCCAAATCCTAAGGTCGTTCTTGGACTAACTACAAATTTCAGATACAAAAATGTGTCACTTACAGCCAACTTCAATGGGTCATTAGGTCAGGATTTATACAACAACACCGCAAATTCGGTATTGCCGATATCCAATTTGGGAACTGGAAAGAACGTTGCAAGTGCGTTGCTTAATTCATCCATTCAGGAATCCATTGCAAATCCGATTGCAGCATCATCAAGGTATATCGAGAATGGAAATTACTTGAAGTTAGCGAATGCTACAATAAACTACACAGTAGGAAACCTTGGTAAATCTATCAAAGGCTTGAATGTTTTTTTAAACGGACAAAATCTATTTGTAATTACGAAATTTAAAGGGTTTGATCCGGAGGTGAATGTTGAGAAAGGCGTAAATGGGGTTCCATCTGCTGGTATTGAGTACATCTCTTATCCAACTGCAAGAACCTTCAACTTCGGAGTAAATTTTTCACTTTAATAAATTAGCACAGACATGAAAAGAAGATATATAACAGCCTTAGTTGCACTTTCACTATATGCAACAGGTTGTACCAAATTGGAAGAAAATTTAAATGGGCAGGTCGAAAACACAGGTGTAACGGCAGACAACGTTGGCGCACTTCTAGGAGCAGCCTACACTTCAATGCGTAATCCCTACCAAGGCACTTACGGCTGGTGGGCATTGCAGGAATTCCCCTCAGACGAGGCCATTGCACCTACAAGGGCAGGTGACTGGGACGATAATGGTGCTTGGAGAGCATTACATCTACATAGATGGGCCACCGATCATCCCCGGATAACAAGTGTGTTCCGCGATCTCAATAGTGTTACTTATGCCACAACGAACCTTTTGCAATTTAACCCTTCAGCTACGCAAGCAGCTGAAGCACGTTTTCTACGTGCAATGGCTCAATTTTCTGTTCTCGACGGATGGAACCAAGTTCCTTACCGGGATCCTGGAGAAGAAGTTACTGTGAATGCCAGGGTAAGACCAGCAGCTGAAGCCTGGGATTATATTGTTTCCGAGCTAAACGAAATTTTGCCTGATCTTCCAGATGGCCCGACCTATGTTGCGAATAAAGATGCTGCCAGAGTGCTGCTCATGAAATGTTACCTGAATAAGGGCGCATTCCTAAATCGACAAACACCCACGTTTGATGCAGCTGATATGAACCAGGTGATTACGCTGGCAGACCAGATTATCAACTCGGGTAAATACACGCTTACGGCAAACTACTTTGATAATTTTGCTACGAACAATGATGCGTTGTCGAAGGAAAACATATTTACAGCGCAGAACGTTGGAGGTGCCAGTTCAGGTGGCGTAAATAGTACCTGGATTGCTGGATTACACTACAATCAACGGCCAGGTGGCAATAACGGATTTTCAACACTTTCTGGCTTCTATAATAAATTTGAGGCTAATGATCAACGCAGGGGAGTTGCATACCCAGGCGTAACAGATGTCTCTGGTGTTCGGGTTGGCTTCCTGGTTGGTCAGCAAGTTGATGAAAAGGGGACTTTGCTTAAAGACAGAAGGGGCAATAATTTAATTTTCACACCCGAAGTAAGTATTATTGAAAGAGATCCAAATCACTTAGAGGTTGGCGGTATTCGGGTCATTAAATATCCAATTGACTATGCTAATCTCTCAACAGGCGTTTCAGAAAACGACTGGGTTTACTTCCGTTATGCAGATGTGCTGCTTATGAAAGCCGAAGCCTTGTTAAGAACATCTCAAAATGGGCCTGCTTTAACCATTGTAAATTCGCTTAGGACAGTTCGCGGTGCCAGTCCATTTACAAGCCTAACGCCAGAAAATCTTTTGGATGAACGTGGTAGAGAGTTTTACTGGGAAGGAATGAGAAGGCAGGACTTGATCCGTTTCGGCCAGTATCTTACACCTACTCAGGAAAAAACGGTTGATGATCCAAAATATCTACTTTTTCCTATTCCTAATAAGCAATTAACAAATCCGAACCTAATTCAAAATCCGGGCTACTAAGCTCCAATTCAATAAATGAAAAAGCCGCATCCTAATTACGATGCGGCTTTTTCATTTATTTTGGAATACGCTTCGCTGCATTGCAGCCCTGCAATGATGTAATCCACTATCTATCTTCTAAGACCCAATTACATGGCTAAAGATTTTGCACAGGTTTCCCTGCTTTTTTTACCTTTGCCAAAACTTTAGATTAATGCGTGAGAAAATACTTGTTTTAGGCTCTAACGGGCAGATAGGTACCGAACTTGTTACCGCTCTTAGAAAAATTTACGGCGAAGATTATGTAATCGCATGCGACATCCGCCGCCCAGACTATGACATCAAAAATTCCGGACCTTTTGAATTTGTCAATGTTCTGGAAAGAGACACCCTAACTACCATCTTCCAGAAATATAAACCGACACAAGTTTATCTTCTCGCCGCATTATTATCTGCAACCGGCGAACAGAATCCTAAACTTGCCTGGGACCTGAACATGAATGGTCTGTTAAATGTCCTTGAGCTCGCTTTGACTTACAAAACTGCCAAAGTATACTGGCCAAGTTCAATTGCCGTATTCGGGCCAAATTCACCTAAGAACAATACCCCGCAGTATTGCGTAATGGATCCAAATACAGTATACGGCATCAGTAAACTGGCCGGAGAAAGATGGTGTGAATACTACAATCAGAAGTACGGCTTGGATGTTAGAAGCATCCGTTATCCCGGACTGATCAGTTGGAAAGCTGCACCAGGTGGAGGCACAACAGATTACGCCATCCACATCTTTCATGATGCCCTGAAGAAAAGCAGCTATGCCTCATTCCTGGATGCCGACACTGAACTACCAATGATGTATATGGATGATGCGATCCGCGGTACAATTGAATTAATGGATGCACCAGCACAATACATCAGCATCAGATCGAGTTATAACTTCGCGGGCGTAAGTTTTACTCCGGAAGTATTAGCTGCGGAAATTAAAAAACATATTCCGGATTTTGAGTTAACTTACACCAACAATGACCCGAGACAACTCATCGCCAATAGCTGGCCAAGTTCTATAGATGATTCCTTTGCTACTAAAGACTGGGCATGGAAACCTCAGTTTGATCTTGCGAGGATGACTTCGGATATGTTAGACAATTTAAAAAATAAATAAGGTAACCCCTTCAATAGAATACAATGGGAAGAGCATTTGAATTTAGAAAAGAAAGAAAATTTAAACGCTGGGCAAAAATGGCTGTCCAGTTTACACGTATAGGTAAGGAGATCGTAATGGCTGTTAAAGATGGCGGCCCAAGCCCTGATACCAACTCCCGACTACGTACGGCCATTCAGAATGCTAAAGCGGTTAACATGCCAAAGGACCGTGTTGATGCCGCGATTAAACGTGCATCAAACAAGGATGAAAACGGATACGAGGAACATGTATATGAGGGTTATGCTCAACATGGCGTAGCCATCCTTATCGAAACCGCTACCGACAATACGAATAGAACCGTAGCCAACGTACGTAGCTACTTTAATAAGACTGGCGGTACCCTTGGTAAAACAGGTTCTTTGGATTTTATCTTTAACCGTAAATCTATTTTCAGATTTGTTCCTGGAGATCGGGATCTTGAAGAATTGGAGTTTGAATTGATCGATGCTGGACTTGAAGAACTGTATCTGGAATCTGACGAAGAAGGCAATGATATTGCAGTTGTTCAAACCGCATTCGAAGATTTCGGTAAGATGCAAAAGTCACTTGAAGATCTAGGTGTTGAAATGAAGAGCGCCAAACTTGAACGCGTAGCTTTATCTACTACACCGATTTCTGAAGAGCAGGCCGTTGATGTTTTCAAGCTTATTGATAAGCTGGAGGAAGACG
>Ga0265798_10002535_pt1 | contig 26868 bp, 17 predicted proteins | sample P3T30metagenome_FD_192430 | JGI IMG/M metagenome (GOLD analysis project Ga0265798, IMG submission 192430) | Plant litter microbial communities from East Loma Ridge, Irvine, California - P3 T30 | ecosystem: Environmental > Terrestrial > Plant litter > Unclassified | place: USA: California...
AAATAGCGTATAATTCTTGCTCTAAAGATCACGCCGGCTTAGCTCATTTGGTAGAGCAGTTGATTTGTAATCATCAGGTGGCCAGTTCGAAACCGGCAGCCGGCACCAAAATTTAGCAGTAAAATCAAAGGGTTACATGTGTTACGCATGTAACCCTTTTCCAATTTTTCCTTACCGATTATCCGTGTGTAGGCACCGTGTAGGTTTTCAGGACGGATCTGAACGGCCTGCGCCTAAGAATCGCTTCTTCCCGCAGAGCTTGCATTCGTAGGCGATGCCTTGCAGGCTACGGATAGGTTCTCGCCTTGCTCGGCAACCCGTCAATATGACACGCTACCTTACCGATCCTGTCGAGCCGTCTTTCCATTACCGTGCTGAAAGTATCTCCTTGACAAGCTCAAACGTTGACCCAGATACTGTAGAACAAATATTTCTAGACAAACATATGACTATCGCTGCTGCCCATATCTCAGCTGATGCCTTGAATGACATGTTCCAACTATATGATGCACAACCTTGGGTTAAGCAACTTCATGAAGAATTGACCGAGCTTTGGAGCATATGCAGCTCGAGACCGCAGCAAATATTGGTTAGGGATCTTATTAAAGAATTTTGTATGTTTGATGCCGAGCTTGAAGCAACTGCTTGCAAAAAATTTAATCAACAAATTCATGCTTGGGAATTGAAACCGAATACAACCTGGATAGTTGCAGTTGCAAATTCGAACGAAGTAGACGGCTCTACCGCTGGCCTTCAGAAGTTAAAGAATAAAGTATTTCCATACGAATCATGGCACTCACGATTCATTAGCAATATTCCGTCAGCTGGAGGGGTAATCAAGAATGGAGACCACATTGTCCTTTTTGATGACTTCATCGGTACGGGAAAAAAAATGCTGCGAAAAATTGGTTGGTTATCTGACATTTTGAAAGAGCGCGGAATTGAAGAATTTTCTATATCCTGCGCATGTTTTAGCGGCATGGAATTTGGGATTCGACATCTTGCGGAACAATCTAATGTTCCCGTTTTTTCATCAATTCTTTTGAAGCGTGGAATTTCAGAGCGTTACACAGGTGATGAGTTGACGTCCGCACTTGCACATATGAAGGAACTTGAAGACCAACTTGCTCCTGCATACAAAGGGAAAAAGCTTACCGACTACACGCTAGGCTACGAAAAAAGTGAAAGCCTCTATTGTGCAATTAACGATAACTGCCCAAATAACGTCTTTCCAATCCTCTGGTGGGCTATTAGGAAAAACAATATCCCATTTAAGACGTTGCTACAGCGCGCCGGCTAAGTTATGAATATAAATACCGCAATATCCGAGCTTTTGCGCACCATTCTCGATAAAGAATGGCATGCGGCCTACGAGATGCACAATCGGTTCCGCTTAAGTGCCCTCGAGATATATGAGGCAATCGCAGTTTTGCAACAACTAGGGATTGTAGAACGTCAAGGAACAAACGTGCGACTAAGTGAAAGATTGGAGGAAAGGCACCTCTCGATCATGAATCGCCTATCGAAAACATACCGCCCTCCTCAACTTGAAGTTTATATCCCAAAGCCGTTGACTACGCGCAATAATCAGGTATCATAGCGGCGCTGACTTGGGCATTAGCAATAGGAGGTGCATCGCCTCCATCGATAAGGCTGCTTTTAGCCACTGGATGAATCGAACCCTGCTTCAAAAAGCCGAAGCAGGGTGCAATCCATCCACTGACGTGAATGCATTGCGTGAAAGAGAATGGTTAGTAATGCCCAAGTTCGGCCTCCCCCATGACTAATCTACTGTCATTTGCTAATACCATACAGCTGCTCGATGACGATTGTTCCATCCAACAGCTTGCCGGAATTCTTGCCGACTCTTCCAAATTTTATCGCTCTTTTGAAATGCCAAAGCGAAGTGGGGGTGTTCGAAAGATCGATGTCCCTTATCCTATTCTCGCTCGAGTTCAAAAAACACTTTTTCATCATCTTCGGAATTATTTCCATGTTGGGGAACATGCCTATGCGTTTTGTTCAGGAAAAAACGCAATTATGCATGCTGAGGTCCATCTCGGATGTGACGAACTTCTCACTGTCGATATTGAAAACTTTTTTGGCTCAATTACTCGTCAGCAGATCCAACAAAGCTTGCTCTCCTATGAGGCTGACAACAGCTTTGCTCATATCGCATCGTTAATTTCTACTCGGCATGGAGTACTTCCCCAAGGGGCCTCTACAAGCCCTTTACTCAGCAATTGGGTTTTTAGTAGACTCGACATTAGATTCTCTCGTCTTGCAGCCCATCTCGGCCTCGTTTACTCTCGATATGCGGACGACCTTGCATTTTCTGGAAAGCACATCCCTCGTAATTTACCGAGCACAATCAGGAAAATTCTTTCATCTCAGGGCTATGTTTTGAATCCAAGCAAGACTAAGCTCAAAGTACAAGGAACAAGAAAGATAATTACTGGCGTTTCCATTAGCTCTGGTGCATTAAAAGCGCCGCGTGTCTTTGTTCGAACGCTACGTGCAGAAGTGCACCACTTGGAAAGAAATGTCGACCATTTATCTACATTGATATGTGCTGATCCGCTTATATACGAACGAGTAATAGGAAAGCTTAATTACTGGCTGCAGATAGAACCCGACAATGGTTATGCACTGGAAAAAAGGCGCGTTCTGAGCGTTGCTCATCAGAGATTCCTTAATTTAAGTTCGGACTTTAATTTGAGTTCATATCTTGCAAGGGCGGCTTGAGTGTCAATATCTTGACGCTGACATTCCAGTCTTGGCTTAGTAGAGGGCCGTGAATTCGACGGGCTTTGCTCACGTAGCCGTAAACCACGTTTAACGATTTTGAGTACCGTAACGACTTGCTACAAGCCTTCTACTAACGCACCATTCCGATTCAACCAGTGTTTGCGTTGCTCGTAATCTGGTAACGCGCGTTCGACACGGCGCCAAAATTCTGGCGTGTGATGGGGTTCATGCAGATGTGCCATTTCGTGAACGACTACGTATTCGGCGATACGAGCAGGCAACAAAATGGTTTTCCAGTGGAAATATAACTGGCTACCCTTGCCGCATGACCCCCATCGATACCCGAGATCTTGCACCTTTACGCTGACCGGGGCGACCTCCATGCGGTCCGAATAGTCTTCTACTTTAGCCGCTAGCCAGCGAGTCGCATTACCGCAATACCATCGGATCATGTGCTCGCGCCCTTCCCTGGCTAACGCCTTAGGCATCAAAAAGCGACCACCAACTAATTTGACTGGCGCAATCGATTCGTCAACCAGGCGCAGACGGAAGCTGCGACCGAGATAGAGGAAGCCCTCGCCATCGACGAACATTCTTTGAGGAACCTCATGTGACAAAGTCTCTTGCCGGGCCAACTGCTGGTACACCCACATGCGCTTGCGCTGAACAAAGTCGCGCAAGACCCCTTCTGTCACGGCTGACGGCGCTGAGAGAATCAGATCACCGTTGCGGTCGACCGTAATCTCTAGCGACCGCCGAACGGCACTATGCCTAACCTCGAAGCGCAAATCATCGACAACGAGGACGTTCATGACGTCATGAGCCTCTCGTGGTTGGCACGTGCGAGTTCCATCAATTTATCGACCAATGCTTCGATCTGCGGTGTCGGCAACAGCCGCGAACGCATCAGCAACTCGAAGATGCGCGTGTTCAGTCCGTCCTGGGCCGGCTGTCGATTGGGGCGCCAGAAATTCGGCGTCAATTCCGACCTGATCGTGTCCACCACTTCTACCGTTAAGTCCACCAGTCTTGTGCGTTCCGCATTTGTCATCGGGGCGTTGCCAACAGCAGTATCAACCACCAGCCGAAGGAAGGGGCCGTAGTGTTCGGGCAGTTCTGGCAAGCGGTCGTCATGGTCCATGGCTCCACTACGAATCTCGTCCACCAGGACTTGAAGCGCCTGCGCCAGTTGGTCCCAATAGTCACCTAGCTTGTCGAGCAGATCGGTCAGGCGTTCACTCAATTTGCGGAAGGCGACCGGGTCCTGATCCATGTGCTCCCGGATGTGGGCGCGAATCGCGTGCTCCATTTCGGACGCTTTGGCGCGGTCACTCGGCTCGCGCATTACTTTCATGGCGAAGTCGGCGTCGGTGAGCGAGATGGGCGCAATCTTGGGGTCTACGCCCAAAGAGATCACATGTTCGTCAATCAGCTTGCGAACTTTAGAGCCTACATCCTTGCCCAGCACTGGCGTATCGCGGTAGCGGTTGCGCGCGCTCGCGTAAATGAAGGCCAGCAGCTTCGCGTCCCGCGCGAAAGGTAAGCCTTCTGGCCGTGGCAGCACTACGTCGAGCGTACTCAGGAACTGTTTGAGCTTGACAGTAAATTCGGCACGCAGACGCTCATCGCCGAGTACTTCGACACAGGACTCAAAATCAGTGAGGCTCTCAATACCTCTGCTGCGGAACAGATCGACCACGCGCAAGTGGCGGTCACGCAGAACCGGAATCTCGTCTTGCAGGCTCTGCAAGGCCCCTTCAACGTCTTCGTCTGCGTAGACGTTGAGCGCCTGCTTAAGATGATGCGCAAGGCCAAAGTAGTCGACCACGATGCCGAACTGTTTGCCATAGCCAGTCCGGTTTACGCGCGCAATGGTTTGCAGCAATTCGGCCTCGCGGATTGGGCGGTCCAGATACATTACCCCCTCGATTGGTGCGTCGAAGCCGGTCAGCAGCATCGATTTGACAATCAGGAATGCTAATGGATCGGTCTTTGCCGGGTCCTTGTGGAACAGTGGCTTTTTGAAGCGCTTGATACGCAGCTCCTGGGCTGCGCCATCAGTCCATTGTTTCCACACCGGAGCATCGTTGTTGCCACCGGAGATGATCGGCGCGAACTCAAGCGTGCGCAGTGTGTCGCGATAACGCCATGCCTGCACTTGTGCCTGCAAGACTGGTGGTCGATGGCACAGGGCCTCGTCATCCATCACCTTGTCACCAACGCTCAAAGCTTCTGCTTCGGCCAGCAGCGCGTCACGTGCCACAGAAAACGCATCGATATAGCGCACCACCGCTAACCGGCTATACGCCACCACTTGAGCTTTAAATCCGTTGGGCAGAATGTGCGTCACGTAATGGCGTAGCATGTCGCGCGCCTTATCCGCGATGAGTGCGGGCGCGTCGAAAATCTGCCCTTTGGTCGCATACTTCTGGCGAATCGCTTCGAGTTCTTCAGGCGTGTGCTCGCCGAACAGGTCTTCAAACAATTCGTCCAGATTGGCGCCGTCCTTGACCGCGCCAACGGCCGTTCGGCCTTCGTAAAGTATCGGCACGATGGCGCCGTCATCTTCAGCCTCACGAATCGTGTAGCGATCGATGAACTCGCCAAAAATTTCATGCGTACGCTTCTTGTCGCCCATCAGAATCGGCGTGCCGGTAAAGCCAATGCGCGCGCAGTTAGGCAAGCCGGCTTGCAGTGCTGCCTGCAAGTCACCGCTCTGGCCACGGTGCGCCTCGTCCACCAAAATCAGGATGCTGTCGTCTTCGTTGAGCACCTCGACTGGTGACGACTCACGCGCCGCATACCGAGGTAGGTCCTCCGGCTTGAGACCAGGTTCGCCGATCGCGTCGCCGGCGCGCTGTTTTTGGATCATGCCGAACACCAGTCCTGGCCCCTTGCGCCGCAACATCGCTTGCAGCTTGTCGCCAGAACTGGCCCGCTCCACCGATTCCCCAGTTAAAGCAGCGGTCAGGGTAAGCTGCTGCTCCAGATCGGTGCGATCAGTCACCACAACCACCTTGAAACGGCGAAGCTGGGGATCGGTGCGCAGTTTGCGAATCAAGAACACCATGGTGAGACTCTTGCCCGAGCCCTGCGTATGCCAGACGATACCGCCGCGCCGGTCATGCTCACCGTCCTCAAGTCGCGTCTTGCCCGTGCGCAGGCGTTCTATCGCGCGCGTAACGGCGCGGTACTGCTGATAGCGGCAGACGGTCTTGACGGTATGGCCGTCGATATTCATGAAAAGCGTGAAGTGCCGCAGCACGTTGAGCAGCGCGCTCGGCTCAAACATCCCGGCAATAAGGCGCTCCTGCTCGGACAGGTTCAATTTGCCGCGCTTTGCACATACTTCTTCCTCCGTCATCGGCGCCACTGTCTTCCAGGCAGCGTAGTGCCGAAATTCAGCGCCGATGCAACCAACTCTGGCCGCGTTGAAACAGGTCGCTACCAGCAACTGGTTGGTATGGAACAGCGGCTCATTACCCTCGTTGTCATCAACTTCGCCACTGGCCCGGCGCGCGTTGCTATAGCGGCGCAACTGGTCCACAGCTTCAGCGAGCGGCTCTGGCGCCGACGGGCTCTTGCACTCGACCACTACTAGCGGAATGCCGTTCACCAACAAAACCAGATCAGGCACGATGAAGGCTTTGCCCCGGTTGAAACCCGGAGCGCAGTCCACACGATACTGATTGATGACCGTAAATTCGTTGCGCTCTGGGTGGTCCCAGTCGATGTAGTGGATGGTTTGGGCCCGGCCCCCGTCCCAGCCAGGCAACCCATCGACTGTGATACCTCCGAGCAGCAGCTCGGTGGCAGTGCGGTTTGCCTCCATCAAACGGTGCGAAGGTATGCGCGTGATAGCGCTTATAGCTTGCGTAAGACGCTCTTCATCCAGCCACGGTTGTTCGACGCACGCTATCTCGCGCCGATTCAGCGCGCAGAGCTGGCGGCGCAGCGTAGACTCTTGCACTACGTCGGCGAAGCTGGCGCGTCCGGTAGCGGCAGGCTGATCTATATCACCGACGACATAACGCCACCCCATGGCAGTTAGTTGTTCGACAAACGGGCGTTCGACTTCGTCCAATTCCCAATGCATAGTGTCCGTTCAGTTCGATAGTTCGTTGGACTCCAATGAGCAAACATTGGAAAGACGTCCAAAACAGGTCCAAAACCACGTCCAAAGACGTCTAAAAAGCCAATCAAACTACTCAGCGTCGCCAAGAACGTAATATGCCGTCCGTCTCTCACCACGCTGCTGCAGACGCCCGGCCTCTTTAAGACGCTTCAGAAGATCTCTCGCCTGGATTGACGTCAGGCGGCACAAGTCAGCCACGTCTCCACGGCGCACCGACCCATGCTGTTGCACATAGCTCAACACCATCTGCTCATGCTGGAGATTGCTAAAGCCCATCTGTCGCGTGTAGGCGGCCTTGCCACCCTCGACTTGATAAACGCCTGCCGCAAGTGTGTAAGTACGGCCACGCGCCGTACCGTTGGCTTGCGCTAAACCAGCCTCAACCAAAGCTTCCAGTGTGCGTTTGGCTTGCGCAGGCTCGCGCTGAATGTGAATGGCCAGTTCGTCGGTAGTAAGGCGTTTCAGGCCACGCAGTGCAGCCAAGGCAATCAGACTGTCAATCGGCAGTGCGCTACCGCGCCGGCCTTCTTCTTCGACCACTCTTTTCAAAAATGCCTCGTCCGCATCCGTCGTAGCTAGTCGTAGAACGACATTGCTTGCATCGGTACGCCGGTAGTCAGGTTCGGGCCGTCCGAAGCGCAACATGCCGCGATAGATTTTGTCGACACCACGTCCGGAGCGCTCGACCAAGCCAATGCGCTTCATCGCATCGGCCAGAGTGCGGTTGCGCGGGCGCGGCTCGGTGGTCAGCAAGTTCGCCAGCGTCACGCCGTCCATCAGCCCGCCGGGGTTGCTAATTGTCAGTCCTTCGTCGTCCATCCGCACATGCACGGCGCCCAAGCGATGGTAATCGCGATGCACCAGAGCGTTGGCAACGGCCTCTCGGAAGGCGCCCAGATCCACCTTGGGCACAGGAACGCGGAACAGGCCAACTTGTATTTCACGCTCGGGATTGTAGGGGCGGAAGTTCATCTCAAGCCAGTCGAGCGCCTTCAGCAATGGGAAGCGACGGAATTCATTAAAGCCGACAGCCTCGCGCGCGAGTACCTGGAACGCGAACTCGTGCGTGGGTACCAGCTCGCGCAAGGCAAGCTCCCTACCCACTAGCAGCAGGCCGGTTAGCGTCGGTGTGCGGGTGCCGTCCCTCTGGCGCGCCGTTAGTCCCAGCGCGCCGTCGAGCGCCTCGTCGTCGAGTTCCAGCAGGACACGATCGCCCCCAAATTGCTGCACGCACTGGCGCAGACGCTCGCGTTCAAGCGGATCAAGGTCGCTCAGTTGGGCGCCGATCACAGCCTGTGCCGATGCATCCACCAAGCCAAAAGTGGTGGCGCGGCTGGCGCGGTCGTGCGGTAGCATCGCTACGCATTCGGGCTGGCCGTCAGCCTTCAGGCGCCGACGCAGGTACACACCGCCCGTGGTTGCCACTTCGCCGTGTGCCTTGGGTACCGCGATCCGTGCAACATCCACTGTGCCTAGACTAACTGCGGTGACTGCGACCGCTAACGACGGCGATGTGCGCGCAGCCACCATTCCCGCCAGCCCGGCCAGATGCAGATGTTCAGTGTGAAGACCAGTCGGCGTTCCGTCATCTTCCACGCCCAGCCAAAGCTCGCCCCCGTCGGCATTGGCCAAGCAGATGACGGCTTCGATCAGATCATTGTCTGACAAACGCTTTCGGTCGCTCTTGAACTCGACGGTGAGAGATTCGCGCGGTGGTAGGGTTGGAATCATGGTCACAGTTATGAGCCTAGTATATCGAGCAGCGGCGTAACACGGACGCGACCAATCAGAAGGTCCTCCATCAGACCTCTCTTCAATGCCACATTTTTTGCAAGACTGGCACATTCCTCGCGCAACCTAGATTCAAATGCTGCAATTCGCGCAACAATCATCGACTGCTCGTCCCGAGAAGGAATACCTGCAAAGACTGCGCCGAGTTCTCCTCGTGTAACGTGTAAAAAAGAGTCTTTGAATCCATGCGCTGAATCCTCAATGACTGACTGCCTAAACCTCAGAATTTCAAACAAAAATTCTTTGGAAATGACATCCTTTTTCTCAATGACTTTAAAGATGTGTTGATTAAGCACGCCCTCAGGCCCGGACCAAATTCGAGGACCAAAAGACACCCCTCGTTGACCTGACCATGCGAAGAGAAGATCGCCAGGAAAAACGTGCCATCGCGAATTAACAGGCCCTTCAAAGTAGTTAAAACTGTTCGAGCCGTTAAGGTTCTGAATTCGTATGATCGGCAATCCGTGACTACCCCAACATCCTGCGTCAAAGGTGTTTCCATTCGTGTACCGAGCTAACACGGAGAATTGGAGAGCGTCCCAATTATTTGGTATCCAGCCCAGCGGCGAATCTTTGTAGAGATGGGGCGCCTGGCTCTGCGGTGGGCGCAATTCGCCGTTGGCGTCGATGCCACGGGTCAGCAAGTCGTGCAGCAGCCCCTGCTTGACCAGCTTGAGCTTTTCGATGATCGCTTCCGTTTGGCCAATGGCTACGTCGAGCGTGTCCAATATTTTCGAAATGCAATACTGCTCAGGCAATGGTGGCAATTTGATGGGCACAACATCGAGTATTCCTTTGGACAAACCGCCGCGTCCCCCACCGGACGAGCGTGCCCTAAGTTCCTCATATCGATGGTCGAGATTATGAAACAGGAATTCGGTCTGCAAAGACGCTGAATTTCCTTGCAGCATTGCAATCGACTGATTAGTGCACACGGTAAACAGCGTGAGTGCAACCGTCCCTCGTGTTTTGCCTTGACCGGCCAATCCAACAGCCACTGCGGGAGGATAAATCAACGTCGCATTCGACGCCGCGAGTCCAGCGCGGGTGATTCGGCCTGCGACTGCATGCACTCGACGTAGGTTGACGTCACCGGACGCCATCCAAGGAATTTCGCCGTTCCAGTACTCAGGCACATCTGTTGACGGTGTACCTCCTAACGTGCACTCGGAAACCGTGCCTAATGTGGTCAACGTCCAATCGCTTGGGATCGAGCAATTGGCAGCTTTAGACATATCCTAATTCCCTTACGTATTGGGCAAGGATCTGCGCAGCGGCGTCTCGCTGCTGTTCAAGGTCAGATAGTGTTATTCTATATTTCGTCCACCAATTCTCGAAAGCGGCAATCGCCTGCTGCCTGTGTGCGGCTATGCAACGCTCCACGATTACCTCCATGTCTTTGCGCATGATGCTCAACAGCAATTCAGCCGCGCTGACATCATCGAGAGCATCGACCGCCGAATTTAGCCGCACCGTAAAGCCCTGCTCCTGCGCCTTGATCTCCTTCTTCAGCGCGGCGAGCTGCGCCTTCCACGCCTTAATCTGTGCCTCGTCCACGCCAGACTCGTCGTCAGCGGCCTCGGGTTCGTCTCCTTCTTCCCCCCCGCCTTTGCTGGGTGCTGTGGCCTTGATCCGGCTGTCCAGCTCAACCTTGCGCGCATCCAGCGCGGCCTGCACATCAACAAAATCCGCCATCAGAAACTTGACCAGTTTGTGATCGAGCGGTTTGTCTTTCCTTTGCTCGTCATCCATGGCTGCCAGTATGCTCGTGCGCCATGCGTCGACGACACCCTTGGGACCGCGCGCCATCAGGGTCATGAACTCGTACTTGGCGTCGTCCCAGAAACCGGCCACGATGCCGCGCACTTGGAAGCGTCCCAGCACGCCGGTCGGCTCCATAGCTTCGTCGAAGCTGTGCAACAGGTCGTTGCGCAGGCCAACCATGCTGGCCGCGCCGGCAATCGCGATGATCCGGGGGCTGTGTTCACGCCACCATTCGTCGAAGGCGTCGCGCACCGCCTGTTCACGCTGGAGCAGGCCGGGGTTGGTTTCGATGGCAGGCTTGATGAATTCGCGTGCTGTGAGCTGCGGCGCAAAGTCGAAGTAGTTGGCGTCCCGCTCCACTAGCAACGCCAACGGGTCGAGGCCGTGCGCAGCCAGCATGTCAGCCTTGACCGCCACCTCGACCTTGGGCACACCGCCCAGCAAGTGCGCGCGCACGTCATGAGGCTCGGGCGCGAGTGCGTTGTCGGCATAGCCGCGGATGTTGAGGTTGTAGTCGTTCTCACGAAGCGTGGCCGTGCTGACGATGGCAGAGAAACCCGGCTCGGCCTTGAAATTTTCAAAAGTATTGACGATCTTTTCGATGTGTTCCGGCAGCAAATAATTCTGCGCGCGGCCCTCGAAATACTCGCGGTCGGCATTGATGAATAGCACTTGGCCACGGCGCTCGCCCACCTTGCCGCTGACATTGCCCTGGCGCTGGCGCAGCACCAAAACGCAAGCCGGAATGCCAGTGCCATAGAACAGGTTGGCTGGCAGCCCGATAACCGCTTCGACCAGGTCAGCCTCGATCATCGCGCCACGGATAGCGCGCTCTTCGCCGCCACGGAACAGCACGCCGTGCGGCATCACGGTGGCAAGCTGGCCACCGTCGCGCAGCACGGCCACCATGTGCTGGAGGAACATCAGGTCCGCCTTCTTGCTGCCCAACGATACCTCACCATAGCGAAAGCGCTCGGCACGGAACTTGGGGGTCCATACGGACTGGCCCGCGCGGTCAGTGTCGGCGCTGCCCCAGTTGATGGAGAAAGGCGGATTCGACAGCACCCGGTCGAAGCGCATCAGCTCGCCCCCTTCCAGGTGCTGTGGTTCGGCCAAAGTGTCTTCGTTGCGCAGGTCGGCACTGCTGATGCCGTGCAAGAGCATGTTCATCTTCGCAATGGACCATACGGTGCCGTTCGCTTCCTGGCCGCACAGGTCAGCGCGGCGGCCATCGCCACCGTGCTCGTCGATGTACTCCTTGGCCATGATTAGCATACCACCCGAGCCCACACACGGATCGTAGATACTGTGGTGTTGCTCCGGCTTGACCAGGCGGACCATCATGCGCACGACTGAGCGCGGCGTGTAGAACTCGCCGCCTTTTTTGCCGGCCGAATCAGCGAACTCGCCGATCAGGTATTCGTATGCCGCGCCCAGCAGGTCAGGGAACTCGAAATCCTCGTTGCGCAGCCGGTAGATGCTGAAGTGGCTGATGAGCTGGCGCAGCTTGATGTCGGGGATCTTGCTCTGGCCGACCTTGCGCGAAAAGTCGATGTGTTCAAGCACTTCGGCTAGACTAGAGTTGTTGCTCTCAAGGCCGCCAAGTGCACGGTTCAGGAAGCCACCAACGTCGACATGGGCCTCGTTGACGAGATAGTCCCAACGCGAGGTCTGTGGTACATAGAATGACTGGCCATACCAACGTTTGAGTTCAGCGCTTTCGTCTGCCTCAGACTTAGACTTGCCAGCCGCGAGCTCCTGCGTAACAACCTGCTCACGCCGTTGGTCGAACACATCAGAACAACGCTTGAGGAACAACATCCCAAAAATGTATTCTTTGAATTCAGAAGCATCCATCTTGCCGCGCAAGATGTCCGCGGCCTTGAATAAGTGGCGTTCTAGTTGAGGCAGTGTGATTGGCATTACAGGACTTGAAGAAGAAGATTCATGAGGCGGATGGCATATCTCCGCGCGAACCGAAGTATCGTTGACGCACCAGCACGTGTCAAACCTTCGGCTGGGCTAACAAAGGATAGGTTCGGCGAGACGCAGAAGCTGACGCCGAATTTCCGCTGGCTCGGCTGTTAGGTCGACCGTCGCGAAACGCACGCTGTGTCCTTGAATGATTACCTGCTCGTCAACCATTTCACCCATCGACGGATGCAGGAGCAAGCCTGTAGCGTGGTCGGCTAATGGGTCGCCAGCGCCCACCTGCGAACGTAGGTACGCATACATCTGATAGATGTAGCCGCTTCGCAACGTTTCGTCGCGTTTCCAGCCGCGCGTGACAATTGATGTGAATTTGGTATCGATGACGATCCGGCGTCCTGTGACATCCTGATCGAGCACGACATCCGTTTTCATCGTAGGAAAAATCGCGTCAATCCCTGGCGTTTTCTGCGATGTCTGCCAATAAAGCATCCCGCCGCGCTTCACCCGCCAACCGTCGGGCTTAAGCGCGACCTCATAGAAGCCTCCAACCGCCCGCTCAAACAGTTTGCGAACCCAAGTCACTTCACGCTCCGGCAACGGCAGCAGTTGCATTCCAGCCGACTCGGTGGGTAGGGCAAGTTGCAGCGCCAAATTAGCGGCATTCACCATGACCCTGTCGTCAGCATCATTACGGCCGAAATGCTCAGTACTCATTTCAGCACGTGTTGGCAAGCTGCCAGTTACTCCTGCTGCGCGCAGTCCACTGGCCAACGCCCGGCAACGATGTGCTAATCCTTTTTTCGTAAGGATTCGGGAAATCCTCTCCAGTGCAGCGCACACGAGACGATTTCGGGGGGTGTCGACCGTCAGTTCATCATATCGGCAAGCAATTAAGCCTCGCTCCAGCAGCTGAAGGCGTTCGGTCCTAAGGACGTCAATGCGACCACGGACCCGATTAACGACAGCTGCTCTAACCCTATAACCAGAACTTAGAGAACGGCGCTGCCGCATCTCGATCGCATGCGCCAAAATCTCGGCGACAAGATCGGGCAGGTCATCAGGGCTACCCTCGAGTCCAACCTTACCCGTACCGCCAGTACGGAATAAGTCAGATGCATATAGCATTAACACCCATAGGTTACGAACAGGTATCCGGCCGATGTAGCCAGCCGCGTTCAAGTCTTCAAGTGCGACCTCGCTTACCTGAACAGAGTCCAATTCGCTTACCATCCTTCCATGAGCTTCAAACACGCTTTTCGTGACTCGCCCGGAGCGTCGAACCAGTATTCGTCCAGCAGTGGTCCGATTTCGGTTTCAACCACTTGCTCAAACCAACGAAGCGTTCCGCCCTCTTCCAACCTATCGGTCGGGGTGACATAGCTATGGCCGATCTGGAATTGCCTTCCTAGACGAGAATCGCCCTCAATCTGGGCATTAAGCACACTGAGCTTCTTCTCAATTTCCATCGCCATCTGCGAATCGACCCCTCTTCGATCAACTACCCATTTCTGCCACACTGGTCCTAACTTCGGCTCAAGCCCCACGAACGCAAACCGACGCCTCAAAGCAAGGTCAACTAGCGCGAGCGAGCGATCGGCGATATTCATCGTACCAATCACGTACAAGTTCTCCGGAATATGCACCGGACGCCGCACTCCGTCGGCATCGGGGTAGCAAAGTTCTAGCGCTTCGCTCGGCGTGCGCTTGCTTGATTCCAGCAAGGTCAATAATTCACCGAAAATTTGGGCCGGGTTGCCACGGTTGATCTCTTCAATTACGACGACGACCTTTGACTCTGGGTATTTTGCCGCTGCTTTAATTGCCTCCATAAACACTCCATCCGAGAGGGAAAGTTTGCCCTCGCCTGTTGGGCGCCATCCTCGAACGAAGTCCTCATACGACAAATTTGGATGAAACTGCACTGCCCGCATCTTGCTTTCGTCCTTCTGGCCCATTAGCGCAAATGCTAGTCGTTTAGCTAGCCAGGTTTTCCCAGTACCCGGCGGCCCTTGAAGTATTACATTCTTCTTTGTACGCAGGCGATCAATTAGGCTTACGATCGTAGTGCGGTCTAAAAAACATCCGTCCTTGACTATGTCATCCACCGTATATGGCACAATGGGCGCCACGTACGGAGCAGTTTCATCGGCAATTTCCTGCGGGTCGTCATCTATCGAGTCAAAAGGACTAGTCGAACTTATCGGGTCCTTATATTGCCACGCCTCTAGTGACAACTCCGGATACGAGTGCACCGGATATGAGGCATGCTGAAAGTGCTGTTCCAATGCATCCATTACCGACAGGTAGTCGCTTGAATTACATCGCTTCTTCGGGCCATTGTGGCCGATGGGCACGCCTAATTTTTTACTTACATAAAGCTGAGAATTGGTGTCCAAGCTAAGGAATGCCCACGGCCGGCACCAATAAAGGCCAAACGTCATGTTCCATGCCACTCCACGGCGTCCGTTAGCAGAATCAAATGCCGCCGCGAACTCCTCCCTAATCGCGCCTTCATCAGAATCGGCATATCGAATACCTGCGGCGAAGACATCCCAAAGCGCGTCGATATGATCGGGAGCGCGGTCAATTTCATAAGGAAAATACCAAGACTTTAGATTGTTCAGCAGCGGGATTCCTTCGAACGTTACTGGAACAGACTCCTCGACACCAAGAAATTTCGCTAACTCTCCCGCGATAATCTTACGGTTAGTATCGGTTACACCTCGGTTGAACATGCCTATTGCCGTAAACGGGCAGATGTCCCTAATGAACCCTCTGGTACCGTCCGGGTAACGATCCTCTTCCAAGTAACCTAGGCCCTCGACCCGTCGTGAAATTTCTTGAATGCCGTTGACTAGATCAGCTCTGTTGTTACGGTATTGGAGCAAGGCATTCGCTATTGCCTCGTAAAACTTGGTCCAACCAAAGCGATGCTTACCGTCTTCGACGGTACCAAATCGTTCAAGCCAATATGGAGCATTGCGGAACCGATCAATGTCCTGTGGCTTACCATCGAAAGCGAAAGCAATTAGGTCGTCGCTCATCCAGTCACCAGAAGTCTGGCGCCAAATTGTCGGGCGATAAGCATAGAAATACCACTCACGTAGTGGACCGCTAACCTTCCATGTTACCGAAACCCGCTCACCGTCTAGTGGATTGCTCAGCACGGTACCCACGGCCTTAATTGCAAGGACCGCAACCGTTTGGCCTCGGTTATCGAACGGAAGACCATGTTTTCGAGTGTACGCGGCCTTGATGGCGATCCTGTCCCCGGGCTTCATCGACCGAACAAGCGCGCTTTCCTTTGCGTTCGGGGTGTGAACCTCCCATATGCCTTCAGCGATGAATCGCTGCGTCTGATCATTTTTCCCACTGTAACTAGCGCCGACAAACCACGCAACGTTCGACTCGCTACTGTTCTGGTCTTCCATCCTTACTCCATCAAAAATCGTGCTAAATCTAGCTGTAGAATTGCAAGCACCTTACCGGCCGCATGCACCTCCTGCATTGTTAGTTTGTTATTGCTTTTTGAAAATGCGACGCCCAAGGAAGTCCCAGACCTTTCTCCTACGACAACTCGTCTCAGTGATGCCGCTATCCGCGTGCCCGCCTCTCGGTACCACTCACCGGCAGCCATTCAAGTAGGCGGCTGTCAAACGCACGGTCGGAGACCGGATGTGCGCCAAGGATCTTAGCTAACTCATCGCGCTCGACAACCCGTACACCATTCGCGGCGGCTTGAATACGCGCGGGTTCGTTGAATGTCTGGTTTGTGACGGCAACTTTCTCAAACGCTGAATTTGGGTACCGAGCTTGGTAGCGTGCTGCGCCGGCAGTAACTTCCTTTATCGCATCCCATCCAATTGCATCCTTGCTTGAGCTCTTGCACTGCAGCAGTTCACCGCCTGCGCCACGTAGCGCGACGACATCGATACCTCCGTCGCCGCCCTTCTTTTCGGTTATGGAAGTTAAGAAGCCCTTCCTGGTCCAAAGAATTTCACAGAGCACTTCAAAGGAAAAGCCGTCCATCCGGTCGATGCTGTCCATCGTCAGATACTCAAGAGGCGCCTCTTCCCCAGACTCTGTCCCCATGAGCTCGGCAAGCGTAGCATCCCCACCAGTTCCATTGAGCATGGCCGATATGCCTGATCCGTCCATCGTCGAGTCGGCAAGTCCACCCTTTCGCCTCATAATCTCATCGACCCGCACCTCAAACGTAGAAAACTCATCTGTGACAACTGTCGGACAGTAAACATATACATCACGTTTTTGGCCGATGCGAAACGCCCGGTCTGTTGCCTGATTCTCCTTTGCAGGATTCCAGGCGCGGGTGAAGTGGAAGACATGGTTGGCAGCGGTAACATTCAACCCTGCGCCGGCGGCGAGCGTCGAAAGAATGATCACATCGAATCCGGCACTTTCAGAAAAGCGGTCAATGCTTTTCTGACGTCCGTCCGAGTCACCGTTAATGATGGTCGGCCGCAAGTCGAACGCCTGTTTTAAGAAGTAGTACAAGGCTAGTTGCGTCTCCCGCAACTCGGTGAATACGATTGCCTTCTCGCCGGCTAACTTGACCTTTTCGAGGCGGGCAAGCAACCAGGCCATCTTCGGCGAGTTGCCCAGATGGACATCCCTTCCTTTACTGTCCACTAGAAATTTTGTGCCGGGAAGGCAGTACGGCTCAGCACATACAGCTTTCATGTGATGCAACGCACCGAAGGATAGGCGGGCGCGGGCGCGACCATCGGTTTCGCTTCCGGCTGCCTGCAGCTTTCTCAGCCCAGCCTTGTACAGCACGAGTTGGTGCGGCGACATAGGAATTTCCAGGCGTTCGTCGTGAGCCAGAACTTCCTTGAACTGTACATCCACCTCGCCGGCCCCCTTAAAGCCGAACAACTTGCGCTTAAACTCGCCTGCTAGATCTGCCTTGGTACGCCGCAGAGTCTGCGGCTGGATTGACTCTTGGAGCCGTACCAGCGCCGCATGGTGATCGTCAGTCTCACACTCAATGGGCCGTCGATACACCTTTCCGAAGTCCTCGAGGAAGCCCAGTAATCCCGGCTGCACGAAATCGAACAGACACCAAAGGTCAGCGAGTGAGTTTTCGACTGGGGTGCCGGTACAAGCAATGCGGAAGTCAGCTTTAAGCTTCTTAACGGCCAAAGTGACTTGCGTGCCAGGGGTTTTAATTCGCTGTGCCTCGTCGCAAATAATGAACGCGAAAGGTTGGCGCGCGAATGAGAATTCGTAGTGAGTTAGGGTTTCGTAGGTCGTGATCACAATCTTGGCGGAACCCACCCAGTTCGGCTTTAGCAGCTCGACGACTCCTTTGTTCTGCAACGCTTGGTCAATTAGCCCGAGCGGTTGCCGCTTTTCCTTAAGGATGTCGCCATATAAAACTATTCTTTCAGGAAATGAATTTGTGAAGAACTTGCCACACTCATTGTTCCAGTTTTCGAGCAAGCTTTTTGGCGCAAAGATAATCGACGGTGCCGCATGCGGGTTTTGCTCGTAATAATGCGCCAATACGGTCAGCAGTTGAAGTGTCTTACCCAGCCCCATGTCATCCGCGAGGAGTGCGCCCCGACAGTCGCGTGGCGCGCGCGCGATTAAATTTTGGAACCACGCTATCCCGTGTAACTGATGCGGCCGTAACCCTGTAGCATCGCGCAGGCACTTTGGCAGCAGGGCCGTGGCGTCAGCGGGCAGCGCGAGAGAAATACGGCGTTCTTCTGCATAGTCGATGCCGTGAAAATTTGTCTTAACTAACAAGGTCTCTGAAACTAACTTCTTCGCCCTGGAGGTAACGCTGCGACCATCATTCACACTTTCCTGCGCCCCGATCAGCGCCTCAAAGGAGTCGAACAATGTTCGCGCATGCACGGTTGAAACCGCCGACGGTAGCGACTTGTTGGCGACTTCGAGCTGACCGCTCGCCTCGGCCTCTACGACTTGTTTGCCAAATTCTGACACCCACTCATTACTCAAGGGGATCAATACGTCCTCACCTTGGCCCTCGAGCGAAACGCGCACCATGGGTGTCAAGTCGGTAGGCATCCAGCCCGAATCACCGTCACCCTTTTCAGGCGGACGCTGTATGACAGGGACATAAATTACTTTGGCGATCCCGATTCCTTCAATGCGCCCGCTGTACCCCGCCAACTCGTACACGTCGTCAAATGTGATACGCAGAGCAGGCTGCCGCACCCATAAGGCATGCTGGGTACGGGCCGATTCAAGCTGGGCAGCTGATTCCGCGTCCAGGGCAATATCAAACTCGTCCCACTGAAAATGGATCCGTTCTGCCAGGAGTGCACGCTCGAGAGCGGTGATAAATTGCGCGAAGTGCTCTGGCCCAGTAAACGCTTCGGCCCCGACGCGAGGTGGTCCGTTGGCGAAGTGCTCAGTAACAACTAGATCAATGCCACTAATGTGCCCCTGCTCCACTTGGGGGGCGATGCTAAAAGTCGTATCAATTGCCCCACCTTGTGCGCGATCGACAAAAAACATCTCCTCATCGATTACCTCACGAGCAGAATCCCCCAGGAAGGCCCAGGGGTTGTGCAGAAATTGTTCGGCACGTGCGCCAGCAACACGTCGTTGCGGCATCTCGCGTTTGATAACTTCTAATACCTTACGCACAGGTTCGGAAATCACCACGCGAATTCGTCCACGTCCCTCGCGCGACAGTTCGTAGTGGGGCTGAACGGAATTGTATCCATCGAACGTCTGAAGCCAACTGGCCGGGGCACCGTCGAATTGGGGAGATACCCTTGTCACGCGGCCAAAGGCGGTCTCTTCTTTCGAAGGAATCAAGCGCAACATCTTAGGCGTAAGAACGTAAGTACTCTCGAGATAAGGCCCTTTATACAGCGCTCCCGCAGCTTCGGCTAAGGGCCGGATCTCACCCCACGCAAGCTCGTTCTCGTGCTGCGTACGTTGCGCATCCCCCCGAGCAGCGAACTTGTGGACAGCGTCTTGTAGTGCCCAAGCGGAGTGCGGTAGCAAGGTTGTTACACCACCTATTTTACATATCGCACCAGACTGGCTTTCAATCCTGCTAGGCTTTCCCGCCAGTAGCCAGCCATCGATAAGCAATGTGAATTGGGCATCGGACAAGCTACCGTTATTGTCCAGAATAGGGATTAATTCGCTAGCTTGCGGCAATCCAAACATCGCCATGGGTCCTGCATGTTCCTCATTCTCAAGCAAGCGGTAGACCTGTTCCCAAAGGACGACAACGGCGTTGCGGCCAATCTCACACAGTCCTTCGTTTCCGAGCTGAACAAGGTACGCTCCGAATACCAGGTCTTGGTCGGGGGCGTCATCAATCGCTAGGCGCAGTGACTCTGGAGTCTCGTCAGCCAAAGGCACTGGGAGGCCAACTTCAATTCCGCGGCTCGACCAACTTAGTGGAAAGGCAGTGGGGGCAGGTGCGCTAGCACTACGGCGAAAGCGATCAAAAAAAGCCAATTATTACTCCGGGAAATACCACATTGCGCTACGTTGCGACCATTCAAACCCATTGGACTCGAGCCAGCGGTCGAGGTCACGGCCGCGATGCGGATTCGCTATCCACAAGCGACCGCTGCCATCGCCCTTACGTCCGTCAACAATGCGAGCGCCCTTAGATTTTCCGACCATGTACTGCAAGCCAGGCATCTTAAATTTTGCGCCCTTGGGAGGCATCGATAGCCCAGACAGCTGACTTCCATCGACATCAAGATCTGGCGTATCGATCACTGGAGCTGTAGCAGCCGTATCGGATGCTTGAACAGTGTGTATGGACGGCGGTGGGCTAGTCGCGATTGGCACGGTTGGCACGATTGGCACGGTTGGCACGGTTGGCACGGTTGGCACGGTTGGCACGGCAAGATTACGTGCTCGCTGAATATTCGCGGTTTTTGTTCCCTTTATCAGCGCGTCAGGCACGATCCCAAGCTTCGCTAACGTACTAGCACCGCTGATCTGCCAATGCGGCAAGTGGCGAATACTGGCAGCGTCCCGGTCGTAGTACCCATACTTAAGGTCATCCGTGCCTCCAGTGTACTGCCTACTATTGCGATCGAACTTCATCTTATTCGCCGCATAGATATAGCAAGCATTCGGCTTCTTACTGAATTCTACGATTATGTAATCACCTATTCGCATCATGAACGCATCAACATCCTTGTTGACCGTGAGCGTCGCATAGGCTCCTTCTTCGCGGGCGATCAGGATACGTACCTCTTCCTTTTGACGAGCCAGCGCTATCGTGTCCCGACTGAAAATCAGTCGAGTCCACGTGATTTGCTTCATGTACTTCGACCAGAATTCCAGCCGACCTTCGTCGGCCTTATTGCGAGAGGCTAAGATATCGAAGAAGTCGCGCAGATTTCGTTCGTTGACCCAACCGAGGACCATCAGCCAGACCTCCTCGGGGACCCGGTTCCAGGCTGTGGCATAGCCGGCATCTCGCAATTTTGGGTTGCGCCATACATTTTTCTGGATCACATAGTCGCGCAAGCGCTCATGTGCTGGCGCAGCTTTGCATCTGTGATAACGGCAAAGGATCGCTTCGATCGCGTCGTCCCGGCAAACCGGGCGCTCATCGATCAGATCTAAAAGTTTCGGAATAGCCGCGATGAACGCCTGGTCTGAAGTACTGGTCGCCGCGCGCACTGCGCCGGCTACCAACTCGTGCCAGAACCAGCTCGATGGTGGGATGTCTAGGTCTACACGGAGCCGCTCGGTAGCTTCGGTCTTTCCGTCCAGCCAATCGTGACCGTATTTGTCCGTAGGACGCGGCCCTAGCACTTGGCTTTCCGTTCGCAACAAGCCAAGCCAGTCCGGACACAGTCCATCGCCCGCCTCACGATCAATCAACGGCCAAGTGCGCTCAAGCACATCGCGAAGCAGTTCCCAACCTGTACGATCTTCTACTGAAGCATTGACTGGATCAAACGCAAAATAGGAGCCAAGCAGTCCGTACCAGGTCAACTGCCAAAGCTCCCCGTTTTCGGCCTCCTTCTGGTAACTCAGTAATAGTGGCGCAAACCGTGGCAATCCCAGCAAACGACTGCCCCCGATCTCCCGGATAGGCACGGTTATAGCACTGGCAATCAGGTGGCGCTGCAACTCGCCCACCGGCTGGCCGCGCGCAAATGCAAGTACCGCAGCATAGGCGTCTTCGGCAGACGGCTTCGCCTTAGCGTAGCCCTGGAACAGCCTTTCCGATGCACGCACTGCATGCTCTACCAACTGGGGCTGGCCAAAGGGCCCGTCACCGAATTCGATAGCAGTTGTCGACTGGGCCAGGCGACGGCGCAGCGATTCGATAGCAGGGTGCATTAGCATTGACCGAACTCGATGCGCTGACGCTTCACCGCGTCGGGTGACTTCTCGTCGATTTGCCAGAAGTCGACCTTGAATTCGACGCGGCGGCTATCAGCCTTGTTCAGGCGGACCGAATTGAACGAGTAACCGCCCACTAGAAAGAGGTCACTAATTTGGGCCTTTTGGCTCGAAGTCAGAGGAACCTCATCGCTTGGTACCGGCGCGAATAGCACACATACAACGCTTCGGCTACGATTCAGGCTCAGTGCCAAGTTATACAAGTACGTTCCGTCTTGGTCCGTAAACCCCTCGATAACGATCCGACGAATCCACTGCTGGCCAATTTTAGTTGATTGAGCTTTGAGCAATAAAGGCACATAGCTACGTAGGAATTTTGCCTTCGCCGCGTCGATATCAGCGCGACCACTTTCAAAATTGACCTTGTCGCCGAGGTCGATACGATAGGTTGACTTGTTGACCTTCACAGCCTTGAATTCGCGCGAACTCTCTTCGATTTGAGACATCAACTCGCTGATATCGCGCTCGCGCTGAATTTTCTTGACCTCCTCTTGGGTTCGTCCTTCCATTACCGTAACAAGCGTGACAGCCATAACCACAAGGAACAACGTCATGAGCGCAGTCATCAGGTCAGCGAAGGATATCCAGAACGGGCTTTCTCCTTCTGCCTTCCCACCGCGTTTGAGAACGATACGAGACAGCATACTCAATTCACCTTCTGCATCCGCGCCATCGCTACTGCGAGTTGCTGCACAACGCCATTGAGCTGGTTGACGCCGTTACCCAAATGCCGGTCGGTGTCGGTAATTGAAGTTTTCACCTGCTTGGTCAGAGCACTGTTGAAATGGTCAAAAGCCTCGACCAGGGCGGAATTCATCTGCTCTAGGTACTGGAGGCTCTGACCCTCAGCGCTTCGCAACTGGATAACAATGCGTTCAAGGTCTTCGACGATCTGACGCGATAGCCCGGCTTCCTTCTTCACTGCCTCGGCAAGTACTGTTAGCGCCGTCACCTGTGTATCGGCCGCTCGACGCGAGGCGTCGTAGCGCTCAAAGCCATCACTTACCGCCGCAGCCGACGCTTGCAGCCCGGCGGCGGTAGTGGTCATTTGTTCGGATAACTTCCCAGAACGATCAAAAATCGCGCTGACGGCGCCGCCGGCAGTCTCGAATTTTTGCGCAGCTGCGCCCATCGTCAGCGCACCCTGGTTCATTCCATCGATCGCATGCATGGACGTCCTCGACAGCGCATCAATGTTGTGCTGGGTTTTGGCGACTTGCTGCGAGACCGCTTCCAGCAAAGCCTCGACTTGACCGGACAGCCCGCCGATTAGTTGGCTTGTCTCGTTTGCCAAGCGAGCGCCCCGCTGCTCTTCAACCTGACCAGACACCTGCCGCACATGTTCGAGCTGGTCGACTGCCGCGCTGACTTGTTCCAGCACTTTCGAGATCGAATCATCCATCAGTTGCTTGGACTTCTGCTGTTCGTCGGTCACTAGCTTTCGGAATTCGGTGACGAACTCCCGCATTTGCCCGGTCAGAACTTCCTGGTTAGCTGCGGCCTGCTTCATGGCGTCTTCTAGCTTGCCACTCATCTGATCCGCCGCGTTTTCGTTGGTACGCCCTATGTCGCCGAGCAGTTGCTGGAGCGACTGCTGGACAGAAGTCATCGCGCCCATCGAGTTCGCCATCTGCTCATTGATGCCCCGCATCTGACCGCCGAAAGTATCTTCGAGTTTTGCCATGAAACCAGAAAGCATCGACTCAAGCATACCGCTTACTGCCTCGTTATTGCCGTCTGTGGTCGTCTTGATGCCTTCAGCAATGGTCCGCATTGGGGCAGCCAAGCTGTCGGCAATGACCCCGCCGATCTGCTGTCCCAGCGCGAGATTCGACTCCGCCTGCGCTTTGATCTGCATCTCGACTAGATTGGTCATCATTCTGGTCATGTCCTCGACCAGCGCTTCCTTGAGCTGAGCTGCATGTGCTTCGCTCTTCTCAGAAGCCTGCACAAGCCGAGACAGGTACTCCTCACCTGCGCCGGTACGGTACAAAGAATCAATCCCCTGCGTCAGCTCGTCTACAAGCCGGTAAAGATAAGCAAGTGCAAGACGACTTACGAAAGTAACCAGCATGGCGCAGCCAATCGCTAAGGCGGATACCACGAAAGCGTGCGTGACACCGCCCATCAGCGGGGTAAGTCCAGAGATCGCAGAAGTAGAGGTCGAAGGATCAAACTTGCTTAGACCGCTAAGCAAGCCTGCAAAGGTGCCGATAATTCCAAGACCAGTGAGAACGCCTGGAATGTGGCGCGTAAACTCGTCAAATAGTCGCCCGTCGACCAGTACATCTCTCGTAAAAAAAGCCTCAGCAGGCATCGTTGCACGCACCTCCGTGTAGACCGTACTACCGGATCCGGCCACTCTGAGAACATGCAGCGTGTCCTTGTACTCGGACCACAAATGCTTAAACGGGGACCACTTAAGGACGGCCTCAGCCTCCTCGGGCGCAGATTCGTCTTTACGCAGTGCCTGAATCCCTTTAACTGCCGCATGCAGTTGGAGACCCACCTGAATACCCTTAAGAAAATAAAAAAGTAAGAAACCTAACGTAATTACGAGTACTAAAAGCAACATTGCTAACGGCACGCCATCCACATTAAAGGCTGGGCTGATTCTTGAAAGGTAGTTTTGGATGGTCAACATGGAGGTCTCACGTACGGCCGCGTCTGCACTGGCAGTACGAAACGGTCAAAATCTTTGAAAAATAGCTAACTGTACGCGCTTAGTTTCACCCTGGGAATGAAGAAGTGCTCTTTGAAATTGCTTTGTTGCAAATTTGCAGTAACGATAAAGCTGGACTAGCCGCTAAGGTCTCTTACATTGGAACAACCACGTGGAGACACCGTTGCTTAACGGAGCTGTTGGCCGTACCAACTTCGTCGCGCTGCGATAGAACGGGACGCCCTGCTTGCAGAGGGTCACCCCGCAAAGTACGCCCGGTGCGATTGGATTCATCCTAAATGCCGTCCGGTACCAATGGACACATTGCCATGCAAAATTGTTGACAACTTTCTCTCGCGCGCGTACGCGCGCGCGTTGCGTAAGATAATTACCCGAAACTTTCGCCTGCGATGAAGTCAGCAAAGCGGCGACTGTGGGATGGGATGGAATGCGAAGTGCACTTGTAGCCGCCCGGATGCACGCTTCAGACGACGTCATAGCTGTTGGCGCGTCGTGGACAGGGCGTGATGACAAAGTCCATTTGAATAATACGGCTGGCATACAACGAAAGACGCTTTCCGACAAATGTCCACGTAGGCGGCTCTCTGGCGGGCCGCGTACAAGATTACCAATGCAGGAGGCTGAAGCTTGAGGGCATTGGGATTTCTGTTGCTCCATAACTCTCGCATTAAAGAACCGGCGATATTTGACGTCACGCTTGAACGTGGATCCATGCAAGCGCGGACATGAAATGAAATGGCTTTCAAGGCTTTTCTCGCGAGCCCATGAAGGGGATTTGCCAAGCTGCTTACACGTCCTGGGCACTGACGTTGGCCGTCGACTTTTACGTGCAGTAGCCAAAGGCCGTCTCCAACAAAGGCGTGGCTTCAAAGAAACTCTGTCGCGGCGTTTATTGGCAACACTAGATGCCCTTAGTTTGGCTTGGAATTCCTTCTCAGCTTGCCGATGCATAATTTGAGATACATGCCCTCCTCGATTGATGTGGTTGGCGGGGATGCCATTGGATACCGCAGGTTTTTCGGTAAGGTGCTCGTCGTTTCGTGCCGTGGCTTCTGTCTGTATCGCGTGCATCGTCCCTTCCGCTTTGGTGACAACCGCCGCATTTGCCATGACTTCCGCAGCTAAGTACTGTTCTAAGCCGGTCTGATCCGGAGTCGCAAGATCAACAACTCCTACACAGGATAGGGTTTGGTCACTTCTCAGTGGCGCTTCATCCGTAAGCCCTATAGGGTTCCTACGCGGTGCCACCTTGCGTTCATCCTTACACGGCCGCGTCATGATTGCCACGAAACTAGGTTGGGGTTTGGACTTCGGGCTGACACTAGGGACGGCGATACCTAAAGCAGATAGCAGGGGGGCCGGGTCTCTGAAATGCGGACCAAGCAGGACACGCAAGACTGCTGGCTGTATGCCACTGTTCGCTTCAAGCATGTCGAATGCAGCGGCCATTGCTTGGGACCTCAATGCGGCGCTGAACGACGGCGCGACAGCTTGGCGCCCGAAACCATAATTTTTCCCCACTTTGGTATGGAAATCAGCCTGCATCCGGAACAGTTTGCTGCGATTCCCCATCAAAGCGCTGCCACGCATAGCACCGTCAACAAGTGGAAGTAGGATTACATGGCAATGCGGTGCAGCCTCATCGTTGTGGACGACAGCGCTCAATATCGGTACAGCGAACCATTGTTCAGCCCACTGCACCGCGTCTTCGAAAAACGCATTTGCGTCGACGGAGGATTCAGTTGGCAAGCTGAAAACTACCTCCACTCCTCGCAATGCGTCTTTCCGCAGCTTTTCTACCCCGGCCGCACTCATTAGGTCGCGTGCTTCTTTTGCCACACCAGCTGCGGTCGATTGGTCGCGGAGAACTCGATTGAGCCTGCTTTTACTCGGGTCAATACCGCTTTGAACGCCACCAAGCTCAGCCAAAATCTCTCGATGGTTATGCTTCGCTGCGACCAAAACCTTCGATGTCCCTTTGAGACCTTTCATGCGAAGAAAAGTGACGGGCGCTTCGCCTACTGCCTCCGCCCTATGTGGGCTTCCCGGCTGTTGACTGTCCTGGTGGGGTGGAGCTCGCTGAGGTGACGTTGTGAACGGAGTCTTCGCCGAACTACTCATTGGTGCCACCGTTGAGCAAAGTCTCGATATCGGACAACGCCCAAGCAAGGCGGCCGTTGATACGAACAGGCTGCAGTGGCCCGTTTTCGAGACAGGCCCATTTACGAAGGGTTTGTGGCGCGCGGTTCAGTGCTTTGGCCGCTTCGGCGGTCGTAACCACCTGACGTACTGTGTTGAGAGTTTGCATCGTCATTCCTTTTCGTTGACAAGTGACGATGCATTTTCTTAGTGAGCGGCGGCAGTTTGGCTCAGCCGGGAACTTGGGAAACTCCCGGGAACCTCACGGGAAAAAATCAGGGAA
>Ga0265798_10002536_pt1 | contig 26857 bp, 24 predicted proteins | sample P3T30metagenome_FD_192430 | JGI IMG/M metagenome (GOLD analysis project Ga0265798, IMG submission 192430) | Plant litter microbial communities from East Loma Ridge, Irvine, California - P3 T30 | ecosystem: Environmental > Terrestrial > Plant litter > Unclassified | place: USA: California...
AGTCCACGGTCCAGATCATCGCGATCACGCCCAGCAGCCAGATGCCCCAGCGGTCGATGCCCCACATCTCGGGGATGTGCAGGGTGTAGTGCAGCCGGTACAGGAAGGAGACGAAGGTCTCGCGCGTAATCGGCCACACCGCGCCCCATTCGCGCTTGCCCAGTTCCGCGCCGGTCACCGGGTCGAGGAAGACCTGGTTGAAGCCCGGTACCGTCATGGCCTTCGCGGCCGGGTCCCAGCGCGGCGACACGCCGAGGGCCAGCGACCTGCCCTCCTCGGCGTGCAGCGGCACGTAGGACACCCGTATCTGCGGATACTGCGCCTCGACCTTCTGCGCCAGCGCCAGCGCGGCCTGCGCCTCGCCCGGCGTGTGCGCCTCCATCAGGTGCGGATTGAGCAGGTCGTCGAGCTCGTGGTCCCATGAGATGATGGCGCCGGTGACGCCGCTCACGAACAGAAAGGCGGCGATGCTCAAGCCGGCGTAGCGGTGCACCAGGGTCCAGAAAGCGCGCATGGCGAAGCCTCGATCAGAAACGGTACTTCAGCGACAGCGAGGCGCTGCGCGGCGCCGCCCAGGTCAGCGCGCCATAGGCGGCGAACATGCCGAAGTGCTTCTTGTCGAACAGGTTGTCGACGTTGAACTGGGCTGCTAGACGCGGCGTGATCTCGTAGCGCGCCATCAGGTTCACCAGCGCGAAGCTGTTTTGTTCGATCAGGCCGGTGCTCGGTGCCGGCGCCGCCGGATCGACGGTCCAGGTGCGGCCTTCCCAATTCACGCCGCCGCCGACCGTCAGGCCGCTCCAGGCATCGGCCAGCTTGTAGGTCGTGAACACGCGCAGGGTGCGGCGCGGGTAGATGCTGTTGACGGCCGCGCCGGTGGCGTCCTTGGCGCGGAACTGCGAGTAGCCGGCGGTGGCATTCCAGCCCTTGGCCAGTTCGCCGGACAGCTCGACTTCAAAGCCTTCGCTCTTCGCGCCTTCGGCCGCGCGGTAGTAGGTCTCTTCCAGCAAGGGACCTGCGCCATCGCGGTCGATGCGGCCGGCTTCCTGCGCCAGCTTGTCCTGTTTGATCTGGAACACCGCGAACGAGGTGTTCAGGCGGCCGTCGAACAGTTCGCCCTTCACACCCAGCTCGTAGTTCTTGCCGACGATCGGTTCGAGCATATTGCCGGTGATGTCCTTGCGGTTCTGAGGCTGGAAGATGTCGGTGTAGCTGGCGTAGGCCGACCAGTTGTTGCCCAGGTCGTAGACCAGGCCCGCGTAGGGCGTGACTTCGTTCTCGTGCTCGATCGTGTAGGCCGCCGTCCACAGGCCGCGGCCGTTCTTCTCGTAGTCGGTGACGCGCGCGCCGACGATCAGCTTGAGCGGATCGGCAAGGGTGAAGCGCGCCACGCCGTACAGGCCGGACTGGGCGGTCTCGGCGCTTTCGTAGAAGGTCTGCGGGCCCCAGGTTGGTTCCGGATAGGCGGCGCCGTTCCAGTTGTTGAAGTCGCCCACCGCCGAGCTGACGCCGCCGAAATCGGCCGCGCGGTTGTTGGAGTTGAACTTCTGCGACATGCGGCTGTAGCCGAAGGTCGCTTCATGGCTGCGGCCGAACAGCGCGAACGGTCCGCCGGCCTGCAGGTTGAAGTCGTCCTGTTTGGTGGTGGTGTAATAGGAGCCGGAGAAGTCGCTCATGCCCGCACCCGTCAAGCGGTTCGGGATGCCCGACAGGTACAGCAGGTAGGAGTCGCCGATGCGCTTCGAGTGGTTGTACGAGGCGCGCAGCTTCCAGCCATTTTCCAGGCCGTGTTCCAGCGTGAGGAAGCCGTTGTCGTAGCGCGAAGCCCAGCTGACCCAGTCGGCTGCGGTGGTCTTCGAGCGGTCCCAGTTGGTACGCGAGCCGTCGCTGTACCAGAACGGCAGGCCGCCCCACATGCCGGCGCGCGGATCCAGGTCCTGGCGGCTGACGCCGGCCGACAACAGGGTGCGCGGACCGAGGTCGGCGTCGATCACGCCGTAGAAGGTCTTGCTTTCGTTCTTGAGCAGGTCGACCCAGCTGTCGGATTTGGTGTACTCGCCCACCACGCGGGCGCGCACGGTGCCGGCCGCGTTCAGTGGCGTCGAGACGTCGCCCATCAGGCGCCGCTCGTTCCAGCGGCCGATGCCCGCCTCCACCGAGCCGGTGAGCGTGCGGCTGGTCGCATGCTTGCGCACCAGGTTGATCGTAGCCGACGGGTTGCCTGCGCCGGTCATCAGGCCGGTGGCGCCGCGCACCACTTCCACGCGCTCGAACTGCGCCAGGCTGCCGGCGACTTCGCCGGCGCTCCAGGCCTGGTCCCAGGTCGCGGGGATGCCGTCGATCTGCAGGTTGTCGATGTCGAAGCCGCGTGCGGTGAAGCCGGCGCGGTTGGTTTCGTACTGGTTGACCGAGACGCCGGTGACGTTGTTGACGATGTCGGTCACGGTCTGCAGGTTCTGGTCTTCGATGCGCTGCAAGGTGACAACCGAAACCGACTGCGGCGTCTCGCGCAGCGACAGGTCGAGCGGCGTGGCGCTGCGCGCGCTGCTGGCGGTGTAGCCCGTTTCGCCGACCTTGCGGGCGTTGACTTCCACCTTCTGGATGCTGGTGCTCACCTGGTCGTCTTCAGGCTCCGCCGCCTGGGCGGACAGGGACAGGGAGGCGGCGATCAGGAAGGCGAGGCGGTTCAGCCGGAAGCTGTGGGCATGCATGGTCATGGTAATTCTCGACAAGGATGATTGACGCGCGTGCAGCAAGCTCGGCATGGTGCAACGCACAAGTATTAATGCGAATGATAACGATTCTCATTCAATTGTCAATATCTTATGCAGGATTCATATCGAGTTTCGTTCGAACAAGCAAAACGGGCGATGAAAGAAGATTTCATCGCCCGCCCTGTTTTGAAATGTTATTTCATGACTTACCGAAGCCACCCCCGGCGGCGGAAATACCATAGCGGCGCGATGCCGCAAGTAACCATCAACGCCAGCGCGAAAGGATAGCCGAAGGTCCAGTCGATCTCCGGCAGCACGCGGAAGTTCATGCCGTAGATACTCGCGATCAGGGTCGGCGGCAGGAAGGCGACCGAGGCCACCGAGAAGATCTTGATGATCTTGTTCTGGTTGATGTTGATGAAGCCGACGGTGGCGTCCATCAGGAAGTTCACCTTGTCGAACAGGAAGGAGGTGTGGCCGTCGAGCGACTCGATGTCGCGCAGGATCTGGCGCGCTTCCTCGAACTGGTCGGAGTTCAGCAGCCGGCCGCGCATCAGGAAGCTGACCGCGCGGCGCGTGTCCATCATGTTGCGGCGGATGCGGCCGTTCAAGTCTTCCTCGTGCGCGATCGCGTTCAGCGCGGCGGCCGCGTCCTGGTCGGTGAATTCTTTCTGCAGCACGCGCGTGGAGACTTCTTCCAGCGCCTCGTAGATGCCCTCGAGCGCGTCGGCCGAATATTCGGCGTCGGTCGCGTACAGGTCGAGCAGCACGTCCATGTAGTCTTCGATCGAACCGGGCCGCGAGCGCGCGCGCAGGCGCACCAGGCGGAATACCGGCAGGTCGTCGTTATGAACAGAGAACAGGATTTTGCCGGACAGGATGAAGGCCACCGTGACCACGCGCGAGGGGCCATCCTCTTCTTCCAGCAGGAAGTCGGTGCGCAGGTGCAGGTCGCCGTTCTCGGCTTCGTAGTAGCGCGCCGACGCTTCGATGTCCGACACTTCGTCTTCGCCCGGCAGGGTCACGCCATAGGTCGTCTTGACCAGCACGCGTTCCTCGTCGGTGGGCTCGTTGAGGTCGACCCAGACCGGCGTCACGTTCTCCAGGTCCTCGCGCGACTCGACGCTGACCTGGTTCAAGCGGCCATTTTGTAGAACAAATACGTTGATCATGCGCTGTTTCTCGGCCGGGGTTCGAAAATTTCCGCAAGTGTAACCGACCGGCAGCGCGCGCGGCCACCCCGTACCGACAATTTCGTGCTAGGGCACGTCGGCGAAGCGGATCTGGCGCTGGATGGCGTTGGTCCGGCGCGTCAGGTAGCTGGTCGACCGGTGCTTGTCGTAGTAGCGCGGATTCGGCAGCATCACCGCCAGGCGCGCGGCCTGCTGGGCGCTCAGCCGGGCCGCCGGAATGCGGTAATAGTGACGGGCGGCGGCTTCGGCGCCGAACACGCCGCGTCCGAATTCGGCCACGTTCAGGTAGACCTCGAGGATGCGGCGCTTGGACATCACCGTCTCCAGCATGAAGGCGATAACCATTTCCTGCCCCTTGCGCAGGTAGCTGCGCGAGCCGGACAGGAACAGGTTCTTGGCCAGCTGCTGGGTAATGGTCGAGCCGCCGCCAACGACCTTGCTGCGCCGCTGGTTGCGCTCGTACGCTTTTTCCAGCGCCTCCCAGTCGACCCCGCCGTGTTCGACGAAGCCCGAATCTTCCGAGGCCACGACCGCCTTCTTCAGGTTCACCGAAATGCGCTCGTAGGGCACCCATTCGTGCTTCAGTTGGGCCTTCGGGTTCTTCTCGCGCAGTTCGCCCAGCTGCTGGCGCATGAAGCTGGTCGAGCCGGGATCGAACACCGCATACCAGCAGACCATGGCGAAGAAGTAGAGCTGGATGAGCAGCACCAGCAGGATCGGACCGAGGATCAGCCATTTCAGCCAGCGGCGCGAGGTCTTCTTTCCCGCCGCTTTTTTCGTCGCGGGCATGCTGATGGTGCTTGTGCTCATGGGCGCATTTTCTTCATGACGGCTGCCGTTTCGGGACGCACACCGCGCCAGAGGGCGAAGGCTTCGGCGGCCTGCTCGACCAGCATGCCAAGGCCGTCGCGCACCGTGGCGCCATGCTTGGTAGCGAAGTCCATGAAGACGGTGGGTTGATTTCCGTACATCATATCCAATGCGAGCGCGTCCGGGCCGAATACCTTCGGCGCGACCGGCGGCACGTCGCCGGCGATGCTGCCGGCGGTGGCGTTGATCACGATGTCGAAGCTGCCCTCGACGTCCGCAAAGCCGCTGGCCTCGATCGGGATGCCGTAGCGGCCGAAGTCCTGCGCCAGCGCTTGCGCGGTGGCGACGGTGCGGTTGGCGATGACGATCTCGCGCGGACCTTGCTGGATCAGCGGCAGCAGCGCCCCGCGCGCGGCGCCGCCGGCGCCCAGCAGCAGCACGCGCTTGTCCCGGATGGTGACGCCGGCATTGCGGGTGATGTCGGCCACCAGGCCCGGGCCATCGGTGTTGTCGCCGACGATCTCGCCGTTTGCAAAGGTCAAGGTGTTGACGGCGCCGGCCACGCGCGCCCGTTCTTCCAGGCGGGTGCAGACGCGCGCCGCCTCGATCTTGAACGGCAGCGTCACGTTGGCGCCGCGATAGCCCTCGTCCACCAGCCGGTGCACGGTGGCTTCAAAAGCGTCGAGCGGCGCCAGGCAGCGTTCGTACACCAGGTCCTGGCCGGTCTGCGCCGCGTAGACCGGGTGGATCTCGGGGGATTTGCTGTGGGCGATCGGGTTGCCGATCACGCAGTATTTATCGGTCATTGCTCAGTTGCCTCGCAATTCGGCCTGCATCTTCTCTTCGCGCGTGAAGCGGAAGCGCGTGATCACTTCCCACAGGTCGTCCTTGCCGCGCGTGCGCATGTTCGCCGGGAAGCCGCCGAACGGCGCCGCCTGGCGCACGATGCGCAGCGCCGCCGCATCCAGCGCCGCGTTGCCCGAGCTGCGCTCGACCCGCGGGCCGCCGTCCTTCATATAGATGGTCCCGTCCTGGAAGATCGGGATGTAGACCACCAGTTCGCCGTACAGCTTCTTGCCGCCCTGCTGGGGGAAGTTCAGCGTGCCGACTTCCTCGATCCGCTTCTGCATCTCTTTATAGTAAAGCGCATAGCCGACCTGGCGCGTGCTGGGCGTGATCTGGGTGCGCTTGGGACGCTTGTTCTGGTCCTCGATGCGCTCGATCACCTCGGCCGCGGCGCGCGAGATGGCGCGGCTGGTGTCGAAGGCATCGTTACCCGTGCGGGTGGGGTCGGGCTTGTCCTGTTCCGTTTTCGGGGGCGCGCTGAAGGTGGATTTGCTTACCTTGGTCAGGACGTTTTGCTGCTGCTGTTCGAGATCGGCGATGCGGCGCTGCAGGGCCTTGATGCTTTCGCCGTTTTCAATCTTGCGCAGGTCCGGAAGCGGGGAACGCGAGCGACCGGCGTCGGCGGTGCCGCCGCCTTCCAGGTTGGCCTGGGCCAGGGCGTCGGCCTTGGTGGGCGCATTGGCGTGCTTGGCGTTGACCAGGATGACTTCGAGGCCCGGATCTGCCGGCTGCTGCCGGAAGGCGTCGGGCGCGGCGAAACGCACTGCGAGCAGGCCTGCGTGGGCGAGCACGGAGACGCCGAGGGCGATCATCAGGGGGGTGTTGTTCTGCAAATACTTCACTGCGCGTGCCGCGTGGGCTTGGGAATCAGGGATGGGGCATTCTACCCTGCAACCGAGCACGTGGGGCGGTGGCTGCGGCGCGAACTTGGGTTCCGGCCCTCGCCGGGAGTCGTAGGCGCCAGTGGCGCGTACGACGGCTCAGAGCGTAGTGGCTAGCTCAAAGACCGTCGTTCCGGCGAAGGCCGGAACCCAATTTGACGTTGTATTTACTGAGTGCCTGCGCTAGCGGGCACTTCCACGCCTTCAGGAGTAGTAACAGCAGCCACCACACCCTCCGCCTCCACGACTTCCGCCAGCGCCGCCTCCCCGCTATCGCCCTCTTCCTCTTCCTCGAGTTCAACCGACGCATCCGGCGCCGCCACTTCCAGCAGCCGCGCCTCCAGCGACAAATCGACTTCATCCCAGCGAATCACATCCAGCTTCACCTGCGCCCCACGGGCCACCTGCGGCATACCCGCCAACCGCACCACCAGCGGAATCTCGACCAGGCGCACGATCTCGTCCTTCAGCACCACGGCGTCGACCTGCTTGGCCTGTTCCTGGCCCAGCCAGCGCAGGCACCAGTAGCGTTCCATGTTCTGCTGGAACTCGTTGTACGCCGCATAGGCCGCATCGAAACTGGAGACGATCGCGAACAGCGTCGCATCGCGGTGTTTGAACGGCGCCACCAGCGGCGCGGTCACGCCGTTCGAAGCGCAGGCCAGGATCTGCCACTGGTTCACCAGGTCGGTGTAGCGGCGCAGCGGCGACGTGCTCCATGCGTACTGGTCGACGCCCAGGCCCTGGTGCGGCGCCGCGTGGGTGACCATGCGGACCTGGATCTTGGCCGCCCAGCCGCCGGCGCCCGGACCCTGTGAGCGGTAGATGCCCGGCACGCCCGAGTCGTGCAGCAGCTTGCCCCAGGTGGAGTTCGCGAAGATCATCAGCTCGGCCACGATCTTGTCGAGCGGCGCGCCGCGCTTGCGGCGCACGATGCTCACCACATCGTCATCGACGTAGAAGTTGAAGTCGACCCGGTTCGCCTGCTCCGGTTTCAGGCCGAAGGCTTCGCGCTTCTTCATGCGGCCGGCTTCCAGCTGCAGCGCCCACTGCCACAGCAGGCCCAGTTCGTCCTTGTGCGGATACTCGCCTTCGCCGCTGGCCAGGGTCTCTTCGTTGACCAGCGCGTCGAGGTCGTTGTGGCGCAGGTTGGACTTGATCGGCACCCGTTCCGCGCGGGTGGTGGTCGAGACCACCGACCAGTCGGCGGGATTGAGCACCGCGTACAGCGACAGCGCCGGGCAGTCCTTGCCTTCGGCCAGCGTAAACGCGTTCACCACTTCGTCCGGCAGCATGGTGATCTTATCGCCCGGCATATACACGGTCGACATGCGCGCGCGCGCGATCTTGTCGATGGCGTCGTCCGGGCGGATGCCCAGGCCCGGCGCGGCGATGTGGATACCCACGCGCACCGTGCCGTCATCGAGTTTCACCACCGAGAACGCGTCGTCGATCTCGGTCGTGGTCACGTCGTCGATCGAAAAGGCGGCGACGTCGGCCAGCGGCAGGTCGGTCGGGGCGGCCGGCACGTCCACCGGCTGGAAACCGGCGCCGCGCGGGAAGTGCTCGAACAGGAAGCGCGCCATGTGCAGGTCCTTGGGCGAGGCCAGGCCACCGGTGCTGAGCATCAGGCGCGTGGCCGTGGTCTGCATCTCGGAGGCGGCCGCTTCCAGCGCCTTGTATTCGATGGTGTTCTTGTCCGGCTTGAACAGCAGCTGCTGCACGATCGATTGCATCGAGGCCGGCAGCTTGCCGCCCTTGAGTTCCTCGACGTAGCCGGCCTGGATCACGGCCTGCTGCTTCTTCTTCTCGATGCCGGCGAGGGCAGCCTTCAGGGTCTGCTCGGGCGCGGCTTTATAGCGTCCGCGGCCCTTCTTGTGGAAGTAGATCGGCGCCGCGTGCAGGGCCAGCACCAGGCCTGCCGCTTCGGACGGCAGCGGCGCGTGGCCAAAATATTCGGCGCCGAGTTCCGCGAAACCGAATTCCTCCTGGCCCGCGACTTCCCACAGGAAGTCGAGGTCGACTTCGGCGGCGATCGTTTTCGCCGCCGCCAGCAGCGCTTCCGGGTCCGGTTTCTCGAACTGGATCAGCACATCCTTGGTCTTGACCTTGCTGCGCTTGCCGCTGGCCAGCTCCACCTGGTAGGCCTCGCCCGCTTGCGACAGCACCGTGCCGACCTTGAAGTCGCCCGACTCTTCAAAAAATACGTTCATATCAGTTCGTGTTCTGTATTGGTTTGGCCGGCTGCAGGTCCAGCACCGCGGGCAAGAATACCTCGGTGACCAGCAGCAGGCCTTGACGGCGGCGATAGACGCAGCGCCGCGCATGATAAAGAGCGTCCTCGCTTCCGCCCAGCGCCGCGCGCACGCGCGCAAACAGCGGATGACCGGCGCGGATGCGCGCAAATTCGAGCTGGCCACGGCGCACCAGCGGATCGTAGAACAGCGTGGTGCCGAGCGAGCGTTCGCCGAGCGCCGAAAACAGGGGCCAGTCGCTGGCCGTGCAATTCGTCGGCACCACCGTGTGGCCGAACACCCGCGGAATGCCGTCGCATTCGAGCAGCACTTCGCGTTCCCATACCCGCTCGGGACGCGGCAAGCCGATCGCGTGCGCCTCGTCCGCCAGGCACATGGCGCTTCGTTGATGCAGCCGGCGCACCCGGAAAGCGTCGCTGTGCGCGACCAGGCGCGCCGTCAGCGAGCCTTCGGTCGTCAGCCAGTCGCGCATGCTGGAAGACGCGCGCACGGCGTTCGCATGCGGCTGCCACGCCGCCTGCCGCAGGGAAGCGCCCCTCACTGCGCCGTGCCCGAACAGAAAGCCAGCACTTGGTCCACGTACTGCGGAAATTCGGAGATCGCATGGTCGCTGCCCTCGATCACGTGCTGCTTCGCGCCGGCGTAATGCGCCACCATGTCGCGGTAGTCGAGCACCTCGTCGCCGGCCGCGGCAATCAGGAAGTAGCGATCCGGCCGGGTGATGGTGTCGACCTTCAGCGCGGCCAGTTCGTCGATGTATTCGCGGCGGAACTCGAACGGTTCATCCGAATGCCAGGCCTTTGTGATGCCGACGTGGTGCTCCAGGTTCTTCAGGGGGTTCACGGACGGGTTGAGCAGCACCGCGCGCACACCCAGGCGCTCGGCCAGCCAGGTGGCGTAGAAGCCGCCCAGCGAGGAGCCGATGATCGACAGATTGCCGGGCGCGTGCGCGCCGGCCAGGCGCAGGGCCAGGTCGATCGCTTCCTTGGGCGAGGCCGGCAGCTGCGGGCAGATCAGGTCTTCGGCGCGGCCCGCGTCTTCCAATGCGTTCTGCACCACCCGCGCCTTGAAGGACACCGGCGAGGACCGAAAGCCGTGCAGATACAGGATCATGGAGCCAGCGCGTCCAGCAGTTTCTGGTGCACGCCGCCGAAGCCGCCATTGCTCATCACGAGGATGTGGTCACCCGGCTGGGCGGCCTGCACGATCGCCTGCACCATGTAGTCGATCTGGTCGAAGCTGTGCGCGATCGTCCCCAAGGGTTTGAGGGCATCGGCCAGCGACCAGCCCAGCGCCTGCTGGCTGCCGAAGCCGAACACCAGGTCGGCGTCCTTCAGGCTGCCCGGCAGCGCATCCTTCATGGCGCCCAGCTTCATGGTGTTCGAGCGCGGCTCGAGCACGGCAAGGATGCGGCCATTGCTGCCGATCTTCTGGCGCAGGCCGCCGACCGTGGTGGCGATCGCGGTCGGGTGGTGGGCGAAGTCGTCGTAGACGGTGATGTCGTTCACTTTGCCGCGCACTTCCATGCGCCGCTTCACGCTCTGGAAGCGCGACAGCGCGGCGATCGCCTGCGAGGTCGGCACGCCGACGTGGCGCGCAGCGGCGATCGCGGCCAGTGCATTCGAGCGGTTGTGGTGGCCGGTCAGCTCCCAATGCACGGTGCCTTGCACGTCACCGTTGAACAGCACGTCGAAGCTGCCGCCCTGGTGCTCGACCATGGTCCAGTTGGTGCCGTCGGAGACGCCGAAGGTCTCCTTCTCGCTCCAGCAGCCGCGCTTGATCACGCGTCCCAGGGAGGCTTCGTCGCCATTCACGACCAGGCGGCCCACGCCCGGCACGGTGCGCACCAGGTGGTGGAACTGGGTCTCGATGGCGCCGATGTCGGGGAAGATGTCGGCGTGGTCGTATTCCAGGTTGTTCAGCACCGCGGTCTTGGCGTGATAGTGGACGAATTTACTGCGCTTGTCGAAGAAGGCGGTGTCGTATTCGTCGGCCTCGATCACGAAGAAGTCCGATGGCTGGTCGCCATGCAGGCGCGCCGAGACGCCGAAGTTCATCGGCACGCCGCCGATCAGGAAGCCCGGCGCGTAGCCCGCGTCTTCCAGGATCCAGGCCAGCATCGAGCTGGTGGTGGTCTTGCCGTGCGTGCCGGCGACGGCCAGCACCCATTTCTCGCGCAGGATGTGCTCGCCGATCCACTGCGGGCCGGACATATAGCGCAGGCCGCGGTTCAGGATCTCTTCGATCAGCGGATTCCCGCGCGTCATCACATTGCCGATCACGTACAGGTCGGGGTTCAGCGACACCTGCTCCGGGCCGTAGCCCTGGATCAGCTCGATCCCCTGGGCTTCCAGTTGGGTGCTCATCGGGGGATAGACGTTGGCGTCGCAACCGGTGACACGGTGGCCGGCTTCCTTGGCCAGGACCGCCAGGCCGCCCATGAAGGTGCCGCAGATACCGAGAATATGAATGTGCATGTCGTGGAAGAAAGTGCGGGGCGAAAAGTGCGAATACGCGATTCTACCCGACCCGCTGTCATTTTCCGTTCAAGAGTATGATTCACCCACCATGCCTATACAGAACAATGACGTACTCCAGTTGCGCGCTGAAATCGCTGCCGGTGCGGCGCGCATGATTGCCCAGGACGGGGCCGACTACGACACCGCACGCCGCAAGGCCGCGCGCCAGGTACTCGGCGTCGACCGCCCGGCGCCCAAGCTGATGCCCGACAATCTGCAGATCGAGGACGAGGTGCGCAAATACCAGAGCCTGTTCGGCGGGCCGGATCAGGGCCTGCGCCTGAATGCGCTGCGCGAGACCGCGCTGCAGGTAATGGACGCACTGGCGGAATTCCGGCCCTACCTCACCGGCGCCGTGCTGAACGGCACCGCGGGCGAGCACGACGACATCCATCTGCAGCTGTTCGCCGAGAGCGCCAAGGAAGTCGAGATTTTCCTCCTCAACCGCAACGTCAATATAGAGATCTCCGAAACGCCCCATTTCAAGGGCGGCCGCCACGATCCGGTTGAAACCGTGAGCTTCATGTGGCATAAGGAAATGATTCACGCAGAGTTGTATGACTTTCATGACCTGCGCGGCGCCTTGAAGCCGCGTGGCGACGGCAGGTTGCAGCGGGTCGACGCAGCAGGATTGCGCGCATTGATGGCGAACGATGAAACACTGGAACAGGACGAATGAATAAAAAGCACGTGGCAGTTTATGCGGCGGTTGCCGCGATGTTCGGCATCATGGGCGCAGTGGTTGCGACCTACAAGAAAGAGCCTTCCCCTATTACTACGACGATTGCCCCGACCGGCGGCAAGGCGCACACGGCGGTCGACAAGCTGCTCCAGCAATCGCTGAACGACCTGGACGGCGCGCCGCAATCGCTGGCGCAGTGGAAAGGCAAGCCCTTGCTGGTCAATTTCTGGGCCACCTGGTGCGGGCCCTGCGTGCAGGAGATGCCGGAACTGTCCGAGCTGGCAGGAAATGACGCCGGCAAGACCTTCAATGTGATCGGCATCGGTATCGATTCGCCCTCGAACATGAAGGAATTCGCGGCCAAGCTGAAGATTGCGTATCCGCTGTATGTAGGGGGAATGGGCGGGACGGAATTGTCGAAGGAATTCGGCAATAGCGCGGGCGGGCTGCCTTATACGGTATTGATCGGCGCCGATGGCCAGGTGAAGAAGACCTATCTCGGCAAATTGAAATTCGATGAATTGCGCGCCGATTTGGCGAAGTTGTGATTTTTGGGTAATTAAAAACCGGGCTCCAGCGAACGATCGTACTATTCGGAATATCGGCGATTATGCCCCTATCACCGGATAATTTTACCGCTTGCCAATAGCTGAGCTTGGCGGCACAATGCCTTCCTTTCGGGCGTTCCAGACTCTTCAACATGGCGAAAAAGCTATTGCTGCTCAACGGCCCCAACCTCAATTTATTGGGGACCCGGGAGCCGGCGGTGTACGGCGCGACGACGCTGGCCGACATCGAGGCAGCGGCGGTGGCCCAGGCACAAGAAGCAGGCGTAACACTGGCCAGCTTCCAGAGCAACCATGAAGGAGCCCTGATCGACCGCATCCATGCCGCGCGGGGCGAAGGCGTGGACGCGATCGTCATCAACCCTGGCGGCCTGACCCACACCAGCGTGGCCTTGCGCGATGCGCTCGCGGCGGTGGCGATACCTTTCGTGGAGGTGCACATCTCGAACGTGCACGCCCGCGAGTCCTTCCGGCATCACTCGTACCTATCTGCGATCGCGCAAGGCGTGATCTGCGGATTGGGGCCTGATGGATACAGGTTTGCCATCGACTTTGCGCTTAAATCGCGTTAATCTACGTCAACTTCATGTATCAGCGGGGAGCGCACCTACCCATCGTCGCGCTACCGGCTCTCTAAAACGAATAATTCCAAGGGGTTTCACATGGATCTCAGAAAACTCAAGACCTTGATCGACCTGGTCGCCGAATCGGACATCGCCGAGCTCGAAGTGACCGAAGGCGAAAGCAAGGTCCGTATCGTCAAGTCCTCCGCAATCCCGCAGAATCAGATGGTCATGCTGCCGCAGCAAGGTGTGCAGCACTACGCCGCGCCGGCCGTCCAGGGCGCCGCACCGGCAGCCGCAGCGCCGGCAGCACCGGCCCCTGCCGCCGAGACCGGCACCGTGGTGAAGTCGCCGATGGTCGGCACCTTCTACCGTTCTTCGGCCCCGGGCGCCGCCGCCTTCGTCGAAGTCGGCCAGAGCATCAAGCAGGGCGATACCCTGTGCATCATCGAAGCGATGAAACTCCTGAACGAGATCGATGCCGAGCTGTCGGGCACGGTCACCAAGATCCTCGTGGAAAACGGCCAGCCGGTCGAATTTGGCCAGCCGCTGTTCGTCATCGGCTAAGCATTCCCGGCCCCGGCGGCGTCCCTGCCGCCAGCCCATTCATGTCGTGTCCGGCGCAGTTTCTTTCCCAGACTCTGCGCCGGTTCTCACAGAAACACCGAACCTACCATGTTTGAAAAAATCCTCATCGCCAACCGTGGTGAAATCGCGCTGCGTATCCAGCGCGCTTGCCGCGAGCTGGGCATCAAGACGGTTGTCGTGCACTCCGAGGCGGACAAGGACGCCAAGTACGTGAAGCTGGCCGACGAATCCGTCTGCATCGGTCCGGCCCAGTCGGCGCTCAGCTACCTGAACATGCCGGCCATCATCAGCGCCGCCGAAGTGACGGACGCCGAGGCGATCCACCCGGGCTACGGCTTCCTGTCGGAGAACGCCGACTTCGCCGAACGCGTCGAGAAATCGGGCTTCGTCTTCATCGGCCCGCGTTCCGACTCGATCCGCCTGATGGGCGACAAGGTCTCGGCCAAGCAGGCGATGATCAAGGCCGGCGTGCCTTGCGTGCCGGGTTCGGATGGCGCCCTGTCGGACGATCCGAAAGAGATCATCCAGACCGCGCGCAAGGTCGGCTATCCGGTCATCATCAAGGCCGCCGGCGGCGGCGGTGGCCGCGGCATGCGCGTGGTGCATACCGAGGCCGCGCTGCTCAACGCCGTGCAGATGACCAAGACCGAAGCCGGTACTGCCTTCGGTAATCCGGAAGTCTATATGGAGAAGTTCCTGGAAAATCCGCGCCACGTGGAGATCCAGATCCTCGCCGACGAACACAAGAACGCCGTCTGGCTGGGCGAACGCGACTGCTCGATGCAGCGCCGCCACCAGAAGGTGATCGAGGAAGCACCGGCGCCGGGCATCCCGCGCAAGCTGATCGAAAAGATCGGCGACCGCTGCGCCGAAGCCTGCCGCAAGATCGGCTACCGCGGCGCCGGCACCTTCGAATTCCTGTACGAGAACGGCGAGTTCTACTTCATCGAGATGAACACCCGCGTGCAGGTCGAACACCCGGTCACCGAGATGATCACCGGGATCGACATCGTGCAGGAACAGATCCGCATCGCCTGCGGCGAGCGCCTGCGCTTCAAGCAGCGCGACATCATGCTGTCGGGCCATGCGATCGAGTGCCGCATCAATGCCGAAGACCCGTTCAAGTTCACCCCGTCGCCAGGCCGCATCACCGGCTGGCACCCGCCGGGCGGCCCTGGCATCCGTGTCGATTCGCACTCGTACGCTGGATACTATGTGCCACCTCATTACGACTCGATGATCGGCAAGGTAATTTCCTACGGTGCGACGCGGGAGCAAGCCATCCGCCGCATGCAGATCGCGCTGTCGGAAATGGTGGTCGAGGGTATCTCCACCAACATCCCGCTGCACCGCGAACTGATGGTCGACGCCCGCTTCATCGAAGGCGGCACCAACATCCACTACCTGGAGCACAAGCTGGCCTCGAAGCCGGACCTGCCGAAGGAAGGCAGTATCGGCGCCAAATCGGATACCAAGGCGGCGGACACTAAGGCAGAACTATGAGCTGGACCGAAGTCGTCATCGAAGTCGCACGCGACCACGCAGAAGCGCTGTCGGACGCCCTGATGGACGCGGGCGCCCTGTCGGTCTCGGTGGAAGACGCGGACGAAGGCACCGAGGCGGAGAATCCGCTGTTCGGCGAGCCGGGCATGGAACCGACCCAGGCCGCGTGGGACCACTCGCGCGTGGTCGCGCTGCTTGAAGTGGACGCGGACCAGTTCGCGATCGTGCAGGAAGCCGCCAACGCCATCAAACTGCCGGTCGTTCCCTCGTTCACCACCCGCGCGGTGGCGGACGCCGACTGGGTGCGCCTGACGCAATCGCAGTTCGAGCCGATCCACATCGGGACCAATATCTGGGTCGTGCCGAGCTGGCACGAAGCGCCGGACCCGAACGGCCTGATTCTCGAGCTGGATCCGGGCCTGGCCTTCGGCACCGGCAGCCACCCGACCACCCGCCTGTGCATGGAGTGGCTGGAAGCGCACCCGGCGCCGGGCAAATCGGTGCTGGACTATGGCTGCGGCTCGGGCATCCTGGCGATGGTCGCCAAGAAGCTGGGCGCGGGCGACGTCGCCGGCGTCGACATCGATCCGCAGGCGATCGAATCGGCGCGCGCCAATGCCGAGCGTAACAACTGCGCGATCGACTTCTACGTGCCGGACGACCTGGCCGTGACGCCGAACGAGCGCCATGCCAAGGGCCAGTTCGACATCGTGGTGGCCAACATCCTGTCGAGCCCATTGAAGCTGATGGCGCCAATGCTGTCCGGCCGCGTGGCGCCGGGCGGTAGCCTGATCCTGTCGGGCGTGCTGGCGCGCCAGGCCGAGGAAGTGGCCGCCGCCTACGCACCGTTCATCAAGCTGGGCGTCTGGGCCGAGCAGGACGGCTGGGTTGCCCTGCACGGGACGCTCGGCCAGGATACGCCGCAGCCGCGCTCCGCTACTAACGGCTGACGCATGGCGCTCGCCACCCAATGCCCCCACTGCGGCACGACCTTCCGGGTCGCCGCGGACCAGCTCAAGCTGCGCGGGGGCATTGTGCGTTGCGGCGCCTGCCAGGGTATCTTCGACGGGAATACCGCGCTGGTCGACCTGGCCGCCGCGGCGCCCGTCTCCCCTCCTCCCGAACCGCCTCCCCCACCTGCGCCGGCGCCTGACGCCGACGAGGACCCGATCTTCACCCTCGAACTCGACCGCACCTTCGCCCCCTTCGGCATCATTCCGCAGGTGAGCAGCGAAGCCAGGGACGCGCCCGAAGAAGAAGTGATGGTGGTGGACTTGCCGGAGCCGGAGATCCCGGTGCCGGAACCCGAGCCTGAACCGGTCACGGAACCGGAGCCGCCGACGCCGCCGGAAACACCGCCCGAGATCGAGCCCGTGGTCGAGCCGGAGCCTGCGCCGGAACCCGAACCTGAACCGGCGCCGCATCCCGTCGCCGAACTGCCGGTCGACGAGGAACTGGTCGCTGCGCCGGTCCGCGACGACGCGCATGAAGCGGAAGAAGTGGATGAAGCGCCGGCGCCGCCCGCCTCCGCCTACCGGCCCGCAGATGCCGCGCCGCCGCTGCTGCTGCGCGAGTCCGGCCCCACCACCTTCAGCATGCCGGCCGCGCCGAGCGCGCCGCCGGTGGCCCCGCACACGCCGCGCGCCCGGGCCGCTGAGGCCCGCGCCGCGCGCCGCTCCAAGCTCACGCCCACCAAGATCGACGCACCCAAGCTGCGCGTGCCCGACACCGACGAGCCGGACTTCGTGCGCCGCGGCCGCCAGCGCGAACGATCCAGCAAGGCCGTGCGCATCGCCATGGCCGTCGGCAGCCTGCTGCTGCTGCTGGCGCTGGCCGCCCAGGCCGTGACGACCTTCCGCAATCCTCTCGCCGCGCGTTATCCCGGCCTGAAGCCGCTGCTGGTGTCGAGCTGCGCCCTCCTCGGCTGCAAGGTCGAACTGCCGTCCCGGATCGAGCAGCTGGTGGTCGACACCGGCGAATTGACCACGCTGGGCGGCAACGCCTACACCTTCACGACCCAGCTGCGCAACCAGGGCGAGCTGGTGCAAGCCTGGCCGAGCGTCGAGCTGACCTTATCGGACGCCGACGACAAGCCGCTGGTGCGCCGCGTGTTCGGCCCGCGCGACTACCTGCCCGCCGGCCCGCAGCTGGGCGCCGGCTTCGCCGCGCGCAGCGAGCAGACCGTCAAGCTGCACTTCCGTGTCGAGGATCCGGCGCCGTCGGGTTACCATATCGCGGTTTTCTACCCCTAATCTCCTGAAAGTCCACTCATGACCAAGACCGCCCTGATCTGCGGATCGATCGCCTTCGACAAGATCATGCAGTACCACGGCCGCTTCGCCGAGACCCTGCTGGCCGACCAGCTGCACCGCGTGAACGTCTCCTTCCTGGTGCCGACCATGCGCCTCGAGTACGGCGGCTGCGCGGTCAACATCGCCTACAACCTCCAGCTGCTGGGCGGCGAACCGCTGATCATGGGCACCATCGGCCAGGACGGCGGCGACTACCTCGAGCGCATGAAGAAGCAGGGCCTGGAGACGCGCGCGATCCGCACCATCGGCGACGCCTACACCGCGCAGTGCTTCGTCACCGCCGACCAGGACAACAACCAGATCAACGCCTTCCACCCGGGCGCGATGCAGAACTCGCACGAGAACAGCGTGGCCGAGCAAGGCGCACTGCGGGTGGCGATCATCTCGCCGGACGGCCGCGACGGCATGATCAAGCACGCCGCCGACTGCGCCGCCAACCAGATCCCGTTCATGTTCGACCCGGGCCAGCAGCTGCCGATGTTCTCGGGCGAAGAGCTGATCCGCTTCATCGAGCAAGCCACCTACCTGGCCTGCAACGACTACGAATTCGAAGTGGTGATGGACCGCACCGGCCTGTCGCTGGAAGACATCGCATCACGCCTGGAAGCGCTGATCGTCACGCGCGGTGGCGAGGGTTCCGACATCTACGCCGGCGGCGAACACCACCGCATCCCGGCGCTCACCGTCGACACCATCGCCGACCCCACCGGCTGCGGCGACGCCTACCGCGCCGGCCTGCTGTACGGGATCACAAATGGCCTCGATTGGCCCACCAGCGGCCGCATCGCCAGCGTGCTGGGCGCGATCAAGATCGGCAGCGTGGGAGCGCAGAACCACACGTTCACGGCGCAGGAGATCGAGCAGAAGTTCGAACAAGCGTTCGGGTACAAGTTCCGCTAACTCTCCGCACATAAAACTTGGGTCCCGGCCTGCGCCGGGACCCAATTTACTTTGCGCGCCACAAACGCGCGCGTGCATCGTCAGCCGAAGAACACCTGCCTGAGCACAAACTGAATAATCTGAATCAGTACCAACGCCACCAGCACCGATAAATCAATCCCCCCAATCGGCGGCACCACGCGCCGGATCGGCCGCAGGATCGGCGTATTCATCGCGTGCACGAACGGCGCCAGCGGCGCCTGCGGGTTCACCCAGCTGAACACCGCGTCGATGATCAACAGCGCCATGAAGCCGTACAGGATCCAGTTCAGGAAGCGGTACAGCGCGCCCACCAGCACCGCGTGCCAGTCCGCACCGACGAACAGCACGATCGAGCTGGCGATCAGCACCATCAGGAAGGCGCCGATCAGGCTGGCCCAGTCGTAGCCGCCGACACCCGGCAAGATGCGCCGCAGCGGCAGCACCAGCCAGTCGGTGAGCGTGAAGGTGAATTGTCCTATCTGCTGCGGCGGACGCACGCGGATCGCCTGCATCCAGAAACGCAGCAGCAGCAGCCCGCCAAGCAAGCCTGCAATGATATCGACAATAAACTGGAGAATGGACAGCACGTAGGCTCCTCAAAAAAAAACCGCCGTGTGAAAGTTCACACAGCGGTATTCTGCCTGATCCAGGCAAAGCTCGCTATCGAGCGAGTTTCAGCCTGATATTACGGACGGCTGCTGGTCGGGAACGGCCAGGCCGCTGCAGGCGACAGGGTGGTCTTTGCTGCTGCAGCTGGAGCGGCTGCCTTGCTGTCGGCTTTCGAATCCGATTTCGAATCCGATTTGGTATCGGCTTTCGAATCCGCTTTGCTGTCGGCCTTGCTGTCGGCTTTCACTTCCGGCTTGGCTTCAGCCTTGGTTTCCGGCTTCGATTCGGCTTTCACTTCCGGCTTGGCTTCTGCTTTTGCAGCCGGCTTGGCGGCAGGTTTGGCAGCCGATTTGGTGACGGCGGTTTTGGTAGCCGCGGTTTTAGCTGGAGCAGCGGCTTTAGCTGGAGCAGCGGTTTTGGCCGGGGTAGCGGCTTTAACTGGCGCTGCGGTTTTAGCTGGAGCGGCGGCTTTGGCCGGAGCGGCGGTTTTAGCTGGTGCAGCAGCTTTGGCTGGTGCAGATGCTTTCTTCGCAGCAGGTTTTGCAGCAGTCGCTTTCGCTGCCGGTTTAGCAGCGGCTTTGGTCGCGGTCGCTTTCTTTGCAGCTGGTTTAGCGGCCGATTTAGCGGTCGATTTGGTCGCTACGGTTTTGGTAGCGGCCGCTTTCTTTGCAGCTGGTTTAGCAGCGGTTTTCTTGGCGGCCGGCTTTGCAGCCGATTTAGCGGTCGATTTGGCGGCTGGTTTGGCAGCGGCTTTCTTGGCAGCTGGCTTGGCGGTCGATTTGGCGGCCGACTTCGCTGCAGGTTTAGCAGTTGCTTTCTTTGCAGCAGGTTTAGCAGCTGGCTTTGCAGCGGCTTTCTTTGCTGCCGGCTTGGCTGCCGACTTGGTAGCGGTTTTGGCGGTCGACTTGGTCGCTGCCTTGGCTGCAGGCTTGGCGGCTGCTTTCTTTGCTGCTGGTTTAGCAGCGGCTTTCTTTGCTGCCGGCTTGGCAACGGCTTTCTTCGCTGCTGGCTTGCTTGCTGCCTTGGCTGCCGGTTTAGCGGCGGCTTTCTTAGCAGCAGGTTTTGCCGCTGGCTTCGCTGCAGCTTTCTTCGCAGCAGGTTTAGCTGCCGGTTTAGCAGCGGCTTTCTTCGCTGCAGGCTTCGCTGCCGGTTTAGCAGCTGCTTTCTTTGCAGCTGGTTTTGCCGCCGGCTTAGCTGCGGTTTTCTTCGCTGCTGGTTTTGCCGCTGCCTTGGTGGCGGTGGTCTTGGTCGCTGCAGTCTTGGTCGCTGCTGCTTTTTTAGCAACAGGTTTAGCGGCGGCTTTGGTCGCTGCCTTGGCTGCCGGCTTGGCGGCTGCCTTGGTCGCGGTGGTCTTGGTTGCAGCAGCTTTCGTTGCTGCTGGTTTTTTTGCTGCCGGTTTCTCGGCTGCGGTTTTTGCTGCTGGTTTCTTAGCGGTTGCCATTTTTATGCTCCTTCATCTGCGATGAGAAATAAGCTCAAGGTTAAAATCCGCCCGACCACCGTGGTGAGCGAATTATTCATCGGACCAAACCGAAGCGGTTAAGGCCAATGAATCCGGCACCGGCTGAACTGCTGCAACTCCTCACAATTGCAGCGCTTCAGCCAACGTCGACAGGCAACCGATTCAACACGTTTTCAGCTCGCTACCCTCACGGGCGCGAAAAGAAAAAGCCGCCATGCCTGAGCATTTCGTCAGGCAGTGCGGCTTGTTCTTTTCGCTGCGCTTGCGTGCATACTGATTGAATCAGTGTCCTATTATTCGATCGATTACTGCCTGGATGGACGCGACAATATCACATCTTCACGTTTTGACAAATTCAATCACGTAAAGTACACGAAAACTTTGTGAGTGCGCAACCGGATCAGCGCAAATCAAATCGATTTTCGCGCGCTAAAACATGCGCTCGCGCATTCAACCATACACACTTGCGCATTCATATGTGAAACAGCGCACGCATAGCACGTTAATCGCATTTCAATCGATCGACAAACCAGCGTCCAGCCGGTCCCGGAGGCTGGTCTTTCAACCAGATCGCGTGCATCGAAAACGCCGTACCAAGTAGCGGATGGGCACGCAACGACAGGCGCACCAGCGATCCCTGCGCGAGGTCCTGCTCGACCATGTGCAGCGGCATGCTGCCCCATCCCAGGCCGGCACGCAGGAAGGCGTGCTTGGCGCCCAGGTCGGCCAGGCGCCACACCTGTTGCGACAGCACGCCGAACTCGCGTCCCGCGGTCAGGGTGGAACGGTCGGTGAGCACCAGCTGCACGTGCTTGCCGATCTCCGCACGCGTCAGGGCGCGCTTCGCTTGCGCCAGCGGATGGTCGGGCGCGGCGACAATCACCGACGGCACGCCGGTCAGGTAGTCGGATGCGCAATCGGGCGGGATGTCGGGCAGCGAACCGATCACCGCGATGCGGCAGCGGCCATCGAGCAGCGGCTGCACCACCGCGCCCATCGCTTCCACGTACAAGCGCAGCGGCGTGGCCGGGAACGCATGGTGGAAGGCTTTCACCGCATCGGTGAGTGTCGCGATCGGGAACATCACGTCGACCGCCACCGCGAGCTCCGGCTCGAGGCCGCCGGCCAGCATGCGCGCCCGCGCCTTGAACGCATCCACGCTGTCGGCGGCCTCACGCGCATGTTCGAGCAGCGCGCGTCCCGCCTCGGTCAGTTGCGGATAGCGCCCGCTGCGGTCGAACAGCGCAAGGCCCACCTGCAGCTCGAGATTGGCCAGCGTATGGCTGACCACCGACTGCGCGCGCCGCAGTTTGCGTCCGGCTGCCGAGAAGCTGCCTTCATCGGCGGCGGCGATGAAAGTCCGCAGCTGGTCCATGGACAGGCCGTCGAGCATGTATCTACTCCTTCGATAGGTATTATCGAATTATATAGGCTTCCTCGATCGATTCGAGCGACCTAAGATGACTCCATCGCAGCACACATTCACTCAACCAGATATCGAAACGGAGCCGTCATGAACACCACCGCCACCCAATCCGCCGTCCCGGCCATCGGCCGCCTGCTGCTCGCCGCCATCTTCATCTTCAGCGGCATCGGCAAGGCGCTGGCCCCAGCCGGCACCATCGGCTATATCGAATCCGCAGGACTGCCCTTTGCCACCCTCGGCCTGATCGTGGCGATCGCGGTCGAACTGGGCGGTGGCGTGTTGCTGGCGCTCGGTTTCAAGACCCGCATCGTGGCCCTCGGCCTGGCGATCTTCTCGGTGGTCACGGCGCTGGTGTTCCACAACGCGCTGGGCGACCAGAACCAGCTGATCCACTTCCTGAAGAACATCGCAATGGCCGGCGGCCTGCTGCAGGTGGTGGCGTTTGGCGCCGGCGCCTACAGCGTGGATGCGGTGAGCAGCCGCAAGCGCGTGGCGCACGCCGCGTGAGTCGGCACCAGCCCGCCTTACTCGACGACGCGCAGCAAGTCCATCTTGCATAGCCAGGCCAGGCCGCGCAGCAGCGTCGGCCGGTCACAGGGCCCGAGCGTGTCGATCAGTTCATCCACCTCCACCGGACGCGGGCCGATCGCGCCGAACAGGCGGCCGAAATCCTCGAGCGTCGGCAGCGACGCGGCGGCAAAACGGTTGATGCCCAGCTCATGGTAGCGGCGCACCAGCGCCAGCGAGGAATCGGCCGTCAGCTCGACCAGCGACGCCGCCGTCAATGGCCGCGTCGGATAGGTGGCGAACAGCGTGAAGGGATCGATCCGGTCCGGTGCGCGCGCAGGCAAAGGCGGCGCCAGCACCGGGTCGGCGCGGCGGCGCTCCGCCAGTTCGTCCCACAGCGCGCGGTAGCGCCCCAGGATCACGCGCCAGTCGAATTCCGCCAGCGCGCGGCTTCGTGCCTGCTCGCCCATCGTGCGGCGTAGGCCGGCGTCGCACACCAGCCGGCCATAGGCCTGGGCCAGCAGCGCACCATCGACCGCCACCGCCTGACTCATATGGCCGCAGTACATGTCGAAGCTGTCCACGCCGTCGTCGTAGCGCTGCGCCAGGTCGAGTCCCGCGCCCGGCCCCGGCATCACGGTCGGGATGCGGTAGCCGTCGACGCCGTCGCGCACCGTGTCGCGGTAGCCGTTCCAGTCCGAGACCACGCAGGGCAACCCGGCCGCCATCGCTTCGAGCGGCGTCAGGCCGAAGCTCTCCTGCACATTGTCGGACAGCGAAGTGAACACGTCGGCCGCCGCCCACGCGTCGTCCTGGTTGTCTGGCGCGCGTCCATCGACGTCGATCAAGCGCACCGACGGGCACAAGGCCGCCGCGGCTTCGCGGAAGGCGTGCTCGATGGCCTCGCCGGCGAACCATCCCGCCAGGATCAGGTGCACCCGCCGCCCGCCCTTCTCCGCGCGCTCGAGCGCCGTGAACATCTGCTGCGGATGCGACTTGGCGTGCAGCGACAGCCGGCCGAGGTAGAGGAAGGCGATGTCACTCTCCTCGATGCCGAGCCGGGCCCGCACCTCGCTGCGGCGCCCCGCTTCGGCAGTGAAGTCGTCGCAATGCACGCCGAGCGGAATCAGGGGCAGCTGCGGCAGCTCGAAACGCTGCGCCCCGAAACGCGTGCGCAGGTAGTCGGCCTGCTCCTCGACCAGCACCCGCACGCTGTCGCGCACCACGCGCGAAGTGCAGACGATCGCATCCCAGCTGCGCACCGGCGCCACCAGCAGATTGCTAAAGGTGCTCATCATCTCGTGCGAGGCGATGGCGTGAGTGACGCCGCACAGGCTGTAGCGCTGCTCGCCGGCCTGCAGGCGGCGCCAGGCCAGGCGCTCGATGCCGGGGCCGGGGTGATACAGGCAGCCGAAGCGTTCCAATTCCTGCGGCGCGGCTTGCGGCACCCAGGCAGTCGTTCCGCTGTAGCCGTCCTCGCGCAGAGTAGCCTCGAATGCGTCGGCGTGGCTGCGCTCGGCGGTGTAGCAGCCGATATCGAGCTCGCCCGCATGACGCGCGATCGCGCGCAGCAGGCCGACGCCGGCGGACTGGCGGCCCATCAGCTTCTGGCCGGCGGTGGAAAAGGCTTCGGGCAGGTAGTGCAGGGCGAAGCGGTCGTGCATGCGGGCTCCCGGGACTGGTTCGCCGACCATCATAGCGAGCCGCCGCCCCACGCGGCGCTCAGTCGGGATCGCGTTCGAATGCCTGGATACCGGGCGGCAGTGTGACCCACGCATGGCGGCGGCAGCCGTACACCGAATCCTGCGGCGCCGGAAAGCCCGGGTCGGCGAAGGCGCCGACCGCCACCTGCACCTCGTCCTCCACGCCGTCCTCGGTATGGTAGAGCGTGGTGCCGCACACCGGGCAGAAATGGAAGACGTACTTCCCGCCGGCGTCGCCCGTGTGCGCATAGGCCGTGTAGCGGCCGCTGACCAGGTAGGGCGCGGAGAAGCTGGCCAACGTCGCGAACACGCTGCCGGTCCTGCGCTGGCAGGCCAGGCAGTGGCAGATGCCGACGCCGTTGCTCTCCCCCGTGACGTCGATCCGCAGTTGGCCGCAGCTGCAGGATGCCGTTCGTGTCGCCATGGTGTGCACTCCGTTGATGATGCTAACTGCTGCAGCCGCCGCCGCAACCGCCTCCGCAGCCCCCTCCACCATCCGATCCGCCGCCATCGCTGCTCCCGCCGTCGCTGTCGCAGCTGCCGCCGTCACTATCGCTCCCGGAATCGATGACGCCGGCCCAACCGTCGCCACCGCCCGACAAACCTTCACGCTGGGCCGCCTGGCGCGTGGCTTCGTCGTACTGCGCCTTGCCGACGAGGCCCAGCAGCGCCAGCCCCTCCGGCTGCAAGGGCTCGGGATAGCTCATGTGGTCGTTCGGATTCCCGTATGCGTCCAGCGCGCAGCTGGCGACCATGCCGCCGATGATCCAGTAGCCGAAGCCGTGCGGCATGCCGAGCCGGCGGTCCAGCGAAAACAGCTTGGGCAAATGGTCGCCGCCGACCGGCTTCGACGCGCGCCGCCGTGCATGCGCCAGGCACACCGCCATCGCCTCGCCCATCCCCGAGCGCATTTTCGCTTTCTCGACGTGCGGGATGATCTTGCCGAAATGCCGGATACAGAACCGGTGCAGGCCCGCTTCGTCCATCTGCATCCACGCATGCCACACCGAGTCCGCGGCGCGCGAGGGCAAGGCGCAGGTCTTGCGCGCCGCCGCCGCCAGCTCGAAGAACATGGTCAAGCCCTCGGCCGACTGGGCGAAGAAGGATGCGTCGCGCGGAATGCCGGCGAATTCCTGCCGCGCGTGCTCGGCCCAGTAGGGGAACAGCGCGGCGGGCACGTCGGCCAGCACCTGCGCATGGGCGGATCGCGCAAACTCCCGTTGTACTTCGTGTCCTGCTTCCCTCAAATTCATTGTCGCTCCTGTTATCGACGAAAGGGCTACGTTAATTCACGGAAACTCATAAGGTGCTGACGGACCTCAACCAATAAAAAACCCGCCAGCGGCGGGTCGGAAAAAACGTCAACGCTGCGGCGCCACGCGCCACACTACACCGCCGGCATCGTCGACCACGAGCAGCGCGCCATCCTGCGCCACCGCCACGCCGGCCGGACGGCCCCAGACGTCGCGGTCGCTCAGCACCATGCCGGACATGAAGTCCTGGTACTGCCCGGTCGGCACGCCGTTCTTCATGAATACCCGCACCACCTTGTAGCCGGTGCGTACGCCGCGGTTCCAGGAGCCGTGCAGGGCCACGAATACGTCGCCTTCATACTCTTTCGGGAAGGCGTTCGCGGCGCCCTTCGGCGCCTGGTAGACCGCCATCCCGAGCGGCGCCGAGTGCGGCTGGATCAGCACGTCCGGCACGATGGTCTTGCCCTTCAGGTCGGGACGATGGCCCTTCAGGCGCGGGTCTTCGTTGTCGCCGATGTAGTACCACGGCCAGCCATAGAAACCGCCCTGTTTTACGCGCGTCAGGTAGTCCGGCGGCAGGTTGTCGCCCAGCGCGTCGCGCTCGTTCACATTGCACATCACGTCGCCGGTGCCCGGATAGACCAGCATGCCGACGCAGTTGCGCAGGCCGGTGGCGTAGGTGCGGCGGTTCTTGCCATCCGGGTCGAACGCCATGACGGTGGCGCGGTCGGTCTCGACGCCCCAGGCGCCGCCGACACCGTGCCTGGCTTCCCACTGCGCCAGGGGCTCGGGTGGCTTGACGCCGATATCGGCGGCGACGTTGGTGGCCGAGCCGATCGACAGCAGCAGGGTCTTGTCGTCGCTGGAGAAGGCCAGGGTGCGGGTGGTGTGGCCGCCGCTGGTCTCGGACAGGGTCGGCACGACCACCTCAAGCTCGGCGCGCGCCTTCAGGTCGCCGTTGCGGTAAGGGATGCGCACCACCGAATTCACGTTGGCGACGTACAGGTATTGCGGGTTGTCGTTCGAGGGCCAGAAGGCCATGCCGTAGGGGCGGTTCAAGCCGCTGGCGAAGGTCTCGACGCTGTCGGCTTTCTCGCCGTTTTTCGCGCGCAGCACCTTGATTTCGCCCTTGCCGGTGGCGGCCAGGAAGATGTCGCCGTTCGGCGCGCGCAGCGGCAGGCGCGGCTTGTCGGCGTCCTGGGCGAACACGCCCACCGTGAAGCCTTTCGGGACGGTCGGCAGGCTGCCGTTCGGACGCGCCTCGACGCGCGGACCGTTGCCGGCGCTGGTGGTGGCGAACGGCGGCGGCAGCTCGCTGGCTTTCAGGTGCCAGATGCGGCCGGGCTGGTTGTCGTCCCAGCTGCCGCGGCGCTCGAGCGCGGTTTTCGCGGCGGCCGGCGCGCTGGCCGCGGGGCCTTGCAGGCTGGCGAGATAGTCGATCAGGGCGGCGCGCGCCTTCTTGTCCGAGATCCCGACCGGCATCGTGGTGCCGGGGACGTTCTTGGCCGGGTCGGCCAGGAACACGTCGAGTTCCGAGCGGGTCC
>Ga0265798_10002538_pt1 | contig 26845 bp, 23 predicted proteins | sample P3T30metagenome_FD_192430 | JGI IMG/M metagenome (GOLD analysis project Ga0265798, IMG submission 192430) | Plant litter microbial communities from East Loma Ridge, Irvine, California - P3 T30 | ecosystem: Environmental > Terrestrial > Plant litter > Unclassified | place: USA: California...
AAACGAATTATACGACGGAACCACGATTGCTTGGTGATGCACTAAGCGAGGGAGGATTAATAAGCCCCGTTTACAATACCGGTCGTTTGAGTGAATTACTAGTGCCTTATTCCGAAACCTACTGTTTCTCGAACGCTAATCCTACCCCGCCAACGGCCCCGAAAACGCGGTTTTTGAGGCCGTTTTGCGAGCGGGTTTTTCGAACGCTTCTTAGCTAGCTCAGTAATTTCAACATACCCAATGGCAATTGTTGTAACTCCTCTCTCACGTCGGCCGTGGTGGCTGTGGCTGCTGCCGCTCCTGCCAGGACTTGGGCTGTGGCAGCTACTAAAGCCTGTGGACAGTGGCGGGCTTACTTTTGGGCATGCGCCGTCATGAATTAAGCGACCGGGAATGGCATCTTATTGCGCCGCACACGCTGGGTCAGCCAGGCACAAGTGGCGGCACTGGCCGCGATAACCGCCTGTTTGTCACGGCTGTCTTTTACCGCACCCGCACCGGCATTCCTTGGCGCGATTTACCCACGCGCTTTGGCAGTTGGAATACCATCGCCCGCCGGTTCCGGCGCTGGGCGTTGGCCGGGGTCTGGGAAGCACTTTTTTTAGCCGTGCAGGAGCCCGATTACGAGTGGGTGCTCGTGGATTCGACCACCGTCAAAGCCCACAAAGCTGCGGCAGGCCAAAAAAAAGCACGGCGCGTACTGAATGCCTCGGCCGCAGTCGTGGCGGCTTCGGCACCAAAGTCCACGCCGTAGTTGACGCGCTGGGCAACTGCCTGCACCTGGCCCTGACCCCAGCCGAGCGTGCGGATAGCCCGCAGTTACCCAGCCTGCTTGCCGCCTTAGCTCAGCCACCGGGAGCGGTGGTGTGCGACAAAGCTTATGACACGGATAAGGTGTTGGAAGTCATTGCAGACCAGCGCGCTGTAGCCGTCATTCCACCCAAATCCAGCCGGCTGCACCAGCGCGCCTACAACCGCAATCTCTACGCCGACCGCAACAAAATTGAGCGCTTTTTTGGTCGTCTTAAAGAGACGCGAGGTTTCGCCACCCGCTACGAAAAAACTGCCGTTTCTTTTTTAGCCACCGCGCACCTGCTGGCTGCCCTCGACTGGATGCGTTAACTGTCCACACACTTTAGTCGGCACGCAGCACGACACGAAGCTGCCGGTAGTAGCACAATGGGGAATGGGTGCCTGGTTGCTAGTTGGTATCGGAGCTCTCCTCTGGCAGGCAGCCACCATGCCGATTACGGACTACGATGCGCACTACCTCTACCTATTTAAAAAAGCGGGCCCTGAGCAGATTGCACTCGCAAGCTTCTATAAGCTTCAGGAAGGCAGTCGAGGCGACTGGTATCTCTATTACTATGGGGAGCAGCGCGGCAAGAAAAAGCTAACTATACGCCCTCTCGGGAAAGGAGACGACTCACGTATTCACGGCTTCATCGAGGCTATCTGGCAACATAACCCGCAGCTAGATCTACAATACAACTGGTGGTTTAAGTAGTCCGTCACAGGGAACCTGTTTAGCAATCAAGTAGCTGGTTTCCTAAACAGGTTCAGCACTAAACGGCTTGTGTTAGCTGATTGTGTTGTCAGTAGTACAGTCGAATGAGGTAGCAGGGGGACTCAAAAAGGACCTTCCCGAGCAAGTGGCTCAGAAAGTCCACCCCACATGCGTTTCCGGTGCGGGGAAGGGGTTCAGCAAGGCCAAAACAGATGCGCCAGAAAGGTGCGCCTTGCGGAGCCCTAGCCCGTCCATTTTTACTCGACCACCTCAGTACAAGACTTACGCCAGAGGCTTGATAGTTTAGGTATGCACGCAGATTACTACCCATGGTTAGTAGAGCACTAGTTTCTTAGTTATTATCTGCTGCCCTATCTGCAAGGTAACTAAGTAAAGGCCAGCTGCTAAGTGGTCAACGGGCAGTTTATTGTCGCTCGTAATACCTTGGGCTTGCAGTACTTGCTGCCCTACCGAGTTATACAAAACAAGGGAGTATTCTTGTCCGCAGTTACCCGGAAGCTGTACCTGAAAACTGCCGGTAGCTGGGTTTGGGAACAGTCCTACCATTACTGGGTCACACGTGTTGGGCAAGACAGGAGCCAAATCCTGGAAATAGTGCTGCATAAAGTTGGGCATCAACGGCCCAGCCGTACGACCTGCAAACTCGTAGCGCTGGTAGCGTATCGCGCTAGCAAAGCCTCGCGCGTTGGGCTGGTCAATAACATAGAAGGTTTGCAGGCCCGAGTCCTCCGCGGGCGCGTTGGGTCCCCGGTACCAGCTGGCCCCGTATAAATGGCCATCCGGACCATTTTGCAGGGTGTAATAGCTTCCACCTTGTTGCGTACGAATATTAGTTGCGGGATTATCTACAATCAGGCTGCTGCCGGATGCGGCTATTGCAGCAGGGTCACCCACCGCCATATCATATTGACTGATAATATTAAATCCCGTCCCTTGTGCAGCACGACTAAAATTCTGTACGTACAGTTTGGTATTGTCAGGGCTGAAGCTAACGCCGTACGCATCGCGTAACGCACCCAGGTTGGCGTAGGCTGATAGGGTGCCTTGGGAAGCGTCAAAATCGAACACACTGAAGGGCTGTACCCCATCGCTTACCGCGCAAGCTAGTTTGCGCCCATTAGGAGAGGCCTGTAATTGCCCATCTGTGCCCTCTATTAGCAACGTATCGGCCAGCAGGGCGGGGTGGGTGGGCCCAATTAGTTGGCGACTAGGCGTTCCTATTCCTTGGACAGTTATCGGGTAGACTAAAAACGCGGCGCTGCCCCACTGGTGGACGACCACCCAATAGTCCCGGCCGTTTGTGTGGCGAATGGCCGTTAGCTTCTGCGTAAGTCCCTGAGCCAAGGGCACGTTTTTGCTGGTAGCTTCCACCTCCCCCAGACCGCCATCTAGCTGCATGTTTACTCGTGAATACGCTAACTGACTACTTCCCCCAATCAACCCAGCTGGCCCCGCCTGAAGCTGCTGGAGTAGCGTAAATAAGTAGTATTTCGTGGCATCACCTGGGACAGGAACGATGAGACATCCCTGCGTGACCTGCTGCGAACCCCGTAAGCCGCTCCCGCCAGGCATGAGCCGATGCGTGCGGTTCCAGACTTGCTCGGCGTTGGTGTAAAACAAAAGCTGGCCCGTGGGTCCCGCGGACACGACCGCGCAAGCAGCATTAGTACGAAGCTGGCCATCAAGCAGCGGCTGCGCCTCACCACCGCGAAAACTAAAGCCCGTTCGGTCACCAAAGTACCAGGTATCTGCTTCATGCTGCGCCCAAGCTGATTGTATCGCAACCACTGAGAGCAACAGCCATAGCAGCGTATTTCTAAATAATTGATACATAAAAAGTGAAGGTGCCTTAAATTTTAAACAATATACTTCAACTACTTAGTATTTATGGTAAATACTATTCACTATCTTTAACGCATCGTTTTCCTTTTCCCTAACCCTCCTAGTCATGAAGACACTGCCACCACTCCTGCTAGCAGCTTTGCTAGCGACTGCTTGTCAAAAAGAAGCAATTCCTGTCTCACCAACTGTTGCCACTGCAAACCCACTAACTAAAGCATTTTTTGCCAGTGCATTACCTAGTGCTAACATCAAAAACTTTGCGTCAGTTGATTTAGCTCAGCTAGCGCCTAGTAAGGAGCAAATAAAAGTGAGTGTTTCCCTGCAATCAGCAGAAGGTCAGTCACTTGAAAATAGTACCAGTGTTCAACCAAACACCATGTATCAAGTGGCAGTACACGGTAAATCTACAGCTCAGTTCATCTTAAAGATGGGGGAAAGTTTCGAAATCATCCAATCCCCTCCTGCTAGTCCTTCCGAAGATGCCGTCTACCTTATTAAGACGACTAAAGATAGTGCTCCGCAGATATACCTTAGCGTAGTGCCTCTGCACGTAGAGAATAATATTCTTACCAAGGGCAAACCAGTCAACTTTTTGCTGCCCAATTAACTATTCACTATAGCGAGTACATTTTACCGTCATGAAAAACATCTTTGTTCGCATCGCTGCATCGAGTTTTGTTCTCGTGCTAGCGACTGCTGGTATTTGCTTTGGCCAAGCCGGCAGGATACGCACGCAAAACGCTTGGGCACAGCCTATTTTAAAGCTTAACGGAGTACCCGTACCTGCTGGTACTGCGTTACTGCCTAATACGAACTACACTGTTTCACTACAGGCACTACCACCTATCGCCAGTGATGATGCGGGTAACCCAGTGCTAAATGTACTATATATTCAGGAGGGTGATGGTTATCTACCCAGTACAGCAGGTGGGCTTTCGCCTGGTGTAGACGTTCCGGTTCCTGGGGGTAGGGGCTACCAAGGTGATGTTAGTATCACGACAAATGACGACGCTGATTTACCGCCTCAGATATACATCCGGTATCGGGGAGTGACTTATGAAATAGACCCTGCCACCAATATTGCCCGCGGTACGCCTACTATTAGGATTCAGCAAAAGCTTCTACCGTAGCAATGATGCTTGCTCAAAACATAAAAAGCGCTGGCCATTGGTCGGCGCTTTTTATGTTTTGAGCAAGCATAGGGAAACACTGGAAAAAGCAGGCGCCAGAAAATATTGGTGCTTACGAGCTAATAAACACTAATGCTGTGACCATATACCTGGCCACAAAGTTATTTTCTAGACATGACTAATGCAGGCTATGACGTTTTACAGTCGTTCGTTTAAGTAATGTAACAAGCTGGTGCATACCGAGCGCGCTTAGCATTTAGGACGTGTTAGCTTGTACAACTCTTATTACCTATTGCTGTCTTTTCATCGCAAGTAGCTCGTGTTAATCTGCTAAAATGCTTGCTATTATCTTATGAATCAGCAGTATGACTTATCCAAAGGCCGTTACCATCCAGTGCTTACCACGTGGTGGAAGTGGTTGCCTTACCTGGTTGTCACCAGTTGGCTAGTAGTAGCACTTTCTGCTGCGCAGGGCCAGGTGGCGGTGGGGCTTACGGCCCGCGTCGATACCACCCAGGCGGATACGAAAGCCATTTATCAACTGCTGGCGCATTATCTGAATTCCCGGCCGGATAGTCTTTATGCCAACCCCTACTGGCAAGCCGCCGAAGCAGACGTGCAAGTACGCCAACGGCAGGAGCGCGTCGACTTGGCGGCCCCCTTTCTGTTCTTCGATATGTCGGCCAAAATGACCTTGGCCACCTATCAGCCGACGGTGCTCAGTATCGAGCCCAGTGGGGCAAAGTATGTTGCCCGCGTGCTGCTCTATGCGGAAACGCCGCCGAAGTGGGTGAAAGAGTCCCACTGGAATCCGCCGTTCCTACTGCGCTATTATGCCGCCCAGGATGCGGCCGGCCAGTGGAAACTAGAGAATGCGTGGTCCAACATGCTAGCGAGCTGGTCGGTCTACCGCACGCCCTGGATTACGTTTCATTTTCCGCCCACTTTTGCCTTCACCCCGGTCAAAGCCGACCGAGCCAGCGCCTTTTGCGACTCCGTGGTTACCGTTCTCCACCTAGCCGCGGCCAAACCGTTCGACTGCTACGTGATGAGCTCGGAGGAAGAACTGGGCCACCTCTTCAACGTTGACTATTGGCTGGCTTACCAGACCGGCTTTACGCAGAAGGTCTATAACCGTACCTTGTCGGGACGAGGCCGCGAGCAGCACTTGCATGAGTTTGTGCATATGCTTTACCACCCCGTTCCTAACTATTTTCTGGCCGAAGGCATTGCCACCTACTTGGGGGGGGTAGATGGCTATACGCCCTACCAGGAGACATTGCGCCAAGTCGCCGTAGACTTGGCGCGCCACCCGGAAGTCACTTTCAAGGATTTGTATAGCAACAAGTTTAAGAACCCCACTAACAGTAATCCGCGCTATGCGGCGGGGGCCTTAGTCTACGCGCTCGTGTATACCAAAGTGGGGCTAGACGGCTTTAAACAATTGGAAGCGAGCGAGAACACCTACGAGTCTTTCTTGTCCCACGTGGCTACACTCTTACAGTTGCAACCCGCCCAAACGGAGGCTTACTTGACCCAGGCGGTGAGGCGCTATACGGTGCAACGGCCAGCCCCAAAGAAGCAAGCTAAATAGTACTTCGAGGATAATAAGGGAAGAATTCCTTTCCCTTCGGTTTCTTAGAAAAGCCACTTAACGTAAGAAATCATCTGGGACAACTCTTGGAAAAGTGTCGGATTTAGCTCACTACTTTGCAGTAGCGGATATAGTATTTTCTCATCATCCTGTCACATGTAATTGACCACTATGCAGGAGTTAATTGGTTTCGGATACTGGTGTAGTTTGTACGAACCTACTCTCCCCGACCCTGCCTGGTTTGTCGATACACAATGGGAGGCGGCTACTCGTCAGGCGGTAATAGGTTACTTGCACCAAGGGCGTTTCCTACGTCAGTACATGGGGTATAGCTGGTGCCGTTTTCGTTGTGAAGCATCTATTGCTCAGATGGGTGCGGGTGACCTGACAGATGGCACCTATTGTTGGCCGGAAGGGCTACTTCATTACCTGCGGCATCATGCAGTCCGCTTACCTGACGCTGTGGTGCAGCACGTTCTCAGCCAACCAGCATTTCCCCATAGCAAAGCAGCGCGAACTGAACTAGCAAGCCCAGTAGATATGACTTGGTGGGCTAGCCAAATAGGATGGCACGCAACAACTAACAGCTTTTTAAGTGCAGATGACGAGGAACAACGAACCTACCTGCGCCGATTCGACCAAGGAAAGCTGGATTTTAGCGATTACTCAGCAGAAGGCGTTCAAGCGATAAAACGCATGGTTCTACGACTGCGTGACGCAAATCGCTCTTAACCAATATATAAAGCCCTTTTACATATTGGAAACGACGGATCATAGCTTGTAAAGCGAGGAGTAGGAAGTGTCCACAACGCACGCCTTTCGGGCCGTACAGCTAGCCCCTAGTTGGCTCTCCAACCAGGCAAGCTTCGCCCCGCCTGACGTGCTAGCAGGGAATAGCACCAAGCTATCGCCGCCGCTCCCCAAACGACCAGCAGGCACTCGCCTCGCTGGGCGGCACTATCTTGCTCGCTTCTCAGTAGGTGTCCGTACCACTCCATGCGATTTCTTACTTACCTAGGTAGCCTCGGGCTGTGTTGCCTGCTTGCCCACTCTGCCACGGGGCAGGCCCTCACTTCCCACGCAACCCAGCCAGCGGCTAGTCTGCTGCCAGCTACACAGACCCTGTACTTCGACGCACGCGGCCAGCTCGTGGCGCAGGCTGACAGTGCCGAGCACCGGGAGGAGGTGGTCTACCGCGACAGTGTCGGCGGGACCCGGCGTATCTACTATCCCTCGGGCAAGCTGCGGCGGCTCGTGACCTATCAGCATTTCCGGCGCGGCCTGCAAGAAGGGCCCGAAAGCAGTTACTACGAAACGGGCGAGCTCAAGAGCCGCTGCGACTATACCCTAACCGGACCCGTGGGCCCCTACGTGCAATTCTACCGCAACGGGCAAGTGCGCATGCGCACGAGTCTGACGGGCGGTTGGCTGGGCAAGGGCACCGGGCAGGCCTTCGGGCCCGACGGCAAAGCGATCGGCTTCGATGCCACGCGGGATAAGCGCCCCCGCCTGGGGCCCGGGGGCAATGCTGCGATTGTCGCGGCCGTGCAACGGGGCGTGCGCTATCCGCCCGAGGCCTTGCGGGCCCAGGTGACTGGCCGGGTGCTCGTGGGCTTTCTGGTCGATGATGCCGGCTTTGTGCGCCACGTCCAGATTTTGAAGTCGGCCTCGCCGCTGTTAAATGCGACTGTGCTGCAGGCGGTATACGCGCTGGGCCGCTTAGCGCCGGGTGAGATGGCAGGCGAGCCCATGGACACCTTTTTTACGTGCCCCGTCACCTTCGCCATTCGCTGACTGCCCACTGCCTCCTCAACGGGGTAGAACGACCTGCTTATGGCTACCCACGAAGCGAATGAATGCTGCTTCAGCGCGGGCGCTATCTAGACAACGGCCCCCTAAAAGAGGTAGGTTGGTCGCTGGGTTTCCCTTATAGACTGGCGAGTCCACGGCCCTGGACTGGTGGCTCCAGAGGGGGTGGACTGGCGAGTCCAAAGCACGTATATTTACGCAAATACTGCTTCTACTTGCTCAAAACTGCTCTAACAGGGTCTTGGAAGCAGTTTTAAAGTACTTGTTTTTTGCGGCTACTTCCGCCCCTCTTTTGCCGCCCTTTTTGATGACTGACGCGCGCACTAGTAAGATTCTAGATACGGCCCTCTGGCGCTTCGCCCAGCAGGGGGTGCAGGCTACCAAAACGGCTGAGATCGCTCGGTTGGCCGGGGTAGGGGTCGGTACCCTATTCCGCACCTTTCCCAGCAAAGAAGCCCTCCTGCAAGCCAGCTACGCGCATGCCATTCAACAGCTCACGGCGCCCCTGCAAGCTGGAGAAGGAGAAGCCCAACGGGGGGAGTATTTGCACCAACTGCTCGAGCGCTGGTGGCAGCTCACGGCGCAGGCCGCCTTGGCTTATCCCGAAGCGTTTGACCTGTGGCGGCTCGTGCGCACCATGCCCCGCGCGGCCCTGCCGGTCGACCCCTTACTGGGGCCCTTTGTGGCCGTACCCCCGCTCGTGGAAGAGGCCTTTGCGCGCAGCCCCTGGTATGCCGAGAAGGGCGTGCCGCTGCGTGTGCTGATGGCCTCGCTGGCGGCCCAGTGGACGGCGGCTGTCGACGTGGTACTGCGAGACCGGGCGTGTCAGGCGGATGCGGCCTTGCGGGCGCGGGTGCTCACCCAGGCCTATAAAGGCTGGTGGCAGAGTGTGGGCTTATCCACCTCCCTGGATGCGGCCTGGCAGAACGCCCCCGTCAAACCCCGGCCTAAGCCCAAGCCCGAGACGCCCTTCTGGGCCCAACTCCTGCAGGTCGTCGCAGCCCATGCGCCCTCCCCCCCAACACCGGTGGCCCCCCGCGGCCTGGGCCTGGCAACCCCTTTAGTGCCCCATACTAGCAAGGAGCTGCCGAAGAAATAGCTGCTGCAAGGCAAGCTATAGGCCACCTTGTTTAACGTATAAGAAATTATAAGACACGGGTTTACTTAATAGGCGTACCCTCGCTGAGCTATTATCGCCTCAATAGCTATTTACACTTCTCACAAGAGGCATTAGCTTGATTGTAACATGTGATTGACCATACAAAGCCGCTCTCAACTGGTAGATGAGGCAGCTAGATTAGCTCCTATCTTACCAATATCATTTATTAGTAACGATGACCTACCTGGTAGCCCCGATTATTTTGTTTCTAGTAGCTTCACGCCATGTTAAAACGCCTGCACGTCAAAAATTTCACGGTTTTTGCCGAAGCTGACTTTGAGTTCAGTCCCGGCCTGAACGTTATTATAGGTACCAATGGCACGGGCAAAAGCCAAGTGATGAAGCTGGGGTACGTGCTGGAGTCGACTTATTCAGCAATCATGCGCCCTGTAAAAGGCTCAGCTTCATCGAGTGACTTAGGTCATTTAGATACTTCTGTCACATTCCCTGATGCTCCTATTGCATTCGGAATGGCAGGCCGCTTACGGGAAGTATTTTTAACCAGCGACTTGCACAAGCTGGTGCGCCGCCCTATTTCTGTTAGCGAAGTATTACCCAACCACAGCGAATTTGAAGCCAACTTCGAGAAGGATGGAGTAGGCACGCTACAGTTTACGCTTCCTTCACTTACTTCGCCACCAACTGACCTTATTCACCGTCGTCCCGGTGTTATTGGACTGCAAACCGGAAAGCCAGTCTTCATCCCAGCCAAGGAAATGCTGTCGCTAATGCCAGACATTATCGGGCTGAGTGATAAATACGCTGACCTGCTCGACGCTACTTACACCGGGCTGGCGCGAGCATTGGTAGTGCCGCTGCTTAAAAATCCGCCTGCTTACGCGGAGAGCGTGTTGGCTAGCGTCGGTGCTCTACTTCAAGGCCGCGTTGAGGCCGAAAATGGTCGGTTTTACCTAGCTCCGCAGCAAGGAGGAGAGCGGTTTGACATCAATTTAGTGGCCGAAGGCTACCGCAAACTTGGTACGCTCGCATACCTGCTGGCTAACGGCAGTTTGAGCCAAGAAAATACATTGTATTGGGATGAACCCGAGGCTAACTTAAATCCCGCGTTGTTGCGCGAATTGGCTCGACTGCTGCTATTGCTAGCTAACCAAGGCTTCCAAATTATCTTGGCCACGCACAGTTTGTTCTTACTTAAAGAATTCCACATTTTAGCTCACGAGCAGCAAAGCACTGTGCGGTATTTTGGCCTCAGCGCTCAGCCCGGCGAGGCTACCCAGGTAAGCATGCGCGACAACTTGGAACTGCTGCCTGACATCGTAGCGCTCGATGCAGAACTAGACCAATCCGACCGTTTTCAAGCAGTACTCGACCAGGAAGATGCCCACTAAGCAAGAAAAAGGCATCTTCCTAGATTTTCCGCCAACGTGGGCTGCCATCAAATACGATGGCGACACCCAAGCCGACAACGCTGGCTTCTATCGCGCCAAAATCGAACATCAAGTACAAAACGTGCGCGGCGTCGATGTTGTAAGTCTCGCGCCAGCTTCAGATAACCGACTGCTGCTGATTGAAGTAAAGGACTATCGCATCAGCGCCAACTCGGCCGACAAAGAAGCTAAGAAGCTGCGCCAGACAGTCATTCAGAAAGTCCTCAATACCGTGAGCGGCCTGTATGCAGCAGCCCGCATTGGGGACGCTGAATTGCGCCCAGTAACGGCGCGCATGTTTAAAGGAGAATTGGTCATTGAAGTAATCCTACTACTGGAGCAGCCTACCATTGTATCACTACCGCTAACCACGGCTGCCAAGTTTCGCAAACAAAACCCCCAAACGGCTATCAATGACCTGCGCTTGGACTTGAACAGTATTCTAAGCGACCTAGGCTTCACGTTTTACCTGCGTAGCAGTACCACCATGCAAGCTCGTGATGGCTGGACAGTGCGGATGACATAGTTATCTCGCATTCTTTTAGTGAGCTACTAAATGCCGCCACTGAGTGGTTCAAAAAATCAATTATTTTTAAACCTAGCGCTCTAGTTTTGTATCAAAAGGAGGAGTTGAGTGAATATCAGCCGATTATTGAAATCCCGCTAGGTAGGGTAGTACAATAAAGGTCAGCCAGAAAAGCCTTGAAAAAGTGCCTCTGCGTGCTGTAAACGCCTTCTGTAAAACCATCCAATAAGCGCCTGACTATACGGTTGCGTCCCTTACATCTAATTGTACGTAATCTCATTCATTATTTTCTTCAACTCGTCGTTGCGTATCTCAGAGTTTTGCAGCATTTCGTCAAATAAATCCAGGGCGGCCTGTACGGCCATATTCTGTGCATCCTGGTGCGGAAGCCGAGTATAGGCTTCTATCAGCACTTCGAGCAGGTCGCTTTTAGCACGGTAGTGGCTTGGAGCTTTTTCTGTTTCGTGATGAAACAGTGTCAGCATCTCCACACAGTCGGCCGGATGCAGGCTGACGCAGCGGCCCAAAAACTCAATCAGGCTGTGCTGGTACTCTAAGTGAGGGGCACAGGCCGCTATATAGGTAGTAATCATAGGCCGGGAGGCAGGCAGTGCTTCAGGCGGTAGCTCTTGGAATAGATAATCTATACTAGATACAAGGTCTTTATCCAGCGGGCCGGCGCAGAACAGCGTTACGGCATCCTGAAGCACGGTTTTATTGCTCCAGACTGCGTATCCGTTCCTGAGCTGCGCCATGGAAATAGCCCGCATGGCCGAATTGATGGCCCATACCTGCTGGAGTAGTTCAAATGCGCCGACGGTGCCGTGTCCCCACTGCACTGTGGCTAGACGGGTAATGGTTTCGTGGGCCATCGGCTCGGCCAGACCGGCCTGTAATAGCGTAAGAACCGCTGCATTATCCCGCCATATCAGGTATTGCAGCGACCATTGGCCGGCCGCTAGGAGCGCATAATTTGAGCCGGTCAGTGCCTGGCACAGGTCTATAATTTCGCTGGTAGCAAGCGTGGTGCGCAGCAACATGGCCACTCGCCCGACTGCCGCCGCCCGCACGGTCTGGCTGCCGGCGGCGGCTACTTCGCGCAATAGTTTGACTACTGGGGCTACTTGGTCGTCGGAAAGCTTTTCGCTAAGTAGCTTGTATAGCTCGCGAGCGCCTGGGGTATTCAGGACGGCCGTAATCAGCACGCTTTGCGCGTCGCGGCTGCTGTCTTTAATAGTACTTTCAGCCTTCAAGTTGTTGCGGACGGTTTCCAAATCATGCTGCAAGAACTCTTCCGTAACGGGCTGCTCTGGGTCGGTGGTTGCATCGCGCACCTTACGACGCAAGCGGCGATAGGCGTCCTCGTTTAGCAGCTGTCGCTCATACGCCAGCTCTATTAGGGGGGCAGCGGCCAGGGCATCTGACTCGCACAGTTGAGGCAGTAGCGTAGCTACGCTCTCGTCCTGCTCGCTGAGTAGATGCTCAAGCAAGCTAATCCAGTTGGTAGGCTGCGCCTTAATGAGCTCGTTGATGTGGTCACACAACCCTTCGTAAGTAGCCTCTTCGGAGAAGAAGTCAGGCTCCCCTTTACTGCGGTACTTACGCAAGGCACGCAGCCAGTTAGCGGGGCTAACCTTATCAATATTCCAGTTCTGTGAGGGTCTTCTAGGGGCACCCGACCTGAGGACTCTCGTCTTATCCGGCTCCTGAATGGCAGGCAAAGTACCCCATCTGCGCGTGAACTCTTCAAGGTATTTAACCAAGGATTTATACTTTGTTAGCCGCGCGGTACCGAGTAGCTGTAGATAGCGAAGCGCATCGAGGCCGAAGCGGCTACAAAGCCGCTTTTTCTCGCTCTGGCGGTTTTGATACGCGTAGACATCCGACAGCATATCCGGTGAGTCCAGAATATCGACTAGCTGCTGACGCTGCCTGCTGGCTGCCCCGTCCCAAACTGCGGGCAGCAGCAGGCAGGTGTAGTAGCCAATGTGACCGAGATGGCCCCGGTGCACGGCCCCCGTCAGCCAGCGTGGTTTCAGGAACAGGCGAAGCAAAGGAGCGGTGAAAGCAGCCGGATTAGCTGCCGCTGCCGCCAGTGCCATCGTTACCAGCAGGTCGGTACGACTGTGCAGCCACTTGGCCACCAATTGCTGAAACCCTGGTTGGGCAAGGCTATCTGGATTTTCAAGATACTTCCAGCAGTAATGCAGCACCACTTTACGCGTAGTATTTGGGTCAGTATGGCGGTCGGCGATATCTAGCCGGTGGATGGCATAAGGTGCCTGGAATAGAGCATAGCGTTCCCGGTTCCAGACATGGGCTGCTAGTTCCGGATTACGGTAGCCATGCCTCCGACGAATCCAGGTACGTAGCAGCTTACTGCATACTGAGAAGGTAAGCTGCGGGTCTTTTTTCCAGAGGCGCTTGATTACCTGAGCACGTGCGTATTCATGATGGTGCTCCTCTTGGCTGTCTTCCACTGGTGGGTCAGCCAGTTTTTCGAGCAGCTGCTGCGCCACCCACGATGGGCGGGCTTCGGCCTGGTCGGCGAGGATGCGCCAGTAGACGAATTGCCCGCGCTGGTCGGGCTCTGCCTGGTATGCCTCCGCGAACAATTCGGTGAAACCAGCAGCAGAAGTTGCACCGGCATCATCGAGCGCCTTGACGAGCCAGCTAGTGCGGTGGGGGCCGGTCGGAAACTGACTGAGCTTTGGCAGCAATAGGTCGGGGGCAAACCGGGCCATTACCCAAATTAGAGTACTAGGTAGGGATGGTACTATACCGGGCGGGGCGGCTTCCATTTCGCTACTCAACTGCGGGAAGGCAGCCGGCGCGGCCAGCAGTTCGAGCCAGGGGCGGCTACTGACTGCTTCTACAAAGGGCCAGGCCACCCGGGCGTGCGGCAGTATCAACGATTGAACAAGCTGCACTTCGGGCGGCTCGGGGCGGAGCTGGGTAGCCAGGTACTGTACCAAAAGCAACTGCACGTGAAAGCGACAGGCTGGGGCGGTGAGCAGCGTTTGGACATCGCGCAGATAGGCATCAAAGTCATTGCCCCGCTGGAACATTAGCACTTGCTGAATGAGCGGGCGAAGAAATAGCCCCTGCCCGGAAGCCAGTACGAAACTGGACAGCGACTGCTCTCGGGTTACGAACTGACGGGCAAATAGGTACTCGTAGAAGGTCTGGTGAAAGAACGTCAATTGCTGCTGGCCAGGACCGACGCTGCTGAGAATGCCTTGCGTTTCTAGAAACCGGCAGACCTCTATATCCCGCTCCTTCCACCGCATACCGGGCAGGGTGAGCTGCTGCTTTTTGTTCATCGCCTCGGCCAAGTCGTAGAGCAGAGACTTAACCCGATTAGCTTCTATACCAGCCGGCAGCCGCCGCGGACTGAGCAGGTGGTCGTGCAGCAGCTGATGGTACAACCCCTGCAGACTGGTGGCTGCTTCACCCGTTCGGGTTTCTGGGTCGAGGGCGCAGTAGATAGCCAGATGAAGCGGCGTTTGGAGCAGCCTTATAACGGCGGGGGCCAGCCCGGCGGCAGTGCCGACACTGGCGGCCTGCAACGCCTCGTCTACCTGTTCTTTGCTGAGCTCCCCTACCTCCACTCTTTCCGCTTTTCGAAAAGGAGCCAGCTCCGGGTCGTGCTGTAGGTCGAAGGTGCGGCAGGAAATAATAAACCGAATGTGACTTACGCGCTGCAGCTCACCCAGCAGTTCGGTATAGCTGGTGAGCATGCCCCGGTCGGCACCCAGGCACATAGACAGAGCATCGAGCTGGTCGATGAGCACCACGGCCGGCCGCTCGGGGGTGGCGGCTATGGCAAGCGCCGGGTTGATGGGATGGGTGAGGCCGTTTTCCTTTATCTCGCGCCGCAGGGCCCCGAGCGAAATGCCTTTGATGCGGTCAGCCTTCAGCGCTAGCACTGGCAATTGCAGCTGCTGCAGGGCTTGATACAAATCGCGCAGCACGACAGTTTTGCCGACGCCAGCCCCACCGGTAACTATTCGGCACCTCGCGGCAGCTTTCTCCTCCTCCGACCTGGCCGGGGGTAAAGGCGCAAGCACCCACTCTACCAAGCTGGTGACCTCAGGCCGGGTAAGATGGTGACCGGGCAGTTGCCCCACAGTGGCCGGTACGGCAGCCAGGGATTTGCTGACAGCCTCCAACTGCTGCTGGATGTCGGCAACGGCGGGCGGCAGAATGAGGGGCTGGCCTTTGCTGGTCAGCGCACGGCGAATATCGTCGGGTGTGATACGCCGCTGCTCTCGGCCGGCCCGCATGGCGTACTCGTAGAGTATTCTACCTGCTGCAGGGGCATCCTGGGTGTGGGGCTGAAGTTGCAGATGCATTATTTCTCGTCCTTGCTCAGCCGACCAGAAATCTAGTATTATCCGGCTGAAAAAATGGAGTAGCACTGCTTCGGTTGTAGCCGCTGGCAGGTAGTTTTCCTTTAAGTAGGTGGCCAGCTTGTGGTATACAACCAGCGGGCCGCTTTCGAGCGTGTCAAGCTGGCCAAGCTCAGCGCGACCAGCCCGTTCAACGCAATCACGCAAATCAGGATCAGGTGGGGACTGGCTAACCAGAATCAACCAGGCTTCGGGGTCTTTTTGGTACTGCTGAAAGAATTTATCCAGTAGCCCCCGGCTAATGAATTGGGTAGCATTCCAGTAGGCCTGCCCCGCCAGCTGCTTGAGGCTGACGTACTCGGTAGCAGCGCCGCTGTCATGGGTTATGGTAAGGTCGTCGATGGCAGGGGTGCCGGGGGCCGTCGGCAGCACCGGCCCAGTAAGGTCGGGCTGCAGGTCGGTTAGATGAGCTTCTGGTCGTAAGGCGGCGATATTGCCTTGTGTAATAGCCTCGGCAAACCGGCAAGCAGTATAGAGAATCTGGTAATCCACCCCCGCCAGGTTTGCGGGGCCGCCTTTACGTGCCATAGTGCAAGAAATAGTGTTGTATTATCACATGTAAATTTATGATACACAGAACCCCACAAAAGCAATGAGAGCGTTTAGCTACAACAAGCGGCTAGCCGCTTACCAAGTCACTAGACAGCTCGACCATGTTAAGACTGCCCGGCATGCTCAATGCATTATGTCACAACTGCCACCTATTATCAGACCACTAAAATCCTTAATGGATGACATCTTTGAGGAATGTATTTAAGCTAACAGTAGGTTATATTTCACTTATAGTAGCCACGCCAAGTGCGTTACTGTGATCTCACCGGGCTCTTTATTCTGTGTATAAAATGCTGTTCAACCTTTTCCTGCAAATTACCAATAAGCCCTTTGTCGAACTACGAGACATCATAGCGGGACTGGCACTTTCACTGGGAATTATTAACCTCATTCTTAGCCCGAGATACCTGAAAAGCCTTGAAAGGAAAAAGGAGGCCCACTCGCGGCGAGTGAATGTATTTAAAGCCCTAATGGCTACTCGTGGAGCGCGTCTATCATATCGCCATGTCGAGGCACTTAATACAGTAGACTTAGAATTTTACGACGCAAAATACACCTCTGTGGTTAATGCGCGAGACAATTATTACGACAACTTATTTGACCGAGATGATAAGATTCCTCATTCCGTAGCTGCATGGGCTGACAAGAACAATGAATTATTGGCTACCCTGTTGCATGAGATGGCAAAGATTTTAGGATACAAACACACTCTGGTTCAAATCAAGCGCAATGTTTATACTCCTCAAGCACACATCGATGCGGAGAGCGATGATATAGCGGTGAGAAAAGGGCTTGCAGCTCTACTACAGAATAAGGAAGGCTTCTTGCCTGTCTACTTTCAGCAAGACGATGAAGCGATGGCAGCAGCAGCCGAAAAGCAGGCAGAAGTGCAGAATCTGACAATAGAATACATGAAACAAAAATTAGCCGGGAATATAAAGGACGACCTCTAAGCTGTGGGCCAGAATTAAGCGGCTACTAGAAGTTCTTCAACTAGTAATACTTTTTTGCATATAAATGCTTAGACCATTATCGTTTTTAAGTTTGTATAAGTTTCCTTAATCAGTTAACCAGTTTCAAAAAATATGTTTGGTTAACAAAACCGAGTCTTATAATTTGCAATATGTTAGACAAGCGCTACCTAGTGAGTAGCTACCCCGTTCTCGAATCTGCTATAACAGCTGTCGCAGCGTACCAGCACTTGGGATAGCTCACGCGAGCGCAGGCATAGCAGTAATTATAATGTAACGATGCAGGCTTTGTATCCTTTACCAGGGCCGTACGCTTGCACTATAAATTGCTGGGGAAGTACATCGTTATTTTCTATTTTTAAATTAGGGCACTCCGCACCGCTCCACGCATTGAGCGCCTGTTTTGTTAGTTGAGAAACTGGAAATACCGTTTGATATTCTACCCTGTTTCCAGTGACGATATAACTTAAAGAATCTACTTCAGACCACATAAATCCGCTAATCAGTCCAGTACTATGGTCATACATCTCAAGTACGAATACTTTGCCACCCGTTTGAAATTGAAGCTTTTTCAATAAGTCGCTTTTATAGCTAAAGAATATACTATGAGCACTTTTTTTGCTTTTGGCCCAAGGTGCCTTATGGCTTATATCAAGGTCAGCTAGCTTAACAGCTTTTGCATAGGGTACCTGATTAGGCGCTTTAGCTACTGCTTGCACTGAAATAGCTAGTGCGAGCATACATATTGTTGACATTCTCATTACTTGTAAATAGATGGTTTAACCGAGGAGCTAGGCACTGCTGGAGTCATAGTCGTCTTGTACGCTTTCCCGAAGGATGAACCAAATTGAATCGGAGGCAAATTAATTTGAAGATGCATTGTTCAGCAGCCCCAGAAGTGTCCTATAATTTCTTATACGTAAAGTGGCGCACCCGCAAGCTGCTCCACCAACCATCGTATTGCGCCTGCTAGCTCGGATAACTCCCCTAGCAGGCCTGCTGCCTACGGGCGCCTTCGCTATAGGCCTGCAGCACCTACTTGAGGGGGTTACTTAGTAGGCCTACTTTAGGGCTAGCAGAGGTGATATATAATACATTTATCACCAGTGGTTTATATGAGAAAGCAGGGGGTCAACGTAGGGGGCTAAACCACCCCTGGTTTAGCCCCCTACGTTGACCCCCTGCTTGGTAGGCCTACCGTAGGCCCCAGTAGCTACTTACAGCCCCAAAAAGCAGCGGTCTACCAGCTAGGCTACGGGGCTGTTGGGGCTATTTCGCTCTGCGAAACAGCCCCGTCTAGGCATGCGCTGCAGGAAGCCTGCCCTAACAGGGGGAGTGAGCGATGTCACTGCCCTTGCTGGCGGCAATTTCAGCTCGCAAAACGGCTCAACCTACCGAAACTACTCAATAGAAACTGCTTAAATAGCCCCAATAGCCTGCTAAACGGTTTCCTCTAGTAGCCGGAGAGACTACCCTCGAGAGCTCAAAACTGCCTAAACTGCCCGAAGTGCTCCGCCATCGGCGCGCTTCGCTTAGCCCCTATGGCACGCTGGTAGCTGAGGCTAGTAAGGTGTAGACCACTGTATCCAGGAACTGCTGCTGGAAATAGCAGTTTTCGCGGAAGTAGCCTTCCCGCCGGAAGTGGTGCTTTTCCAACAGCCGAATGGATGCGGCATTTTCTGGGTCCAGCCGGGCCTCCAGGCTATGCAGCTTCAACGTCTCAAAGCCAAATTGCACCACGGCGCCTAGTGCTTCCCCCATCAGCCCCTGGCGGCTGTAGCTTGGATGTAAGCCGTAGCCGATTTCGGCCCGGTAGTGCGCGGGTTGCAGATTCCAGAGGCAGATAGTACCCAGCAGCGCTGGCTGCGCGGGCAGGCTCAGCCCCCACGTGATGGCTTCGTTCCTGCCTAGCAGCTCCTCGAGCAGCTGCATGTGCTGCTGGGCCTGCGCCAGGGTAGGCTCCGGCGTCCGGGGGATGTAGCGCAGAAACTCGGGATCAGCGCGGAAAAATTGCATGGCCCCCGCATCCGATGCCGTAAGCTGACGCAGAACGAGGCGCGCGGTATGCAAGACGGGAAAGGGCGTGAACTGAATAGAAAGCATAAAAGAAATTGACTACAAAGCGCCCCGACTTTCCGGAACAATCGCGCGAAAATACCGTTCCAGCCAGGGCGAGTGAGCGAGCTAGACCTACCGTTTTTCCGTGGGTTGTCCTTGAATTCCTGCTAGGTAAAGCTGCAGGGACTGGCTAGCGTGGTCAGGCACTAGCCGAGCGTTTGTAACCCACCTCCCGTACCCAGCGCGGGCGCGAAACTCCCCCCGTACGCGTCACAGGGCACTTGTTCGGCCACGAGGCAGACGTCAGCCGGCCCGCGCAGGGCCAGCAGCTTGCCCGGCGCCGCCCGCCAGAGCAGCAGGCGTTGGCTGGGCTGGTAGTAGAGGAGGTGTCCGAGATAGCGCAACTCCACAAAGAGCACGGACCGGCCCAGGGCAGGTAGCTCCAGCGGGACGCGTGGGGCGTTAGCGGTCAGTAGCCCGGCCGGCAACCAACTCAGGGGGTCGACTAGTTGCGGGGCGGCTACGGGGCTGGGCGGTAAGGCAGCCGGGCTGGGTTGCTTAAAGCTCTCCACGACCCGCTCGCCCACCTTAACGCCGAGATTCCCCAGGGCCGCGGCGGTGCCTAGCACGGCCAAGTTCTGTAGGTTCCAGTCCAGGGTCTGGGTACTAGGAGTCGGGGTCGACGGGGTAACTACTGGCGTGCTGGGCGCTGCCAAGGCGGGCCCCTTCGTGGCTAAGCGCCGCCGCCGTTTGGCTTTGCAGGCTTGCACCTTGCAGGAGTCGCCGCAGTAGAGGCGGCGGCGATCGACGGCCTCATAGGCTTCGTGGCAATGGACGCAAGTGCGGGCGGTAGCGGGGCGTTTACGATAGGCCATAGCCAAAGATAAGGGCGCTTTTCAGTTATTTGTATCTATCAGGTAACCGAAAATTAACTAATTAGCCCTACTTTAGAGTAAGGGTTGAGCGCTGATAGGTTCTCCTATGGCGAGTGGATAGCACGGGTGATAACCACTCAAAACAGCCATGCCTGCTAAGCGTATGTGAGGTGCTGCATCGGTGTAGCGAGGTAGGCTTAGCTAAAGAGGGGGTATCAGAAAGGTGTAGGTTTCTGAGCCCCCTCAGCTAAACCTACTTTTTACCCATTGTACTTGCTCATTCACTAACCGTTATGGATGGACACTAATAAGAAGCTTCTTTACTAAGGGGTAAGAGGTCGTCAAATGGTAGATAGGAGTAGACAAGCCCGCGCTGACAGATTACGAGCAGCAAGTTCTCAAGCTACAAAGCGAGCATCTCCCGCTCGTAATCGGACAGCAGGTGGGGGTAGGTGCGCAGCAGTTCGTCGACTCGCGCGATGACGCCAAAGTGGCGCAGGTTGCTAAGTTTATTGTACGACTGCGGCTGGTCCTCTACGTTAGTGCTGCTGAATTCCCGATTCATAATAGCTTCCAGTTCAGCTGCATACTGCCTGTACTCGGCCTGCGTGAGGCAATAGAAAGAAACAGTATATTTTCTGGCATAATTGACTCCTGGAAATGCTTCCTTCGGGTACAGAAAGTCTGCTACAGCATAGTTACGCTGTAGCAGTTGGCCAGCTTGGTCTTCCTGTTCCAGCAAGATCAGCGGTCCGGCTGTGATGGTGAAGGCGCGGGCCGCATCAACGGTAGTAATATCCTCTTCTATCGGATGCAAGGCATTGAGCAGCGCCGGGTCGGGGGGCAAGCCGTACGCTACCGTATCATAGCGCGGACACAGGCACACTTGCGCCGAGTAGTTAAGCCGCAGGCCATAGATCCCCTCATAGAGGGGAGAGCCCTCGTTCTCTGCCGTGTGCGTGAATACTTTGATAGGGTAGTCGGCTTGGGGACTTGAATTTGGTTTCATCTAGTGGGTGGTACTAGCAAATGCTGGTAATTAGTGTGATTTAGGTTAGCAAAGGCTTTCCCCAGTCAAGCAGCGGAAGTAAGATTTAACATCAGCGCCTAAAAATGAACAGGTGCTTGAGCGATTAATGCTTGCAGATCAGGAAAATAAGTTTGTATCCACTTCATTCTGAGCTTGTAGGTACTTCGCGGGCTTAAAGAGGCAAAGTATAAGGTTGACGCGTCACTAAGCCCAGCCAGGTGCTTGGCGAGCAACTCAGGGCTCGCGCCACGGCCCATTAACCGCTGGTACTCCACTAGACGGTTATGGTATTCGGTCACGTTGTCTTGCCAACCCTTCAACACATCTGGAACAGTCTCTATTTCTACCTCTCGGTCGGGACGTAGCTGCACGAATCTACGAATAGGTAAATTGCCCCCGAAACGGTCTTCTAGTTGTTCGACATGGCCCGCCTCATGCTCTAAGTCTAGAAAGCGCATCCCAGCTACCACGGCCACATACTTTTCTTCCCGCACAATAGTGCCCTGCTTGTCGCACACGCGCTTGAAGAAAACGTGCGGTGCTTCCGCCTGCACCACGAGCGGGTAGCCTCGCTGAGCCAGGTGTTGCACTAGGGCCGGGTAGTCGGGGTGCTGCTCCATGGCCACCTCCCCCGTACGAATACTGTCGGGCGTAGCCGGCAAGCCCGCTTCGGCCCCCGTCCGCATTTTAGGGGCCGGTCGGGTGGGCAGCGGAGCCGAGCTCAGCGCGGAAGTCATTGGAGGTAGCTGGGTAGGCTGGGTGAGCAGCACCTGCGGGGCTACTTTGCTGGCTGGGGGGATACCCTGTTGGGGCTGGGCCGTTTCACGTTCTGCGGTCTTCGACTTAACTGGACCTAGCAGCGCCGCCAGGTGGACCGAGGGCAGTGGATCGGACGGCTTGGTAAGAGCCCGAAAGCTGGTGTGTACATCCGTTTCCCAGGGAATGACACTGTGGGCCTCCAAACGCTGTCCGTCTACGTCCACCGTGGCGGGCGAGAAGTGCAGCTCTAGGTGCGTGGCCGCTTGCCGGCTGGCCAGGCCCTTCCCGTCGTGGTGAAACCTCAACTCGACTAAAGCCGCATTATAAAAAGCGTAGCGTTTAGTCGTGCGCCCTTCGGCGTCGAAGTAGAGCACCCAGCCGCTTACGCGGCGGAACGCGTCGAATTTGAGTTCTTCCCAAATGCCCCAGCCGACCGGCTCACCGGTTAGGGTTACTTTTAGGAGCTCGATTCGCACGGTCGAGCTAGGGCGCCCCCATAGGTCAACCGCTTGCCGAAAGGAGAAGGTGACCTGCGCGCACGGTACTTGCCGACCTAAGACTTGTAGCTCCGCATAGAGGATGGGCACAACGAGGGAGAGGATGATGAGCCCGCCAAAGTAAGCCCGATTTGCTCCGCGCACCCGAAGGGATAGCTTAATTTAGGTATAAGATGTAAAATTAAGGCTATTATGACTTACCAAAGTACTGTTTATTGAGCTCTAATAGCCCTGAGAATGTTATTTTTCCCAGTCTCAAACTATAATAAATCTTACGTTAAGTGGCTTTTCCAAGAAAATAGGAATGCAGATTGACCAGCTGATTACATTCTTTAATTCAATTAACGATGACTTCTGCTCTAGTTTTCCAGCCTGACGAATACTACCCGACTATTTCGACCGAACTGCTCGCCGCAGCACCGGAGTTTGTCACCGTATTTGAGGTAGATAACCCAGCCGATATCTACATGGTAATCGGCGAGTTCTCCCGGTTTTTAATTGCCAGTCATGCGAATTCTGCTCTTTTCCAAAGGTGTATGGACTTTATAAACAGGTCCTTTCAACTAGGGGGACAGGAAACCCAAGACATGTTGTGGGTTCAAGTGTTTGAGTCGGTCGATGACCATAAAGAGGTCTTGCCACAATTCGCCAGCCACCTTTCGCCTTATGCCCGCACGCTGTTTGAGGCCTACCAAGAGGCATGTATAGAAACTAGGAATCGTTTCTTAAAACAGGGGCAGTGAGTGTTAAGGTCGAGCTTGTCACGTTTCTTAAAGGAAGATTAGGAAAATGTCTCACGCTTTAGAGAAGGCTCTCTGTTTAATACCTTTAGCTTTCCCCTTGTAGCCAGTATGACTCCCCCGCAAGCGCAACAACTGGCAACCTGCCTGGCGGCCTGCGGCGTGAGCTTGGCGGCTGGGCTTTCAACGAGCGAAATTGCCCAGCTGGCCACCCGCTTCGGCCTCGTCTTTCCCCCGGACCTGCGGCTACTGCTGCAAGTTGCCCTTCCCGTTTCCGCTGGGTTTACGCCCTGGCGCGACGCCCTGCACTCCCCGGCCGGCGCCCGAGCGTTGCAAACCCGGCTGTTGGCGCCCCTCGAAGGCATACTCTTTGATGTCCAGCTAAACGGGTTTTGGCTGGTCGAGTGGGGACCCAAACCTGCGCAAGCCACCGCCCGAGAACAGCTCGTTCGGCAGCAGTTTGTACACTATCCCCAGTTGCTACCGCTCTACTCGCACCGCTATCTGCCAGCCTCACCCGCGCTCGCCGGCAACCCAGTGTTTTCCGTTTACCAGACCGATATTATCTATTACGGCTATGATTTAGCCCACTACTTGGCTACCGAATTTAAGTTTGCCTTACCTGCCGGCTTTGCGCCGCTGACAGCGCCTAAAAACCAGATTGTGTTTTGGGACGCGCTCACTGGTTAAGGCGTGGAAGCAGAAACCTGAACAGCCACCCTGGTTGCTAGCTGTTTTCGAGCGCGCACGCTGGGCCGAAGTTCAACAGGTAGTAGCTCATGCGTAGCAGTCTGTTTTACTGGCACCACCAGCCTTGCTGTTAGAACGCCTACAACTGCTGGCCCCGCAAGGTGCGCCTTGCTGAATGGCACTTATTGGTCCAGTATACCTGTCACTTCACTGGCAGCCGCTTTGCTGGCTTAAAAACTAGGTTCCAAAAGGAGGACCCTAACAGCTTACGGAGCTAGCCTTTCGGAGCCTGCTCGCAAAGGCCGGCCAGACGCAGGGCGTTACAGGGGGCAATTTGCCACCGCTACGGCGCCAGCATGGGAGGTGCTTGCCTACTTGAGGGAGCGAACTCCGCGGACGACTACGGGGCTTACTTCACCTGCACGTAGCCCTCCAGCACATCATCGGTCACCTCGCCCTCATAGCGCGCCGGCTCAAAAGTCGGGAGCTGCTTCAGGGCTTGCAGGACGGCTTCTTGCAGTTCGGACGCCCCGCCTGAGAGGATGCGTGGCTCCCGGACGGCGCCAGTTGGGTCGATGCGAAACGCATAGTAGACGAGTTGCTCGGGTGCCACGTGGTAGTCGGTGGGCAAGAACCGGGGGTACTGCTGCTGCACCACCTGTAGAAACTTGCCGGAATAGGTATTCTTTCCCCGGAGGGTGGCGAAGGTGTGATAGGGTGGACACTTGCGTAGGGGGGTGCCGAGTGAATCGTAACAGACGGTCGAAGCGCCCCGGCCAATTACCTGCACCCGGCGCGGCTTCCCGCTGGGATAGTAGGTGCGCAGGGTGCCCGCTACGCGCTCTTTGTGATACAGTACTTCTTCGCGCAGTTGCCCGCTGGCATACCACTCGCGGCTGGGGCCTTCCAAAACGAGCGGCACGACACCAGTAAAGAACTGCTCTAACACCAGTCCTTTGGCGGGCAACGTGTAGCGGCGCAGGTGCCAATCCAGGCCCGCACTATCCACCCGTTGCAGCACGTCATAATAGCCGGCCCCCTCGGCACTCGGTAAGGTGACCTGATGCGCATCCAGATAGCGCAGGCCCCCCGGCTGGTTCAGCAACGCGTCCACTGTCGTCACAGTGGGCAGCCCGGCGGCACCTTGGGCGTGGGTCAGGGGTCCCCACAGCACCAGGACCGCGAGCAGCAGAACAGATACCGTCAACTTGCCAATCATCGAAAAAGAGCAGGAAAGGCTGCACACAATGGGCAGCCGACTTGGAGATACGAAGCAGCCTACGGCTGAACTATAAAGCCCACCTACTAGCCGGCTCCGCAGGGGCTGGCCAAAGATATCATGCGCCCACGCATCTTTGCGCAGGGTAGCGAGTAGGCCCGCTAGGAAGGGGGTGCTGGAGAATTTGTCTGCCGCCTGCAAGGAGCCCAGCTATTGCCCGAGACCACAAAGCTAGGGCACCTTTGCCTGCCCCAGTGGGCACCTACTACTTTCGCTCCCGATGAAACTGCTCCTGTTGGCCTCCCTGTTCTTGGCGGGGGTTGCTCCTGCCCCGCGTTCCCCCGCCCGCCTACCCTACACGGTCACGGCGACCACGGCCGCCGCCTTTGCGCAGGTACAAGCGCGCACCATTCCTATCCCTATAGCCGCCGACAAACAGGGCTTTACCCGCAGTGGCAACACGTTTGGGCTGCGCTTGACGAATGGCCGGCGCGTGCAGCTGCGCAGTAAGCTGCGCGCGACTTACGAAGAGCAGGCAGCGGAACTTAGCTACTTAGGTAAGCTGCCCCGGTTGCACAAGTACGTGTTACACCTCTTGTACTACGAGGGGGCGGCCATCCTGCTAGTCGACCAGACGACAGGCAGCATTGACACCTTACAAGGCCCCCCTATGCTGAGCCCCCAGGCCGGCTTGGTGGCGGCCACCTTTCAAGGCTACCCCTATGAGGGCGCCCCCAATGGAGTAGAGGTGTTCCAAGTGGCCACCTCGCGTTTACACCGCACGTTCACCATTGCCCAAGACAGGTGGCTGCCCTATGAGCTAGTCTGGGTCGATGAGCACAGCTTTATCCTCAAGTGCCTACCGATAGCCGTGGCGGAAGCGATAGAGAGCGGCAAGCTGCCGAAAAAGACCCGCCAAAACAGCCAGCAGTTTACCTACTTGCGCGTAACCATACGCTAAAAAAGGTGCACCTTTCAGACGCATGCTTTTCGAATTTTTAAACCCTCACTACGAGCTACAACCGCCCTTGGGGCAGACTTTCTGAGCCATTTGCTTGGGACAGGCCTTTCTGACCCTTCTCAAGGTGCAGTGGCTGTTGCAGCACTCGGGACCGGGGTTGGAACTGCATTGCAGCCGGTTATCAACCGTCAACAACAACGACTTTTAGGCTTCCACCACGCGTAAGAGCCGGCACAGAGGGCGTGAGCAGTCGCGCGCCCAACTTCTGCACTTTACAAGCGAAAGTAGATCCTACCACAACACATCCAGCCAGGAAGTAAGAGGGTTGGCCCGATATCTTTGGGTAACTAGTGAAGCCGTTCCACCTGCTTTCCATCCCCGGAAGTACTTCTTTCCCTTGGCCATGATTGTCACGCTGCACCTGTTCCACCCCGAAGAACTAGCGCAAGAGGACGGCGTGCTCGCGAGTGGCTGGTTCTCCATCGAAACGCGCGGCCTGACGCTACGCTTGTTCGATGACCGAGGCTGTTGGCTCTTTCCTACCGCGGGGTATTTGTTCATGGCCACAACCCACTTGCTCACGGGTCAGGTGCGCCGGGCCACGGTACTCGCCGTCGATTACGGGGCCACGCTCCGCTTCAGCCGGCGCCAGGACCAACTCGTCATCCGCAACGGGCAGTTCACGGCCTCGTTGAACTTGCGCGAATTTGCGCAGGCCCTGGTCACGGGCGCCCAGCAGATGGCTGACCAGATTGCGGCTATCACCAGTGCGGAGCGCGATGTCCGCCTCGACGGTTTTTGGGACGAATGTCAAGCGTTGCGGGACGCCTTGGCCGCAACCACGCATAATGGTAGCCCTGAAGGTGTGGTAGTGGCATGATTCACCGGCTCAGACGCCCGGTGAATCGTAGCGTTACTAGCATGGCATAGCTTGTTATTGCTTGTATGAGCAAACAACAAAGTGGTCCAGGCTCAGATAAGAGGTCAGGTTCTGAGCGTGTACGCTTCCCCAAATCGAGCGCCAGTTGTGAGTAGAGAAAGGCGTAACTTTCACTACCTGACGACTAAGAAATGAAAAAGGGACGATTCAGCGAGGCCCAAATTG
>Ga0265798_10002539_pt1 | contig 26844 bp, 21 predicted proteins | sample P3T30metagenome_FD_192430 | JGI IMG/M metagenome (GOLD analysis project Ga0265798, IMG submission 192430) | Plant litter microbial communities from East Loma Ridge, Irvine, California - P3 T30 | ecosystem: Environmental > Terrestrial > Plant litter > Unclassified | place: USA: California...
AGGTACTTCGTGGTAGGGTCGCAGCCACAGCTTCTTGAACGGCTTGGAGCGACGGCCGCGGGGTGCTGCTGTCTCGGTGTTCCAGAACTCATCATTGAGGAAGCGCACGTACGCTCTGTCATCCACCCATCGACGGCCGGGGGACCCGGTGGGCGCGTGGATGGTTCTCTTGTGGAAGGCTGAACCGTAGTAGCCGGTTAGTCTACCCGCGACTGGCCACTGTTTGAGCCAGAAGCCGCCGTTGGTATGTGAGTTGACGGTTCCCCCTAGCACATGGTTTTCCCAAGCGTAACCAACCTCGGCGTAGGGCTCACCGTTGAACCTGGGTTCGGCCACGGTCCGCAGTTCGAAGAAGGCGATGGCGTGTGCGAGCTCGTGGCACAAAGTTGCGGCACCGTGGAAGATGCTGCGTCTCAAGTCAAAGATAGTGAGATGGCCTTAGCTTGGACAACTGGAGTCGTATCCGTCGATTTGCTCCACGTCCAGGGTCATATGAGCGAACAGTGGCCGTCCTGGTACGTGTCGTTTTTTCGTGTAGGCGAAGGGAAGTACGCCATTATGGCCCCGCCGGGGCTCCATGTGAGAAACATCCCTGAAGTGGAAGGCGATACGGTGGGCGTACAGATGCAGCCTGTGAAGCGTTATTTGTTTGCGCTCCGCGGTCAGATGCTTGCGTGGATGAAGTTCCTGACGGTTACGTGCTGATCAAGAGTTCCTTTCGTTGCGTGGTCGTAGAAAGGTATCATGTTCGGCTTGACGGGGTCCGAGTTGCGGCGTGCAGTACCTTCGGCATTGTTGTTGTGTAAATATGGCCTGCCCCATTTGAAAGGTGGTGGAGGCTCGGCAAACTCGTCGAACGTACGCTTATGGGAAGGCATGACGCGTCCGTCTTTGGAAATGCGTGTGCGATGAGGTGGTTGATTTAGGGGAGAGGAAATAATTTTGTGTTGCAGAAGGACAATTACCCGTTAAATGGTAGCCCTAGTGAACCGTCAAGTGTCGGACGAATTCACTTTTTTTGACAGTGATGCATTGCCCTCACTGTCGAACAAGGACGTGTCGTTGTCCGTTCTTTCATATTTCCCATTAGAATGGCATTGTTTGACAAAGGGGGCTTCCGAACTAGTAAAGCTCTCAATCAGCTTGACTGGTTGGGGGAGATCATGCAGTCGATTCGTCGCGAAGCTGGTAATGACTAGAGCAGTCGATGGAACATTATCTGGTAGTATTCCCTGATTTCATTCATTGGCCTTCGGCAAAAAGGGGCGTCGACTTGTGAAGGAGAGCCATTCACATTTGTGCAGGTGAGGTTAAGTTCAAGGTGAAGCGGAGACTCTTGACAGCCCAGACGTTCGGTAAGAAGCGAATCACCACGGTTTGAAACCTTTACAGTGAATATGCCTGTCGGATCTTCCAGTAACCTGCACAACGATCTCGATACGAGGGATGGCGATCATCCAAGTGGGTGGGGGAGATATGTCCCTACCGTGTATTGAGCGATCAGCGTACCTTCTATCAAGTATAAAGTCAGCGATACCAGGATGGAAGGCTCCAAACCCGTATAATTGAGTTTGAGACTTGGGAATTATGGCATGGGAATCTCATTGTACCCAGCAACCGCCCACGAGTCGACCAAAACTCCAGCCAACCCAGTTTACTCGACAATACACATCTTCCTCGCCTTCGCAGGCATCTCCCACTCCACCTCCTCCATCAGCATGTACGACTCGAACGGCACGCCTCGCATAGTGCGTTTAATCTTCTTCCGCCCCGTCATCGGATCATCCACCAGCTTATCTTTCCAACCCTGCACTTCAAATTTCTGCACCTCTGACCAGCCTCTGAAAAGTGAACGCCAGTAGCAGGCTTCGGCCGCTGGAGTCAAGTAACGCTCGCGAAAAGTAGTGCGCGCATTGTCGGCGATATCCTGTGTCGAGGAGCGAATGTTGGAAAGTTTGAGGAGAGATACCATTTTCTTCGGAAGATCGGAGAAGTCGCGTTTTGTTTGCACGTAGTTTTGGGCTTTTCCTGAAGGCTGCAGGAGATGGTGGAAATGTTCGATCCACTTCAGTTCGTGGGATAGGACCACTGAGTGGCAATTGAGGAGGAATTTGAAACGTCCCGAATAGGTGTTGCCCTCGGTCTGGGCGAGGAATTGGTAGGCGCAATGGTCTTCCATGCCGAGTAGGCGGGTGGCGATGTTGGTCTTGTTGCTCCAGTCGAGAGTTTGGATGTCGGCCCATGGCTGGTCGGCGCTGGCGGCAATGAGGCCGGAACGAGCGTCGTGTGAGCCCAAGCCTTCCACCGCACCGCGCCAGACGATCCGAGGAATCTTGTCGAGAAAATCTTCTTCTTCGGCGTGAATCGTGAATTGGAGCTCATTGTAGCTGCGCATTCCAACGTTTGGCCACCCGAAGAAGCCAAAGTCCGGACACAGCCAGAGGTTTTCCTGATGTGCCAGCCTAGAATAGCCCCAGGTGGTATGGTTGATATCGTTCTGATCCAGCAATGCTTCGTCGTGATCTGTTACGGTGAATTCGATATTCGGAAGAGGGCCAGGGTGCGCGGTGATAGCGCGGTGTATGGCATGTAGTGTTGCCAGTGCTCTCGGCCGGTGGTTGTGGTCGAAGACGTTGTGCGCATCAATAACATACAGCTGATTGTCGTAAATCATTGCCCTCACGATTCCGTCTCCACGCCAGCCGACTTCGAGCTCCACCTCCGTGATGCCGCCGTTTTTCTTCCACCAAGCTACCGCGCGATCGATCTCTTTGTATAGATCTGGGAAGGCAGACAGGCATTGTGCTTCGTCCAGACCATAGTTCCGAGCGTCTCGCGGGTACTTGTAGATCCATTCTCGCTGCGACTGCCAGGCATGCGACTGGCTGTGGGAAATTGGCGGCCCTTTGGGTTCTGATTTGGAGGGCCGGTTTCGATTGTACTGTGTTTCCAAGAAGGTCGGACCGCCGAGTGTCGACAAGAATATCAGAGTCGCCGCAATGCAGCCAAACACTAAGCTGTATAAGGCTATTGTACGCATGGTTATGGAGTCATGGTGTTCGCCTTGAGCGGACAGTTGTTGTCAACGGAAACGTAAGGTAAGTACATAGCAACTTGCCAACCTACCTTTCTATGCAGTCACCGCCGAGTCCTTGCTTAGTCCATCGCATTCCAGATGCCGGGCTGCAAGGTGACACCAAACGAGGCGCCACAATTGCGTCTACCCGGATCTTGGAAGGCTGGAACAGGATGACAGGCCAGCCTAGGCGCATAACATGACGTCTGAAGCCCGATATCTTATCTGAAGTACCAGTACATGTACTTGGGTAACCAAATGAAGAAACAGCAATGTATCCATGCATGAGTGATTTGGGTGTATTATTGTCGAAGGTGTTTTGTGCTTCCTCCAGTCAATCAGAAAGGCAAAAACCAGAGCGGCCCGCTTTAACCGCCAAAACGGGACGACATCGCTATTCCGGCAGGATATGTTATTGTCAAAAGCCTGGCAAGTAATACACAAAAGCACACGTAAAATTCTGGGGTGAACAGAGTAGGGTGATAGTAGTAGTAACAGTACAATCGTCTGCTCGAAACAAGTCGTCACGCTATCTCGAGCCGACAGAAAAGTCGTTTGCATCAATCCGCTTTTTCGCTATGCACAGAGCAGTCGCTCGACGTCCTTCCGTGTTCCATGCTTGTAACCGCTCCAAAGAACTCCAAAAGTAGAGCAAGCGAACCGGGTGGTTCCGATCGCGAACTCAGTCCCATGCTGTCGTTGTTTTTTCCATCCCACAAATTACTCCGCCTGCGCCGCGCTGAAAGCAAATTCGAATCTATCTATCGTCCTCGCATAATCAAATCAAAGGTATCAAAACAGTCCAAGATGCGGAAGTCGTGGAGTGATGCTGGTCACCAAGGAATGGGTGCCGTTCACTTTGCGCGAGAGCGACTGGTGCGAGTGTTGACCGCGGCAGCAGCTTCCTTGGCCTCCTTGGCTTCCTTGACTTCCTTCGCCGATTTCTTCTTCGGTTTCTTGACTGGCGGACTCTCGCTGTGGAGATGGTTGTTCCTCTCCAAGCCCATGGTATTCTTCCATCTCAGGCACCTGTCTCCCGCCTCAGCCTTCTCCTGCTCTGCCTGTCGACGGGTGGCAATTCCCTTCTTGGGTTCCTCGTCGGCTTCAAGCCTCTTCGCCGCCTCGGCGTCCAGGAACTCCTTGCGAGCGCGCATGTACTTGACGATCTTATCATGCCATTCGAACAGCTCCTTGCGAAGCTTCTTCTCGCGCTCACCACGGTCGTCAAGCCAGGCGATCAAGGTATCCAAGACTACTGGATCATCGATGCAGCCCCATTCGTTGGCGTTGAGAAGAGAGGTTTGACCTTCCTCGAGCTTGCGACGCTCTGGCACGGTGACGTTGAATTTGGCCTTGTAGGCAGCCTGCTCCTCCGCTGGCAAGTCGATGAAGCCTTCGCGTTCCATGACGTCGGGACCTTGGACCCAGATGCGCCCGTTTGAGTATCCGTACTCGGCGGTGCTACTGGTCGGCAGACCACCGTGAGGTTGTCCGTTACGCTCGAGCCACCAATAGCGGTTGCAGAAGCGATCCTTGCCCAAAATCCTAGTACGTTGGACGTCTGCCTCACGTAGGTCGCTATCGCAGTCGATGATCTGAGCCTCCAGCTCCAGAATCTGCGCCTTCAACAAATCAATGTCGCGGACAAGGGCTTGGAATTCCTTCCTCTTCTTGTCAGCTGCAGCCTTCGCGGCATCGTAGGTAGCCTTCCTTTCTTTCTCCTGCGCGGTCATCTCGCCACCACGCTTGCGCTTGAGCGAGCGACGATTGGCCCGACCAGATGTGCTAGTCTGCTCTTCTTCGGGCTCAGAGCTACCGGCTGCTGCAGCCGCATCTGTAATTGCGGCGGCTGCGGCAGCCTCGGCAGCCTCTGCAGCGCTGACCGCTTCGCCGATTTGCACCCTATCCTTGCTCTTGGCATGCATGTTGTCGCCAGCAGTCCTCCTCTCGCGCTGATACTCCATCTTGCGCTTCCGAACTTCGGTTTGGTCCTCACTGCAGTCTTCCAAGAATTTCTTGAGAGCCTTAGTCGTGGTTGAAAGCATGGTCAACGGCTGTAGTGCGGCCGCGCGAAGGTTGATGTCCATAGTCTTGAACTGGAATTTGATGTTTTCCCTTTCAGGATCCATGTCGAGGGGGACCAGATATGACAAGACCTTGTCGCATGCAGCCTTGAAGTGGGGAGCGTGCGATAGCTGGTACAAGATTCCGACCAAGATGAGATGCCAGTTCGCGGCAGCCATGTCACGCGCACCCAGAGCAGCAACCCAGTCAAAGCCCAACAGCGCCTCCTGCGCCTTGTGTATCTTGGCGGGTGGTCCCGCCGGACTTGTTGAGTGCTCTGAAGCGTTCTCGACGTGACTGAGCCGGCTGCGGGTTGAGCGAGCAGGAACGTCAGCAACAGGTGTCGAAACAGTGCTGTCATCGATCGCTGACTCCGAGATGTCTTCGTCTTCCTCGACCATCTGCGGCAGACTGACCTGCACTTTACCTGCCTCGTCCACGAGCTGCTTCATCACTGCACAAAAGGCTTCGTCTAACAGCTGACACTCGGTGTTGTCGGACTCTGTTGTGAATCCCATGGCGTCGACAAAATCGTCGAAGGTGAAGCTATCAATTTCGTAGACCTCGCACTGTACGTTGAGCGTGTTCCAAATCTCGAGGAGCATGCCCGTAGTCTCCATTCCGATATTTGTGAGAGGCGTAGATCGGTTGTTCTTGACAAACTCTGCTAATTCGTCGGTGAGGAAGTTTAGCTGCGGACGGACAATCCACTCCCTCTTTGGAGCAACATCGAGATCCTCGATGGGATACTTGATGGGCGGAGGAGCAGGCTTCGGAGGGGGAACGACCACCTGAGGGATGACTTGTTGTCGGCCGGAGTGGTGTGGCAAGGCGCCACCATGCTGTCGAGGCGTTAGAAATGTTGGTACAAAGTGAGCAGTGCTGCAATTTACCTGACGCTGCATTTGCTGCTGGCGTTGCGCCTCCTGCTGCTGCTGCATACGAGCCATGTCTTCAGGTCTTTGGTTGCGGCCCCGAGGCGCTCGTGCTCTTTGGTCCTGTGAATTGTTAATACCCCGAAGCATGTCGTAGACGTGACGGCACTCCAGCGGTGCTTTGGCACATCGCAGTACCTGTCAGTGGTGGCAATGCAGACGTACTGGGTTGTTCATGACGTGTGCATCCTTCAGTAAGTGAGGCGGGATATGCGTCGAGATGCGATACTGGTGAGCCAGAGGCTCTTTGACAAGCCAAGGTGCGTGCAGGTAAGGTTCGCGATTGAGCGAGTTCTTAAGGAACGCCCGAATGTTCATCTTGCTGTAGACCTTGCGATCGCGGCGGACATTGTTTTCGTCGACCAATGCTTCGTCTCCGGCTGGATCGTGTAGGCGGATGAAATACCGAGCGAAAGCGTTGCGCTGGATGGAGCCGTCCGGACCCCTGATCATGGGGAATTTGGCCTTTTCTCGGATGGAGCCAGAGGTGATGTCGCGATCCTGAAGAGTGACAAGGACGTCCTCGCCCGGGAAGAACTCGCGTTTGAACTCGTTGTAGATCCAGTTAACTGCGAGGGCAATTGTCAGTAAAGGTCACATGTGAGATCAGACGGAATGGATACACACCAAGCTCGTCCATGCGACCAACGGTTGAGAACTGAACTTTGCGAAGGATCGGGTCACGGAGAACCTCGGGGAACACGTGTTCAATTTCCGCAAGACTCTGGTTCTGCTAGTGGTGTCAGTTGGGCACGCATCATGCAGAACAGGGTTGAACGAACCTCTGAGGCGACAGCATCGGCGTAGGTCAGACCGGATTTACCGTTGATGGCGTCGGTGAACTTTTTCTGGTAGTTTGTTAGTCAAAGTTGCTTGTCGATTGTCTGCAAGGAGAAGACTTGCTTGGTGGAGGAAATCATAACTGTAAAAGTAATTAGCATCGATCATCAAATGAAGAGACAGTCGCATGTGCATACCGCTTGAGGTACTTTTCGTAGTCTGTGAAGATCTCGCCTGTCTCGGCAATGACCCAGACCTGTCAAAGTGAGGTTAGTGACCAGACGCTTTGGTTGCGCGTGGACTTTGACCATACCTCTGCATCATCCTTGATGTTCAGCGGTTGAGGGATCAATCCGACCGGCTTGCGCTTGAACAAGACCTTGGTCGTGTTAGCGTTGTCCGTTTCCTTCTTTGTATTTTTTTAACGCGCGGTGCGTCATACCATGTTGCACTGTGGTCGACCAGCCCAAGGCTGGTGTGGGTGTAGGTCCGGGAATCGAGGTTGCGATCAGGTCCGGAGGAGTCGACCGAGCCGATTAAAGCTATGGCTTGATCGACTGGAGTCCGAGGCTTGGATTGGTCGAGTTGATTGATGGATTGCTGGTCGCGGCGATTTTGCGCGTCGGTGGGTAGGATTTGGCGTAGCTGGTGCAAACGCGCGTGGCTTAAGTTTTCTAGTCCGTGGTCGTGGTGACGTTCGAGGAGCAATGGATGTACTAGAAGTAGCACGCGTTAGAGGGTTCAGGACGCGCGCGAGTGAGGACGTGGCAGGTTGATGTGTGATGGAGAGGCAGAAGCGTGACGCGGAGGTCGTGGTCGCGGACAGGGAGAGAAGGTGGTGAAGAAAGTGCCTTGGTCCCCGCGACGGACTGCTAGTAAGGACTCTGACGTGCCCAGGCCGACAATGTTCGCGCATCGGGGCGGGAGTGCCAGGGTGCCGCTAGCCTAGCGCCAACGCACCTGGCCTCGAAACCGCTCCTCCTGGCGCTTCTACCATGACCGCTTTTCACTCGTGCACTCGTATGTCTATGTTGACCTCAACCATGTCAAGTGTATACTCGTTTGAAACGCCAGGTTGCGTGTAGTAATATTTGGTCATTCAATTGTCACTCATCTCGAAATTGTACATCTGATAGAGCTGTGGAAATAAACAGCCTTGTGACCCCGGATCTTCACACTCCTTAGGTAGATGAGCCCTTGAGCCAGATGACACTCAAGGCTTGCCGTGCACTGCGATCTGACTGTCACTTTCTTCTCGGTAATTGCTTTAAATGTGTGCTTCTAAGTTGACCTAAAGTGACAAGTTGAATGTCCTGATGGACAGCTCAGCCATAAGAAATATGTCTTGCTACATCTCAGATCTCTTGGGGAAAAGGCAGAGTATATCAAGATGTTCGTTCAATCACAGTATCATTTCACTCCAATTTGCTAATACGTATCAATCGTGCCTCCGTTCAATCTGAGGCTATAAGACTCATTTTAGAGATATCTTCGGTAGGCTCAATATCCATTACATACTGAAGATACAATTCTCGCATAAGGACATGATGGCAAAAGGCACCGAAATATGTATGACGACTTCCTTCAAGTCGTGAGAAACGTCCGTACTCCCATCCAACTAACTCGCCGCCCTTCAATGGCACTGATGCAGTCGATGTATTGTGTACGGCTCCCCAAGTACGATTCTAATGTTGGTTCCATTGTAGCTTCGACGTCTGCTTTCGAGAACTGTCGATCAATGATTGGTAACGTACTCAAACCAGTCTAGAGGAAGTTACGACATCATCATGATCTGGAAGCAGCCAATGTCACATCCAATTGGACATCAAGCTTGGCACAAATTGTGGCGATACAGAGTTGGCTTTGCAGACTCTCGTCCTTCACAGAGTCTTGCGTCGAAGTAGTACTCTCAACAAGTAAGAAAGATGTGGATAGCTCGGCACGTCTTCTTACGAAACGAGTTGTCGGTTCATTAGATTCGGCAGCTCTTCATACTGCGATTTGCGTCCGCTAGATCATTGCGGTGTGAGACGTTCCTTTCGAGAGAATTGCAGAAGCCATGAACATGTTCTCAGCGAAGAGGGACTGCTTAACCTCCAGTGTTTTGCCGACCTCTAGACTCGCAGTTTTGTAGTTCCAAGGTAATCGTCTGCTTTGATTTGCACTTTGATGCAGGTTTGGATGCACCAAATGTCGTTCGCCTTTTCCAGTACTATTTAGAGAGATTTCCAAGAGGATTCGATCTCGTCGGTCATGTCGGTTAAATTGGTATCCCAGTCGATAGAGGCGACTCCTCGAGTGATGGCCACGTCGGGAGAGATTGCTGGAACGTAGGTGCTGGGCTTCAAGTCAAAGTCGAGCGTATGATGGATGTTTCCAACGAGTTTTTCCGGTAGTCACTGCGCGGAGCAAGTCTTCTTGTTTCATTCGGTCAGTGGCAGGAGGACAGTGAATTGTTTTGTTTAGAGCTGCATTGCACAGAACTGGAAGACCTGAGAGCTTGAACGATTTCTTGTGGAAGTCACGGAGGCTGTACTGCATCATACGCCCCTATACCTACATATACCACAGCCAGGAGAAAATTCCTTCAGGGTCTCTTGCTGCTTCTGCGGGCCTTCTAGATCCCCCAACTTTCAGCCTGCAACTTTCTTACCTCCAAACACAAAACACCAAAACATTAAAACCAACAATCACACACACCGCCCAACATGCCTATCACCAAGAAGGACCGCATCTCCCGCGAGCACAAGAAGGCTGACGCAGCCGGCACTCGCGTGCAAGTGCACAAGAACGGCACCCCGGTCAAGGCCGCAAAGACCATGACCATCTGCGCCTTCTGCCGCAAGGACCTCGTCGCCGAAAACACCAAGATCCTCGAACAGCACGCTTCCACCCACAACGACCAGTGGCCCAAGGAGAAGTGCTTCCCAAAGGAGTTCCCGGCTTAGAGCTTTCATTGAGCGGGAAAATTCATGATCAGGATGGACACATGAGAGAAGCAGCAACTTCACGTCGCTTCGTTCCGAAAACCCGAGGAAAATACGATACCCATTTCTTTACGAATGCATACATACACCTGGTTGTTTTCACGCGCGGATGGGAGTTCTTTCCGAGCTCTGGGAGTGCAAGTTTCTAAAAAGGGCATGTCCTGTTGAGGGCGGTGGGCAGGCATCAGCTTCCAGCTTTGTCAGCAAGCCGATAAGGATGTTGGGTGTCAAAATGGCAGCCTCTCGCTCAGTCGATGGGCATGCAGTCGGGAGCACGGCCAATTAAACCCATCGGGAGACGCCTTTTGGGCCCTTGTTGAGACAGTTGGCACGGTTGATGTCGTCGTTCGTCCACACCAACGCTGCACTCTGGGTGCTGCCTCGCCAGCTCTGAATCTTCGGCAGTCTGCAAGGTTCCTACACGGCGGACGAGACAGACAATTCGAAAACGGTTCTGCACAAAAAACACTTCCATCTTGTATCGTGCCCTTGTTTATCTTATCGTCGAGACCGTCACTTGAATCACACATGTTGCTTGGACTCGTAGTCGCCCATGCATGCTCGAGCTTATCTTCAAGCCCATCAACAACCTTTGCAAATGTCCGCAAAAGTACACTTACAACTCTGTGGTCTTCGGTTCAGATCACAGGAATACATGTCTATTGGACGCGCTAGGCACGTGATAGTGGGGTACCCGATTGATCAGATGGTGGGAACTAAATGATTCATACCAGTATTCTCGAACCGAAACAGCGTGAGTTCTGCCACGCGATGGCTATAATCGTACATAGCCTCACCTTTGCATCAATCACTTCGTTTGCATGATTCTAGATCTGCAGTACGCGATAGACGTAGGTTACCTCTACCCCAACCCTAACCCTCGTGCTGGTATAGCTCGATGACAAAACACCATGAATACTTTGTTTCGGCGTCATCTGGACATACACGAAGCCAAAAGTCACCCTGTTGTATATCAGCTCGAGACATATAGGTGGGACCTTCAAATCGCACTACTCGTTCGGTGTTATTGTCGGCATGAATTCACGCGAATTCATGCGGAAGGGAACCGTATGCGAGAAGCTACGACGCATGTATCCGAGCCCGACTGCGAGATTTCGATCGTCTGACGACCACCACTCAACTTTCACCTCTCAAGCAGGTTGACCATGGGACTTCCTGATCTGATGCCAACAAATCTTGACAGATCAAATCAGATCATCAGATGATCAGATCGCGGCTAAGTGTTTATCCTCTTCACCTTCACCATGGCGTAGAATTTAGAAGTCACTCGCCTGGCCATGTATGGACTTGACTACGGGAACGTTGTTTAGCTGTGTCCAACCACCTAAAAAGAGAATTATGAACTTCAATAGAAGGCCGAGAGCTGCACGACATCAAGTGACTTCGCTAAGGCATGCTAAGCCCAGCACACAAGGCAAAGTCTGATGTCGATGTTGTCGATCTGACGATTCCCACATGCCACCGCGGAGAATTGCCCTGCGGTCTGATTCTGATTCTCCGCCATCCGAGTTTCTGCCGCTTCGTTTTCTTTCGGCAATCTCCAACGGCTTAACAGAGAATCGCGTTTCCATGTTCTCGAACGGTGAACAGAGCACAGAGCAAGAGCAGGCCAGTAACATCGCTTCTGCCCTTCATTTTCTCCTCTCCTCCACCTCCACCTCCACGTCGCCCCCGCGACACGGCACTCGCCTCCATTCTCTTGCCCTTCGTCTCCACAACAGCGGTTCACCGTCTTCACCTCATCGCAAGTCCGAGTTCTTGCAATGATTGTGAGAGCTACCTAATTGCTGTCGATACTCTCAGAGAGTGTAACGCCGAGCGTCTTCGGCAGGGACTCATCCCTGCATCTTGCCAATTTCCTCTCGGACAGTCTCGAGTACCGAAACCTCAAGATCCTGGCGTCATCTTGACTTTGACAAGGCTCCCGGCCACGCCTTGGTACTTGATTCTTGGTAGCCAGCTATACCCCACTGACTCTCAACTCGACGTAGCCTTAGGGCATTCGCTAGAGGCCGGCGCAGTTTCTCGATCAAGGTTTGCCGATTTGTGCCGATCGCAGTGGCAAGTCGGCGACTGACCCTGCACCGCACATGGCAACATATCCACGACGGCCCTCATCGGGACCGCGGTGGTCCACTACTAGTCCATGTGATGGAGACTTTACGAAAATACCGTTTCCGACCTCCACAGAATGCGGTCCACTCCATCGGAGGACCTGGCCGTACTTCCATCACCGCCGTTGACCGTATAGCACAGCCTGGGGCGAGGCCGGCACACGGTGTTCGCAGACCAAGGGACGTTGCCGGTCTCAGCCAGTACGCACGTGGATGCGCATGGGAGACGACACAAACGTTATTCGCGTTCTGCATATCATCGACCAAACCCAGGCAACAATTCTACATACATACAGCGGTTCGCCTGGCGCAAAGAAATGTACCCGATCTTGCCTCATTGCGCGCTCCACATCTGACGGCGGGAACTCCTACTACGGATGTCCGCCATCACACTGGACAATGCGACCGGCATCTGCCATCGATCATGCCTGCTGCCAAGTAGAGAAAAGCACCAACCGCGGAGTAAATCAATGACTCGTCGCATCATCTCCGCGAATTCTCCACTTTCTCCTCGTGGGCACCCCGCTCTGCGCCCCAGCATCACCACGCGAGTGGGTCCGGCCATCGAAAAGTGGTTGTTCTCTTCTCGCTTCCCTGCCACTGCGGTCATTATCGAATGTTTAAGCTTTTCCATCGCTCGAGTCAAGTCCCCACGTACGAGGCTGTCTTTGACTTTTGAGGGTTCCATTCACTTTTATTCACGCACATAATGCGCCAAGCGCGGAACACGCATGATGCAGTATGGATGGACAATGTCGGGAGTACCCACCGTCGTGAGCCGGCATTTGATCGACCATGATGCTCGAAAGTATCCGGTCGATGTGCTCGAGCATATAAAGAGGTAGATTCCCGCCTGTGGTGGACCGAGACAAGCCACTTGCTACCATCCTCCAACAGCAATTCACAATGGCCGCCCTCCTTCCTCTTCTGCTCCCTCTGCTGACGCCCATCGTCAATGCTCAGGCTTACGATGCTTCGGTTCGCAACGAAGATGCCTTCAGCTACGTTCAGCCTCTGAACACCACTATCCTCGGAGCCTATGGACACTCCCCGCCTGTTATGCCATCGCGTAAGCCCAGCACATCAATCGCAGCTCATGGCGCAGTAATACTGACATTGTTACAGCTAACGCGACTGGCATTGGTTGGGAAGAAGCTCACAAGCGGGCCAAGGCCTTCGTGGCTCAATTGACATTGGAAGAGAAGGCTAAGATGGTCACTGGTCAGCCCGGTCCTTGCGTTGGTAACATTGAGCCTGTTGAGCGTCTCGGCTTCAACGGACTCTGTCTCCAGGACGGTCCCCTCTCCAACCGTGTCGCCGACTACGTCAGCGTGTTCTCCGCTGGTGTGTCTGCTGCCAGTACCTGGGACAAGGATATCCTGTACGAGAGAGGCCTCTTGATGGGCAAGGAGTTCAAGGCAAAGGGCGCGCACGTTGCACTTTCGTACGTTCTCCCTCATGCATCAACCAGCATTCCATTCCGCTGACCATTTTACAGTCCCGTTGCTGGCCCTCTGGGTCGCTCCGCATACTCTGGTCGCAACTGGGAGGGTTTCTCTCCCGACCCCTACCTCACCGGTATCAGCATGTACCAGACCATTCAGGGCCACCAGGCCGCTGGTGTGCAGGCAACCGCTAAACATTTCATCGGTAACGAGCAAGAAACTCAGGTCAGTTCATCCGTTGTGCCAATGTATATGATCTTGAAGTACTCACTCTTTCTCAGCGCAACCCGACCTACAACCCGAATGCCACCCTCAACACCGTCGTCCAGGAGGCGCTTTCATCCAACATGGACGACAGGACCATGCACGAGCTCTACCTCTGGCCTTTCGCCGATGCCGTCAAGGCCGGTGCCGCTTCGTTCATGTGCGCTTACCAAAGACTCAACGGCTCGTACGCTTGCGAGAACTCCAAGGCCCAGAACGGAATCCTGAAGACCGAGCTCGGTTTCGAGGGCTACATCATGTCTGATTGGGGTGCGGTCCACTCCGGTGTCGCCTCCGTCGAGGGTGGTCTTGATATGAACATGCCCGGTGGTCTCGGTAACTACGGAACCGCCTACGGTGTCGGTTCTTACTTCGGCGGCAACATCACCTCCATGGTCAGCAACGGCACTGTTCCCGAGCACAGAATCGACGACATGATCATCCGCCAGATGACTCCCTACTACTGGCTCGGTCAGGACGTCGACTTCCCAACCGTCGACCCTTCCACTGGCTGGTTGAACACCTTCTCGCCCGTCAACACCTGGGAGCGCGACTGGAACCTTACCGGCCCCTCCTCCAGGGACGTCCGCGAGGACCACGGCGAGCACATCCGTAAGCACGGTGCTGCCGCCACCATCCTCCTCAAGAACGAGAACAACGTTCTTCCTCTCAAGGCACCCAAGTCGATTGCTGTCTTCGGCAACGATGCAGGCGAGCCTACCCAGGGCCTCATCAACCAGAACGACTACGAGTTCGGCACCCTCATTGCTGGCGGTGGATCCGGTACCGGTCGTGCCACTTACCTCGTCACCCCTCTTGTCGCCATTCAGAACAAGGCTGCGGAGGACGGTGCTCTCGTCCAGTACTGGCTGAACAACACCCTCCTTGCCAACACCGATGTCCGATCTCTCTGGATCCCCAAGGAGCCCGAGGTCTGCCTTGTGTTCTTGAAGACCTGGGCCGAGGAGGCTGCTGACCGCGAGTCCCTCAACGTTGACTGGGACGGTAACGAGGTTGTCAACAGCGTTGCCAAGTCCTGCAACAACACCATCGTTGTCACCCACTCCTCTGGAATCAACCTCCTGCCCTTCGCCGACCACCCTAACGTTACCGCTATTGTTGCTGCTCACTTCCCCGGCCAGGAGTCTGGTAACTCGATCGTTGACGTCCTTTACGGCAAGGTCAACCCCTCCGGTCACCTCCCGTACACCATTGCTTTCAACGGCACCGACTACAACGCTCCTCCCACCACCGCTGTCAACACCACCGGCATCGATGACTGGCAGTCCTGGTTCGACGAGAAGCTGCACATCGACTACCGCTACTTCGACGCCGAGGACATTGCCGTCCGCTACGAGTTCGGTTACGGTCTCTCCTACACCACCTTCAACGCCACCAGCATCAGCGGTGCCGCGGCCGTCGACTCCATCACCTCCGAGCCCGAGGACCTGCCCATCGCTCCCGGTGGCAACCCCGCCCTCTGGGAGACCGTCTACACCATCAACGCCACCGTCTCCAACTCCGGCGACGTTGCAGGTGCCGCCGTTCCCCAGCTCTACGTCTCCCTCCCCTCCACCGCCCCTGAGGGCACTCCCGTCCGCCAGCTTAGAGGTTTCGAGAAGATCTACCTCGAGCCCGGCCAATCCGAGACTGTCTGCTTCGAGCTGATGCGCCGCGACCTCAGCTACTGGGACATCATGTCCCAGCAGTGGCTGATCCCCACCGGAAGCTTCGGCTTCGACGTCGGCTTCAGCAGCAGGGATCTCCGGGACCGTATGGAGGCTACCGTTGTCAGCGAGTAAAGTTCGGCCGATGATGATGGGTAGTTAGTTAATTCTTTCCTCTTCGAAAAGTAATATATAGATGAATAATGTCAGCGATGAAAAGCACTTTGTCAATCAATCAATCAATCAATCAATCGCACTCTGATCAGATAACGTGCTCCATTGGTTCCTTAAGCTACCCAGGCCCAAGAATGATCTTGATTGAAGACAGATCAAACAGCAAACCGCATGCTCGGCTTGAATCCAGATCAGGCCATCCCCTACATCACGAATCGCCGCTAGAAGCCTACTGGCACTGGCTGTACCACTGGCCAGTAGACTTGCAAGTGCTACCAGACTGGCAGCAAGTCGGACCAGTCCACCTAAAAGTATAACAAAACACCAAATGGTCAGCATTTTCTTTCTTTCTTGCTTTCTTTCTTCCAGGCCACTTCCAAAATCGACTTGCTGCAACTCGCTCCAATGTCGGAAAAAAAAAGAGGAATGGGAAACAACTCACCCTTGCCCGCCACACTGGCCCCACTTTGCAGCGCAGTTGCCACCCGACGGCGGAGAAGACGTAGGTGCATTGCCTGAGCTGGTGGTAGTGGTGGTGCTGCCGCCGCCGTTTCCTCCTCCTCCCCCGGAGCTGCTGCTGAGCTTGCTCTTGATGAAAGTAAGCGCGGCCTGCCCGTACACTGAGCCGTAGCCCTGGTGCACGTTGGCGTCGTTGCCTGTGCAGCAGTACGGGTCGGGGCTGTCGCAGTAGCTTTGGATCTTGCTGGCGGACTGCGGAGATACGTCGTCAGCTCGAACGTGCGGACAACCAGAGCGGTCCTCGGGTTGACAATTCTCACCGAACAGCTATACCCCTGCGGCCTGGGCGAGAAGCCTTGAGCCCTGCACGTTCCGACCTGGTACGCGACGCCGGACCTGTAGCGCGGGTTGCCCATCTCGATGACCGCTTTGATCTGGTTCATGGCGGCCGCGCTGAAGGCCGGCGTCGTCGTCGAGTAGCCCTGGTTGGCGTCTGGGCCGCCGCAGAAGGCGTTGTCGGCCACTTGGCCGCCTTGCGAGTAGCCGACGATGACGAGCTGCGTGTTCGGGCAGCGCGAGTTGAAGCCGTTGACGGCGGACGCCATGGCTGCGATGCCGGCTCGCATCGAGGCGTCGTAGGTGGCGCCGCCGCAGGAGGATTGGCCGCCGCTGTTGCGAGGGGGGTTAGTTTGGTGTTGTTGATGCACTGAATTGCATGGGTGGTGCATGGCTTACCATGCTGGGTAGGAGATCGCTTCGGCGGTCGAGCCGGGGTAGGCGTTCAGCACGAGGTTGACCACGGTCGATGAGCTACCGTAGCCTGCTGGTGCAGTCGTCTCTCTTGCTCCAAAGACGTGAACGTTTGGACAGTTGGACTGGCGTTCTTCCAACGCTGCCAGAGGAGAGGCGCCGCAGTGGGCTAGGAGGAGGGTGACGGCTGCTGCGAGGACTGTGAACATGGTGATGGATGTCGGGTTGGCCGTTCTTGAATGTAAGTGATTGTTGAGTTGATGCAAATTCTCGCTGCGTTGAGGCTGGTCGTATATAAGATCAACACCTCCATTGGTCCGAGGATGGATCAATGGTAGGCACAATCCATAGTAGAAGGCGTATAGTCATTTTGTCTATTCAGCCGTGATGTGGTGGCGTGCAGATGTAGGGTTGTCGGGCAACACGGCATGTTGTTAGCATCTCGACTGGGACTCGTGGCATTGGTCTTGCGTAAGACTGCCTGCTGATGTGTATCGTTCTCGTATTGTGTGTGGGAATCTGGCTTCTGCCACTATAATGATGTGGTGAAGTAAGATGAGTTCCTCCGCATTCTGCCAAATACCCAGATTGCTTCCGGTTCAAAGCCCTAGTCTAGAAGCCTAGATTCTTGATGTTTAGCCGGACACTGGACTGGGAACGGAGCGGAGGGCGACAAATCGGGGAGCATGTGAATGACCTACTTGACCAAATGATCGATTCGCTTCACGACAGATGGTTGTAATGATCGGACGCATCCGAACAAACGTGAATTGTTCGGAATGTTGGCGTGGCAAGATTGGAGTATCGCTATATACGCAGCGACTGCCGAATAACACACGTCACAGTCAAAGATAGACGTACCGAATCAAGGTCCGGAATCGAGTGATGTGTGACAGGCAGTAAGCAGGCTTGTACATTCTTAGCCATCTTGTCTCGTATATCTGATACATGACAGGGATTTAGCATGTATATATATGGTCAATAAGGAAGATGATCACCCGCACTCCCGAATTGAACCGGAATTAGCAATGTATCCATCCCCACCAAATGTTATGGTGGAACTACCGGTCCTTCGAATTATGTGTGCTTCCTGACAATAGCGTCGACACATCAAGATCGACGGCATGCTGGTAGGCGGTGAATTTGGCGAACCACGTGCAATCGACTCGATGGAGTGTGCAGGTTCTCCAACATCCAGAAGAAGCGATGTCAATGGGAGCGCAAGCCGGGGAACTTATACCGACGAGTTCCGAGTGGTAAAGCAACCCCTTGGTCAAATACAAGGTCGCCGTCAAACTTCGTAACCGTTCAAAGTATCCGCATGTCCCAATCGGCTTGCAAACGACGCGCGAATTGACTCGAGCAATCCCAATCAAGCATGCTTCTTCACGCCGTTCTGCTGGCTCCGTCCGTTCACACCGGTAATCGTTCGGTAGCAGTCGTACAGAATCCACAGAGGGACCCACACCCAAATCGTATTGAAGAAGAACAAGTACAACCACGTGAACATCCAGTTGGAAGTATCCAGGTTCGGACTTCCGCACAACCATTCCTAGCACAAATCAGTAAGTTCCCAAACAACCGGCGCATAGCAAAGAACTGCCTTACAGGTACGAAAGTCATCCACCCCCCGTAGAGCTCGCCAGTCGCAAGCACAACCATCCAGAAACTCGCATCACTGCGGTTCTTCTTGATACAGTAGCATATCCAGACCGCCAGAGGCCCCGCGACAAATACAGTCAACAGCTCCAGGCTGATGACAGTCAAGTCGCTGCCGCCCCATCTCTTGTCGGCTCTTGCATATTCCCTCCACAACGCGCTCATGGGCGAAGTGCCGTACGACGCGCCGTAGACATTTTCGCGATCGCCCAGGAAAAAGACGTCGCGTGGGAGGTATTCGGATCCGGGCACGCCGGCCTCGGCGAGGAGAGTGCTACTGAAGAAGCATTGGTAGAGGTATCCGCCCTCGAGGACGAAGTGGATCAGGGCGTCGGTGGCATGCCAGATGAAGAGGAACCTCGTCTTGTTGGAGGCCGAGGTCGGGAGGAGCAGGCGTGAGCTCAAGTAGCCTGCGGCGAGGATGACGACGGTCGCGAAGAGGGACCACACCGTCGTCGCACTGATGAGAGCGGGAGCTTCTGAGACTGCCATTGGGACTTGCCGGCACCCGTACCTTAGTTCAGGGTGGGTCTGGGTGATAGTTGGTGAGGGTTAAGCTTTCCAGAGAGCAAAAGTCAACGGTGTCTGCGACTTAGGGCTGACATGGCCGCTTTTTACACGCCGAGGCTAAATTGATGCTGCACTTTAAATCGAACGCGAACATGACACGTCGTGGGATGGGCTCGGATGGCTACAGCAGTTGGTGCATATAGCCTTTTTGGAAGAACCTGTTCGTTCAGCCGCATATATGACACGTCGACTCTACAGCTACGACAAAATGTACAACGTCGGGCTATCAGAACGACTACATATCCGAAAACAACATCAACACCTCATGAGCGGTACGGCTTCCTTCCTTCACGAATGCTGCTCGGCGTGCTGGAGAACGACGGTGGGACGTCCATCGCCGGGTTCTGGGTGAAGAAGTTTCTCGGACGAAGCAGAACCGACATGGACTCGGCAGGCATGATTGGGTAGTCCTCCGGCGATGGGAAATGGGTGACGCCGAACGTGTGCCAGACAACAATGTCCTCATTTTCAATGCTGGCATCTGCGTTGGCTGCGATCCATGCTGGCAGGCCTGCGAATTTGTTAGTTGATTGGGAACCGATGGAAGCATTACACTCTGTGGAATGGACTTACCCTGCGATGGTCTGCCGGAGTTCTGGGGAACGTGTCTGCCGGCTGGGAACTTCTCTTCGTCGGCGTACTTGGTCACATGCAGAGCGTGTCTTGCGAAGCCCGCTCTGTCCCAGACCAGACTGTTCTCCTTGGGCATCAAACCAGGTACTTCCCGGGAGACGATCTTGTACGACACAGGGTTCTTGGAGTGGGGGTTGAGCTTGTTGGTGTTCGAAATGTCCCAAGTCCTGATCGGCTGGTAATCGCTGATGCCAGTGCCCATGGTCTTCAGCGGCGTCTTCTTGGCCATGAAAGCGTTGCCGTATCTGTTTTCTTTGCTTCCCACAGGAGAGTCGCTGGCAACGGAGTCTACCTCGAACACCGTGTTCTGGTGGCCGTCGATCGATGGGTCGAGGCGGAGACAGAACAGGTGTTGGTGGTGATGCGCGTTGACGCCGGGGTAGACCTCAGTACCGTAAGGTGCGGCCGACTCGCCAGGGGCCATTGCGTAGGTCGAAAGGATGCCGGTAAGCTTGACTTCAAGCTGGATAACGCCGTCCTGGTGCATGATCCAGTAGATCATGTATTCGTAGTTGCCGGCAGTGAAGATCTGGCTGACGATCAACTTGCGAGCTCGTGTGGTGGTGGAGGAGTCGTCGCCTGGTAAAGAGGGTTAGCAATGTGAAGCATGAGGGCGTGTAATACCACTCACGGAAGTCGGTGTGCTTGAAAAGAATGCCGTCGTCCTCTTCATGGATGCAAATTGCGTTCTTGATGGTGTATGGCTCGCCGTTCCTGTGTGCGGTTAGCTGGTGTAATTTGACAAGTGCCAGATTGCAGCAAACTCACTTCCGGACGAACGAGGCGTCAAGATATTGGATAGAACCCTTGCAGTCACAGCCCATGCTAAGTGGGTTGGTCATGTAGCCCGCGCCATACTCACCCAGGTCGAATGCATGCTTGCGGTGGTGCGGATGATCGGGGTTGCCGTAAGGAACGACCATCTCTGCAAGAGAGATTCGCCAGAACACCTGGGTATCGGTCAGTCATGCCTACTACCGAAGTGTTCATTTTCACATGTACTTACAGGCCTCACGTTGCCGCGGTCGTTGAAGGTGATGTTTGATAAGACAATGCCCTCGCGATAGTTGAACCCAATGTGGAAGTTCCACTTCTGCCAATCGATAGTCCTGCCGTCCAACTTGAATGAAACGCCCTCAGGCTGAGTGACGTGGATAGGCTTAAGATCGTCCCTCAGGCCGATGGACCGCTGGATAGACTCAGCATCGTAGTTCGTCGCAGGTGCTGTGTTGAGTGGTCGGCGTTTTTCGGGAACGTCGATGTGAACAATCTCTTGTGTCTCAATGTTATAGATCGGACAGAAGTCGAGCGGGAAGGTGTACTGGAGGTCGTCGATGTTTGGGCGGTAGTACATCAAAGCTTGTTGAAGTCGTGATCCATCGGTGTAGCGTTCATCATAACCTGTTGCCCTTGTTAGCTCAATTTGGGAGATCGCAATCACACATGCAATACGTACCGATCGTCCATGGGTCGCAGTAGACCTTGTGCATGTCCTCTGGTGGAATGCCGAGCACGCCACATTGCTCGATCACCTTCGGATCCTTTCTCATGATTGCTTCGACGACGACCAAGTCCTCCATGGTGATACCAGGGTAGACTCCTTTGGGTTCCTCCCATCTGATGATGGTTCTCATCTCAATGTTGACCAGAACATCGTAGACTTTGTTGCCTTTCGCGCTGGCGACCACATCGGCAATGCGTGGGACCTGGATATCCTGAGACTCAACCCATGTCTTCAGAATATCTTTCTTGGGCTCCAGAAGTGTGACTGAGTTGAAGATGAGACCACTCTTCTGTTTGAGCACGACGTCGACTGCGGTTGCAATCTCGCTCTCTGACAGAGGATCGAGTGGGTGGCGGGGAGTTTCGGTCGTGAGACCAGCTACCTTACTGGTGAGCTGGCCAACGGTTTCCTGGAGACGTTCCACGGCCATGGTGAAGTAGTAGGATGGCCGAATATGGTGGTTCAATTTTCGTCGGTTGAATTGTTCAATCGAGATAACACAAATACGTACATGTACGTTACTGAGTTCGCATTTAAAAAGAAGGGTGGGGGCTGATCGGTTATGGGCCGGCTATGAGCCGGTTACCGAAAGCTCACCTTCTCAAAACAAAAGAGATTGCCAGAGTGGAGGATTCGACATAATCGCGTGGAAAACGACAAGTATTTTGAGAGAGTTGTTCACCTTGAGAGCTCCCATACCCGGCGGGCCGTGCAAATCGGCTATCTCACAACCGCGTGGATCTCGCCACACTCAAGCCAGTGTCCGCATTTGTTGTTACGCGAACTCATGCCTCGCGAAATCAGAGCTCGACAACGTGTTTCGCAGGCGTGTATCCCTTGTGGCCAGCGCAAGACAAAGGTAGACGATTTCTCACCCTGCATCGTCTAAGCACCGCTCTTACATTACCGTCTCATAGTGTGATGGCGCACTCCCTACATGCAATCAATGTTTGAGCAGCTCTAGGCAATGCCATTATGGCATCTCGAAGCGCAACAAGACGTGAGAAATCTCCGAGAAGCGTTTGCACATACGTCCAAAATACTCACGACTAGGTTACAGACGGAAGCCATCTGTAAAATCCACTTCATCGCGGCAGCAGGACACACGGCAAGCTCAGTCGAGCATCCCAACATCGACAAACAACGAGACCGGGTATGATGGAATATCAGCTTCAACTCTTGATGCTATACATGGCAGTAGACAAGCCAGTGTTTGCGAAGACGACATCGCCGTGAGCAGTGCTGTGTCTCAACGACTCTTCACCGCCTATTTCGCGAACATTCACTCTATCTGGCCCATATTATACACGCCGATGTACGACTGTGGAAACAGTAATCTGCAGTCAGACGCCTTTGCTCCTGCTGTGTTGTATGCTGTATATGCCATCGCCGCATGCGTGGAGCCGACAGACCACAAATCCACCGCGACCACCAACGACAAAACGCCTCCCCCCGCAGTCTTCTTTGAAGCCGCTCTACTTGCTCTGCAAAAGAAGCAGAGCGATCAGCCCCATTTATCCGCCGTCTTCCATCCGCTCAACTTCATATGTCCTTCAATAGAGAGTTGCCAAACTCTGGTCCTACTCGCACTACAGCAGCATGGGCTGGGAGAAGCCTCCAATGCCGCAATGCTCTGCAACACAGCAGCCGGGATGGCGCTTGAGCTGAGATTGAACGAAGCCAAGCCACACGACGCTGATTTTATCACGAGTCAGATTGCATCAAGGCTCTGGTGGAACTTGTACGTGCTAGACAAAGTCCTGGCGTGTGGGCTTGGAAGGCCTTACGCGTTGCATTCGGTGGACGTCACAGCCAATCTTCCCTCTGCGGCCGAATCAGACGAATTCCAGCTGCTGCAGTTCCGACGAGCGAGTGACGGCGAGGTCGTCCGGGTGAAGTCACACTGCATATCTGGGTTCAATCTGACGGTCGGGATATGCTTCATCTTGGAGGATGTGCTCCGGGCAACATGCTCTGTTACCAGCAAGCAGCGCATCTGCAAGGACTTTGAAGCTGCTGAAGCCTTGCGTATGAGCCTTTGGGGTAGGCTGCAAAGCTGCAACGAAGAAATGAGCCGTTCGGCTGTTGGATTGCGGACGAATGGCCAGTTCCGCCCTGTTGTGCCACCAGTGGCTATCATGAACTCTATGGTAAGTGGAGCACTGCCCGACAGAGGCCATGCATATTAAGCGAGCATTGCAACATGAGGTACCTCTACGATGGAGGAAGCTGCTGTGACTTGGCAGGAAAACGCGATCTTGGTCACGGCCTCGAACACTCGCTGAACATTATGTAGTGGCTATCCGCGATAACGATCTTACTGCATCGCCCGTTCCACTTCTACTGGCGCGAGCATGCCTGGACTCCAGCACATCAAATCTCAGCCGAGTACATGCCCGTCCAAATATGCCTAGCCGCTGCACAGGAGCTGTGCGCTGTACTTTCAGCATACGTCGAAGACCTCTCACGACTGCCTTGCGACGTCATCTTTCCCATAGTGCTGGCAGCGGCAACTCTCTGGCAATGTCGCAAAGAGTTCGACGCAAGTTATGACCGCGCTGAAGTCAAATCACAGATTGACTTGTGCGTAAAGTGCCTGGCCATCGTCGGTAAGATCTGGAAGAACGCCGGAGATTGCAGAAGGCGATTGATCAAAGGTGAGTGATTCAACAAACTGGTTCACCCGGGGAACCAAGTCACTAATGAGCAAAATGCAGATTTTGCTGGGGCTACCTCAACTCCGACCCCTACAGTGAACGATATACCGCTCCGACAACCGTACACTGCGAACCCAGGGCAACACACGAGCGGACATGGATCTTCACATCCAGTCGCGCTGGACGATATGACAACAGCGACGCTTACATCGATCGAAGAACGCGATCATCTCGTTCCGGCAGAAACGACGTATGCGTTCCTCGATGCCATCGATTCGAGATTGGACGACTTCGCGACCGCCGACGAAGAATTTCGTGCTTATCTAGAGGCGCAGCTGGGACAATATGAGTTCCCAATATTCTAGGCCTCTGTGCATCATAGATCCGGGTTTACTTCTACTCTTTGAGCTCATGCCCAATTTGAACGAGAGTAGTCCTAAGGAAGAGGAGTGCGGCTCAATCCTACGAAGTCAGATGTATTAAGATATCGGGTCGGAGGAGCTTGACCCGTGCATAACTACATACAGTAGCACGGACGTATGACTATAATGTACGAAGGAGTACAATATTCGGCCCGACATCTGCAGCCGTAAAGCTCCATCGGCTTCATCGGTAGCTACCTAGTCAGTTCACTTTTCCACATTCTATCGCTAAAGAAGGCGACGAACAACCACAATCTTAGCACTATAGGATAAGATCCACGTCGCATAGTGCGGCCATCAATAATAGGCGAGCTCGAAAGCTTCTCCGCACGATAAGAGGAAACAAGGTTATGGTTAAAAGTGGAGTTCGGTTATGCAGTGCAATCAGGACAGCCTCGTGCCTCCTGGCACCTACACAACGCTTGTGGTGCGGATGTGACTTGTTCTCTACTGCTGTCTATTTCTCTGTGGTCGGAGTCAATCGACGAATGATCGTTACTTGAGCTTGTACCCTGACTACTTGGTGCGAACGATATCGCGAACCTCATACATCTTGCTACAGTATTGTCCAGCAGTGGTGAAAGCTTGAACGCACGGCTCTGCAACAGCCGGACCAGCTAGTGAGGAATCACCGGCTACTTGAACAAATAACACGTCTCTTCCGTCGACTGACTATGGACAAACACAAACTCGACAAACATGAAGCCGAATCTCTCAGCCGCCAAACTACCACGGCCGAAGGCCAGGTTGGTCAACTCGAGAAGAAGTTCTCGAAATTGACCATGACCGGCATGGCTTTCGCAATTCTAAAGTAAAGCGATCCCGTCCAAAAGATGATCAGCAAACGTAACGGATCGCTGACCGACGACTCTCCCGGCAGCACATGGATAGCCCTCGCAAGCACTCTTGCCATCGTCCTCCCCTCCGGCGGCCCAGCGGCATTCTTCTACGGCTTCATCTTCTGCGTCGCCTGCAACTTCTGCATAAGCGCGAGTCTGGGCGAGATGGCTTCTGTCTGGCCGACGGCCGGCGGGCAGTATCATTACGCTTACGCGCTGTCGACAGATGGCTGGAAACGCTCCATGGTTCGTCTTTGCGGGTTCCGATCGAAGTGGCAGAGGAACGACAGCGGTGGCAGTTGGCATCGATGACTAACCGGACCAGAGTTTCCTCGTAGGGTGGATCAATATCGCCGGCTGGCTGACGCTCGTTACTACGGAAGCTGTTTTCGGCGGTGAGTTCTTGGTCTGAATTGGCATGCGAGTCGTCTCCTCCTCGAAAGAATGGCTGACTGACAGACTGCTCCATCAAAGCCCAATTTGTCGCCGCCGCCGTCGTGGCCGGATCGAACAACTCGGTGCAACTCACAGCGTGGCATACGTACATGTACTTCCTCGCCATCTCATTTTTTGCAATCGGTCTCAACATCTTTGGGTATCGTTTCCTGGGGAAATGGAATGAAGGTGCTTGTAAGTGCTCGCAATCGAAGATGTTTCTCAAAGAAAAGACTCACACGTCAATACAATGCAGTGTTCTGGTCCCTCACAGCTTGGATCGCAACATCAGCAGTCATCCTCGCCACAGCACCCAAGACAAGCGCCGAATTCGTCTTCACCCAATTCACAAACGAGACCGGCTGGCCGGACGGCGTGGCTTGGATGCTCGGCCTGCTGCAATCGGCTCTTTCGCTGATCGGGTACGATGCCATAACGCACATGACGGAGGAGATGCCTCGGCCTACCCGCGATGCTCCTATTGCAATGGTAACCTGCGTGGCTATCGGCGGAGTCACGTAAGTACATCACCCTACTCCAGTGTTAGTACCAACACGAACCAAAGCTGACCGATTCGGTTGCGTCGGGCATAGTGGTCTCACAATGATTATCGTCTTGCTCTTTTGCATCCCCAACCCAGAAGCCATCCTGACGACTCTGACGGGCAACCCACTGATCGAACTGATCATACAAGCGACAGGCAGTCGAGCTGCTGGAACAGTCATGAGCTGCGCTTTAGCCATCTGCTTCGTGAATGGCACGATCGGGAGCGTGACCTCCGGCAGCCGTTTACTATGGGCAATGGCCCGGGACGGCGGAGCCCCATGTTCGAGACTGTAAGTCATTGCCACCTGCACACGTCACGAAGTTGACGAAGCAGTCGACCTCCAAGGGCATATCAAGAGACCCCCTCCCACCTAAAAGAAACCCAACTAACCCTCACCCCTTTTCTCCCACTCCCACAGCCTCTCCCAAATCAACCCCAACTTCCACGTCCCCATCAACGCCATCCTAGCCGTAGCCCTCTTCAACATCCTCTTCGGCCTGCTCTACCTCGGGCCCTCGGTGGCTTTCAACGCCTACATCTCCAGCTGCACCATCTTCCTCAACTGCTCGTACGCAGGGCCTATCCTCATCCTATTGCTCCGAGGCCGAAAGACGCTCACGGCCGAAAGGCCGGATTTCCCGCTCGGCCGCGTGGGTGGCTATGTGGCGAATGTGGTCGCTGTGGTTTATGTCGGGGTCACATCTGTGGTGTGTTTTTTTTTTATTTTCGCTGGGGTTTTTGACAATTCTTTTTTTTTTTGGATTGTCGAGATTGGAACGAGGATTGTTGAATTTTTCTACGAAATTTTGCTGACGAGATGGGTGTGTGTGCAAGTTCTTCCT
>Ga0265798_10002540_pt1 | contig 26840 bp, 22 predicted proteins | sample P3T30metagenome_FD_192430 | JGI IMG/M metagenome (GOLD analysis project Ga0265798, IMG submission 192430) | Plant litter microbial communities from East Loma Ridge, Irvine, California - P3 T30 | ecosystem: Environmental > Terrestrial > Plant litter > Unclassified | place: USA: California...
GAAGCAGCATTCTTCTTGTTGTCCGTCACGAGCGCGCCCGCGACCGTGGCCGTGACCGTGTCTGGCGGCGTGTGTCGCAAACCGGGTCCGAGGGTGAGCGTCTTCTTTTTGCCTGTGCCAGTTGGCAGGGCGCTCTGCGCGATGTTGTCGCCGGGCAGTACAATAGTAGCCGACGCTGCCATGGTAGTGCTCGCAAAGTGGTGTCCTTGGGTGTGGTAGAGCACCTGGTAACATGCGCCGTCCCTCGAGTGAGCTCATTCCGAGAAGCCCGTGCGCTTCCGAGAAAAATGCACGACTCTGAATTTCTTAGCCGCGAAGAAACACACGCGCTACAAACGCTACCACAGCCGGCTATCTTCTGTTCACCTGCCCCTGCCGCTTTCTTGTCGATACTGAACGGCTTTCGTTTGACTTGAATCCTCTTTCCGTAACCCGAAAACGTCTCCCCGCGCAAGATGAGTGCGCAAGCGGACCCCGCGCAGCGAGTCGCGATAGGCATATCCTTTGGCAACTCGTACAGCTCCATTGCTTTCACCTCGGGTGTAAGTGCCCATGTCTGTCGCTGATGTCTCTGGATGTTTCTGACACATAACAGGAAGGCAAAGCAGAGGTCATCGCCAACGAAGACGGAGGTACGCCGCCTGCTGCACGCCCTGGATCCCCTCGACTGCTAACACTTGAAAAGACCGTCAAATCCCCACCGCCCTGTCCTACGTCGAAGGAGAAGAACTACATGGAGGCCAGGCCAAGACTCAATTCGTCCGCAATGCGAAGAACACAGTCGCCTACTTCCGCGACTTCCTCGGCCAAGAGTAGGCAATCCTATCCTACCTGTCCAACCACGTTGACTGACACCCTGCAGCTACAAATCGATAGACCCCTCCCCATGCCACCAGTCGGCCCATCCCGTACAGCACGAAGACGGCGTTGCGTTCAGCATCCGCGATACCGCCGACGAGCAGGAGAACACCGTATCCGTTATCGATGCCACAACACGTCACCTGAAGAGACTACGGAGTTCTGCCTCCGACTACCTTGGAAAGGAGGTCAACGCCGCCGTCATCACCGTACCCACAAACTTCAGTGATGCCCAGAAGGAGGCCCTCAAGAAGGCGTCGACAAATGCTGGCATCGAGGTCCTACAGTTCATCCACGAGCCCACAGCTGCTGTCCTAGCATACGATGCCCGTCCTGGTGCCCAGTTGGCTGACAAGATCATCGTCGTCGCCGATCTGGGAGGCACCCGTTCGGACGTGGCTGTGGTTGCGTCCCGTGGCGGCATCTACACCATCCTGGCCACTCTACACGACTACGATGTCAGTGGCTCCAAGCTCGACCAAGTGCTCATGGAACATTTCGCCAAGGAGTTCCTCAAGAAGCACAAGTCGGCCGGTGACCCTCGGGAAAACGACCGATCGTTGGCCAAGTTGAAGCTTGAGTGCGAAGCTGTCAAGAAGGCGCTTTCCATTGGTACCACCGCCAACTTCTCCGTCGAGAGCTTAGTAGGCGGCACCGACTTCACCGCGACCATCAACCGCACCCGCTACGATCTCCTGGGAAGCAAGTTGTTCTCTGCCTTTACTCGTCTTGTCACTCAAGCTGTGGAGAAGGCCAACTTGGATCCTCTCGACATCTCCGAGATTATCTTGGCTGGCGGTAACTCTCACACTCCCAAGGTCGCTTCTGCGGTACGCTCAGCCTTCCCGGAATCCACCACCGTCCTCGCACCTTCCACATCCCCATCAGCCATCAACCCCTCGGAATTGTCAGCCCGTGGTGCTGCTATCCAAGCCAGCCTTATCCAGGAGTTTGAGCTTGAGGACATTGAACAAAGCACCCACCCTATGGTCACTGTCACACCCCACCTTTCCACCGCTGTTGGTGTGCTGTGCATCTCGGGTGATGAGTCATCTGGCGTTTTTCACGCCATCGTCGACGCGGAGACACAACTACCTGTCCGACGCACTGCGACCATTGCAACGCCACGAGAGGGAGGTGACGTGCTCATCAAGCTTGCGGAAGGCTCACGACACATCAAGGTCACAAAGCCAGAGCCCAAGCCCAAGGCTGAAAAAGACGAGGATGATTCGGATGACAGCGACGACGACAGCGAGGAAGAGGAAGAGGAGCTACGGGAGAAGACATGGAAGGTTGGACAAGTGCTGAGCGAAGCTGCAGTTCGTGGTGTCAAGAAGGGAGGAAAGGTCGAGGTCCAGATCAACATCGGTGCCGACCTGAGCATAAATGCCATCATTCGCGAAGTAGGTGGCAAGGGCGGTATTCGTGGTCTTATTCAGGGACGCAAGGTCAACGGCAGCGCCTAGATGCGCCAGACCACTATACTGGTGCGCCAGGCGCTGGACCGCAAAATTTTCATTACATGCGATATGAACGACATAGACAGCCCGTGTTTCTACTAGACCAATTTCGGTAGCTTGGATAGGATTATCGGAGGGCTTAGACCCTCGAGTTGATCACAATGAAGAGCACCTGAGCCCTGATAATCCAACGTGCTTAGAAAGTATGCATCTATTGCACATGTTGCAGGGATGTTACTTTCGATGTGTTTGCGCCTGCACCATATTGGACTGCATTTACACCCGTACGACCAGCGCTCTCGAATGAGAAGTAATGTTAGTACAATGAATGAATTACACTAGTCACTCGCAAGGCCGCCAGTTGACAATGGGTCCTACGCAAGCCCAACCCATTGAGTAAAAGCATGGAGCATTCGTGCTGTCATTCGTACCGAAACGAGACAATAGGTAATATAAGACAAAAGCAGGTGACCCTAATCGTGGTCGTCTCCATTGGAGTGCCCGTGTGTCCAGGAACGCCAAGAATGCTCAACTGTGTTTCGTACAGCATCGTCCATCCATAACATGCAAGACTCCACGTAACCGCACAAGAGAAAGACAATGAACAAGCAAGAGCCAAGGTATGCAAAGACGCCATATGTGCGCCCTTCATCTGGCTATGTTGGATTCCCACGAAGGCCAACCCTTTAAGGGAGGCAGCACTCAATGGAAACCCTCAAGCCGCGATGAAGGGATGACAGGGATGACAACAGCACGACCGAAACTTTGCGAAACGGATACCAAACACCTTGATCCATCCACGCCTACCCAATGCCTGCATGATATTCCAAACTCCGTAAACAAAACAAGCATTTTGAATGCCAGCAGAATCGATGACATGACTACAAGAGGCGCAGCTTCTTGGGTGGACCGAGGGAGCTGTTGAAGAAGGAAGACTCTGCGGGGCGCTTCTTGACAGTGGTGAAGGCCTGAGGCGCAGGCTTCATAGCCGACAAGGTCGCTTTCGATGGCGTCGCCCCAAGGAAGATGGACTTTGATGGGGTCTTGATGGCTGATCTGCTGAACAAGAAAGACGACTTCTTGACGGGAAGTGTGCGAGGTGCAAGCGGGCTCTTGTCGTCGAAGAACATGCCAACTTCGCAGTTTTCCTTGTCGTCATTGAAAGAGCGATCGAACTCTGAACTTGTCGGAGTGCTAGGCATCTTGCACTGGGATGAAGGAGGTAGCGCGTACTTGGAAGGAGTCTTGAAAGGTGTGAATGGCTTCGCCGTAGTAGTAGGCAGAGGAGTTGCTGGCTTCGCAACGGATAGGTCGACCAGGTAATGGTCTTCGTCCATACGCTTCTTGTTTGACTCACTATCCAACACCCACCCCACGTTGACACACTTGATGGCTCCCTTGCTTTCAAGGCACTTCTCCAGTGTGGACATGCTTCCATCCTTGAAGAGAACGTGGCTAAGAGACGCATGCGATATGTCTTGTACTACCTTTGCGCCCAGATCCTCGAGCAGACCGCGGAACAAGAAGTTCTGCTCCCTACCGTTCCGTGTGACATCGACGTAGAAGACCATGCCCTGAAGGATGCCTTCGTAGAGGAATAGATCGCTCTCGTCTGCTGGAACGTCTGTCCAAGCGACAGTCTTCTTAGGAGTCTTAGCGTCCATGACCTTCTGAGGTGATCGCAACGCGGACTTCTTCGGTGACACTGGCTCGAGGGCTGCAAAAGTAGGTGCAAGTTTGAGCGGAGCCAGATGCATGGCAGTATTAGTAATAAAAGGAGAAGCCTCGACAGCTGTGTCTGTAGGTGCGATCTCACTGTATTTGCTAGCTTCAGTGAGCTCAGTGAAGTCGGCAAGCTCGCTTGGTTCCTCGAGATCGAATGAGTCGTTCTTCAGAGTTGAGAATCTTATAGGTGACGGTGTCTGTTTCTTGACTGAAGCAGTGATCTCTTCCTGGAGAGCAGCCTCGAGAGCCAGGCTTGGTGTTGTGGGGTAGTCGGGCAGTTCAGCGAGAGCGCGACGTGGAGTCATTGGTGCCTTAATATGAGCTGGTGTTTTGGGGTAATCGGGGAGCTCGGCCAATGCTGCCTTGGAGGTCACAGGCGCGCTGACATGAGCTGGTGTTTTGGGGTAACCCGGGAGTTCGGCCAGTGCTGCTTTGGAGGTGATGGGCGCGATGATGTGGGCGGGTGTGGCAGGGTACGCCTCAGGAAGCTCCTCGAATGCTTCCTGATCGGTGACGCCCCAGACGATCTGTGCAGGTGGAGTGCCAGAAATCTCCGAACACGAACGCTGGGCGGGCGTCGCATCATAGTATGGTGTCTTTAGCTGGACCGATACCTGGGTCTTTGCAGCCGGTGTCAAGGAGACATCGGCTGTAGTCTGGCGGCCCTGGCAGTCAGATTCTTCAACAATGTGCGGATTCTCGACGTGCTGAGGGCCCTCTGGCACTTCTATTGTGGCCTCGACCGCGCTCTCGGCAGCTGTAGAAGTATGACAAGCCTCAATCTGGTCGACTGCTTCTTTCTCCTCAACATCGCTCATGGCGACATCATTATACCCATGCTCGATGAGTTCGGCCTGAACCTCGGGTGTAGCGATTGCGACAGGTGCAGCAATATGCGCAGGTGTCGTGGGATATCCTGCGAGTTCGGTAAGAGCGGCCTTGTTCGACAAAGGTGCGAGGATATGCGAGGGAGTCGTGGGGTAGCCGGGAAGCTCGGCGATGGCCTCTCTTGAGGTCATGGGGGCAGTGATGTGGGAGGGGGTTGTCGGGTAGGTAGGGAAATCTGCGAACGGTTTCTCGATTGCCTCCACGACAGGCTGCTCCACCTCTTCAATGACTGCATGTTCGTCTGCCTCTACAACAGATTGCTCGATGATCTCCGCAACAGGCTCCTCGACTGTTTGAGCGGCCGGCTCTGGCTCAGACTTCGCCTTAGTGACAACAGCAGCCTTCTTTGTGAGCTTGCGGGCCGGAGCCTTGAGCGGCGACTCCTGTGGGACTGCAGGGGCATTACGACCGCGTGTGGCTCTCGGTACAATGACGGGTGCGGGTGCGGAGGCTTTTGGCACTGCTGCTTTGCGTGTACGGGAAGCTGGCTTAGCAGGCTCGCTGGCGACGGTCTTGTCGACAAATGCAGGCTCGCTCTTCTTGGAAACGGGTGTCTTCTTTGCGGGTGCTTTGCGTACAGCTCTTGATGCTGGCTTGGCTGTTTCTTCGACGGCAGGCTCTGGGGCGACAGCAGGCTTCTCGACCTTGGGTACAGGTGCCTTTTTCACTGCTGCGATCTTGCGCGTACGGGCGGCTGTTGGCTTAGGGGCCTCTTCAATGGCTTCGGGCTCCTCTGTAGCGGCAGGCTCCTCGGCTTTGCGACCACGCGTCGCCCTCACTGCTGGAGCAGGGGCGGGTGCGGCTCTGGTCTGGACCTTGATGGTGCGCGCGGCCTTTGTCGCAACAGTCTTCTTGGCCATGGGCGGCTCAGCATCCTCAGGCTCAGCCCTGGCTTTGCGTTTCACAGCAGTTGTCTTTGTGGGTTTGGCCGGGGCAGGCGCTGGCTCAGCAGCTTCCTCGACTGCCTTCTTCCTGCCGCGCTTGGGAGGGGCGTTGAGCGTGTTGGGGGGTGCAGAGGCGACCTCTGGGGCGGTTTTCGCACCGCGACGTGTAGCGACCATGATGTCTGTCAATTTTCGCTGTCTTGGTGGTATGTCGTTGTCGGTCTGGGGTGAGACTGGTTCAGTCGAGGTTGTGGACGTGCTTGCCGTGTTGTGTTGTCAAAGCGCGATCGACGACTAGCCGCATCGGGACACGCGTTGCTCCAGCAACAATCCATGAATCGCTTGGCCGCCAATCGCCCCTGTGCAAACTCACAGCAGCAGACACTTGGGTGCGGACGAATGACCATCATGCCTATCGATTGTCTATCACCCATTCAAAGCTATACGTATGACTTCCATGCCCACTCCACAGACCAGCACCCTCGCATCGCCACCACCATTGCCTTCATCAAGCACCGCCATACTCGACGCATCTGCAACATTGGTCTTGATTCTATTTATTCTCTGGACCGTCAGAGCGCCTTCATGCTGTGCTGCAGTTTCAGCTCCAGCTTCGGAGTTAGCCTTACGCAGTACAATCCGCCACAATCTGATCCACTCGTCATTTCCTGATGTGACAAGGAAAATGTGTGATTTATGTCTGAAGAGAGCGCACGACGTTACTGCAGAGCCATGTGCGCGACTGACGAGGATGGGTGGCGGAACATGGGTTGTCGTAGGCGAAGTCGACGACGGCAAAGACGTAGACTGTGCGAGTACACACGCCAGACTGCCATCGTCACCACCGGATACGATGAGCCAGGTATCCGCACTAATGGCTCGGGATGTCATGGCTTTTGAGGAGCTTTGATGTATCCTTGCCGGATGGTGCCATGTCAAATGATCATTTGACCCAGTGGATTTTCCACGCGATCGTTCGGTTTCTGCCATTAGCGGCCATATTACAATATGGCCATCGGTACCAGCTGTCAAGACCTTTTCTCTAGAGAGGAACTTGCACTGTGTCAAACAGGATGTAAAGTAGAGACCCTTTCCAAGAGGCTGCCATGTGACAGTAGCGGCAGGATCATAACGATAGATCTTGTTAAATCAGCGCCATGCTACATTGAGAATACGGAGATCAGCTCACCTTGATGCTGGAATCTGAGAACACCATCGTGATAGTATGTGCGGATCCCGATGTGGTCACATCGAAAGACATGAGTCTCAAATCTGCGTGCTCACTTTCTGGCGTGTACACATGTTCGCACACGATTCCAATGTCAAGAGCGGAGGCGGGTAAGTCCCGGATCCGCCATACATAGACTGTGAAGGAAGTCAGCAGCAGCTTTGCAGCATTGTACCAAAACCTTACATTCTTCACAGCCACCACTGCTGAACAGATAGTCACCGTCTTGCGACCATTGTAGATGCTGAATCCCCGTGGTGTGCTTGCGAATAGTCCTTTGGCATATCAGATCATCATCAACATGGCGGAAAATCTTGATATCGGTATCCTCAGCGCCTGTGGCGATGAGCGGGTGAGATCTACCGTTCATCTCCGATGCAACTGCGACCGCCTTGATCTCGCGTCCATGACCCCCTCGTCGAACGACAGTATGATTCGGTCTGTTTTGACTGCATATATGCATACTAGAGGCTCGAGTCCATACTAGGATACCTCCTAGCGACGAATGTGACCGGAAGGCCCAACTTCTATGCGCTCCTCCGGTTTCGATGCTCATGACTTGCTCTTCGCTAGTGACATCGTAGAGATACCATTTCTTGCTTGAGAAGCCGTGTATGAGGAGATGGTCGTCCTGGAAGTATAAACCTTCAATGTTTGGTCCGAATGGTACCGCAAGATCATGCACCAGCTCGACAACGTTTGCAGATGCATCGAACTGGTGTACGCTGAGACGCCCATCTCTTCCTACGGAGAACAGGTGGCCGTGTACGGAGCCTACGGAGCCTCCAGATGAGGGACACCATGTAAGAGAAGTGACTGCTTCCGCACCGTGTGCTTTCTCAATGATCCGTAGCAAGATAGCAACATCCGTACCCCCCTCACCTTTACGGATTTCATACAGTGCGATCGAACCCCGACGGAACCCAATGATGAGAATGTCTCTCCCGGGTATTCTTGCATAAGTCATACTCGTGATGACCGAACCGGTTGAAGATTCTGCAATGGGTATCTGCACAACTCTCAGAACGTTCGTGTTGCTATCAGGGTCCACGTATAGCAATTGCGCTTCACCTTGACCAACAAGGGTCACAAGTAATGCCGCCGTATTTGGACCATCCGTGTCTGATACCTCCACAGCGAAGATGTCTCCGACTTTGCTACCAATGGCATGCAGATTTGCCAGGGTATTAGACTCCTTACTGTACACGTAGATGTTGCCGCTACTACCAGCGATGTAAGCGAAACCAGGACGGCAGCCACTCGTGCAGACAGAATAACCAGAAAGATCTTTCAGTTCATCGAGTAACTTTGAGTTTGAAAGGAGGCTTGATTGACATGGGGCTGTCCTGGACGAAATGGCGCCGATAAGTACGTTTCCAGAGTTAGTAGTAAGCAGAAATGAGGTTTCATCGACAAAGCAATAGCTCCTGAAGAACTCTGCTTTCCTTGGGGACTTTGGACCGTCCACAAATTCAGGCCTGTTTGGATCAGGCTCGGCCACTTGCGCCCATGATAATATGTCGTGTACAGTATACTCAGCGATCGCACCACGTAAGTTCTTCTCTGCCTGCAGGATGCGCAATAACGGGGAAGCGGTGACTTTACTATCAGCGCCACCTGCAATAACCTGCTGTATTCCTGTTGAGTCATTGAAAACAACACTCGACCACAAGTTCTTCCCGCTATGATGCGCGGTGCAGTCAAGTTCTAACAACCTGTAAGGAAAGCTCGTGCTACTTCCGGAGTTTGGCGTAAGTTCCCACGTCCTTGCAGTTGCATCTTCACCGGCAGACTGGAGCAACAGTGATCCATTGCATGGCGATGCTTCGAGAAAGCGGACCGTCCAAACGCGTGAAAGATGACCCCACCCGATGGCGAGACAGCTCGAGCTATTAAACTCATTTGAGTCGAAAGCTTCGTTGGTAAAGCCGGTATGACGAGTTCTCAGAATCTCCAAGTCATTGCTATGAGCTTCCGAGGTAGTGGCACTAGTGTTCACATCCGATACGTCCCATATTCGGATTGTGCGGTCATCGCTGCAGCTTGCTACCACCCGCCTCAGTCTTTGACAACATTCGGTGGGTAGCTCTTCCGAAATCTGGACCCCGAAAATTGAGCCCTCGTGACCCAAAAAGACGCGATGAATACGGGAGGCGGATCCACCGCCGCCATTGTCGGACCATGACCAGTATATAATTTCACCGAACGCTGTACCAGCAGCAACGAGGACCTGGTTTAGATTCTCCCAGAACAGGTGAGCGGAGTAGAGGATAGATCGAGAACTTGAAGTAAGATCAGATACAGCTACATCGATGTAACTGAAATCAAAATGTCAGCAAGAAAATGATACTCCAACGGATCAATGTGTGGTATGCGCACTTGGTCATGTGGAAGTCGTCCGACGTCCTTTGTTCCATCTCAACGTGCAGCAGTGCGTTATGAGCAGTGACAGCCATGCAGGATCCTTTGTGGTACTGAGCATCGTCATCCAGGCCTTTGGGACGAGGAGCGAGATCAAGAATCCAATCTGAAGCTTTCGCGACGTTGGAGAAACATAGGCTCAGGCCTTGTTGGCCAACTTGATCTGCAAAGTCAATCTCGAGGGCGCGGACCAGTCTTCCACCCCAGATGACCAGTTTGATAACGTGCGCATGCTCTTCCGAAAAGACGCGTATTCCATGGATTGCTTGAGCTTTGAAGACGCGCTCCGAAGAGATGTACCGCGAGTCGCTGGCATGGTGGAAGCGTAAAAAGGGGCCTTCTGCAGCGATCAGCAGAGCGCCGCAAGAGGCCAGTGCTGTCACTGGTACGCGAATGCATTCATGCTGCGGTGATTAGCTGCTGTCTGGCTCGATGCAATGCAGACTCACGTGTAGAGTTGGCAACATTGGCTCGCCAGAATCATATGTGAGGTTGGTGTTCATGATGGGAAAATTGGGGTTGAGTCAGCCCCGCGAAGTGTGGCGGGCGTGGCGGGGCAATGACGGAGTGCGTTTCCGCGATTTTTTGTCGGCCTTCACCGCGCTGATTGCTGCTACAAGCACCCACATCACTCTCTACACTCTCACTTCAAACTACCCATAGATAGTATTTCCCTAGCAAAATCGCCAACATGTCTCTCGCAGGCCCACTAGGCACGAGCATCAATCCAGAGGAGACTGAGAACTTTGAGGATGCAGGTACCCCAAAGCCAGCGCGTCGACAGTCATCGCTAACAGCGTCTACAGATCGAGAAGCAGTTCGCGGTCAAAGGTACAGATCACGAGACCTGCCGGTCGCGACCATGCTGACAGTATCACACAGTTGTGCAGCACATGGAAACATACTGGAAGATCCTCGAGAAAGTACCCGGCTCCAAGCTGCGACTCACCAAGATCGACGACGAAATCTACGAACACCTCAAGACGGAATTCCCCGAGTTCGACGCATCAGCCACACTAAACGAGGATGAGATGAAGAGCAAGGAGGGGAAGGAGCGATGGCGCAAGTTCATCAGTGAGTACGAGAAGAAGGTCGAGGACTACAACTTCGGCACAATGCTGCGCGCAAGTCCCAAGATGGAATACAGCCAGGAAGGCACAATATTCGCTGTTCGAATGCAGTTCTACGCTATTGAAATCGCACGGTAAGCTACGCCCTGGATATAGCGGCGCGCCCGATGCTGACATGCGCAGTAACCGAGAAGGCCTGAATGACTGGATATACGAGAAGGCGCAGGGCAAGTAGTTCGCCGCAGGATGATCCTGGAAATTCTAAATTCCAAGTTATTGTTCGCAAGGGACGCCAATACGCGGCTGCATTGTCGACATCCGGCCCGTCACTTGTTCGTCGCTTACGAGCTCACGTTCTTTGTCGGCCGCCCAGCTATGACCGTCTATGAATATCTGTCATGCAAGCCACTGGATCATCGGTGGAGTACCATATTGGCTTGGTAATTGACGTATTGGTGAACGTATAATCTTCGTCAGTCGCCGGCCTATACTGTGCATGTCAACTACAAGACCAACAAAGCGCTGAATCAGGTGTGTCGCTCTCAGCTCACCATCCGCTGATGACCTGCGCGGAGGAAGCCACTGTTTCATCTCGTTCTAAAGTGATCGCATGAGCGGATGCAATTTTTGGGCTTTCCGTGAAGGCGGCGATTGGTGGCTGGAGAACAATGTTAAGGAAAGACAAAGTAAGCGACGAAAGCAGGTGCGCGGAAACCATCTTTCCAGGGCTACGACCACATGGCCGCCACCGACTAGTCCATATGTGGTAATTCCCTATTCTCTGTTCTCACTTCATCTCGCCTTTGGGTCGCTCTTACTTTTTGTCGATTCCACCACCTTACACTCTCTTTTCGCAGTCGCTGCCGTCGAGTGGCCAAGATGGCGACGACGATTAATCCAAATGCGACCGCCCGTTCCGAAAAGCCGCCATCTCTGAATGATGAGGAGCAGGATTATATAACGAACGTGGGATGGAGGACGTTGTTCACTTTCGCCACAAAACAGCATATGCCCGCACTGCTTGGCGGTATTGCGATGGCGTCCGTCGCTGCGCTGTCCATGCCCGCTTTCGCAATCCTCTACGGTCTCGTATTTGGTCAATACACAAGCTATGGCGAAGGATCGATAAGCAGCAGCCAACTCATGAGCAACATGGCCAGGTTCTGCGTAATTCTTACCGCTCTCGCAACACTCAACTGGATTGCCAATAGTTTCTACTATCTCTTCTTTCTCATGTTCGGAGAGCTCCAGGCGAGGAGTGCTCGCAACAGAATCTTCGATGCTCTTATCAAAAAGGATATGGCTTGGTTCGATACGCGGGAGGATGGAATCGCCGCATTTCTGCCGACAGTACAGATGTAGGTGCCACTCTAATGTCGGAATCGCCGTAGGAATACGTTCGCTAACGAAGAACAGGCACGTGCGCGACTTGCAGCTTGCAGTATCATCTCCTTTTGGCGAAGCTGTCCAGTCGCTCGTGCAGGGTGTCGCATCCTTGGGGGTCGCTTTTTACTATTCGTGGAATCTAACATTGGTCGTCTTGTGTACAATACCAGTTCTATACTTGGTTCAATCCTCAGTGGCAAAGCGGTTGTCACTACGAGTACACGAGCATTCCGAGAACTTGAAGTCGGCACTGAAATATATTACGACTGCAGTAACAAGTATTGAGACGGTTAAATGCTTCAACGGGGAAAGATACGAACTCCACGTCTTTACCAGCATCGTCACCATTGCAGCGAGCTTATACAGAAGCGTGGCCAATTTCCGCTCTATGCAGATCGGCATTATGCAATTTTTTACGATCAGCGTTTTTGTTCAAGGGTTCTGGTATGGTAGTCACCTCGTCGAAACCGGGGAAAGTGACCCAAAACAGGTCCTCACGACGTTCTGGGCAGCACTTATGGCAATGTCTGGGATGACCCAGATAATGCCTCAGCTGATTGTATTGCAGCAAGGAAAGATGGCCGGTGCAAGATTAAGTGTGCTTATGAAGCTGATTTCAACGAGCGATCAGCAATTCGAATCGCAAGGCAAACTGCGGCCTGAGAGATGTACGGGCCAGCTCGAATTTCGAAAGGTAATGCTTCTCACGCCGCGTCGATGCTCCTTACTAACTATTTACCAGGTCACATTCTCATATCCTTCACGCGCAGACGAGACTGCCATTCGAGATGCTTCGCTTCTGATCCGGGCTGGAGAGACGACCTTTGTCGTCGGCAAAAGCGGTTCCGGAAAGAGCACACTAGGACAACTTCTCGTCCGCTTCTATCGGCCTTCTTCAGGACAGATCTTCCTGGATGACGTTCCACTCGAAGATTTGGACGTCAAATGGTTACGACAGAATGTCACGCTTGTTGAGCAGCACAGCGTGCTGTTCAATGATACTATCCGCCACAATCTCGCTCTTGGTCAGCTAGGTGATGCAGTGGATATGCAAGATATCCGCAATGCAGTCAAGTTTGCTATGCTAGAACCTGTTATGGAGAGCCTTCCCAATGGACTGGATACTGAACTCGGCATGAAGGGCGGCTCATTGAGTGGAGGGCAGAGACAAAGAATGGCTCTAGCTCGAGCTAGGATTCGGAACTCGCCGGTGCTGATCCTGGACGAATCAACCAGTTCTCTTGATTACGTTACACGAGCCGAGATGCTTGACGCTATACGAAGCTGGCGGAAAGGGAAGACAACGATTATCATTACCCATGACATCTCGCAGATCCGACCCAACGACTTCCTGTACTTGCTGGACAACGCCCGGGTAGTACAACAGGGGTGTCGAAAAGAGATCGAGTCACAAAATGGATCTTTCAAGTCTTTTCTTGATACGCACACCGAGGCTGACACAGACGATGAGTCTGATGATCATGAGGACGACTCCTATTGGGGGCCTGAAGCTGGTGACGGCAATGTGTTACACGAGGAGTCACGGACAGCCCGGATCATTTCTATGACACGTCCGCTATCTGCTGTTCACTTTGGACAGTCAGTGCTGGAGACTTATTCCGAGAATACCCGCGCGTCTTGGGACTGTACTGTACCGGTCGATGTAGGCCCAGGCCCAAGGCTATCCATCCATGAACAGACGGCTGATAGAGGCGGTAAGATGGAGCCCATTGAGACGAATCAAGCATCTCCAGATTCTGTGGCATCGAGACATCTCCCGTTTATGCCGTCTCCCGTCAAGAAAAGGATCTTATCGAAAGACCATGGCTCGAGACCTGTTTCAAGGTCGAATCTCCACAGACGCTCTCTGTCGTTTTCAAAAGAACATAGCTCACGTTCAGACCCCAAACTATCTACGCGACCGGTCTCGCCGATCGGTCCGTACTCGCGACCCTTTGCGACCAACGAGTCTGTCCCAGTTCTTTCGGACGCACCGAAGAAATCTTCGAGAAACGATAAGCTTCTTCAGAGAATCAAACGCTTCCGCAAAAAGAACCCTAGTGAAGACAAGGATTTCCCGGCCGCTTCTCTTCCCATGAAAGAGATAGTCATGTCTGTGTGGCCCGCTATAGGCTGGGGTCCGCGTCTCCTCATTTTAGCGGCATCCTTCAGCGCAACGATTCATGCTGCATGCACACCAGTATTTGCATGGGTTTTCGCCCAGCTTTTGACTACCTTTTACGTGTCTGGCGCTAGGAAGGAAATGTCCCAAAAATATGCCCTCGTCATTCTTGGTATTGCCGCTCTCGATGGTTTATCGTGCTACCTCATGTTCTTCCTCTCAGATACAGTAGCGCAGGCGTGGACTCTTTCGCTGAAGAAGGAAGCCATGCGGCGCATCCTCATGCAACCACGGAAGTTCTTCGACAAGGAAGAAAACAGCGTGTCGCGGCTTGCCGAGACGTTGGATCATTTTGCTGAAGAGGCTCGAAATCTTCCAGGCCGGTTTGCTTGTGTCTTTCTCACTATGAATCTTATGGTTTGTATTTCTATCTTTTGGAGCATGGTCATAGCATGGGAGTTGGCCCTGGCTGCTCTCGCAACCGGTCCTGTTCTCTTCGTAATCACGAAGTGCTACAACGTTATCAGCAGCCGCTGGGAAAGATTGGAAAATGAGGCCGCTGACAAGGTTGGTCAAGTGCTCCACGACGCGTTCGTCAATATCAAGACCGTTCGATGCCTAGTTTTGGAAGATTACTTCAAGGAAAGGTATACCAACGCAACCACCGAAGCCGTGAATGTCGGCATCAAGCGCGCAATATACTGTGCATCCATTCACGGACTTTCATTCACTGGAGTCATCTTCGTAACTATCCTGCTATACTGGTATGGAGGTTATCTCATGTCGAAAAATGAGTACACTGTCAATGAAGTGTTGGAATGCTTCTTGGTTCTCATGCTTAGTGTCAATCAAGTCAGCTATATGGCGAACTACGTCACTCAGGTCAACATGGCAAGGGATGCTGGGTCACGATTACTACGTCTCGCACGACTACCAAAGGATTCACACGAGCTTATCGGCGAAATTCAGATACAGTCTGCAGGTGACATCTCGCTGAACAAAGTCACCTTCAGTTATCCAGCCCGGCCTGAGATCCGAGTACTGCATGACGTGTCGTTTCAAATTCCACAAGGGAGCTGCACCGCTATCGTCGGATCCTCGGGGGCAGGCAAATCTACAATTGCCTCTCTCCTCCTCAAACTTTACCAAGTAGGCAACAACCCACTCGCATCCTCCAACCCGTCAAGCGATATGACCGTCTCGAATTACGATATCAAGACCTTGCATACTACCATCCTCCGTTCCCGGATGTCCATAGTATCACAAACGCCCGTCCTCTTCCCCAGCACTGTCGCAGAAAACATCGCCTACGGCCTATCCCGTTTACTTCCCGAAACAAGCATCAAAAGCATCCGCGCAGCCGCCTCTGCAGCTGGCATAGCTGAGTTCATCGACAGCCTGCCCCAAGGCTACAACACGCTTATCGGCGAAGGCGGCACATGTCTATCCGGAGGCCAAGCCCAACGCGTCTCAATCGCACGCGCCCTCGTTAGAAACCCCGATGTGCTCATCCTCGACGAAGCAACGAGCGCGCTAGACGTAACTTCCGCTCAGACCATCCGCGACACCATCCTCAGTCTCGTTCACGGCATCGAAGACACTGGATCCACTATATCCCCACCCACATCACCCTGGAACCGTTCAGGTTGGTTTTGGGATGAGATAGAGGGGAATTGGGATTACAAAGTTGGATATCCCCTGCAGCAGCGGATGACTGTGGGCAGTGGTAGTAATATGGGCAACAGACCGAAGAAACGGATGACAGTCATCATCATTACGCATGCGCGGGAGATGATGGCTATTGCTGAGCACATTGTTGTGTTGGATCAAGGAAGGGTGGTTGAACAGGGTAGCTTCAACGAACTGAAGAGGAAAAGGCAAAGTGCTTTTGGAAGGTTGCTAAGGGGTGTGAGGGAGTAAATTGATCGAAGTAGGGGGTTGCATGGCGAAAATAGCCATTTGTCTTGTTTTTGGGAGAGTTTTGTGTCCATCTCTTCTTTGTATAGTTTCAAATACATGCTGCTCTCTCGATACTGATGTGTTCATGTTCCTTTGTGCAAGCATGAAACTGAGCCGTTTCATAAATACTGATTATGCTGCTACTCGACAGACTGTAATATATCAGGTTTAGAGCAGGCAGCAAACTGGATAATAACGTAGCCGCCCGTGGCACTTAAGTATGCACGTTCTCTTGCGCATTGATATGGTACTGCAGGAGAGAACGAGGCATCTGGCCCTTCCTTCCGTGTCTATATAGTTAATCTGACGATACTTCACGAAGAGACATCAATCTATCGACCTCTGTCAAGCCTATCATGCGAGTGGAAACCTCCAAGAACAAAAGATTTATTCCTAGTTGATGATAGCTATGGCGTTTCTTCCCTTATCCCGCACGCGCTTCCTACGGCAGACTATCGTTCAGTCTCACAGACAAGCGTACAAGAAGGCGGTAAAGCAAATATTAGAACCTCGTTCGAAGTGGATGGTAACATTCTTAGCCGTAAATGGGCGGCAGAAGTACCATGACCATGTAGCGAACGAGGCAATTGTGCAATTTTGTTGTAAAGCAAGAATGAGCGCAAAACCACACAAGGAGAGAGTGCTCGTAGAGAACAAACCCAATAAGAAGGTATGCTCTTGAAAAGTGTAGTCGACCCCGGTCAAGTCGTTAGATGTAGCGACAGCTCTGGGTTGACTGTGAGTGGAAGGATGTGGGACATGATGCTCCGTTGGACCAGTTGCTAAGACCTGCGCTCATTTTTTGCTCAGCGTTGACATGATGTGATGTAGACTAAGGGGCCGCGAGGTCACCGTACTGTCCAGTACCTGTCCTATCCTGCTCAAAGCCCCTTGTGTACTGATGGCTCATGTCTTGATCGTGTTCAACGTTCCGTTCGATGGCGGCGTTGTGAATTTCGACTACTGCGTTGCTACTGACGCTCATCTTTCGGTTTGCTAGTTGGGCTCCCATAGCTTTCGCCGTCCACCGCCGCGAACTGGGCCCACTTTGGGGGCAGGGCGAGAGAAAGAGTCTGGATCGAGAGGCGCATTCGGATCATGTCGAGGAGCTGGTGGAGCTCGGAAGACTGGGCCTGGAGGAACGTATGCGCCGCGCGATGCAAAGTTACCACGGCCCCGGAAGGCTGGTCCACCGCGACCGCGGGGCGCCGCATGAGCTCCACGTCCACCGCGAGGGGACTGTTGCTGGTTTGTGCGAGCAAAATCGTTCGGGTCGAAGACGTGTTGGTTGCCGGTAGTGGCGGCAGGGCCTCGAGGGGCGCGCTTGAAAAGTACCTCGTCCTCGTCATCGGAGATGTCTTCGGGCTTAGTCTCGTTTACGTTCGTGTGGATGGGGCTGGACTTGGGTCGCTCTGCGGCTTTGGGTGCGATTGGAGAGGCGCTCATAGCAGCGGTCGCTTCGACCTCTAGCTTGTGGATGGTCAGATGGTTCTTGTATTCGCGGTCTTCACGCGCAACAGCATCTCGGAGCTGCTCAAGGCGTTTAGCACGGATGCCGAACTTCTGAGCGATGGCCTGCTTGGCAGAATCATTGGTGAGGAGGATGAAGGACTCCAGGGCCGCATCTGGATTGCCCTCCTTGTTGATGCGCCACAAGATGTGATTGAAGAGGGGCTGGAGATAGACAGGCACGGAGCCTTTGGTCGTCTTGTCAGCGCGAGCCATGTCGGTACTGCTGCGTGCGGTACGGTCGGGAGACGCTCTGAGTAGCGTGGCTGCCTTGTCTGTGTGTGGGGTGGCGTCGACAGGCCCGGACGCCGTGCTCGAACGCGAACCAGGCGACTCGGGAGTCTTGGACACGTTCTCGAAGCTGTGCGTAGAGCTGATGGATGTGCCATCGGACATGTCGAGGGCGTTGAAGGAGCTTTCGAGATCCTCGTGGTAGTCGTCCTCGTCCGACTCGCTATCCTCCATGGAGAGCAATGTGTCGGGTAGCAGGAAGTGCTCCACCTCTCCCCACGTCGTGTAGGCTTCGTCGACGCCTTCGAGCTGGACACGGCTCGCGGCTTCATTGGACGTGACTTCGTCGAGCCACTTGACGGCTTCGCGGGCGTCGGCGTGGATGCGCTCAGTGCCGTTCTTGAGGCGGTGGAGCTGGGTAAGGGCTTGTTGTGCGTTAGTCAAGGGGACAGGGAAGCTGCGATGCTATGGCCTACTGTGCAGCGGGACATAAAGACGTATAGCGTCCTGGGCGATCCACTTGCGGATGCCATCGCGGGTGCTCTTCTTGACGCCGGCGATCAGAGCGGTATCGTCGACGATGCAGTTGAATACCTTGCGCTTCGGTGGCTCGGGGGCGCGCGTGGCGGCCTCGGGCTTGCCAGGCCGCGAGGGGCAGGTACTGCGACGCATGATAATCGCCGATGTGGCTCGCAGCCGCGGGTAGTGAGGGTGTAGTAGCGATCGGCTATGGCGGTGCGCGGATGGGAGTAGTAGGCAGCTTGGTTGGTGAACCACGGTTCCGGCTGGAGCAGGGCTAAGTGCGGGTTTGTTGTTGGGCGCCAGTACGTGCCATGGGTGTCGACGCAGGATTTCAGGGTGTGCGCATTAGATTTGCGCTGGCCAGTCGAAGCGCGGGAGCGAGGTCATCAGTCTTGGGCATGGTGCAGAAGACCATAGTCGTTGGTGTCACTGTCACCGACACGGGCGTGTGAAGTTCGGGCCTGCATCACCGCACCATGATGCCCACGCCAAGTGGGGTGCGCCGCGCCACCCACCCAGCCACACCGGAACAACTGCACAGGAATGATATCTTACATTTCATTCGCCTTGGTAGTCTGACTCAGTAACTTTCTACCTCCCTGGCACTGCTCATGTCTGGCATCCAGCCCTTGGGACGCTCGTTTCCACGCACAGTCAAACCATAGAGACCCTTCTCTACCTTGTCCACGCACTCGCGCATCACGGGCATCTTCTTCGTCTCCAACTCTGCTGCAAACTTGGACCCTCCCGGTGCGTCGAACATCTCGAGCTGCAGCCGGATCGCCCTCAGGTCATCCAAGACAGTCCGCGGCTTCTGGCTTTCATTCGCAGCTGATGCTTCCTCGTCGATGTCCATCTTGTCGCCAGCATCGTCTTGGCCATTACCTTGCTTCAGCCTCTTGTTCGCCTCTGCTTGCTTGCCAGACGGAAGTTTGCCGTTTGTCGCCATGCTCGTGACAGAGAAGCGCATCAGCTCGCCAGTCATATCGCAGACACCGAGAACGTAGTCTTCTGGCGTAAAGGAGATAGGTCCAGCTTCGCCGCTCATAGCAGCGATACGGGCCTTGGCTTCATTGTACGAGATCAGTGATTGTGTTTCAAGGTAATGCTGGAAGCTAAGCGCTTCCATGAACTCTTGATTGCCGCCCGTGATGTTGTGCGAGTAGCGGTAGGCATTCAGGCCTTGAAGGTCGGCGGCGATGTTCTTGTAGCGATCTTCAATCGTCTCCCAGTACTCCGCATTCTTCTTGGTGACCCATGGTGGTACTGCTTGGCCAACAGCGCGGACCCTTGTCAGGTCAGTGTGTGTTTGGTAAGGCCATCATGAAGACCTACCTCTGGAGAGTGAAGATGCTGCACAGTTGTTAGCAATCGGCCACAAGAACCTCGAACATTGCCTAGTACATCTTCTTGCTCGACGCGGTGATGTCACGCGACGCCTTGATGATTCTCTCTCGTCGATCATGGTGTTCATCCAGCTCTGCGCGGAAGCCTTCAAACATCGACACAAAGGGCGATGGAGATTGCTCTGGCTTCTCGTCCGCCATTGCTGCGTCTCTCGGTCGTTTGAGGCCCATGAATCTGCGTGGATGGTGAGCTTATACTCAACGTCAGGCAAACGCTGGGATTGTCCGCTAGTGCACGTCCTCACGTGGACGCTATCGCGTTTACGGACTAAGGCGCTTTCGGTTGGCCTCACTCCTGGAGAGTCCATCCTGTAGGGTTTCATCAACACACCACCCAGCGAGATCAGCTCCGATCCTCCTATCATCGGGCTCGCTTTTTTCAGCGTCTTGTCTGGTCAACTTGGCTTTTGTAATGCCGGAGACAACATGGCTCTTTCCTTTTTCTTTCGCAGTCCACCACTGGTCTTCACAACGTCAATCGTCCTAAGAGTTGTCTTCCTGTTATACGGACTCTGGCAGGATGCGAATTCACCTGTGAAATACACCGATATTGACTATTATGTCTTCACGGATGCTGCGCGCTACATCTCGCGCGGCCAGTCCCCTTACGCACGGGACACGTATCGTTATACGCCCCTCCTGGCGTGGCTCATCTACCCTACTGTATGGTCTGGGCAATTCTGGTTTTCGTTCGGAAAGGTCCTGTTCGCCATCGGCGATGTCGCTACAGGGTGGATGATGTTTCGTATCTTGAAACAGTACAAGAAGATGAGCAATGAGCGAGCCCTCAAATTTGCCAGCATTTGGCTGCTGAATCCAATGGTGGCCACTATCAGTACAAGAGGTAGCTCCGAGGGACTGCTTGGAGTATTCGTAACTGCATTGCTTTGGGCGGTGTTGGCAAAGCAAAGAGCACTTACTGGGTTCTTGCTCGGGTTCGCAGTGCACTTCAAAATCTACCCGTTCATCTACGCAGCCTCTATTGTCTGGTTCCTCGATGATACGCAAGTCGCAACAAGGGCAGATATCCGACAGCAACCATCGACTTCCTTGCTCGAGAGAACGCGCAACTTTCTCAATCCCATGAGAATATATCTCGCACTCTACAGTCTCCTTGCGTTTGCGAGCTTGAACCTGCTTATGTACAAGGTTTACGGATGGCCATTCCTCGAGCACAGTTACTTTTACCATCTGACTCGTACGGACCACCGCCACAACTTTTCGCCTTATAATACGCTCCTCTACCTGAAATCGTCCCCAACGCCTACGAACTTGGAGCCGACCACATTATCTTCCGGACTGGAGCGTTTGGCATTCCTTCCGCAACTGCTTCTCAGTGCTTTCTTTATACCACTAGCGCTAGCGAAGAAGGATCTTCCGAACACAATGTTAGCGCAGACGTTTGCCTTCGTTACCTTCAACAAGGTCTGCACAAGCCAGGTAAGCGATACGGTGGATTGTCGGTCTTGCATGAATACTAACTCTGTCGAGTACTTCCTCTGGTACATGATGTTTCTCCCATACTACCTTCCAGATTCGACTCTCCTGCATTCAGCGCCCATTGGGATCACAGCACTTCTGCTCTGGCTTGTGGGCCAAGTTGCCTGGCTCCAGCAGGGCTTTCAACTCGAGTTCAACGGTTGTTCGACCTTTGTTCCCGGACTCTGGGCTTCGAGCATACTCTTTTTCCTCGTCAATGCTGGTATTCTTGGTGTCATCATCTACGACACTGAGCATAAGAAACCAGGGAGAAAGGCTGCCCCAGAGAAAAAATCTTCATAGCCCCATTTTTGCACGTCATCTTTACGCAAACACACATCAACTCAACCCATATTCGGCTCCATCCACTGTGTAGCTTCCCCTCCGGTCGTAGACTTCATGTTTTCCGATGATATCTCTCTATACCAGTCGTGCTTCTAATCACCTCCCTAGAGGTCGCCGTCCCTCATCTGCTGTTTTCTCTTCGCAATTTTCACACATGCCCATGTCACTGGCAGTCCCCTCTCAATGTAGGGCATGCTAGCCAGTCCATACGAACCGCTATGTCGGTGCCAACCCAGCTGATGCTCGTCAAACTGGCTCAGTAGTTCATCCATCGCTTTGTGTGGTTCCATGTCTTTCACCGCTCCGGCTGTCACCGTTCCAATTGCCAAACTGGACTATCCGACGACTCACGTGTTGTGGAGGCATCTTTTGCGACATTTCTTCTTTTGCGAGTTTTGGACATGGGTTTGTATGTGGACCTCTTGCGTAAAGTGGAGGGTCTCTCGGCAGTCTTGCTCGATGGGCCTGTATCAGACGCAATAGCAGTGTTGTCGGGTTGAATTGAAACATTTTGGCTTGGTGGAGTAGAGTTGGCTAGCACATAACGAACACTGGCAGGGACAGGGTTGGGCGCGAGTTGACGGAGCTTCGGAGACATGCTGGGTTTCTCGCTTCCGGAGTAAGCAGCGGTCGTCGGTCTCCTGCGCCTTTTCTAAGTTCTTCGGCACTGGAGAGTAGCAGGGTGAAAATTAGTGCTGTTAATTTAAATGTTAGTGTTCACGTTAGCTTCTATTAGAGGGGAAGATTAACGCGCGAGAGATAAGAGAGCTGCAGAGACCGACTCCGACTTAATGCAGCTAAGCCGTGCCTTCTGTGAGTGAAGCCGAGAGCTTGTCAGTCTCTTGCATAATATCTGTATGTCTTTAGGATAATTGAGGTTGGTAGGTAAAGTAGTGTCACAAAAGATAGAATAAGAAAGAAGCCATCGTGTCTACGACAGATACATGTATAGAGCAAACATAATAGTTCTAACTAGAACTAGTATCACACTCTATATGACTTAGAATAGAAGGAAATTAACACATATTAAGCAAAAGACACATGCGCTAAGAATGGGAAATTTATCTTAACGTTAATGGCTATCTGATACATCGTTTAAAAACTTAGTGTAATGTGTCGTACACTTATTGTCTAGGAGCTGCCTAGTCACTTTTCTTTGCACACATACAAGTCAGTAGACACATGCAGTAACGAACGTTGCTTAGATTCGATCTGAGTTTTATATCAGCTTTAGGCTGCAAGTATTCGTCCTCATCCTTATTTACATGCACTGTGCTTATTATGAGTTAAATTCTGAGAAGGAGCTAAGCGCTACTTCGCTATCATCCCATGCCCCATATGATCATTCTTCTCCAGCACATCTTCCACTGTAACCTTGCTCTGCATACCCTTCACCACTATGGCCTCATCTTCTTCCTCCTTGATTTTCTCCTCGCACAAGTCTACGTTCTCACTTTCGATAGCGGTAACACTAGTAACAGTACCCTCACACTCATCCATCTCCTTGATCCCATGGAGAACCTTACGCAAAAGACTACCCGGCGCCACTAGTTCCTGGCTGTAAGAGAAGCGTTCTGGATTCGGGATACCGTAGAGAATGAATTGTAGAACGCCTGTGCGCTCAAAATTTACTACAGCAGAAATCGGAAGGGTCCTGTCGCTCATGAGTGAAAAGGTTGTACTAGCTTTTGGTCGAAGCCATGACGGGAGGGAGTATGGCCATGGTTTGAAGGCTACTTCCTCCACACCCTCCTCTTTCTCTCTCTTACTATCCTTCATAGTCTCCTTCATGTCATTTTTTTGAGACGTGGATTCCAACACTGTAGGCATTGTCGTTACCATCCCGCTGCATAGCGGAAAAGAAGGGGGACGCGTTGAGCACGGGTCGAAGTTGAGTAGGTGACTATGAAGCCGAAACCTTCTTCGGTTTCAGCGTTTGAAGCCTCGACAGCGTCGAGAGTATTTGGACGGAGACTGTCGAATCGCGAAGTGGGTTGGGCGCTAGGTGTTATGCGTTGACGCATTATTCGTACAGAGAATATCTTGCGGAACATTGTGGCGTTCTAATTGAATGGTTTCCGTCTGCTATTTCTAGAGGTTCTCGTACGGGTGGTTTATCGGAGTTGAGTAGAATGACTGATGAAAAGAGGAGTGAGCTGTACCGTTAGAAAGACCAAGCGTCGGCGGAAAAGGCTCCATCGGTAGTGGGCGAAGGGGATTCCAATGCTCTTGGTATAGACGACGTCGCACACAATACTCGCATAGCGTTGTCCAGACACGAGTGAAAAGTTTGAGGTAGGTATGCGTTGACAGTGTTTGGGCGCCGCTAGTGTTTGCCTCTCTAAAACCCGGCCAGATCGCGAAGTTCGAAACGTTCGAGATGGTGTGTTGCAGCTCTTACGTCTTTGTCGCTTGAGCAAATGTTTGTGTCTGGATTGGTAATATTCTGCTCTTCTCTCACTGTCAGAGGTGGGCCCCTAAGGATCACGGTACAGAGATCTTGGTGTTGGCAACGAGTTTGACTCCCCATGAGGTCCGAACTGTGGAAGAAATTGGATACGTTGTCTTGCCGAGCAGATAGTGAATTAAATCGATGTTGTAAGGGATGTGTAGTGCGGAACTGGCGCTGCACTGCGCTAGGTAAAAAGGTTTATCTACTATTACCCACAATTTACAGAAGTAGAAACAAAGCTGGACGAAAAAAGAAGATGAAGACCGAGACTGTCCAATGTATACCAGGAAAAACGATGAGGGTATCCGAATTTCGCTCAAAACGCGTAGATCAACCAAGATGCAATGACGTGAGATATTCACAGAAGGAAATGTGCGACCCTATCACTTCGCGTCGAATATATTAACGGGGGGAATTAGCGCGAATGAACCAAATTTGGGATGATCACAAGGAAAAAGGGCGAGCTAAAGACTGGAGCTCAGTCACCATCCCACATGGGAGGTACCCACTCCTGTCCAGGATAACTAGTCGCCTTCATAGTGGGCTCGTCATCTTCCACGGCAGGCAGCTCAAATACCTGTCTGCTATTGCTGTGACTCCCACGTCTCTCCCAGGTTGAAGCTCCTCCGGTAGTGCTGCCGCCAATGCTTCTCAGGCTGCCAACCTGCCCGCCACCAGACGCGCTGCGCTCAAGCTCTCTTGCTCTTGCTCTTGCAGCCTCGCGTTCCTGCCTATCGCGTTCATGTCTCTCGCGCTTCTCCTTTTCGCGCTGGACGCGTTCCATGTGGGCGAGATTCTCTTGCTGTAGGAGCTGGCGACGTAACGACTCCGCACCCATGTCTGGTGATGTGCGTTGAGGTGAAGCAGCCATTGAGGCGGGTTGTGGATGCTGCAGGATACCAATCGAGGGTTGACGTGGACGAGAATCTGGTTGTCTATCACGCGGTTCACCGTCTAGATCCGTTGTGATATTGAGCGGTCGAAGTCCTTCGGGGCGACTCTTATCTAGACCACTATTAGGCACACCAGGACCGTCATATGATGGTGGGGCTTCATTTTGAGCTTTCACATCATACTGGGATCCATTCCCGTGTGACGAGGCATAGACGTAGTTTGGCGACGATGGGCTATGGGAATGCGGCCGTTGACCCTCAAATGAAAAAGGCTGGGCGTTAGAAAGTCCGGGTCGCATAGGACTATGGGCTATTTTTGGTGGTGGAGGTGGGGCAAATCCGCTTGCAATGAAATTCTGGGGACTATTGATCACCGTGGGGTCGGGAGACATGGGCAGAGGATACGCAGCGGGTGGCGGGGATTGTCCCGGATGTATCGGTGTTGGTTGTACAGGTGTCGCGTCGCGGCGGATAATGGGCTGAAGATTTTGACTTGATCGTGCTGCCTGCGAGGTCGCATAGGGCTGCGTGAAACTTCGCGGCAGAATTTCCCTGAATCCACCGCCGTGTGCTTGAGCATGTGGAGGTACAGTATTTAGCGTAGTCTGCTCGGGCGATAAACGAGGCGATGGTGATCCGGCAGCTCTCTCGTCCTGCTGTTGTTGTTGGGCGGTAAAGCGTTCTTGCATGTATTGTCCCTGTCGTGCTCGAACAATGTCTTGTTCGGTTGCTCCCGCTGGGAAGTCGAGATGCCATGGAAGATCCTGCTGATGTACTTCTGATATGCTGCTCATTCTTGGCTTCTGGTACCGTTGGCCACTAGGGGCTGGAGAGTAGCTAGGCATTGCTGGAGAGTTTGATATTGGCGACACGAGGGACATTGTGCTAGCATCCGAGTGCATTCGACCGTTTGGAGGTACTTGTGAGTGTGCAGACACTTGCGGCGACACAGCCTGCATTATTGGCTCCGAAAGCGGACGATTGTGTTGATCCACTGAAAGTTGCACGAGCGCATCCGTCTGACTGAGTGACAACGACTGCTGTTGCCGATCAAGCGGCGATACAAATGCCCCAGATACATGACTATACGCCGCAGGTATTGGAGGTGCGTCATACCTCGGCTCTTGCGTAGGGGACACTGCAGGTGGAGATATCGGCTCATCATCTTGAGAAGCAAAAAGAGGTCTTGAGTCGTGCGCATTGTGGTACGGAAGCTGAGGTTGATAGTCGTTCGGTCGCAACTCTACCAAAGATTGGTGTTGTTGCTGCTGACGCGGTCGTTGCACCCACGCATCGTCGTTCGGCCATGGCCTATTGTGCTCTGGTGCAGATCGCTCCTGTCGTAGTAGTTCCTCCCGTTGTGCTCGCCAGGTATGATGGGCGAGGTGGTCCTGGGATATCTCGGGGTGTGCTTGTTGTTCTAGTTGTTGCTCATATTGATGGTCCCTCTGAACACTCTGCTCGTACTCAGACTGCTGTTTTTCGGGGGGTTGCTGCTGTCGCTCAGCCTGTGGGACCGTATAAACTCCTTGGTGAGCTGTTTGCTGTTGATTACGTTGATCTACCTGTTCCCGCGCGGCTAAAGAAGCTGCGTAGGCTCCACTCCCAGCTGGAGCTGGCTCAGCACGATGATTATAGTATCCTCCAGGAGGTGGATCCGAATCTTGATCTCGCGTGTGTGCAAGAGTGTTCTGGAATGGTGCACTAGAGGGCTGTGCTTCAATCCCAGGATTGGAAGCTTGGGATTGATTCAATTGTAAGCTGCTTTGCCGAGCTTGGTGTTCCATCGCTAGCTGCTTTGTTTTAAGGAATGCAGACGCTTCCTCTGAATGCAAACTAGAGATTGGCTCTCGTGATGACAGAACTTGCTGCGTCTGTTGCTGATACGGCTGAGGTAGCTTTTGAGGATGCATGTTGGGTGCTGGTTGCGATGGCCCAAGCTTTTGACCCAGGGGTGGCCTACTTTGTATGGTATGAGGCGGAAGTTGTCCGGGAGGATAGT
>Ga0265798_10002541_pt1 | contig 26840 bp, 30 predicted proteins | sample P3T30metagenome_FD_192430 | JGI IMG/M metagenome (GOLD analysis project Ga0265798, IMG submission 192430) | Plant litter microbial communities from East Loma Ridge, Irvine, California - P3 T30 | ecosystem: Environmental > Terrestrial > Plant litter > Unclassified | place: USA: California...
CTGATGTCTATTGGTAGTGTTAAGGACATTATTGAGTTCCAGACGCAAGGCTCGCAAACGTCGGCTGCTTCGCCAGTGGCTGACCGAGTCAAGCGACCTCACGACGACGACGAGGAGCTTGATCCTGCGAAGCGCATGCGTTTTACTCCTCAGCCTGGTTCGAGCATGAACGAGAACGAAATCACTCGAATCAGTGACTCCATGCCCGGTACCGCCACTGACAACGCTGTCGCTGTCCGCGCTCAATTAGTCCGTGTCGAAGAAGCATTCAGAAAAGAGCGTGCTGCGCGGAGGACTGAAGATACACATTACCGCGAGAAGGAGGCCATGTGGGAGAAGCAGCAGACAGAGCACGAAGACCTCACAAGAAAGCACCGCTTGCTCCTTGGCCAGCATCAAGGCACAGAAGAGAAGCTCGCGACAGCTACCAAAAATAACGAGACCCTTCGCGAGCGTCTCGTCACCCGCACAGAAGAGCTCCGCGCAATTACGGCTCAACTTAGCGAGCAACGCGAGACCCATCTGCTCTTCGACGACGCCAAGATCGTCGAGATCACCAAGCTCCGCAAAGACATCGCCCTCGCCACCGCCGAACGCGACAGCGCAGTGAAAGCCAAAGAGAATTCCGACTCTATGCTTGAGTACATCAAAGACCAATACCAACACGCTCGCGATGAAGCTGCCAATTCCAAATCCGTCATCGAGGAAATGGACAAGAAGCTCGCAAAAGCTACGCACGCTGCCTCTGGCCAGCCTGCTGCAATCAAGAAGCTGCATCTTGATAACCAGCACAAGGCGCTGAATATGCAGGTGCGCAACCTCAAGGCTGAGAACGCGACGCTCAAGAAGGCGATGGCTGCGAAGGATGAGGAGCTTGCGCGCGCGAAGATGAATGGTGAGAGGATGGGAGTGCGCACAAGAGGAACGAGCGCGACGCCGCAGCCGGGGAAGACGGCGCCGAGAAGTCGGGCGGCGAGTCCGCGGTTGAGTGGGTTGAGAAATGGATAGGGTTTGATTTTGGGAGTTCTGATGGGGACATGAGGTTATGATCTTTCTTTTCTTGTGGGGATTTATTGCGACTTTGCGATCGGGGCTTGGGGTTTGGGACGATGAACCATCTCTGCCATATCCTCACATACTGTGGCATGGTGGCGTTTAAAATTAGTTGGGCATAATCATTGCTATACAACAACAACAAGAACGATATTTACTTCTTTCATGGTTTGCCGTTGTTCTACAGTACTCTGCCGTTGCGCAAGATGCTCCCACACTACACTCGAAGATGGCCTGGCCTGTCGCGCAATGCGACGCATTAGGATGCACTGTCGTCATCGACGCTAACCACAGCTCGTATACACCCGCGCAGACAAGCCTTTTCTCGGTACAACTCATCGTCCGGCATGTTAGGCTAAAGCCGCACGGCGCGGAAATTGTGTAAAGCGGTCGGTGTTCAGGGATGGGTGATTTGGGGTTGGGGTTGGTGAGGGGGGTGGGAATGGGTATATAAAGCGCAAGTATGCGCATGTGAGGGGGTCATCAGACACCAGACACGATTCCTTCCCTGCGACTCGAAGTTAACTTATCATCGAGGATCTCATCTCGCTCTCCATAATCTATCTGCTATACGCAGCACAACAATGCCAAACCTCACTTCCATCCGCGCAAACATCGCTCGCCTCCCCTCCGGCCCACCCCTCGTCGTCGTCCTCGTAGGCGGCACAACAGGCATCGGCTCATACGTAGCGCGCGCCTTCGCTACAACGTTCGCGAATCAGGGTGCAAAATTGCGCGTATATCTTGTCGGGCGCCGACAAGAGCGCGCAGATGAAGTCATTGCATTTGGGCAGGAGACGGCGCCGGGGTCGGAGTGGGTGTTTGTGAAAGCTGGGGATCTTGCGCTTATGAGTGAGGTTGAGAACGTGTGTGGTGAGATTAAGAAGTTGGAGGAGGGAAGTGGTGGATTTGGTGGTGGGAATGCAAAGCCTAGGGTTGATATCTTGTATTTGAGCGCAGCACTTTCGCCGCTCCAAGACTCACCCCGTAAGCCACCCTCAAAATACCAACCCGCCATGCTAATAAACCCGCAAAAGTCACATCCGAATCCCTCGACTCCCAATCTTCCCTCCTATACTACTCCCGCATCTACATCATCACGCTTCTCACCCCCCTGCTCCTCTCGTCCCCCACGTACGCACACGTCATTTCCATCTTCGCAGGCAACACGCAAGACCGCGATCCATGCATCGGTACACCGCCCAAGGAATCGTACGGCGTGACGTCGATTCGCGCAAACGTGTGCTTCATGAAGACGTTTGCATTTGAGGAGTTGGCGCAGAGGTATGAGGGGAAAGTAGCTTTCACGCATGTTTATCCTGGACTGGTGGATGGGCCGACGTTTTACTCGGGGGTGAATCCGTGGTGGTTTCGGGTTTTGTGGGGGGTTTTGAAGCCGTTTGCGACTTGGTACGCTATTCGTTTCCCATGCTATTTCTCGTGTTGACAGTAAGCAGGTACATGACGGCTCCGGAGACGTGTGGGCAGATAATGCTCAGTCTGGCGACGGATAGGTATCCTGCGAAGGGAGTGGTTGCGGAGGGGGACGGGGATGTGGCGTTTGGTTCGGCGAGGGAGAGGGGCGGGGGATGTTATTCTGTGGGGAGGTTTGGGGATGAGAGTGGGGGTGTTAGTTGGGAGGGGTTGAGGAGGGAGGGGTTGGGGGAGGAGGTGTGGGCGCATACGATGGGGGTTATTGAGGGGGCTGTTGCGAAGGGGAGGGCGGTGTGAGAAGTCAAAATTGAGAGGAGATAGGGTACGGAAAATGGTGTGTTTGTTGGAAGGCTCACTAGTGAAAGGAAATAACGATAGCTATGAATGCATTCTGTACGATGTTGGTTGACTTGTTCTTAATTGCTACGTGAGGGTGCTACGGAGGTGTACATGACCTGAAACGAGTAGAGCCGAAGTAGGATCGAGTCGGCTCGTTGGGCAGCGTTGAGCTGCTGACGTCCCTACTGATACTCATGATCCGACAGTGTTGGTGTTCATGCTCGAGAGTCCTCTTTCATCTTTGCGAGTCCTGAGAGTACTCGCTCCTTTTCCCATCCTTCTTCTAACCCTCTTATTAGCATATCCTGCTCGCTACTCGGCGCCATACCTGCCGTTTCTGGTACCCTTCTGTCAAGATTCGTCGGAAACGCATATCCCTCACCCAGATTCCCTACCAGCGCCTTCACGCCCGCACTCATTCCCTCCTCCTTATACATCTCCCTCAAGCCCTCCCAACATCTCTCCACCAGCGGCATCGTCTCAATCCTCTCCATCGTCTTCCCAACCGCACTCGAAATCTGCAGCAAGTTCGCCGAACGCTGAATATCCCTCGACTCATTCTTACCCGCAGCATGAAAAAGCGCCGGATTAAAAAACAATCCATCGCCCTTGTTCAGCGGTACGGCAACATATTCCTCTAGAAAGAACTCCTGGAACTCAGGGATTCGATACGCCATATACCCCTCCTCAAACATCTGACTAAACGGCAACAGCCTCGTGGGCCCGCTTTCAAGCGGCATATCCGAGTGCGCGACTGCGCCCTGCAGCGTCAAGAACTGGCTCGCGACCTGCAGCGCCTTGGGAAACTTTACACACGACGCGGCGTCCTGGAATCCGAGGTGGTAATCCCGGTGCGAAATCTGCGCGTCTGCGCCGGGCTTCACGACGTTGACTTGCGCTGTGAGACGGTGCTGTGGGCCCAGCCACGCTGACGAAATGAGCGGAAGCCACGGATTACTGTAGTATGGTATGAAAGACTCCGGGTCCTGAATGCAGTGCTTTGAAAAGGAGTTCCAGATCCGGTCGTTTACGCCTGCGCTGGCAAAGTGGTCGCCTTTCTTGCCGGTCGACTTCTTTTCGGATGCGATGATGGTGGCGAAGACGGTGTTTACGCGGTCGATGAGTGTGGGATCTGGGAAGAGTTGTTTGGTTACGAAGACGCCGGGGCCGGAGAGGAGGATGTGGTTCCATTCGTCTTGGAGGGCGGAGAGATGCGAGGGATTGAGGGAGTAGTAGGGTGGGAGGGTATAGATTGGGATGTTGGAGATTGTGCTTGTGGAGAGAGGATAGTTGATTGGTGTCGATTGCGTTGTTAGGGTTTTAAAGAATGAGAGGGAGGGTGGGTTTGTGGTGCTGAAGAGGCGTGGTGGGATTGGTTGGTTCTCTGATGCGCCATTTGTTGATGTGGTGTGGCTATTTATGCCGCCACTGATTTTGGATGTGCCGTTCGTTGTGGGAGCCATGTCGAAATCGACAGGTGTTTCTTGTGGATGAGAATGACAGGTCCTCAATTGATGATGTAGTTCCGTATTTATGGTTGTAGTGTTGAGATGTGGGGTAATTCTGCCCGCACCCAAGAAGCGGTCGTTCTTACTTGATGGAGATGTGGCAGCTTCCCCGCCGTGCCCGCAAGCATGTAATCCTTTGACATCTAACGTATGACTGTTGGAAAATTGCGAACAAGTGAAGTGCTAGTCCTGGTTCTGAGGCTGATATCGAGCATACTGTTCATTCATCAACTTTGGCCTTCTCTATGAAGACACAGACTAACCAACGACGCCGACATCACCGCTGAACAGTCCACTTCCCACCTCTAGCCTTCGCTAAAAAGCCGCCCATTCCCCGCTTCATCTTCTCGGTCCGATCCGGGCTGACCTCCTGACCCACAGGCTGCCCTGGCTTCCCCCTCGCCTCGCTCATCGCTATCGGTCCTCCATCTTTCGCCGTCTGTCTACGAATTGGTAGCTCAATTGGCTCCGATGGCATGGTGGGTGCCGGCGTTGGTGTCCACTCGACCTTGATGGATTGATCGCGGCTGAGCTTTTGATCGTCGAACCACAACTCAAAGCGTATGTCTGCGGGTCCGATCAACACGCGCACGGAGTACTCGATGCGGAAGTAGTGCTTCTTCATGGACCAGAAGTTCTTGTTCTTCTCGATGAACTTCTTTTCGTCGGCGGAGGAGAGGTCGGAGCTGATCTCGCATAGGAAGCGTGTGTCTGACGCTTTTGTTAGCCTTTTACGTTTCCGTGCGAATTGGTGTGAAGGACGCGGATACTTACTCTCGTTCATCTGCTCCGGCAGTCGTCCAGACTCGAGGCTGCACTCGACGACACTCGTGGGGAAAGCTCGTCTTGGATCACCCGGGCTGACCTTCTTGATAAAGCGGTGTACGATGGGTTGATCGACGCTGACCGGCTCGCCCTTCCTGACGAACCATGCGATCGACTGCACGATGTACATCTTGCCGTTCAGTGGATCTCGAACAAGCCCTTTGCCTTCATGATCCGGGTTCTTCTTGTCGTACGCAATTTTGCAAAGCGTGCCATACGATGCTCTGCAGCACCGCCAGCCAAGCACTGACCGCGACGTCAGAAGTTTGCGGACTCTATCGCTCACCAGACCTTTGCATACGGCGAGCTGAGGATCAGGCGCTATGCGGACAAAAATTGACTGTGCGTTCGGTATGTTGGTCCCAACGTAGTGTTTCCGTAATTGCGACTGTACTGAGGAATGTATGTACAAAGTCAGTGTACGTCTCACATGCAGTTTGTGCATCCAACTACTGACCGTATACAGAATTACCCAGACCCCCCGATAGCACAAGATGTGAGACTTGCGCACTTGGTATCTTCTGAAAGAGTTGCTGCAGCTGCGAGTCGATCAATTTGAACAGCTTGGCAATTTGCTTGTCAAACAGCTTCTGCAAATCTTCTCGCTCAAAAGTCATTTCGCCATTGCGTATTCGAACGTCCGGATCGCTGTTTGTGTATGTTTGGGGCACGCGCGGTATGCCGATGGAAAAGAGTGGTGTGTCATCAGGAGCGCCATACTCGCACTTCACAGCTTGGAAGTCTCTAGACTTCATCATCTCCCACGCGGCGTCTCCAGGGTCGATGGGTATCGGGTTGGTAGCATGGGCAAGTGTCAAGCGCTGTACGACCAGCTGCTCGAATTCGTAGTCGATGGCCGCCGAGCCAATCGTTTCTCCAAACACAACGTCCAGTTGCTGAAGGTTAATAGCCTGGTTCACGGTGTTCGTCACTCTGAGCACACTCAGATCGGTCGTACCACCGCCAGCGTCGCATACCAGCAAGACATCGTTTTCGCGAAAGATACCTGGCGCTTCGATAGATACGTGCACGGCGGCAGCTTCAGCTTCGGTGAGCCCAATTACCAAGCTGTGGCTACGCTGTGAGCCGAAACCTGATGCTTTGGCAATGCTCTTGAAGTTCTCAACTGTCGGAATGGGTGCCCAGGTGGTCGGCACACTGAAGATGAACTCGATTCTCGCATGCTCCCAGTTCACACCCGATAGCTCGCCACCGAGTTTGAAGGCAAGGTACTCGTACATCTTCCTCAGGTAGTCGCTGTACCATTTTTCCACCTCTTGCAAATTCTCGGGTGCGCCATCCGGATCTTCTTGTTGCTTGAGACGCAGCTTTTCTGGATCGAGGCACGTCTTGAACCACTCTTTGTACTCCTTGGCATCAGAAGTAGTCTCTGCGACGGTTTCTGAGAGGAAGCCCCATGATGATGGCTCACGGCTGCCTGTCGGATAGACCACGACAGTAGGCACCTTGTTCTCGTTGGCCTGAAATCGACCTGGCCATTTCTGCACCCATCGAACAGTCTCATTGCCGATAGAAAGGTTGACGTAGGACACTCCAGTACCTGATGAAGGAATGTACAGTCAGCAAAAATCGGAAGAGCCGCACACACGAGCAGGCCAACTTCACGCTAGCCGGATCGATCGAGCGCAGGGGCCGTGCTTCGCTCCATCTCGCGTGTCCGATCGCGACTTCAGCTCCAGCTCCAAAACTCACAAGTCATGCCGAAGTCAATTCCAACCACCATGTGCGGTCTTTCGTTCATTGCCATGTTCGCGTTTGACTGCCGTCAACGTTGCTCTTCCACAGTCGAAGGCTGAGCGTCTATAAGGAACCTAAGCATGCAGGTGTTCATCCGTGTCACAGCCTTGCGGCACAGCGCTGTTGGCGCTGACACCTCGTCTGGGAGCACAATGCTTTTTACCGCCCGACCGCATGCCTGGGGCCGAAAGTGTACCGTTTTTGGAAGATCTGATGCAGGACGCAAAGGGGCTGTGAGAGTTGGGGGCCGCGAAGGGAACAAGCAGCGAGGCTGGCCAATCCGACAGCGAGTCTCTTACGAGATCTTGAAGCAGACCAGTGGTCAACATTATCAGGCATTGCTTTTCACATGCCGAAGCAGCGAGGCTGCGCTTTCACACTAGGCATGGGCGGGACGCTTTGGGACCGGGACCCTAGCGACGGGATGTAAAGTTACAGCTATTTAGGCCTACTAATGAGCCATCTTCCCCTAGTATAGTCGTCTTACGTGCAATCTGAAAGGTATCGAAGCCGCTACTTCAAAATCGAAGGAATCTCATCACCCTCATCAACACACATACCCCAGCATGGCCGAACCTTCCCCTTACGTTTTACCGGCGCCCGGTGTCTTCCCTAAAAACGGAACCACGCTTGTTGTCAAGATTCTAACAACGGAGAGCAACCTCGTTGCTAAGTTCAACGAGGGTGTTGGTATTACCTTCAACGGTGGACCGACCTTGACAGCTGGAGGTAACGCCACTTGGACACAGGTCACCTTTACTGCTGGGACCTCAACGACATTGCGTGATCTCACGCTCCTGCTTAACTCAGATGGATTCAACCTCAATATCGGACAGGTTACTGCGCCTGCCGCAGATGGCGCTGTGTCGCAGGCTCCTGTGCAATCTACAACAAGTGCTGCTCCGGTGGGCACAAGCACAAGTACTGCCCAAGTCATGCCAACAACCGTCATGCTTCCTTCTTCCACATTCAAATCGACAGCTGGCCCCGTCGTCCGAAACGAAGGGCTCCCAAGTGGAGCTGCTGCAGGACTCGCCGTCGGATGCCTCATTGCAGGTGCCCTTGTTTCTGGTCTCTTGGTCTGGTTCTGTGTGGGTAGGCGGAAGACTTCTCGTTCGCGAGACTACGAGGCGAGCCGTACTGCCTTAGTATCAAAGGAGAAAGGCTTCACTACCAATGCGATATCACTCGGAGGCAGGAGCCCGCCCATTTCTCCAATGTCTGACATACTGCCTCTACCTCTCGAAGACAAAGCAATCAGCGGCGAGATATCGAAGGTTGCAAGTTCAATCAAGAACCACATCCAGAGCTACTATCATGCCGACCGCGTCAATGCCGCCTTCTTGGATCTCGACGATATACAGGCCATTGGAAGCAATTTGCCCGTTACTGTCGAGACTCTGAGCAATCTGTTGAGTAACATCGCGACCAGGGAGATAGCCCTGAGGTTTTGCGTCGCGTGGGTAGTCTGTGCAAGGATTCTGCCAGGTGCTGACTCGAAGAACACTTTGCTGCCGCTGGAGATCGCGGATTGCTCCAAGCAGATAGCGAACGTACAAAACGGATCCACTTGTAAGTATCAGTGTCTCGATATGTCAGGCTTCGACTGATCCGCTATAGCACACATGTCTTCAATCGCACGATGGCGTGTGTCGACAGCAGAGCTAATGCAGACGCCATACGTCCGTGACCCATTCACTCCATCCGACAGTCGCAACAGCAGTATTGCAGCAGCGCTCGACACTCTCGAAAACATTCTACAGCCATATGCAGACTCGCGCATGGACAACTCACAGCGCAAGCACAACCTCGAACAAATTCTGAAGAGGTCGGCATTATTTGCATTCACGCTGTTCTCGCAACCCAGTACTTGGAGGTTCGACTGGGAAAAGGATCACGGCGTGGCATCTGGGGAGTTGTGTATCTTTCCCGCGCTTGTACAACTGTCAGACGAGACCGGCCAACGTGTCAGTCCCCCGCGACCATTTAGCGAAGCTGTGGTGCGCCGCGTGGATGACTGAAGGAGGATGGGGCCATGAGACATGGAAATAGCCTCATACAGCCATGATCGATTTGAGCTGTCAACTGTAGTCTCATACTTTCGCTCGATCTGATCAACTGTTAGGTTGCATCGGAGGGTCACCAATACATATCTCACATTTGATATACGTTAATTGTTAGCCCTGGAAATACACCTACGCGTCCAAAGGCTTATTGCTGTTGAGCGCCTCCGACTCCAAAGCTGCATAACCCAAAAATGTGACACTGATCGAGAAGGTGTCAGTTGGGGCAACAATACGGGGCTTCCGTAACCTCGATCCGGACTGCGGCTCTGCTTGGTGTATCAAATTCCCAATCCGGTGTTTTGTGTTTCATGTGGCACTGCAGAGGTGCGGCACAGCTGCACATGCTGGGGCCAAAAGCGCAGCGGCTCGGTCACAACAGAATCACATCTGGTACTGTCTCTCCTAAGTCCCTACCCCGTGGCCGATAACCCCGCGACATGGATGCAATAGTCTAAGCCACAAAGGACCACACTACCGCTTGAGCCTTATCCCTCCCAGAGCTTTAAGATCTTCATTCCAAATGAACCCAGGCTCACGACCTCGCCGCAAATGCTGACATCACTGCTGCTGCAGTACCAATGACTCGTCGCCGTCGCGGGGCCGCTTCACGACGACTCCCATACAGACCATCTCGTTTGTGTTGGAATCCTATGTTCGAGTCTACCTTGACGCGACACTGAGCGACTGCTCTCTCCCACATGCCCGACCAAAAACAAATTTATCTACCTACGGTGAGCGCAATGCTACCTACCGCAGGTCTCTTTCTGCCAGAGACACTACATCGCAGGGATGGACATGTGCCTGACAATACGGATCCCGACACCACGAGCCTGAAGTATTTCCAGCGCAAGACCCCCAGGTCAAAAACTGAGGCACAGGAGGCAGAGAAGTCCATGGTTTCTATTGCGAGTCTGGGGTCTGCCGAAGACCTGTCTGGCTTCCCATCGATCGCAACTGCATTTCAATTTGCGGACTACGTTTCTTCAACAAGCAAACGTTCTTCGGAGTCGCAAAGTCTGGCCATTCTGCTTCACCGTGTACGGCAAGACGTCACTGGAGCCGCTCGACTCTACCTCTCTGCTGCTGTCTTGAATTTCCTCGACGCTTGGCCGGACCGCAAGTCATGGATCGATAACATCCTGGTCGACATACGCAGTGCTTTGAATGAGATCGGGTGCTACATCGAGACGTTCCGGGTTGCTGGAGAGGATGGTGGAGCAATCGGGTTGAAGCGAAGGTTCGAGTGGATCTCTGGTCACCAAAAACGCCTCTCGACCAAGCAACAACTACTCACAACGTGCCATCAAAGCCTCGTCACTGCAATCAACATCATGCAAACTGTCGAACTCTGCGGCGTAACTTCTGGACCTTGGCAAGATCCCATATATGAAGCTCCAGTGCAGCCGTGGGTGAAGCAAGACGATACGGTCAGTCTTCGAGGGCCATATGCGAGGCGAGAATGGAGGTTGAGCCAGAAGAACCTGTCTCTATCGAACATCAACTTGTCTCAAGCTGAGCAAGATACTGTAGAAAGTAAGTCGTTCACTGGAACGTCATTGGTCTTGAGCTAATTCATCGCAGCTCGGTCTGTCAACTCCATTCCTGCGGAATTACCTGGGAGTACACCAGACGAACTTGAACGTAGCTACAACAAAGTTCAATCCACCTCTTTTCGACCACGAAATAGCCAGAGACGTTCATCCCATCGCCGAACGTACTTCGAGCGTAACATAGACGATGCATCATCGCGAACAACATCGAACACTGCGTCGCAGGAACAAGCCACCTTTTCGCCAGCAACACAGAAGCTTCACTTATCCCCACAGGAAGATCAGATTTCCACACGAAACTCTTTTGACCAGTTTCCAACCATAAAACCAACAACGGCAGATATTTCTAGGGCGTCCATGGACCACGCCCGACCTTACAGCCCTCCAGGACAATCTCACGAGACTGCGACGCCCGGAGGTAGACCACCAACGTCCAGTGATTTCATTCGACCAATGCCAACTCTAACTGAGAAGACCGTAGAGCGCAACGACTCCACGACGTCAACAACAGCTGTGATCTCCGTGCCACATGTGGCAAGGCGCCTCCGCGCCAATCATGTAGACATTCGTCGACACCCCGACAAACATCGATCGTTACCGTCGCAACTCCCGTATCTGCAAAGTCAAACGTTACTCACCGACGACCTGGCGGATTGGATAGTTCCGGCAAGTGCGCAGAGCGAAAGGGTGAAGAGCACTGAATGGAACTCACCGACTGGATTGTCGTCACCATCGGCGTCGATCGTACCCAGTTCTGAGGCTACCCAAGAACCAACGGAGACTATCAAAGAGACGACATCAATAGAAGACAACAATCCCGCGACGCCTGCTATTAACCTATCCTCTCCAATCGCAACAGATGTGCAAAATGCAACAGATGTGCGGCTCTCAAACACAGATAAGGGTACGCCTGACACTGCCGCACCAACACCTACCATCTCCATTCACGACAACTACGAGCTCGTAGAGAAGCCAAGTAACGAACAACAAACACCTGTAACCATCGAAACTGGACAACCCCTACCCGAACTAAGCACTGCGATCGATCGACACTACGCAGCCTCCATTCGAAGTCATGCGAGCAGAATCGTTCGGAAGCCGCTACCAGCAACAGCCAGAATCTATCAGAGCATCGGAGACATGAGATCCGCACAAGCAAATGCTTGTTCTCCAACCCAGATCACTCCCGTTACATTTGCTCAATCTTCTGACGCCGGACGTGACATCGCGAAAAATTCCGTTACAACTGATATCGAAGGCACGACAGTGTCAACTTCTACCGATGAGCCTGCCGCCGCGGATGCCAACATGAGTCAACATGACGGTGTTCAAGCGGGGAAAGAAACTGCTCATATCAATGCCGGACAGAAGCAGCCAGCACAAGAGTCAACAGTGTCGCTTGTCTCAAGTTCAGAGGGCACATATCCAGGATGTCAATACATGGCCAACCACGAGACACCCTCCTTCGTACTAATAGACCCAGCAGAATCAACCACCACACTCGACCACATCGCGATTCCCGAGACATCTTCGATCGCACCGACGCCAACCGAATCACCAAGGCCAGAAAACTCAGATGCGCCGATCACCATCAAGCCAATGAGTGTACAAGCCAAGCGGCGAGCAGCGCATCAGCGAAGGATGGAACTTGCATTTGGTGGAAGCTGAAGTACGGCGGGGGAAGGCTTGCTTTCTTGCAAATAAATAGTGATACCCTTTGTTACCAATAACTTAAAATCATGAACTGAAATACATTATTGTGCGCCTTCACATGGGTATACTAATACGCTACGATACCCCAAAGAAGCCTTACGTCAACCGAGAGAAAATGCCAAAAGCGAGGAATGCGTATTCATGCCGAAATGATGCTTGAAATTCAATGCAGTGTTGAGCAGGAATTTATCTTGTTTAAAGATCTGCAGGCCGTGGAAGCGTTGCTGGTAGAAATCGTGATGGTCGGACCTAAATTCTGCCATGTGTTCATCTGGTCCTCTTATCATTCTTTTCGACTTTCGCCCTCAGCGCTACCATCTCGCTCTCTACACTCGACATCCTGCTCATTACATCGGACAAGTCCTTTCTGATTTGATCGCTCTCAACCTTCAACGCCCTGAAATCCCTCCGTTCTTTCGCCCAATATCGCGCCATTTTTTCTTTCTCGCTTTGCACATTTTCAACTTGGTCTTTTAGCTCTGAATTCTCGTCCTTGAGGTGCTCGATTCGATCCGTGAGCGCTCTGTTAACGCGCTCGGGTGCTGGACTTCGGGGTACGAGAGGGCTTTTTGGACTTAAGATCGAATCTTGGTACTTTGTGATGACGATTTGTTCGCTTAGCGTTCTGCGTGGGTTTTTTCGTGATACTCGGACGATGCCGTCTTCTTCTCTTTCTCGTTTGATTTTGACGCTGATGCTGTCGGTTGCTGATCGTGTGATTGGTGGTGCTGGTGTGTCATCTGAGGTTGTGGTCGTGGATTGCGATAATGAAGCTGTTCAGTAATTAGCATAGAGTCACTGAATTGGCGTTCAGTGGCTCCTAAAAGCTGTAGAAACACGTACATATTGTTGATGACCTCTTAGGCCGTACTGGTACAGGATTGCACAACGGTGGCGACTGTACCAATCCGAACGAACGTCTTGTAGAAGCTGCTATCGGTCGCTCCCCGTCACTTTCGACCCACGCGCACGCATCTTTGAAGTTCCTGGTAAACATCGTTGGATCTGACTTATTCCGTACAAGCTCTTTCACGTGCCCAGCCGCCAAGAAGTAGTACGAAATCAACGCGGAAACTCGATGAATAGCCTTCGATCCCCCGGTATCATCGCCGACATGGCAAAACGGCTTATGAAATGCAACTGTGGCTGTTGAATACACCGGCTGCAGCTCAACCTGGTCGCTATCCTCCGGCTCGTAGATACGATAAAAGCTGACCTCGGCTTCATCCGTATGAACATGAGCTACCACTCGATCCGTAGGCTCTTCATCGACTTCCGGGCCCGGCGCATATCCTCCTATAACGAGCAATTGCTTGTGCGATGAGCGGCCCAGGTTTCGCTGCACGGGTCTACTCAGTGTAAACTCATCGAAACCTGTCCAATTAAGATCTTTGGCTTTGGGTAGCGCGCGAAACGGCGCGGAAAAACTCGTGCGCGCCCATGCTTGCACGTTGTCGCTGGTTAGAGGTGATCGCACCTCGTTGAAGTCGTACATGTCGAGTCTTTGGCCGTGGCGTCATGCGCTGGGGATCCCGGTTGTTGATTATGCGACGGAGAGAATGGCGGCCCGATTACAAATATTGATGTGCCTCGAGCCGATATCTTTGTCGAGAAGCCTGAGCAAGCAGCCTGCAGGCGCGGGTGCAGATTGTGTCGTGAAGATGGATTGCGCGCTGCGCCGCGGTGTTCTGCCGGTTCGTTCGTGTTGTGGGGCGGGCCGGACACCGCGAGGGTGGCTGGAAACGGAAGGTGGAAGCGGAAAGTAGGCCGATCACATGGATGGCTGGACCCATCTTGGTGGCGATGATCGTGAAGAACCGTGGTTCCCTAGTTCAAGGATGAGAAAAGAATGTCGAAGAAGATAATTCACGATTCTCTGCGAAGAAACCATCGTTTGCTACCAATCGAACTCCAGCTTGCCATGTTTCCTTTCTGCGCGCTTAGCGCGCGCTCGGTACCAGCCACCGCGTAGGAAGACATCGATTGAGTGAGATGGGCCAGCAATATGCGTATGATGAGCTGCATAAGTGCATTGTTTCTCCTTTACCAGCTCTTGTTAGACTACGGGGGTGGTCTTATACCTATACCGTGCCAACCTTCAGTAAACACCAAACACCAAAGTTGGTGACACGAAAGATACGAGCGTCTTTGCCTGCCAGCTCCTCACAACTCCGTTCAGATCCATTCTAGCCTTCAAAGAATACGATCATATCTAGTAAGCCATCCTTCTCCCGACCAGTCCAATATCTCAACTGCAGCTCGATCTCAAAACCCCCTCATCCCTCATTCTTACCCCCCTTCCCCTTCGGCCAATTCCTCGGATTCGGCCCCTTCTCATAACACGTATTACAATACTGCATCTCCTTCTTATCCTGCACCGCAACAAATTAGCACTCCTCACAAACTCCTTCCTTTCTCCACAACATGACATACCTTGTGTTCATCCCGACATGCCAACGCACACCTCCTACACATCGGATCCGGAACATCAGTGCTACTGTAAATACAGCCGTCGTTGCACACGTATTCGTATTGCAGCTGGCCGTCGGCGAACTTGTTGCATAGGTCAACGCAGATTTCGAGGTCATGGTCGTAGTTGTGGCCGCCGGGGAGACCGCGGGCCAAAGCGAGGGTGGGGAGGAAGAGGGTGAGGAGGGTGGGAAGATGCATTTTGGGGGATGGTGGATGGTAGTGGTTGTTGAGTCGGTTTTGGGTGGAGGGAACGAGGATATGAGGGAGAGAGATACTTATAAGTCCTTTTATATGATGTGGGAATGCGAAGTTTGGTTCGCATGTCTGATGGGTGCCTGTGGTCGCATGCTTGGTGGAGACCCGAAGTATGATGAAGTCGCATCTTTGGTAGCGTACCACTTCAGCCTCAAATCCTATGGCAAGGCTCTTCCTTCCATCCCATTCTCGGACTTCGCTAAGCCTTCCGCCGTTTCAATCGTTACACTGCCGGCATAGTCTCGTAAAAGATAAGCCACGGGGCGGAACAAGTTTGGTAAGATAGGGCCGCACTAACGACCGCTTCATTACATTTTCTTTGGTACTAAGGACATGGCAGCGGTGGAAATGGGCGAGAAAGTCAGTTCAAGCGACATACAGTGGGGTCTCAGGAGGACCCAGGTGTTAATGAAGAAGGCGAGAATGAGTCATGTCCCGTAATCAGAGTACATCTGGTGATATGAAGGACTTGTGTGCTTTCGTCGCCGGCTTTTAGAGCCGGTGGTATGAATGGACGATTTGTATTGTACGTTTTCTACAAGACCTCGACAAGAGTTAGATACCATGCTTGCAGACTGCAGTGTGTCTTACTCTTACATGAACATTTTGGTAGCCAAAAATTGAATCCACAGCCTCCTGCTTACGCCACAAGTGCACTCGATGAAGTAAGGTCTGTATGGTGAGTATGATGCTCAAAAGCTCTGCGCAGAAACCCAAACCCTCCTATGCACGACTCGCCACAAAGCAAGCTGCGCGGTGTAGCGCCACCGGCAGATCACGTACCTGGCGTGGAAGCCGTTGTCGTGTTTCGAATATTTGAGATGTCCGTCCTCGAGAGGACGCAGCGAAGCCAAGCGGCACATCCCGTCGAATCTGAGTCAATGTCGTACGGAGCGCGACAGATTGACGAGTGATGAGCGTGCTGGTTCAGAGCATGCCTGCAGCTGCCAAGTCCCTGTAGACCTTCTCAGGCATGACGTTGCCCTCAGTATCCTCCATCTCGACCACGTTCTCCGCCTGCGTCTTCTCTTTCTTCTTGTCCTTCATTATCTTCCTCCACAAAGTCTCCGCCTCCTGTATGCTCGTGATCTCGCGGAAGAGCGATGTATTGGTGATGCCGAGGCACTTGAGGCCGTGGATGTGGCGGGCCTCGTTGAAGTGCTTGTCGAATGCGCGTCTGCCCATGTAGACGAAGTTTCCACAAATCTCGCATGGAAACTCGACGCCCAGACCGTGGAGCTTGTACAGCCAGAACGGGATTGGCTTGCCATCCCAGGCCAGAGGAAGTTTCAAAGGGTTGTAGATCTTGTCTTCGCCTTCCGAGTCGGATTCGTCCTCTTTTGCTCCACCCTCCGACAGCTCAGTGAACATGGCTTCGAGTTCTTGTTGGCGTTCGCGCTCGGTCATGCCTTGTTTTCGCTCGACGTTGACTTTGGTGTCTCCCCGCTCGGTCTGCATTGCCGCAGCAAGCTTCTTGATCCGAAACTCTCGCTCGGCGACTGCGCGTTCCTTGAAGCGCTGAATATCGTGTGATGCGCCGTTGGTGGCGGCTCCGTTGGTAGCTGGCGTGTTGCTGCTCTCTCGCATAGCCTTCTTGTGCTTTTTGCCCGTCAGGTGGGCTTCGTACACGGTCTCCTTGGAAAAGCCTTTCTGGCAAGCTGAGCACCAAATGCCCTCCCCTTGAGCACCACCATCGGCAGATGCGGAATTTGCGACCTCCTTCTCCCAACCTGGCACCTCTTCCTTTGCCCACAGTTCCTCAAACTCCTTGTCAAAGCTAGCGAAGAGCTTCTCCAGGTTCTCCAGAGGCTTTGTTCTCCGCATGAAGCTCTCGAGGTAGCCCTGCAGTGCTTTGAGGTAGGAGAAGTATAACTCGGACTTCTTCTGGTCACGGCGGATATTGTTCTGGGGTGGTGAGAAGGCGTCGAAGAGGTCGAGGTATTGCAGGTAGGTGAGGCGGCGCGCATGCTGATGAACGGGTAAGTTCAAATACTGCTCGTGCAGCGTGGTCAGGTCAAAGAACCGACCGTAGCCCTCCTCACCAGTGAACATGGAGTCGATGGCGGCCACCGATTGCATGCGCTCTTCGGGTGAGCGCTTCTTGTAGGCCTTCTCCAGGTTCTCGACGGGCTCGTTCGGGTAGCGGCGGTGGAAGTCTTTGATGGTGGAGATCTCCTTCATGAAGGATTCCATGGGGTCGCCCAGGGTGAGGTTTCGGACCTCTTCCTCCTTGGTACTGTCGACATCTTGGTAGATTGTGAGTAGCCGGCTCGACTGGCTCTCTATTTGCTTGAGAAAGCGCGATATGTCGTGATCACGTGCGAGACGGTCGCGAATCTATTGTATTATCAGCACGCGAAAGACGTTACAAAGTACATAAGTACTGACCATAGGAGGGTCGTCGAGAAGGAGTTCGGCGCAGGCATCCTCGAGGCGCTCCAAGTCCTCGTGGATCTGGCGCTGTTCTTCCAAAAGCATATTTGCGGTCGCCTGTGAGAGTTATGAGTTTCGCGATTGACATACACTGGCTACTTGAGTGCAAACCTTTGGCGGCGTCGATGTTGTCGTGGAAAGCTCTCACTGCCGCGGCGACAAATCCATACCCACAATCGCGCTAGTGGGTACTTAGTTTCGCCGCGCTCCGTCGCAGCTTCCAAGCTTTCTTGCGCGACACCAAAACACTCACCATAACCACACCCGAGACAATCGCTACTCACAGTCAACATGGCGGACGGAATCGATCGAAATGCGGAGGAAAAGATGGAGTTCTCCACCTCCAAGGAAGTCAGCGTGGCGCCGACCTTCGAGGCCATGCACCTGAAGGAGAACCTGCTACGAGGCATCTACGCATATGGCTACGAATCGCCCTCTGCTGTCCAGTCGCGTGCGATTGTTCAGGTCTGCAAAGGTCGCGACACGATTGCGCAGGCACAGTCTGGAACGGGAAAGACTGCGACTTTCTCCATCTCCATCCTCCAGGTTATCGATACAGCAGTGCGCGAGACACAGGGTAAGCTGTGCTATATATCTAACTTTATATGATACTAAATATCTGTAGCTCTCGTTCTGTCACCCACCCGTGAATTGGCGACCCAGATCCAGTCAGTCATCATGGGTCTCGGTGACTACATGAACGTGCAATGCCACGCCTGCATTGGAGGCACAAACGTGGGCGAAGACATCCGCAAGCTCGACTATGGCCAGCACGTGGTCTCAGGAACTCCAGGGCGCGTCGCCGACATGATCCGCCGCCGCAACCTCCGCACGCGCAATATCAAGATGCTCGTTCTCGACGAGGCTGATGAGCTGCTCAACCGTGGTTTCCGCGAGCAGATCTACGATGTGTACCGCTACCTCCCACCCGCGACTCAGGTCGTCGTCGTCTCAGCGACCCTCCCATACGATGTGCTTGAGATGACGACCAAGTTCATGACCGATCCCGTGCGAATCCTCGTCAAGCGTGACGAGTTGACGCTCGAGGGTCTCAAGCAGTACTTCATCGCTATTGAGAAGGAGGAGTGGAAATTCGACACCTTGTGCGATCTCTACGACACGCTCACAATCACACAAGCCGTCATCTTCTGCAACACGCGCCGCAAGGTGGACTGGTTGACCGACAAGATGCGCGAGGCCAACTTCACGGTCTCGGCGATGCACGGAGATATGCCGCAAAGGGAGCGCGACAGCATTATGCAGGACTTCCGCCAGGCCAACTCGCGTGTGTTGATTTCGACCGACGTCTGGGCGCGCGGTATCGATGTGCAGCAGGTGTCGCTGGTCATCAACTACGATCTGCCTTCCAACCGTGAGAACTACATCCACAGGATCGGCCGAAGTGGTCGCTTTGGACGCAAGGGCGTGGCGATCAACTTCGTGACACAGGACGATGTGCGCATTCTCCGGGACATTGAGCGTATGTACTTCTTTGCTCTTATTCAGCCAGCCACTAACAACATACAGTCTACTACTCTACCCAGATCGACGAGATGCCCATGAACGTCGCTGACCTTCTGGCGTAAGCAGAGCACGCGACCATGATGCGTAGAATGAGAACAACGAGAAGAGAACAAGTATATCGCTTGCCAAAGCGCTTGCATACGATGGACTTGCGAGAAGCACTTGCAGCTTCGAGAAGTTGAGTGTGGAGGAAATGGGCCATGTAGCCAAAAAGTAAGCTAATCCCCTACCGCGAACAAGCATGATCATACAGCTGACGCGACGGGTTTTGGACAGTACCAAATTGCTATACACGACATCATCATACCAAATCTTTGCGCAAGAGATTCCGGCCGAGATAACATGTGCTCTGTTCTCGTGGAGCAGAAGAAAGGGTAAGTATCTCAGGTTGGCCTATTTCTACTGCTATGGTTTCTACGACCATTCTTTGTATTGACCACACGGCATCGCTTTGCAAGAACCAGCGCTGTACATCGATATTTTCAGCCAGTTCCACCACGGCTGTTCGCGTCGTGTAAGGTACGCAAAGATGCAGTATCGTGATCGTTTGTATTTGTACATTGAGGCATCTGGCTGCTTTTGCTTACACGCACCGATTGGCGTACTCTCGGGCTGGACCAAGTATGATTGACCGGGTTGGTACGTGCTTGCGACTAAAGACTCGCATGTTTCTTTCATCCCACTACCTTTTGGCGCACGCGAGATAACTCTGTGCAAACCATTCATGAGTACAAATTGTTTTCAACTCGGACTATGATGAACATCGTGTGCAGCGGTAGAATAACATCCATGGCATTCGACAATCACGATGTGAGAGTTACAGCTTCGAAATCAGATCGCATACCAGCATCAAAAGGCAAATCGGGATCCGCAGTGTGCTCCATCAACAGGGCTGTCATATGGCACTGTCATTCGGTGTAGTCGAGGTAAGACGAGCCTGAACAGCTCGAAATTACTCTTCGCCCCTCGACCCAGTCAAACATTGCATTACATTTCAGTTCTCCGCTCTCTCGATGCCCTGAACACACTTCCCTCACCACCCTCTCGCCCTTCCCAGAGAATTCAAATCAGGACCACGCGAGGAAAAACAGCTCGGACCACACCGAATAAAAGCCCCCGCGCGGCTTCTGCTCGTAACACTGCACACATCGAACAACCACTCAAGCACCCCTTCTTCCTCGCTAAAAAACCATTAGCCAAGCCCCATCCACCAGGTCTCGCCTCACATCCCATCGAACTCACCTTCTCAACACACCCCCACCACCTCACACCCATTCCGTATATCTTCCCAAAAAGAGTTCACGCCCAGTACAAGCGCAAGCGTGAATATCGTGAGAGTAGCGGTAATAAGGGTCTCGTAAGAGGAGCGTACGAGGGGATCGAGCATGGCTGGTATGTAGTTTGTGTGGGGAGAAGAGAGCGTAATCGTCAAGGAGGAAAAGAAAAGAAGAGACTGGATTGAATTGGATTGGATTCGTTAGGGGGGTGGGGGAGGATAAGGCTAGGTTTGGGTTTATAGTGTTTACTCAACGACAAGTTCCAGCCTTACCACGATGCTGCATATGTAGTAGCGTGCGGCTGAAAAAGTTGTGCGTGAGGAGCAGATTGGGTAACTTTCCCTTTTCGGCACGGGTTATTTGTGGTGGTGGTGGGATAAGGGATGTGGGTATTTGATTCGTCTGTGGAGTGAGTGGTTTGGATAGTGATACAGTCAGCTCAGCCTGCGAGATGCGAAATGCGAATGGAAGTGCGACCGACGAATTTACTTCTTTTTTGCGCCTTTGTTTCTCAAACTTATCAGTTTTCGCTTGATTTCAGTCGTTTTCTACGCACTCAACCCCATCCCTTCTCACTTCCGCCCCTCTACCCACTCAAAGCAACTTCCCACACCCTCCACTCCACCCTATCCATCGTTCGACGTGTGGTTCAGCATTAGCGAGCAAAAGAACGAAATAGAGTGAGAGAAGTGAAATCCAACACTTCGATCTTGGGCGGGTTGTTCTTGGACTCTCGAGGCTAGGTGAATACACGCCAGTGAAAGGGCTACAAGGTTGATGTTGTCTCTCTCGGGTCAGGGAGATATACTCACCTGCTCGGGTCGTGCGAAAGGCAGTGTGATTCGTGTATCATTCTTTGTGTCAAGGACACGAGACTTCCAGATCTTAGAATTTTCAATGGCATGTATATTTTCGAAGGGCTTGGTATCTTCCAGGCAAGCTCTATTTCCATCTCCCTACATAGCTCACTTTGAGGTCTTCGCTTCAGGTATCATCTCATGGACCTTCATATCCAGCCCCACCCAGAACTTGCGACCGCGCCACTCAACCGTGACGCCGCCCCAAAAGGCTATTATCCATATAGGCAGCGCCGAAACCTCGCGCCCAAGCCACGCGCATAGGAATTCTTTGGGCGACCTACGCGCGCCGTCGAGTAAACTAGGTTCCTTTATCGTCTTGTCGCTCAGAAGCGGCTGACTAGATTCAGACGCGTGGTACGCTTTAGCTGAGCGCTGCGGCAGCACGAAGTCAGGTGTATCAGCGTCGATTTCGACCGTCTTGGCGGAGTGAAGCAGCAGGTACTGGATGTAATCGACGATGCACCAGATAGTCATGTTGATGAGCCAGATGAGTGCGAAGGCGGTCCATGTGGGTGATATACCGACGCTCGCGAAGAAGGGCAGCGTCGTGAGCGCGTATGCGCCGTATAAACTGCACAATATGCTCTCTGTACCTGGCTCCACGAACGTGGCTAACGTGACTGTGAACTTGCGTACGCGCAGCCAGCGAATGCGACGGTCCATGTATGCCAGTACAGGGGTGTGACTAATTGGTTGGAAACAGAAGTCTCCAAAGAGCATTGCGTGCTTACCCCACGAGACGTTTACTTCACCGGGCGCGGGCTTGTAATCCTTCTTCTCAAATGCCTGGGGTTGTTTCCACAGCGCGTCGCCAATGAGATGGTCCTCGCAAATGTTGTCGGAAAAGAAGTCAATGCCGGGGTTACGCGCTGGGTTCGAAGACGTGATGTAGTTGAGCTGCGAGCGACGGAACATTGTGCTTTTGCCGATGATGCAGGGCGCGATAGCGACGGTGTTGATGGCGTTGTAGAACTTTGCGTGTGCGGAGGAGAGGAAGGCTTCGTCGAGGCGGCCGCCGCCGCGTTGGAGGATTTTCTTGATGAGGCTGGTAGAATGGTTGCGTGGGTCGGAGGAGGTGCTTGCTGCGATGTTTGTGGCGGTGGTGTCGTCTGATTGGCGGCCGCCGAGGAGGGATTTACGTTCTTCGATGGTCATGCCTTGGGCGTCCATGTCGACGGCTACAGGTGTTTGGTGCACGAATTTGTACTTTTTCGTCTTACTGTCCTTGGAGTTTGGGTAGCCGCATAACAAATCGACGAGCCTTCCACACACGCCCTTGCCAGCCCAGACATTGCAGTCGAGTATCCACACGATATCGCCCTTCGCCTCTCTATACGCGCGACTCATGTTCCTGATCTTCGGATTCGGTCCCAGTGCATTCTTGTCTTTTAGCAGCATCGGATCCTCCTCTTCTACCAATATGCGCACATTAACATCTTTGAAGTCTCGACACAAGCGCTCGAGGATCGGAAACGCGGGGTCAGATCGCGAAGAAACGCAAAACACGGTATCGATCTTGCTCTTGGGATATGTTTGGCGAAGACTGGCCGCGAGACATTCATACAAGCGCGGTTCGAGGCCCTTGACTGGGCGAATGACGGTAACATGAGGAACGTCTTCGTCGTTTAACTTTGTGACACATGTGGCCGGCTGTGGTCGTTTCCAGTTGTATCGGAAGCTGCGAGCGTCAGCATTGTCAACGTCAATCTCACAAGCATGGAAAGCAAACACTTACAGCTGCGTAAACCCAATCCCACACACGCACCAAACCACAACGAACCAGACCAAGCAACCGGCCGCTACGATAGTGCGCAGCATAGAGACATCATTCGTCTCGGTGCTGTGGGCGAACGCGCGCATGCGCGTGAATCTATGCCAAGGCGTTGAAGTTGAGATGGACGGGTTGTTTTTGGGAGCGCGGAGGTGTGCGGAGTTTGGGTGACGAGAGGTGGCGTGGGGCTGGGACGTGGGGGTCGCTAGTGTAGTTCTGCTAGTCATTGAGTACTTCGTACGAAGTAACAACGCAACTATGTTCGTTCGAAAATGAATTTGCTGTAGTTTTCCTGGTTATTTGTGGACAGCTTGTGTTCTTGTGTATATGAGTTGTGTCCAGGTGTACTAAAAATGCATGATTATTGTAGATAGATCCCTCATCGATGGCAATTGCCAGAATCTCCTCAGTCCCAGTGCAGTATCCAAACGCTCCATATGTATCCAAGGAAGACCACCCAAAGCAATTCATGCCACAATGCAGATCCCAAATGCATCGCTAATTTGCATTTTCACCCCAAATACCAAAATCAAAATCCCAAAATAGAGCCTGACCATACTCAAGCCTAAAAGTATCAGGCCTTGGGCTTCTTCCGCACCAAGCCAGCCTTCAGCGTATTGGTGCCCGCCTCAGCAGCAGGCGCGGGCTCGGTCCTGGGCTTCTTGCGCACGAGATCTAAATCGAGGTTTTGGACAGCGTCGGGGCCGTTTGAAGCGACCTCTGGCTTGCGCTTCTTGCGAACACCTATGACTGTCGTTATAGGTGTTGCGCCGTTGGCGGTGTCAGGGGCAGTCAGGGGCGTTGCCTCAAGTTCTCCTATCACGGTCCATCCCCATGACGCGTCCACACCGCCCAAGACAGCCACCTCCTGACGCCATCGCCGAGTCGCTTGAACAGTCGAAGCAGGTGACGCAAAGTTCTGCTGTATTAAGATCTCGTGCGCACGGTTATAGTCCTTCGTGGATAAGCATATGGTGCCCCTGGAGCTTGCTGGCCATGTATAGTAGGGCGTCGACTCCGGCACGCTTTTCCCGGTCGAGGTATGGCTGGAGTGATTCGACGTAGTCGATAGATCAGAGGAAGTCTGCTTGATCCGCGGCAGCCTGAGCGGTATAGGCCCATATTCCGTTTTCGACTTGGTCTTCCGCTTGGCTGGCCGACGTCTTCGAGGACTCGACACGCTATCCTGCGATTCCGTTTGCGCGGCGGACTGCTGTGAGGGCTCCTCGTCCTCTTCAGGTATTGAAGGTTGTGCGGGGCTTATAACGACCCATATGAAACCTACTATCCGCCCAGACGAGCACTCCTGCCTGAATGCCATGAACTCCCAGAACTGATCCAGAGTCTTGACGCTCTTCCATATGCCATTGCTTCTTGAGGGTGTGCCACCGTCAGCCACCATGGCGTCAGTCCCTCGATCGGGTAGCTCTTCGTCTAGCTCGTCCAGAAATCGCGATTTGGGATCATCTGGGAAGTGTGGTACAAGACAGCGTGGAGGGGCGGCAGGGTTTGGTGATATTTCGAGCAGAGGGTGGGTTGGGGCCCATCGTCGAGCCTTGTTCGGTGCGTTTGGTGGTGTGTATCGTAGTGTGTCGTATAGCTCGAACCCAGGTATGACAAGAAATCCTTTGGCCGTGGCCTCTGGTGTAGTACGAGTGCTGCCAGCTCCCGCCTCAGCCGTGAGTCTCTCAGCAAACGTCTTGCGCTCCTCCTCAGCCTTGTACTGCCAGATGATTGGGTCCAACACCTTGCACCACCACTTGACCAACCCTCGATCATCCAGCACGTGCTTCTTCTTATTGTCGATGCTGGCTGGGAACAGATACTGGTCCTGCGCCCTAGCGAATAGTGATATGACCACCTTCTTGCCCTCCCGTTGTCTCTCTTTGGCTAGCCAAGATACGAAGGTTCCACATATGACCTTCAGCGGCGATCCTGATTGCGACCGAGGTAATTGCAGCTCCGATAGACAGCCCGTGGAGTCGGCTTTGGAAACGAAGATGGTGGTGAGATTGCGCGTGGTGTAGATCAGGACTTCAATGGCTAGGATGAGCAATTCCTCGGGCAGTACTGATGCTCCTCCATCCTTTGCTGAAATCGAGGCGGCAAGTAAATGCGACTCGCAGTATGTTCGTTCCGACTTCGCATTGGGCGGCGCGGAGAAGAGGGCGGAGGACTTGGTGGGAGGAGTCGAGTAGTGGTAGAAGGTGAAAGGCACACCTTTGGGCAGTTGTTCGGCGAGAAGGTCCTTCAAAGGCTTCGACGATGCCATGTCGGCACAAGTGAGGAGCAAAAAGATGGTAAGACGCGTGCATGTGCTCGAAGATGGACATGAGAGACATCTGGAGCGCGTCCACGCTAGCCGTTTACAGGAAGGCGCGATCGTGGAGCCGCAACTTTTCGAGCATCAACTTCCCACCAAAACAACAAGCACCAATTGCACTGACTCCAACCCCACGTCAATCCGATATCGCCTCGGTCTGTTCTAGCTACAATGGCTTCGAGACGGCCCCTGCGATGCCTCTTCTCGACTGCGTCATCACCGCTCCGGCCAGCGCCATCACGAACCGCCATCGTGCGGACCTCCGCATGCACATTCTCGACCACCACGCCATCGCGCGACGCATTGGACACCGAGGCCGAAGACAGGCCACGATGGCAGCAAACACCACCACGCATGCAAGCGCCATACCGGATACGGCCGCCAGCGAAGGGTGGCGTGTTCCAGGTCAATGAGGACCCGCGGCGGTTGGATGATGCGTACACACGGATGCTTGGGCCTGGAGGAGACAAAGTACTGAGCGAGGAGGTGAAGTGGTTGGCAGTTACACACAAGAGCTTTGACCACGGACGGAGAGGGTTCAATGACAGGCTGGCATATATTGGTATGTTGGAAGTCGTTGCAGTGTGTCCACGCTGACTGAGTGCTCAGGACGACGCATAATCGAGCTGCAAACATCACAGGCGCTCATAAATTCACCGCAAAACAACAAACCCCAGATCGACGAGTTCGGACGGCAACCCTTCCTGCACCCCGCCTTGAATGGGCTGCAGGGCTTGAGTGACGAGGCGGAAGCGATGGTTCTGAGTAAGGAACGGTTGGCGCAAATAGCGCAGAGATATGCGCTCGATAAGGTCACGCGGTGGAAGCCGAGGAGGGTATGTTGAAATATATCCTGACTGAGAGAGGTTGAAATGCTAACATTTTACAGGCGGATGATCTGAAGAGTTCGGGTATCGAGTCCGTTATCATGACCTCGCTGTACGCCATCGTTGGCGCTGTTGCGCTTGAGCGCGGCGGCGAGGTCGCGAACAAGGTTGTTCAGGATAAGATTCTGGAACCCTTGGGCTTCACGTTCTCGTCTGAAATATAGAAACTATGTTTATCACGAGCGATGTAATACCACGTTACAAGATACAAAGCAACCTTCCTACACTGTGTACAATGATTACCTCTCGATACGAAATCATAACAGCTAGTACATTTCCAGATCCTTGCTTTACTTGTCCTATCTACTCGCGAACACTCAGCCCGCACTACACCGGAACACCTGATTATCAAAGAAGAACTCACAAAACTCCCAACGCCCACACAAAGGCGCGAACGTCCAAACTCGGCCAAAAAAAGCAAGGAGATCCCGATGAAACGAGAACATCAGGGAAACTGGAATTAGCCACTTGACCAAAGCGGAGCATGCCTCGTATCCTGACACGAACGCTCAGGATTTCCTTTTGGGAGTGTTGAAAACTATACAAGCTATATACAGTGAGATTAAAGTGGTGTTTCTTTAAGAGCTAAGTCTAAGTGCGTTTGCAAGTGCAGGACTTTCACTCACTCGCGCGCTCCAACCTACGCACGTCTATGCACTGTTGTGAACAAACCTGCATCAGTGCCACGCCTGCAAAGGTATGCTTCAATACTCATTACTTGTACGAATACTGCGCCAGTAAAGCTTTTCAAACTTGTTCAAGGAGTCATTTTGCTCTGCCGCGTGCTCCTCA
>Ga0265798_10002542_pt1 | contig 26836 bp, 21 predicted proteins | sample P3T30metagenome_FD_192430 | JGI IMG/M metagenome (GOLD analysis project Ga0265798, IMG submission 192430) | Plant litter microbial communities from East Loma Ridge, Irvine, California - P3 T30 | ecosystem: Environmental > Terrestrial > Plant litter > Unclassified | place: USA: California...
GCAAACCGCTGTGATGGCATGCAGCCTCGCGTCTGACGCGATCTGAAACACATAAAGCCCGCCCGATGCGGGCTTTATGCTTTTTACAGTGCCAAGCTTATGCAACTTTTTCCTGGGCCCCTTTGGCCCGCAGGCAAGGATGCATGGCATGAAACCCACACTGACCTCGTTTCTCACGCTCGCAGGGGTGACGGCGTGGATGGCGGGGTTGTTCATGGCGGTTGCCATCCTTTCGCCCGGCCTGGCGTTCGCTGCCCAAAGCCTGCCCTTCGCCTTGGTTGCACCGTTCGCGCAGCTTTCTCCACTGCCCCTTTCCAGCACCGAACAGCGGTGGCTGCAACGCCACGGCACGCTCAGGGTGGGTGTTTCCCTGGCCGATCACGAACCCATCGACATCACCAGCGATCGCAACCGCTATCAAGGTGTGAGTGCCGACTACCTAAGCCTGATCGGCAGCCGCCTGGGGGTCGATCTGCGGGTGTTGGGGTTTGCCCAGCGCAGCGAGGCGGTGCAGGCGCTCAAGGATGGCGAAATCGATCTGCTGACCAGCGCCAATGCCTTCGAACAGGCCATCGATGGCCTGGCCTTTTCCAAGGAGTACATGCCTGACCGCGGCGTCATCGTACGGCGCGCGGGCAGCAAGCACAGCAGCGGCCTGGCCGGGGAGAAGGTCGCGCTGGTGGATGGCTATGCCGACGATGCCACGGTGCAACGCGTGTATCCCGACAGCCGCATCGTGGTCGCACCCAGCCTGAGCAGTGGCTTGCAGGCGCTGCACCAGGGCGATGTCGACGCCATGATCAGCAACGAGGTGATCGTGCGCGCCTACAACGCACTGCGACCCTACCTGGCTCTGGATATCGTCGGCCCCAGCGGTCTGCCACCCGTGGGTTACACCATCGCCAGTCGCCAGGCCGATCCGATATTGGGGCAGATGGTCGAGCGGGCCCTGGCCAGCCTCGACGATGGTTTGCGCCGCGAGATCCTGACCCGCTGGACCACCGGGCTGGGGTCGGAAATCGGCCACCATCGGGTACCGCTGGAGCCTGCCGAACAAGCCTGGATCGCCCGGCACCGCCAGGTGCGTGTGGTCGCGACGCAGTATCCTCCCTACCTGTACCGGGACCGCCAGGGAAACTGGGTAGGGCTCAACAGTGAAGTGCTGGCAACGCTGTCGCACATGACGGGACTGCAGTTCGTCTACCTGCCTTCCAACTCGATGGCCCAGAGCCTGGAAATGCTGAAGCTTGGCAAGGCCGATATGAATACCACTCTCTCGGAAACGCCGGACCGCAAGGCCTTCCTGAGTTTCAGCCATTCGTTCGGTGGCCAGGGCTGGGTGTTCATCGTGCGCGCCGAGGACCTGCCCATCGGTCATCTGGACGAGCTGGCCGGCAAGGTCCTGGCGATTCCGGCCGAGCACGCCCTGGAAAGCGCGATCCGCAGCCAGTACCCGCACATCAGGCTGCGCCTGGTCAGCACCTACGACAAGGCACGCGAGATGGTGGCGAGCGGCGAAGCGGATGCCACCATCGACAGTGAAGTCGGCGCCTATCGCGCGGTCGGCCGTTATCCGCCCGGCGTGCTCAAGGTCGGACGCAATGTCGACGGCGAATGGTCGCCCGACCGTTTTGCCATTCGTGCCTCGGAACCCGAGCTCACGTCCATCATCAACAAGGCGCTGGAGGCCTATCCGGTCGCGGAACTGCGTGCAGCGCGCCTGAAGTGGCTGGGTGCGGTAGTGCCTCCGGAGCCCATGTGGCAACGCATTGCCACCTGGGTCTATTGGCTGCTGGCAGCAGCGCTGGTGCTGGGCGCGGTGTCGCTGTTGTGGAGTGGTCGACTCAAGGCGCAGATTTGTCAGCGGCTCAAGGCCGAGCAGGCACTCAATGATCAGCTGGCATTCCAGCACGCGCTGCTCGATGGCATTCCCGGGCCCATCTATGTCCGCGACCTGCAGGCGCGGCTGTTGTCCTGCAACAAGAGTTACGAGCAGAGCTTTGCCACCCGTCTGCAGGACATCAGGGGTCGTACATTGCTGGAAGTCGCCGTGGTCAATGCCGACGAAGCGCAGCAGATGCACCGTGACTACCTCAGGCTGCTGGACGATCAGCAGCCGGTGTCGACCGATCGGCAGATCCAGATGCGCGGCCGCAAGGTTCACGCCTGGCAATGGATCGTGCCGTTCTATAACGCCGAGGGGCAGTTGCAGGGCCTGCTCGGTGGTTGGATCGACATTTCCGAACGCAAGCGTCTGGAAGACCAACTGGTCGAAGCGCGGCACATTGCCGAACAGGCCAACCAGGCCAAAAGCGCTTTTCTGGCGACCATGAGCCATGAGATCCGTACGCCCATGGCAGCCATCATCGGTCTGCTCGAGCTCGAGCGTGAACGGCGCAAGCGTGACGACCAGCCAGTGTCGCAAGCGCTGGAAGTGGCCTGGCGTTCGGCGCGGGACCTCATCGCCCTGATCGGCGACAGCCTGGACCTGGCGAAGATCGAATCGGGCAGCATGTTGCTGGCCGAGCAGGTAACCGAAGTGAGGCCGTTCTTCGAAGGCATGCTCAGCCTGTTCTCGGCCCAGGCCCAGCGCAAGGGCGTAGCGCTGAACCTCGATATTGGGCCGGGCGTGGCCAGCGCGTTCTGGTTCGATCCGCTGCGATTGCGGCAAGTGGTGCACAACCTGCTCGGCAACGCCTTGAAGTTCACCCGCCAGGGCAGCGTGAGCCTGGCGGTCGCGGCGCGGCCACTCCGTTCAGGCCAGTGGCACATGACCATTACCGTCAGCGACACAGGTGCGGGCATCACGCCCGCTCAACAGGCCAGGCTGTTCAGGCCGTTCGTCCAGGGTAACGTGGATGTGCAACAGGAATCGGTCGGCACCGGCCTGGGCCTGAGCATCTGCAAGCAGCTGGTCCAGCTGATGGGTGGCACGATCAGCCTGCACAGTACCGAAGGCGAGGGGACACGGGTGGAAGTGCAGATCGAGGTGCGGCATCAGGCTGAACAGGACGCGATGCCGACCGTGCACGCTCGGCCCGACAGCGCTGCACTGGACATACTGGTCGTGGACGATCTGTCGGCTAACCGGATGGTACTGACCCAGCAGTTGCAGTTCCTCGGGCACCGGGTGCAGGACGCCAGCGACGGTGTGAGTGCGCTGGCGGCCTGGCAGGCCGGGCATTTCGATCTGGTGCTGACCGACTGCAATATGCCGGGCATGAACGGCCATGCCTTGTGCAAAGCCATCCGCCTGCAGGAGGCCGCGTCCGCCGCGCCTCCGGTAAGGCTCATCGGTTGCACCGCCAATGCCATGCAGGACGAGCGGTTGCGCTGCGCCGAAGCGGGCATGGACGAACTGCTGGTCAAGCCGATAGCGTTGGACAAGCTGGCGCAGATCATCGCCGACATGCAGCAAGGCCCGGCATTCTCCATGCAGGCGCTGCATCACCTGACCCAGGCGGATAACGCGGTCATCAAGCGAATGCTCGATGAGCTCTCGCGCAACCTTGAGGCTGAAAGCCAGACGTTGGCAGAAAGCGTCGAGACGCTCGATCGTGTGCGGCTGCACGAAGTGCTTCATCGGCTCCACGGCATCGCTTGTTTGATCGATGCCGCACCTCTGGCACGCGTGCTGGCCAAGGTGAACGCATGCAGCCGGTCGGGCAGCGATGAACAGTTGACCGTTCACGCTGCCGAGCTGAATCGCGAGATCGCCAGGCTGGCGACGGCGATAGCACGCTGCTAGGAAAATTCTCGGAAACTTTCGGACTTGTCCTATCCCAAGTGCGCCGCTTGCCCTTTAGAGTGCCCGTCAATGCGCAGCTCGATGCGCTCACTCGAGGTTTCATTCATGCGTTCGCTCAGAGTTCTGGTGCTTGAAGACATTCCGTACCAGCTGATCGCCATGCATCAGGTGCTCAATGCGTGTGGCGTGTTCGATGTCCTGACCGCGCAAAGTTTCAACGCGGCATGCCTCTCGCTGGAGAAGCGCCAGGGCGTCGACATTGTCATCTGCGAAATGACCGTGGCCGGCCTGGACATGGGCGAGCTGATCGGCCATCTGGCCGCAACCGGGTTGGCACGGGCGCTGGTCATCTACAGCAATGGGTCACAGCCGGTGGAACAGTTCACGGCATTGGCGCGGCAGCATCGGCTACCGCTGCTGGGCGTACTGCACACACCGGTGTCGGCCGCAGCAGTGCATGGCCTGTTGCAGGATTACCAGCGAAGCATGAGCGCACGGGCCTTGTTGCCCCTGCCGGAAGTGCACGAAATCAGTCACTTCGAGGGCGCCTGGTCTTTGCCTTTGCGTCCTTAGAACGGCCCGCCTACCCTGCGCACACCTGCCGCGGCCGGGTTCATTTCAGCCCGTGAGCCTGCAGGTAGATATACAGCGCAGCATCGTTGCCGATGCCCAGCTTGCGCATGGCGCTCACTTTCTGTGCACTGATCGTCTGCTTGCTGCGGTTGAGCTGCGCGGCGATTTCGTTGACCGAGAGCCCCTGCGCCAGCAGTCGCGTTATCTCGAGCTCGCGAGGTGACAGGTCGACATGGCCGGTGATCCGTCTTGCGGGGGTATCGCTGGGCAGTGCCAGGATGCTCTTCACCGATTGCGCCACGTAGGGTTTGTTGCGCTTGAGGCTGGCAATCGCCGTGGGCAGCTCGTTCACTAGGCTGGCCTTGCCCAGCAAACCAGCTACCCCCAGGTTGAGGATCGAACGCAACAGACCCGGGTTGGTCAGCATGGTCACCACCAGCACGGGCAGCTTTGGCCAATGCCGGCGAACGTAGGCGATCAGCCGCAGGCCATCGCCCTGTTCCGTGGAGGGCATCATGAAGTCGGTGATCAACAGGCCGCATTCGGTTTCGCCCAGGCAGCGTGTCAGCTCCTCCGGCGAGGAGGCTTCGGCCACCACGCGCAAACCGGGGTCTCGTTCCAGTACGGCGCGCAGGCCAACGCGAAAGATCGGATGGTCATCGGCCAGCACGATCCGCAGCGGGGCGATCAGTGGGTCGGTCAAGGCAGGCTCCGGTGACGGGCAAATCAGGCGATGAATTCTGGCACACCTGTGGTCCATTCCTGATCTGTTTTGTAGTCCATTTCTAAGCATGCAGGCGCCAAATCTGATATTCAGAAATGTCCTACATTCGCGCTGTCATATTCTATCGGCAACCTCGGTAATAGTCTGACACGGCTTGCTCAGAACTTTTTTCGCAGGGCAGGGGTCAGTGTCATGCACCTTAAGAATTCGAACAGACGAGTGGTGATGCGATGAAGAATATCAGCCTGTTGCTCAATGAAGCCCTGACGCCGTATCGCGTGACGCTCGAAGGGCAGGATAGCCTTGGCAATTGCCAGGTCGTGGTGATGAGCGCGGCTGGGAGCGTGGTGACCAAGCGTTTGGTCAACCGCAGTCAGTTCGAGGATCTGCGTTCGTTTACCGACGTGGTCGATGGTCTGCACCGCGATCTTCTGGTGGCAGAAGGGCGGCTGGAGCCGTCGATGATCGCGGCGCTGCGCAACGTTTCGCAAAATGCCGCTTTCAGCCACGCGCTGGTCTGACATTCATCGATGGATGGCCGCCTGTGTAATCCTCACTCAGCGCTGACTGCTCATGGCCTCTTTGCGCTGGGCATCGAACAGCGCAGTGGTTTCCCGCAAGTACGCCGGCCGTTCGGCGGGCGTCAGCCATTGGGCGTAGAAATCTGCCAACTGACCGTTCCTGAGTTCCAGCAACACCGAATTCAGTGCTGTCAGTACGCGCCGGCTGGCAGGGCTGTCGGAGCAGCCCACATGAATGAACTGCGAGCGCGCTGAGCCCTCGATGGGGACTTGCACCAACTGTTCCGGATCCAGACCTTCCTGACGTGCCTGGTAGCGCGCTTCGTGCCAGTAGCCGAGCAGCGCCTTGATCCGGCCGAGTCTTTCCATGCGCAGCAGGCTGCCCATGGCGTCGTTGCCATGATGGGCCAGAAGCTGATAGCTGTCGGTGTCGGCGAGAATCCGGTCCACCGCAGGGCCATAGCTGCGCTCGGCAATGACCCCTAGGGCCAGGGTTCTGCTGCGTAGAAGCGCGCCCAGGTCGACCTTGCCGTCTTGCATGAACTCGGCAATCAGCGGCAGGTCGCCGCGCTGCATGATCAGCACATTGCTCAGCACATTCATGCTGGGCACGGAATAGAGAATGCTGCGCGCCCGCTGTGCGGTCCAGAGCAGCGCAGGGTCGCAGTTGAGGCCGGGCTCGCCAAGCATCTGCGAGGCACGCGCACGATTGACCCTGAGGACATTGTGGTCGTACTCGGGCAAGGCTGCGCGCAGCAACGGCAGGGCCAGGTCGACGGCGCCCAGGTTGCGCGCCGGGCCGCTGGCGATGGTCAGCGGCGCCAGGTCGCGCAGCAGCCATGTAATGGTCTCGCGACCATGGGCGAGCGGTGAAGTGAGCAGGCACGAGCACACCGCCAGTGCCAGGAGAAGGCTGCTGGGCGGCAGAGTTCTGGAACACAAGTCCATGGCATTCCTTGCGCGGGGTGTGGGGCGTGGGTGTCCGTTTTTGAAACACTGCGCCATCTTTACCACACCCGGACCCATGATCAAAACGTGCCGCAGGGTCGCATTGCCCCGTGGTGGTCGTTGATCGGGCCCGCATCGGGTAGACTGTCGGCCTTTTCCTGTCCCCAAGAAGCCTGCCTAATGGCCCAGCCGTCGACCACCTACAAATTCGAACTCAACCTCACCGATCTTGACCGCAGCGTTTACCAGACCGTCAAGCAGACCATCGCGCGTCACCCCTCGGAAACCGAAGAGCGGATGACCGTGCGCTTGCTTGCCTACGCGCTGTGGTACAACGAGCAGGTGTCTTTCGGCCGTGGTCTGTCGGATGTCGACGAGGCTGCCTTGTGGGAAAAGAGCCTGGATGGCCGGATCCTGCATTGGATCGAAGTCGGCCTGCCCGATGCCGATCGCCTGACCTGGTGTTCGCGGCGTACCGAACGCACCAGCCTGTTGGCCTACGGCAGTTTGCGCGTATGGCAGACCAAGGTGGTCGATGCGGTGAAGAACCTGAAGAACGTCAACATCGCCGCGGTGCCTCAGGAGGTGCTCGAGACACTGGCCAAGGATATGCCGCGGGTCATCAAGTGGGACGTCATGATCAGCGAGGGCACGGTGTTCGTCACCGATGACCGCGGTCAGCACGAAGTCCAGCTCGAGTGGCTGCTGGGCGAGCGCTAGGCCGCCCAGGTTTCAACCTTCTTCCCTTGTCTTGCAGTGAGAACCGCCCCAGGCCCCATGCGCATCGAACCCCGTCAGTTGCCCCAGACCCTGCCTTTCCTCGGCGACATGCCGCCCTTGCTGAATCGTCTTTATGCGGCACGTGGCGTGTCTAGCGCAGAGGAGCTGGACAAGAGCCTGGCGCGCCTGATTCCCTTTCAGCGGCTCAAGGGCATCGAGGCCGCCGTCGAGCTGCTGGTGACGGCGATCGACCAGCGCCAGCGCATCCTGATCGTCGGCGATTTCGATGCCGACGGTGCCACGGCCAGCGCGGTCGGTGTGCTCGGCCTGCGCCTGCTGGGCGCCGCTCACGTCGACTACCTGGTGCCCAACCGCTTCGAGTATGGCTATGGCCTGACCCCGGAAATCGTCGCAGTCGCCCTGCAGCGCGAGCCGCAATTGCTGGTTACGGTCGACAACGGCATTTCCAGCGTCGAAGGTGTGGCTGCGGCCAAGGCTGCCGGGCTGCAGGTGCTGGTCACCGACCACCACTTGCCGGGGCACGAGTTGCCGGCTGCAGATGCCATCGTCAACCCCAACCAGCCAGGCTGCGAGTTCCCCAGCAAGAATCTGGCGGGCGTCGGGGTGATTTTCTACGTGCTGATGGCACTGCGGGCGCGGCTGCGCCAGCTGGGCCGCTATGCACAGGTGCCGCAGCCTAATATCGGCGAGCTGCTGGACCTGGTGGCACTGGGCAGCGTGGCGGACGTCGTGCCGCTGGACGCCAACAACCGCATCTTGGTGCACCAGGGCCTGGAGCGCATTCGTGCGGGCCGTGCGCGGCCGGGCATCACGGCAATCCTTGAAGTGGCACGCCGAGAGCATGCGCGCATCACCTCGACCGACCTGGGGTTCATTCTCGGGCCGCGACTCAACGCAGCCGGCCGCCTGGACGATATGAGCCTGGGCATCGAGTGCCTGCTGAGCACCGATCTGCCCAGCGCCCAGACCATCGCGGCGCAGCTCGATGGCTTGAATCAGGACCGCAAGTCGATCGAGCAAGGCATGCAGCGCGAGGCCCTGGCCCAGCTCAAGGACCTGGCGCTGGAGTCGATGCCGTTTGGCTTGTGCCTGTTCGATGCGCAATGGCATCAGGGTGTGATCGGCATCCTCGCTTCGCGTCTCAAGGAGCGCTACCACCGTCCAACGATTGCCTTCGCCGACGCCGGTGACGGGCTGCTCAAAGGCTCGGCACGCTCGGTCCAGGGCTTCCATATCCGTGACGCGCTGGACGCGGTGGCGGCCAGGCATCCGCAATTGATCAGCAAGTTCGGTGGGCATGCGATGGCCGCCGGGCTGACCCTGCCGCAGGAGAATTTCCCGGCGTTCTGCGAGGCATTCGACGCGCAGGTGCGCACCCAGCTGTGCGAGGAAGACCTGACCGGACGCCTGCTGTCGGACGGTACCCTGGGCGTCGAGGAATTCCATCTGGAGCTGGCGCGCGCCCTGCGCAATGCCGGCCCGTGGGGGCAACATTTCCCGGAGCCGATGTTCCACGGGGTGTTCCAGTTGGTGGAGCAGCGGGTGGTTGGCGAGCGACACCTGAAGGTGACGCTCAAGACCGAGTGCGGCAGCGTCAGCCTGGACGGCATCGCGTTCGGCGTCGACCGCGAGGTGTGGCCCGATCCATCGGTACGCTGGGTGCAGTTGGCCTACAAGCTGGATCTCAACGAGTTCCGCGGGCGGGAAACGGTGCAGTTGCTGATTACCCACATCGAGCCGCGCTGAGCCGTACGACCCTGCTCGGCCGCGGAACCACGCTCGCGGCTCGGTTGTCGACTAGTCTTCGAGAACGAGACAGGCACGTCCGCAGCCGTGTTCGAGCGGATGCTTCTCGTCCCATCTGAAATTGCCAACCGAGGTGCCCGATGAGCATGTTGCTCGAACCCTATACCCTGCGCCAGTTGACCCTGCGCAACCGCATCGCCGTATCGCCGATGTGCCAGTACTCCAGTGTCGATGGCCTGGCCAACGACTGGCACCTGGTGCACCTGGGCAGTCGCGCCAGTGGCGGTGCCGGTCTGGTCTTCACCGAGGCCACCGCAGTGACGGCAGAGGGTCGCATCACGCCTGAAGACCTGGGCCTGTGGAACGACGAGCAGATCGAACCGCTGCAGCGCATCACCCGCTTCATTACCTCGCAAGGCGCGGTGCCGGCCATCCAACTGGCCCACGCCGGGCGCAAGGCCAGCACTTGGCGGCCTTGGCTGGGCAAGCATGGCAGCGTGCCTGTCAATGAAGGCGGCTGGGTGCCGGTGGGCCCGTCGCGTATCGCCTTCGACCCGCAGCACACCGCGCCGACTGCACTGGATGAAACAGCCATCAAGGACATCGTCCAGGCGTTCGTCGACGCGACCCGTCGCGCGCTGACCGCCAATTTCAAGGTGGTCGAGGTGCATGCGGCGCACGGCTATCTGCTGCACCAGTTCCTGTCGCCGATCAGTAACCAGCGTCAGGACAGTTACGGCGGCAGCTTTGAAAATCGCATCCGTCTCACTCTGGAAGTCACCCAGGCGATTCGCGACATCTGGCCTGAAGAATTGCCCGTGTTCGTGCGTGTGTCGGCCACCGACTGGGTCGAAGACGGCTGGAACCCGGACGAGACCGTCGAGCTGGCCAAGCGCCTGAAAGCGCTGGGCGTGGATCTGATCGACGTGTCGTCGGGCGGTACCTCGGCCAATGCCGAGATCCCGACCGGGCCTGGTTATCAGACGCGCTTTGCCGAGCGAGTCCGCAAAGAGGCGGATCTTGCCACGGGCACCGTCGGGATGATCACCGACCCGGCGCAGGCCGAACACATCCTGCGCACTGGCCAGGCCGACGTCATCCTGCTGGCGCGTGAGCTGTTGCGTGATCCGTACTGGCCGCTGCACGCCGACGAAGACCTGGGTGGTCGTCTGGCCACATGGCCAGCCCAGTACCAGCGCGCCACCCACCGCGACCAGCCGATTGTAGAATCGGACCTTCGCGACTGAGTGGCGCTGCGGCGTTTCGGTGATGTCATCCTCGCCCGCAAAAAAAGGGCGGGCGAGGATGCTCGCTGGGGTCAGCGCATCACACGTACTTGCGTTTCTCCGCCGCAGGCGGCAGGTACTGATAAAGCCAGGTTTCGCTGAGGGTGCGCCCCTGGGTCTTGATGAACAGGCGCATGTCCACCGGATCGACGCTGTCGCTGGTCGGGTACCAGTCGAACAGCACGCGGAAGCCCTTGATGTCGGGCAGCTCGAGTACCTGAACGTCCTGCACCTTGCCACCCGAAGCCGTGATGATCGGCTCGATCGGCGTTTTCAGCGATTCGAGCCCGCCGCCGGCGAAGTCCACGGCAAAACGCCGCGCCCAGACATTCGGATAGTGTTCACCCGGTGCCCAGCCTTCAGTGAATCCGCCCATTCCCGAGCGCGTCGCCGCGACGCGGGCCAGCGGTGTACCGATCGGCGCCAAGGCGCTCCAGTACAGCTTGTAACCGAAATTCAGGGCATCGCCGGCCTTGACCGGTGACTTGGGTGTCCAGAAGGCAACGATGTTGTCCATGGTTTCACCGGTGGTCGGCAGTTCCACCAGGTCGATGGAGCCTTCGCCCCAGGCGGTGGTGGGCTCGACCCACAGGCTAGGGCGCTTGTGGTACCAATCGACCGTGTCCTGGTAGTTGCTGAAGTCGTGGTCGGTCTGGATCAGGCCGAAGCCTTTCGGATCGACATCGGCGAAGGCGTTGAAGCGCACCCGGTCCGGGTTGTTCAACGGCCGGCAGATCCATTCGCCGTTGCCGCGCCACATGGCCAGCCGGTCAGAGTCGTGGATTTGCGGGTGAATGGTGTCGCACATGCGCCGCTCGTGGTTGCCGCAGCTGAACATGCTGGTCATCGGCGCCACGCCCAGTTGCTCGATGTCCTGGCGCGCATGGATGTGCGCGTCGATGTCCATCACCACGCGCTCGGCCTGGCAGTCAATGTCGAAACGGTAGGCGCCGGTGGCGCTGGGCGAGTCGAGCAGGGCGTAGACCACGAAGCGGGTACTGTCCTTGCCAGGCGTCTCGAACCAGAACTTGGTGAAATCGGGGAATTCTTCCTGCTTCTTGGCATAGGTGTCGATGGCCAGGCCGCGCGCGGACAGACCGTACTGCCCGGTGGCATCGACGGCGCGGAAGTAGCTGGCGCCGAGGAAGGACACCACGTCATGGCGGTCGAGCTTGGGTGCCTTGAACAGCTTGAAGCCGGCAAAGCACAGGTCGCCCTTGAGCTGCGAGGTATCCACCGTGGTGTTCTTGTAGTCGAACAGCGGCGGATGGAAATGCACTTCACGCGCTTGTTTGCGCCCGGCATCGACGCTGTACATGCGCACCGGCGTACGGAAGCCCATGCCCACATGGAAGAACTGCACGTCCAGTTGGCCCTTGAGGTCATTCCACAACGAATGATTGGCGTCGTAGGCAATTGCATTGAATTGCTGGGGGGTCATGTTTGCCAGGGTCGGCGGCAAGGTCTGCTTGTTGCTGACATAAGCCTGCGCGGCGAGACTCTTGGCCTGGGCCTTGAGCATGTCGAAAGTGAACGGTTCGGCTTCGCCGTCGGCGGTGGCGGCCAGGGCCTGGGCAGCGAACAATCCGGTGCCGGACAGTCCGGTATAGGCCGCGAGGGCCATCGACGCTTTCAGAAGGTGCCTGCGGTGCATAGATAACCTGTTCTGAATCAACCTCGGTCGCTCCAAGCGACCGGCGAGGCTCAAGTAGGAAGGTTTGGGCCTGCCTTGTCCAAACGCAGAGAACTGTACACAGATACCGTAATGACCGATGTGTTCGCAAACTCCTGTAAAAATTTTTTCCTGTGCACTTTGTATCGACAGCGAGATCGGTGATCGAGGCGCAGTGTTGAGAGCAAGCATTTGCGCAACATCCCGAAGCAAATCACCGTTCGAACCAGGCAACGGAATGCCCTTACTCTCGTCAAACGTATCTCCCATTGACGAGACCAAAAAATGAACACGCGTGGCTTGCTCGACCAGTTGTTCAAATCCGGCCAGGAACTGCTCAAGAACAAGGGCGGCGGTTCTTCCCCTCTGGGCGGTGCCGGTAGCGCCGGTGGTGTTGCCGGCGCGCTCGGCGGCCTGCTCTCGGGCAAGGGCGGTGCGGGCGGCGCGCTGGGAGGCCTGCTGTCCGGCGGCAAGGGCGCACTGACCGGCGGCGCCATGGGCTTGCTGCTCGGCAACAAGAGCGCGCGCAAGTACGGTGGCAAGGCCTTCGCCTACGGTGGGTTGGCGGCACTGGGCGTGATTGCCTACAAGGCCTACGGCAATTGGCAGGCCCAGCAGCAGACCGCCCCTCGAGGCGAACCGCAGACGGTCGACCGAGTGCCACCCCAGCAGGTAGAGGAACACAGCCAGGCTATCCTCAAGGCGCTGGTGGCAGCAGCCAAGTCCGATGGCCACGTGGATGATCGCGAGCGCGAGCTCATCGAAGGCGAATTCACCCGCCTGGATTCGGACAACGAACTGCAGCAGTGGCTGCACGCCGAACTGAACAAGCCGCTGGACCCGGCAGACGTGGCGCGGGCAGCCAAGACTCCGGAGATCGCTGCCGAAATGTACATTGCCAGCGTCATGATGGTGGATCAGGAGCACTTCATGGAGCGTGCCTATCTGGACGAGCTGGCCAAGCAGTTGGCCCTGGACCCTGCGCTCAAGCTCGAACTGGAGAAGCAGGTGCGTCAGGCCGAAGTCGAAGCCGTCTGACCCCGGAGGTCAGGTCCGAAGGCTGACGCCGCCACTCATCTGTCGGAACTTACGTTGGTCGGCAATAGTGGCGCATTGATCTGCCAGCAACTGGCAATACCCTCGCGGATGAAGGAAAGTCAGGTACCAGCGCGAAATCGTCTGAGGTAGGGCTATACTCAGGCGATTTTTCGTTTGTAGCTGCAGGAATTTTCGAGGGTTGACTGTGAAGAACTGGTCCTTGCGCCACCGCATTCTGGCGAGTTTCGCCGTTGTCATTGCAATCATGCTGTTGATGGTCGTGGTCTCCTATTCACGTCTGCAGACCATCGAGACGAACGAAACCAAGGTACGCACCGACAGCGTTCCGGGCGTGGTCTTCAGTTCCATGATCCGCAGCGCCTGGGTAGACAGCTACGTGTACACCCAACAACTGGTGGGCTTGAGCTATCAGCGCGAGTTGCTCACGGCCGACGTGGACCAGTACAAGAGCTTCGCCGAGCGCCTGACCCAGCAGATGGCCAATTACCGCAGCACCGTCCAGGACAGCGACGACCAGGCGGCCTTCGAAGAATTCGCGCGGATGCGCGTGACCTATGAAAAGACCTTGGCCGATGTGCTGGAGGCCTATCGACTGCGCAAGTTCAGTGAAGCCCAGCAGATGGCCATCGATGACCTCACGCCCGCCTGGGTGGCAGGTCGCAAGCAGCTCAATACCTTGATCGACCGCAATCGTGAAGCGGCCGAGAAAGCCACCAGCGCCATTGACGCTTCGGTCGCGGCGGCCAAGGTCAGCCTGGTGATTTCCCTGCTGGTGGCAATTATCGTTGCCGGTATCTGCGGGCTCTGGCTGCTGCGCACCATCATGGCGCCCATGCAGAAGATCGTGCGGATTCTCGAAGTGATGCGCACCGGGGACCTGAGCACGCGCCTGAGCCTGGCGCGCAAGGACGAGTTCAACGAGGTCGAACTGGGCTTCAACGACATGATGACCGAGCTCACCGCGCTGGTCGCCCAGGCGCAACGCTCCTCGGTGCAGGTCACCACCTCGGTGACCGAAATCGCGGCCACCTCCAAGCAGCAACAGGCCACGGCGACCGAGACTGCCGCGACCACCACCGAGATCGGCGCGACCTCCCGGGAAATCGCTGCCACGTCCCGTGATCTGGTGCGAACCATGGGTGAAGTCACCTCGGCGGCCGATCAGGCTTCCTCCCTGGCCGGCTCCGGCCAGCAGGGTCTGGCGCGCATGGAAGAAACCATGCACCAGGTGATGGGTGCCGCCGAATTGGTCAACGCCAAGCTGGCAATCCTCAACGAGAAGGCCGGCAACATCAATCAGGTAGTCGTGACCATCGTCAAGGTCGCCGACCAGACCAACCTGCTGTCGCTCAACGCGGCCATCGAAGCCGAGAAGGCCGGTGAATATGGTCGCGGTTTCGCCGTGGTCGCCACCGAAGTGCGCCGCCTCGCCGACCAGACCGCCGTGGCCACCTACGACATCGAGCAGATGGTGCGAGAGATCCAGTCGGCAGTGTCGGCCGGCGTCATGGGCATGGACAAGTTCTCCGAGGAAGTGCGCCGCGGCATGTTCGAAGTGCAGCAGGTCGGCGATCAGCTGTCGCAGATCATTGGCCAGGTCCAGGCCTTGGCGCCGCGCGTGCTCATGGTCAACGAAGGCATGCAGGCCCAGGCGACCGGTGCCGAACAGATCAACCACGCCCTGTCGCAGTTGGGCGATGCCAGCAGCCAGACGGTCGAATCCTTGCGTCAGGCCAGCTTTGCCATCGACGAGCTCAGCCAGGTCGCTACCGGCCTGCGCGGCGGCGTCTCGCGCTTCAAAGTCTGATGAACGCATTGCCGGTCACATCGCGCAGCAAGTTGTTCCTGTTGTTTCGCATTGCGCAGGAACGCTTCGCCCTGGATGCGCTGGAAGTCGCAGAGGTGCTGCCGCTGCTGCCGCTCAAGCCGGTCGCGCATGCCCCGGCCTGGGTGGCCGGTGTGTTCGCCCATCGTGGCCGGGTGGTGCCGGTGCTGGACGTCAGCGCGCTGAGCTTCGGCGTGGCTGCCGTGCGGCGCACCAGCACGCGTCTGGTGCTGGTGCATTATCCGCACGAGCAGGCCGGCCCCGAGGCGCGCCTGGGGCTGATTGTCGAACACGCCAGCGAAACCCTTCGCTGTGACCCCAACGGTTTCAAACCCATGGGAGTGCATAACCGTGCCACGCCCTATCTGGGGCCGTTGCTCGAAGACAGCCAGGGGCTGTTGCAGTGGTTGCGGGTACAGGATCTGCTCGAACCGTCGGTGCGCGACTTGCTTTTCGCACCGCAGTTGGCGGCCTCCGTATTGGGTGAAACAGGGTGATGGGTGATGCATCGTGATGGGTGAAGAGCAGCGCTTCGTACGTTTTCTGCGTGAGCGCATCGGCCTGGACGTGGCCTCGGTAGGCCCGGCGCTGATCGAGCGCGCGGTCGCGCAGCGCAGCCAGGCTGCGCATGTCCGCGACCTGGATGCCTACTGGAAGCTGCTGCAGGGTTCGGCGGCGGAACAGCAGGCGCTGATCGAGGCGGTGATCGTCCCGGAAACCTGGTTCATGCGTTATCCCGAGTCCTTTGCCGCGCTGTGCAAGGTCGCCAAGGCGCGGCTCGCCGAACGGCCGGGCGTGGCGCTGCGTATCCTCAGCCTACCGTGTTCCACTGGCGAGGAGCCGTACTCGATCGCCATGGCCTTGCTCGACGCCGGGCTGGCGCCGCAGCAATTCAGTGTGGACGGCGTGGACATCAGCCCCTTGTCGGTGGCCCGGGCAACGCGAGGGATCTATGGCCGCAATTCGTTTCGCGGCGCACCACTGACCTTTCGCGACCGCCATTTCGTGCCTGCGGACGAGGGGTATCTGCTCGACGCTCAGGTTCGGGCCCAGGTTCGCTTGCAGGTCGGTAACATTCTCGATCCGTTGCTACTGGGCGGTGAACTGCCCTATGACTTCGTGTTCTGCCGCAACCTGCTCATCTATTTCGACCTGCCGACCCAGCAGCAGGTGTTCGAAGTGCTGAAGAAATTCACCCGTGAAGACGGCGCGTTGTTCATCGGTCCTGCCGAAGGCAGCCTGCTGGCACGGTTGGGCATGCGCCCGATCGGTATTGCCCAGTCCTTCGCGTTCGTCCGCGATCGCCACGTCGCACCAACGCCCACGCCGCTGCCCCCGGCAACGGCGCGCCTGCAGATGCCGATCAAGTTGTTGCCCGAGCCGGGCAGGTTGCCCGTGCGAACGCGAACCCGTGCGCTGCCGGTGGCGAATGCCGCCGAGGCAGTGGCAAGCGATGGCGCCGGTCTGCTCGCGCAAATCGCCCGCTTGGCCAACGAAGGCAAGAGTGCCGAGGCGCAGGCCGCGTGCGACGCGTTCCTGCGCAGCCACGGTCCAGATCCCCAGGTGTTCTACTGGCTGGGCCTGCTCAGTGATGTCGGCGGTCAGGTGCTGCAGGCGCAGGGTTATTACCGCAAGGCGCTGTACCTCGACCCGCAGCACGCCGAGGCCCTGGCCCACCTGGCCATGCTGCTCACCGCCCAGGGCGACATTGCCGGGGCGCGGCGACTGCAGGAGCGCGCCGCACGCAACGACCGGCCGCATGTCCAGGAGCATAAGCGATGACCGCCCTGGACCTGATCGACAGCGACGCCCAGCAGATCGACGACTGCTGGAACCGTATTGGCATTCATGGCGACAAATCCTGCCCGCTGCTCGCCGAGCATATCCACTGCCGCAATTGCGCGGTGTATGCCTCGGCGGCCGTGCGCCTGCTGGACCGTTACGCGCTGGACCGCCAGCACGCGCCGATGCACTACAGCGAAACCCTGGGCCGGGTCGAAAGCAGGTCGCTGGTGCTGTTTCGCCTGGGCGATGAGTGGCTGGCGCTGGCCACCCGCTGCCTGGTCGAAGTGGCCCCGGTGCAGGCAGTGCATTCGCTGCCGCACCAGCGTTCGCGCGCCTTGCGCGGGGTCGCCAACGTGCGCGGCGCACTGGTGCCATGCCTGGCGTTGGAGGAACTGCTGGGCATCGACACCCAGCACGTCGCACCGGCCGCTTCGGCGCGCGTCATGCCACGCATGCTGATCATCGCCATAGACGGCGGCTCGGTGGTGGTACCGGTGGAAGAGGTGGATGGCATTCATCGGATCGACCTGGTCGAGCTCGAACAGGCGTCTACCGCCACCACCCAGGCGGGCGCCCGTTTCACTCAAGGGGTTCTGCCGTTTCGCCAGCGCAGTGTGCGCCTGCTCGATGACAAGGCGCTGCTGATCGCCATGAACCGGAGCCTGACATGACCCCGGAACAGATGCGCGACGCCTCGTTGCTGGAGCTGTTCAGCCTGGAAGCCGAGACCCAGACCCAGGTGCTCAATGCCGGGCTGCTGGCCCTGGAACGCAATCCGACCCAGGCCGATCAACTGGAAGCGTGCATGCGCGCGGCCCACTCGCTCAAGGGTGCGGCACGCATCGTCGGCCTGGATGCCGGGGTGCGTGTGGCTCACGTGATGGAAGACTGCCTGGTCGCGGCGCAGGAGCGGCGTGTCTACCTGATGCCCGAACACATCGATGCGCTGCTGTTGGGCACCGACCTGCTGATGCGCGTCGGCACGCCCGGCCCTGGCGCACCGGGTACCCTCGATATCGATGCCTACGAGGCGCAGATGGCCGCGGTGATGGACCCGTTGGCGGCCGCGGCGGCGCAGGTACAGGTCAGCGTGCCCGTATCAGCCGTCCCGCTCGCGCCTGCCGAGCCGCCCATCGAGGTCGCGCCCGAGCCGCCTCGGGACATCGATCCATCGCAAGCGATGCCCGGCCAGGACGACTCGGCCGCCGAACTACCTGCCAGCCGGGCGCGCCGGGTCAGCGATACCGGCGAGCGCGTGCTGCGGGTCACGGCGGAGCGCCTGAACAGCCTGCTGGACCTGTCGAGCAAGTCGCTGGTCGAAACCCAGCGCCTCAAGCCCTATCTGCTGACCATGCAGCGCCTCAAGCGCATGCAGGCGCAAAGCATCCGCGCGCTTGGCGGGCTTGCCGAACAATTGCAGCTCGAGGGCCACAGCGCAGAGGTACGCGACGCCCTGGCGCAGGCGCAGTCGCTGCTGGATCAGACCCAGCAGATGCTGCTGCAGCAGACCGCCGAACTGGACGATTTCGGCTGGCAGGCCAGCCAGCGCGCGCAGTTGCTGTACGACACGGCGCTGGCCTGCCGCATGCGCCCATTCGCCGACATGCTCGGTGGTCAGGAACGCATGGTCCGCGACATCGGTCGTTCATTGGGCAAGCAGGTGCGCCTGGATATCGAAGGCGAGAAGACCCAGGTCGATCGCGACGTGCTGGAAAAGCTCGAAGCGCCCCTGACCCACCTGCTGCGCAACGCCGTCGACCACGGCATCGAAACCGCCGAGCAGCGATTGCTGGCCGGCAAGCCCGCCGAAGGTCGCGTGGTGCTGCGCGCTTCGCACCAGGCGGGCTTGCTGGTGGTGGAACTGAGCGACGACGGGGCGGGTGTCGACCTTGCCGCGCTGCGGCGCAGTATCGTCCAGCGCGGTTTGTCGGCCGCCGATACGGTGGAGCAGCTCAGTGAAGAAGAGCTGCTGAGCTTTCTGTTCCTGCCCGGCTTCAGTATGCGCGACACGGTAACCGAGGTCTCGGGCCGCGGCGTTGGCCTGGATGCGGTATTGCACCTGATTCGCCAGCTGCGCGGCTCGGTCGAACTGATTCAAGTGCCAAGGCAGGGCAGTCGCTTCCATATCGAGGTGCCGCTGACCCTGTCGGTGGTGCGCAGCCTGGCAGTGGAAGTGGGGGGCGAGGCCTATGCGTTTCCGCTGGCCCACATCGAACACACCATGGACCTGCCGGCCGAAGACATCATCCAGCTCGAGGGGCGCCAGCACTTCTGGTTCCAGAACCGCCATGTGGGGCTGGTTGCCGCCAGCCAGCTGCTGCAGAGGCCGGCCAGCCAGGGCGACGAAGCGAGCCTCAAGGTGGTGGTGATTCGCGACCGTGAAGCGATCTACGGCGTGGCCGTGGAACGCTTCATCGGCGAGCGCACGCTGGTGGTGCTGCCGCTGGACGCCCGCTTGGGCAAGGTCCAGGATATTTCCGCCGGTGCCTTGCTCGACAATGGTTCGGTGGTGCTGATCATCGACGTCGAAGACATGTTCCGCTCGGTGGAAAAGCTGCTCAATACCGGCCGCCTGGAGCGTATCGACAAGCGCAGCCAACAGGCCGAATCGGCTCGCAAGCGGGTACTGGTGGTGGATGATTCGCTCACCGTCCGCGAGCTGCAGCGCAAGCTGCTCAGCCATCGTGGCTATGACGTTGCGGTGGCCGTCGACGGCATGGATGGCTGGAACGCGTTGCGCAGCGAGGACTTCGACCTGCTGATCACCGACATCGACATGCCGCGCATGGACGGTATCGAATTGGTGACTCTGCTGCGCCGCGACACCCGCCTGCAATCGCTGCCGGTCATGGTGGTGTCCTACAAGGACCGGGAAGAGGACCGCCGCCGCGGCCTCGACGCCGGGGCCGATTATTATCTGGCCAAGGCCAGTTTCCACGACGATGCCTTGCTCGATGCGGTGGTTGAATTGATCGGAGGAGCGCGGGGATGAGGATCGCCATCGTCAATGACATGCCCATGGCCGTGGAGGCGCTGCGTCGCGCGATCGCCTTCGAACCGTCCCATGACGTGGTGTGGGTGGCCGCCAACGGTCGTGAGGCGGTCGAGCGCTGTCAGTCCGTGACTCCGGACCTGATCCTCATGGACCTGATCATGCCGGTCATGGACGGCGTGGAAGCCACCCGGCAGATCATGGCCAATACGCCCTGCGCCATCGTCATCGTCACCGTCGACCGCCAGCAGAACGTCCACCGCGTATTCGAGGCCATGGGCCATGGCGCCCTGGATGTGGTCGACACCCCTACACTGGGGGTGGGCGACGCTCGCGAAGCCGCAGCGCCGCTGCTGCGCAAGATCTTCAATATCGGCTGGCTGGTGGGCCAGCGCAGCCCGTCGGTGCGCAGCGAGTTGCCGCTGCCGCGCTCGGGCGGCGTGCGGCAGAAGCTGGTGGCCATCGGTTCGTCGGCCGGCGGCCCGGCCGCGCTGGAAATCCTGCTCAAGGGGCTGCCACGCGATTACCCGGCGGCGATCGTGCTGGTCCAGCACGTGGACCAGGTGTTCGCCGCCGGAATGGCCGAGTGGCTGAGCAGCGCAGCCGGCTTGCCGGTGCGTCTGGCCCGCGACGGAGAAACGCCGTTGGCTGGCACTGTGCTACTGGCAGGCACCAATCATCATATTCGTCTGCTGAAAAATGGTACCTTAACCTACACGGCAGAACCGGTGGACGAGATCTACCGGCCCTCCATAGATGTTTTTTTCCGAAGCGTGGCGCAATTCTGGAATGGCGATGCAGTGGGCGTACTGCTCACCGGCATGGGCCGCGACGGCGCACAGGGCTTGAAGTCGATGCGTCAGCGCGGCTTCCTGACCATCGCGCAGGACCAGCAGAGCAGCGCTGTCTACGGAATGCCCAAAGCGGCGGCGGCCATTGACGCAGCTGTTGAAATTCGTCCGCTGGAGCGGATCGCACCCCGACTGATGGACGTATTTTCACGATGAACTCGAGCCACCGCGTAGGCAGTATCCAGGTGACAACGCATGATTGATCTACAGATCGAAGCCTTCAGGTCCAACGACAACAACAAGTCGATGGTACTTCTGGTGGACGACCAGGCCATGATCGGTGAAGCCATCCGTCGCAGTCTCAGCGACGAGGCCAACATCGACTTCCACTTTTGCGCCGATCCGCAGCAGGCCATCAACCAGGCCATGCGAATCAAGCCGACGGTGATCCTCCAGGACTTGATCATGCCGGGGCTCGACGGCCTGTCGCTGGTGCGTGACTATCGCAACCATCCGGCCACCCAGGACATCCCGATCATCGTGCTGTCGACCAAGGAAGACCCGCTGATCAAGAGCGCTGCCTTCGCCGCCGGTGCCAACGATTACCTGGTCAAGCTGCCCGACACCATCGAGCTGGTGGCGCGCATACGCTACCACTCCAAGTCGTACCTGACCCTGCTGCAGCGCGACGAAGCCTACCGCGCGCTGCGCGTGAGTCAGCAGCAGCTGCTCGACACCAACCTGGTGCTGCAGCGGCTGATGAACTCCGATGGCTTGACGGCGCTTTCCAATCGCCGTCATTTCGACGAGTACCTGGAACTGGAATGGCGTCGCGCGATGCGTGACAAGACCCAGCTGTCGCTGTTGATGATCGACGTCGACTATTTCAAGTCCTATAACGACAACTTCGGTCACCTGGCAGGCGACGAAGCCCTGCGCCGCGTCGCCGATGCCATTCGCCATTCCAGCAACCGCTCCAGCGACCTCCCGGCGCGCTATGGCGGCGAAGAGTTCGCCCTGGTGCTGCCGGGTACCTCGCCTGGCGGCGCGCGGCTGGTTGCCGAGAAGCTGCGGCAGACCATTGCCGCCCTGAACATCCCCCACATCGCGCCCCAGGCCGATGCCTGCCTGACGGTGAGCATCGGCCTGTCGACCATGACTCCGCAGCAGGGCAGTCATTGCCGCGAGCTGATCCTGGCCGCCGACAAGGGCCTGTATACGGCCAAGCATGCCGGGCGCAATCAGGTAGTGGTCGGGGATCAGGGCTAGGCCGCCCGATCTTCCAAAAAAAAAGCCCGTCCCCTGCTCGGCGGGCTGCTGTCATTGGCCGGCTGCGGTATACTCTCCGGCTTTTGACACGTTACGCACGAGAGCTGCCCGCCATGGAAATCAACCCGATCCTTAACAGCATCAAGGACCTGTCCGAGCGCTCCGAAACCATTCGGGGGTATCTTTGACTACGATCAAAAGCATGAGCGTCTGACCGAAGTCAATCGCGAGCTTGAAGATCCCGCTGTCTGGAACAACCCTGCCTACGCCCAGGAACTGGGCCGCGAGCGTTCGCTGCTGGCGCAGATCGTCGACACCCTCGATGAAATGAACGCCGGCCTCGGCGATGCCCGCGACCTGCTGCAAATGGCGGCCGAAGAAGAAGACCAGAGCGCCGTCGACGACGTCTCCGCCGAAGTCGAGCGCCTGCGTGCCCAGCTCGAGAAGCTGGAATTCCGCCGCATGTTCAGCGGCGAGATGGACGCCAACAACGCCTACCTGGACATCCAGGCCGGTTCCGGCGGCACCGAAGCCCAGGACTGGGCCAACATCCTGCTGCGCATGTACCTGCGCTGGGCCGACAAGCGCGGTTTCGACACCACCATCATGGAGCTGTCGGCCGGTGAAGTCGCCGGTATCAAGGGCGCCACCCTGCACATCAAGGGCGAGTACGCCTTTGGCTGGCTGCGCACCGAAATCGGTGTCCACCGCCTGGTGCGCAAAAGCCCGTTCGACTCCGGCAACCGTCGCCACACCTCGTTCTCGGCTGTGTTCGTCTCGCCGGAAATCGATGACAACATCGAAATCGACATCAACCCGGCCGACCTGCGCATCGACACCTACCGCTCCTCCGGTGCCGGCGGCCAGCACGTCAACACCACCGACTCGGCGGTGCGTATCACCCACGTGCCGACCAACACCGTGGTCAGCTGCCAGAACGAACGTTCGCAGCATGCCAACAAAGACACGGCGATGAAGATGTTGCGTGCGCGCCTGTACGAGCAGGAAGTACAGAAGCGCAATGCCGCCTCGCAGGCGATGGAAGACAGCAAGTCTGACATCGGCTGGGGTCACCAGATTCGCTCGTATGTGCTCGACGCTTCGCGGATCAAGGATCTGCGTACCAACATCGAACGCAGCGACTGCGACAAGGTGCTCGACGGCGACATCGACGAATACCTCGAAGCCAGCTTGAAACAAGGGCTGTAACACCGCCTGGCTGGCTGGCGCAGCCACTGCGTCGGCCTGCCACGGCTGGCCTGCCCGCGATCCCGGCGCCGTAGTCGGGAGCAACGAACCTGTGATGGAAAATCCAAGACATGAGCGACCAACAACCCGACCCGCAAGACCTGCAACAGGAAGAGAACAGCCTGATCGCCCTGCGCAAGGAAAAGCTTGCTGCCGTGCGTGCCCAGGGCCAGGCCTTCCCCAACGATTTTCGTCGCGACAACTATGCAGGCGACTTGCAGAAGCAGTACGCCGACAAGACCAAGGAAGCGCTCGCCGAAGCGGCGATTCCGGTCAAGGTCGCCGGTCGCATCATGCTCAACCGTGGCTCGTTCATGGTGATCCAGGACATGACCGGGCGGATCCAGGTCTACGTCAATCGCAAGACCTTGCCCGAAGAAACCCTGGCTCAGGTGAAAACCTGGGACATGGGCGACATCATCGCGGCTGAAGGCACCCTGGCCCGTTCCGGCAAGGGCGACCTGTACGTCGAAATGACCAGCGTACGCCTGCTGACCAAGTCGCTGCGCCCGCTGCCCGACAAGCACCATGGCCTGGTCGATACCGAGCAGCGCTACCGTCAGCGCTATGTCGACCTGATCGTCAACGAGGAGGTGCGCGACACCTTCCGTGTGCGCTCCCAGGTCATCGCCTACATTCGCAGCTTCCTGGCCAAGCGCGACTTCCTCGAAGTCGAAACGCCGATGCTGCAGACCATTCCCGGCGGCGCTGCGGCCAAGCCGTTCGAAACCCACCACAATGCCCTGGACATGGAAATGTTCCTGCGCATCGCCCCGGAGCTGTACCTCAAGCGCCTGGTGGTCGGTGGCTTCGAAAAGGTCTTCGAGATCAACCGCAACTTCAGTAACGAAGGCGTTTCGACCCGGCACAACCCTGAGTTCACCATGCTCGAGTTCTACCAGGCCTACGCCGACTACGAAGACAACATGGACCTCACCGAAGAGCTGTTCCGTGAGCTGGCCCAATTGGTACTGGGCAGCACCGACGTGCCTTACGGCGACAAGGTGTTCCATTTCGGCGAGCCGTTCGTACGCCTCTCGGTGTTCGACTCGATCCTCAAGTACAACCCCGAGCTGACGGCAGACGACCTCAACGATGTCGACAAGGCGCGTGCCATTGCCAAGAAGGCCGGCGCCAAGGTGCTGGGATTCGAAGGCCTGGGCAAGCTGCAGGTGATGATTTTCGAAGAACTGGTCGAGCACAAACTCGAGCAGCCGCACTTCATCACCCAGTATCCGTTCGAGGTGTCGCCACTGGCGCGCCGCAACGACGACAACCCCAACGTCACCGATCGCTTCGAGTTGTTCATCGGGGGCCGCGAGATCGCCAACGCCTATTCCGAGCTCAATGACGCCGAAGACCAGGCCGCACGCTTCATGGCCCAGGTGGCGGACAAGGATGCCGGCGACGACGAAGCCATGCACTACGACGCCGATTTCGTTCGGGCGCTCGAATACGGCATGCCGCCGACGGCCGGCGAGGGTATCGGTATCGATCGCCTGGTCATGCTGCTGACCGATTCGCCTTCGATCCGCGATGTGATCCTGTTCCCGCACATGCGACCACAAGCCTGACGGTCGTTGATCAGCCGCCCCATGGGGCGGCTTTTTTATGAGCGCAGATCAGCGGTGTCATTGCCGGCCCCGACGCGGCTTGCGCCGCTGCTACAGGGATTGCGATCTCACGCCGTCGTTACAGGCGATTACGCTATCGTGTAGCAGCGGCGCAAGCCGCGTCGGCACCCACTCCCACTCACTCAAAGGATACGAGCAGTGATCCCAGCCACACCCAGACAGGGAGCCGCCAGCGTTGCCTCGACGCTCGCCCGCAACGTCCAGTATCAAGGCCGCAAGGCCAGCCGACAGGGCAGCGAACTGCGCCGCCAGGAAATCCTCGACGCAGCCATGCGCATCGTTGTGCGCGATGGGGTGCGGGGTGTGCGCCATCGCGCCGTGGCCGCCGAAGCCGGGGTGCCGCTGTCGGCTACTACCTACTACTTCAAGGACATCGATGACCTGCTCAACGATGCCTTCGCCCAGTACGTCGAGCGCAGCGCCGTGTTCATGGCCAAGTTGTGGAGCAACACCGAAGAGCTGCTGCGCGCCCTGATCGCCCGCGGCGACGGCAGCCCCCAGGCCCGCGCTGCCCTGGCCGACGAAATCGCCCGCCTGACCGCCGACTACGTCATGCATCAGCTGCAGACCCGTCGCGACCAATTGATTGCCGAGCAGGCTTTCCGCCAGGAAGCGTTGCTCAACCCGCGCCTGGCCGAACTGGTGCTGGCGCATCAGGACATTCTGCTGCAGGGCGGGCGGCAGATGCTCGAGGTGCTTGGCTCGCGCGAACCGTCGCAGGACGCACAGGTGTTGACGGCGATTATCGGCCGGATGGAATATCAGGGTCTGCTGGCCAGTGCCCCTGCCGATGCCGACCGTGAAATGCTCGGCATCCTTACCCGTTTCATGCAGTGGGTACTGAGCTGAGCCCCATGCAGTGAGAGGTCCGCTGCCGGCGGGCCGAGCCAGAACGAGGAGCAGTACGGTGGACGAGTATCAGCAGACGATTCGAGACCTGTCCGACCGCATCGTGCACGCGCAGACGCCGATCCGCGTACTTGATGCGGTGAAATGGGACGACTCCATTCGTCACGGCTTTCTGCAGGCGGGCGGCAAGCAGATGCCTGCGGTCGACCGCGACTATTACCAGAACCGCGCGCTGGGCTTCGACTCCAGTGCGGTCAAACTGGAATTCCAGAACATCGAGCGCGACATCACCCGTCAGCTCGGCCAGTTCAACCCGGTCGGGCAGATCATGCGGCGCATGTGCAAGGAGTACCGCATGGTGGTGCGCATGCTCGAGGCGCGCGGCACCGAGGACTTCGGCCTGATCTCGCAGGAGCTGTACGGCGCCGCGTCGGATGCGTTTCATGCTGGCGATCCGACCCTGGCCGACCTCGGCCTGATGCTCTCGGACTACCTGAACAACATTGCCGGGCGCGGCGACCTTAAGGACGAAGCCAAGACCCTGACCGCCAAGGATGCAGTGAACATGCTGCAAGGACGCCTGAACCGTGTGTTCGGCGAAACCGAGGGCACAATCCGCGTGTTCGAATCCGATGGCATCGTCGCCGACGCTGCCGCAGGGGCGGACTACATCAAGATCCGCAGCGATGCCATGTTCAACGAGCGCGATGTGCGCGCCCTCGAGGTGCACGAGGGCCTGGTCCATGTTGCCACCACCCTCAATGGCCAGAACCAGCCGATCTGCACCTTCCTGTCCAAGGGTCCGCCGTCGTCCACGGTGACCCAGGAAGGCTTGGCGATCCTGATGGAAGTGATCGCCTTCGCTTCCTACCCCAGCCGCTTGCGCAAGCTGACCAATCGCACGCGCGCGATCCACATGGTCGAGGAGGGCGCCGACTTCCTGCAGGTGTTCGAATTCTTCCGCGAAGAAGGCTTCGAAATGCCCGAGGCCTATGGCAACGCCAGCCGCGTGTTCCGCGGCTCGACCCCGACCGGTCTGCCGTTCACCAAGGATTTGTCGTACCTCAAAGGCTTCATCATGGTCTACAACTACATTCAGCTGGCTGTGCGCAAGGGCAAGCTGGAACAGGTGCCGCTGCTGTTCTGTGGCAAGACCACCCTGGAGGACATGCGCACCCTGCGCCAGCTGGTCGACGAAGGGTTGGTGACGCCGCCCAAGTACCTGCCCGAACAGTTCCGCGACATGAATGCACTGTCCGCCTGGATGTGCTTCTCGAACTTCCTCAATCACCTGAGCCTGGACCGAATTGAAGCCGACTACTCGAACATCCTCTGACCTGCCGACGCAGCTGCATCGCCCCCCTGTAGCAGCGGCGCGAGCCGCGTCCGGGCGTTGCACATGAAGGCCTGCCTGCCGCGACGCTC
>Ga0265798_10002543_pt1 | contig 26834 bp, 24 predicted proteins | sample P3T30metagenome_FD_192430 | JGI IMG/M metagenome (GOLD analysis project Ga0265798, IMG submission 192430) | Plant litter microbial communities from East Loma Ridge, Irvine, California - P3 T30 | ecosystem: Environmental > Terrestrial > Plant litter > Unclassified | place: USA: California...
TATTATAAATCATAGAACAAATTAATCGCAAACTTGTATTAGTGGAAAATATTGAAATGACTGATGCCATCGAAGCATTGTCTCTGATGAAACAGGCCCTCATTATCATGGACCGTATGGGGCTAGCTCTGCCAGCTGCCCATCTAAGTATGTCAATCGCCGCACTGGAGGACATCTCGATTTTTACAAAGCAGACCGCTGCAGCCCGCTGAATCATATGGACAGAGTTTGACGCGCGTTTGATCGATTAATCCAATGCCGTCCTTGGAGACGACGTTAGGCCCCTGGATTACGTTTAGAATGATGAGCGATTTTTGTTCGGCCCCTTCCACCATCGGAACCAAAACGCAGCTGCCGACTTGCGGGGAATAGCTGGCTCTAGTTCGAAGATGCGGCGTGAATAGGGCAAGTGAGCAGTGGCAGCATAACTGGATAAGTACTGCAAGTAAGAACATCGGGTTCCGGTGATATCGTTGGCGGGTCGTGGAGAACGCGTTCAAGGCCGTGCAAGAGTCCCCAGCTGCAGTCGTTGAATAGGGTGATCAGTCCAAATTGGGATGCGGCTCCTCGGGGTCATCATCCAAAGACCTAAGCTGCGCCTCACGAGTTGGGTTACCACCACCGCCATGCGGAACTGCCACGTCGATGGGGCTGTGCAGAGTTGCACCATCACTGAGTTTTCCCCATCCGCGGCATTAGCAACGCCCACCCCCCCCCCCGGCATTTCGGTCATTTGTACATCGTTTAAAACGGTCGCAGCGCTATTTGCGTCGTGCGGCTTTGGCTTAACGTCGTCAGGTAAACTGTTCGGCTGTTGGATCACCATGTCGATCTCCTTTGCTCGCTCTAAGGCCTTTCAAACGGGGCGAGTTTGCCATCAATTCAGCGAATCAAATGCTTACTGTTGGAATACACCCAGCCCCTAGAATACCGTCTCGGCCGCCCGACCCGATGGCCAAGTCATCCAGCATCACCCGAGATGACCACAGGCAAATTCCGCCGCTCCCCCCTCAGGGATATGTTCCAAAATCTAGGCGTTTTGAACGCTGCTACAGGGAGAGCATGATGTCCAATACGTTCAAACCAACTGCTAAAATCGCCGCTAATGCGAAGAAGGGGCTAAAGTTGCGGGAAGATTTTGAACGAGGCGGCACGGACGTCGGATTTCGCCGTGCCGAACAACTGGCAGCGCAGGACGATGTGACCGCCGAAGATGTGAAGTCGATGCATAGCTACTTCGCGCGTCACGAGGTCGATAAAGACGGTAAAACACATGAGTGGGGATCGGACACTGATCCTTCTGCCGGCTATATCGCCTGGCTTCTCTGGGGAGGCGATGAGGGCAAGGAATGGGCTGATCGACATGTCGAGAAGCTCGAATAGAGGGCTCTCGAACGGAGAGCGCGATCACGATCGGCATTCGATCACGGTTTATCACCACTTTTAACGCGGATTGCCGGCGCGATGCCGTTGGCGCTCCTCACTCCTGTAATTGATCGGCGCCTGTCAGATGTACGTTCTCCTGTTCACTGCGGCCGCAGCCCTAGTGCAATCTCCGGTTGCCGGATCCGTGGTGCAGCCGGGCACGATAGCGATCGTCGCTGCTGATAGTTCGACCACGTCTCCCGCTATCACGAGAACGTTCACGGACGCGGTTCAACGAACCTTCCTTCGAACACCTTTCCTGCCCCTGCCCGACCCGAACCACAGTCTTTACGTCGCCAAGGTTGAGGTATCGCAGACACAGCGTGGCGTTGTCCGGTCAGGCAACGACCGATCAGACCGACCAAGCGTGGCTGCTGGCCTTGGAGGCCTGTCGCTGACCCTGCCTTAGGGGAAAGATCAATTGCACGGACTTATCGTGACCCGTCTCGAAGTGACCGTGACGCTGCGCCGCGATAATCACGTCGTATGGAAAGGGCAGGCGACCACGGTGCGCGCTAGCGGGACGCGGACGGGCGAACCCTCGGTTGTTGCAGCAGACCTGTCGGATGTCCTCCTGACGTGGTTTCCGCGGCAGCTGCCGGGACCGCTGTCTGTCCCGTAAGATTCACCGGGTAACGCGATTATCAGCCTCTGATCTTCGACAACACGCGCGCCGCAACATTACTCCTGGCGGCAAGCTTCCGCCCATAGCGCAGTGCCGTCGATGGCGACGACCAACGGAGTGCCTGGGCAATGCCAACGCCGTCCTCCCCGGCCGCAAACAGATCCTGCGTCAGCCCTACCCGCAGCGAGTGGCTTGATAGCGCCCTAGCAGCTTCCTCAACCTTCGCGATCGGCATCTCGACCAGCCCCTGATCGAATGCACTCAGCGCCACCCGCCGATAGATCCCGTTGACGCCCTGCCGGCTAAGCGAGGCCGTACCAACGGTATACACCGTCCGCGCCGGCTCCGCCCTCTTGCCCTTGAGCTTCTCCTGCCAGTGCCGTGTGTGGCCTGGAATCGCCTCGTACGCCATCGGCGGGACCGCGGCGCGCAAACGGCGCCGATCAACCCCCACGCGGCGGAAGACCGGCCCCTCGGTGATGGCGCTTGCGACCAGCCAGGCCCCGACCCGGCGCATCGTGTCCGCTGACAGCCAGCCCCAGGCCCCCTGCCCTTCCTGATCGGTCTTGGATGATGGAATGAACAGGAGCGCCGAGCCATCGCTGTGTGGCTCGATGTGCGCGACGGCGACCGCGACGAGCTCGCTGACGCGCAATCCAGCGTCATAGCCGAGCGACAGCAGCGCAGCATCGCGCAAGCCCTGCAAATCGCCGCCACAGGCGCCAAGCAGCGCCGTTAACGTGAACCCCTTGGTATGAGGATCTAGCGAGGCCCCGAAGCGCAACGGGGCAGCCTGGCGCTGAGCAGCGCCACGCCGTCGGCGCATGCCCTTGAGCGCGGCGCGGACCATGACGTGGCTGGTGGGCGCATGCCCCCTCTCCTGCATTCCTGACAGGCTGTGTGCGGTGGCAAGACTGGCAACCCGCCGGGCGACCGTCGCGGGCTTAGCGCCTTGCGCCTCGAGCATGGCGATGTAGCGGACCAGGTTTTCGGGCGCTGCGGGCAGCGGGGCGACACGGATGTCCTCACACCAGCGCAGATAGCAGGCGAGGTCCGAAGCCAGTGCCGCCTTGCTCGCTGCTGCCATAGCGCCAAGCTGCGCGGTGAAGCCGATCTCGCTGACAGGGCCGGCATCAGCGGGCAGCGCAAGGCCAAGCAACCGGGTAACACGGGCATCGATTGACTCGACCAACCCGCGCGCTGTGCGGACCGGCAACGCCTCCCCGTCTGTACGGTGGACGACAATCTCACTCATGCAGCGCCTGCCGGCTGGTCCAGTTTTTCGCCATAGTAGCACACCCCTGTACTTACCATAATGTCCGATTATGGTAAGTGCACATAATAGGTAGATAGCGTTGCCTAGCGATTGCGTGATTGCTAGCGTATGGCAATCGAGATGCTGAACCTTCATCTTACCTCGCTGGGCTACGCGCTCGGTCGATTGGCGGGTGCAACGCGCTTTGCGTCCCCTGAAATTCGGAAGGTTGCGGCCTTGGCAACCGTATCGGACGCATGGCGCGCGTATCGGCGCGATGCTGGCGCTGGCGATGTTGGCCCTGCTCACGAGGCTTCCGCTGACAGCATGTCGATCCTCCTGACCGATGACCCGCGCCGTGACGCCGTCGTGCTCTGGCTCGCTGCCCACGGTGTGCCGGCGATAGCCGATGCGGCCACGACCGTCGTTCGCATGGTCAAAGCGACCCGCGGCTTCGATGCCGATGCGCTGGCGTTGCTCAACGCTGCGCAAGAGGCGGTGGCGCACGCGCCTGCCGGTGGCCCCCTCACCCAATCCTGCGGGCTGGCGGACCTTGGTCCAGATCATCCGCTTCAGGGATTGGCTTGCGCTACAGCTGCAGTCGACATTCTGATCACCACCGCAGATTTTGCCGAAGCGCCTGGTCATGACGCGATACTTACCCTGCCCACCCGATCAATGCGGCATTACGTTGCCTCTGAGCCAGCGGGATGCTGGGCGCTAAATCTTGCTCTTGTTGCTCGCGGAGTCATGCCGTCCGTTACAGGGATTATTCCGCGTAGGGCATTCCGTCTCGATCTGGAGGACGTCGAACGATCAACGGCGCTGATTGACTATAGTAATCATGCGGCGTTGGCATCGTTCACCAAGTTGGAGCGCGTCGAGACCATGCTCGGGCGCGGTCGCGATGCTCTTGCTGGCTTATCCCGCAACGCGCGCGCACGCGACGCCTGGGGGCTCATCGTTGCGGTCGGCCCGCTGCGGCGGATCCAGCTTGCACGTGCGCTAGTTCTGTCTCGAGCCGGGGCCGATATTCAGGCGGATGCGCTCGCCCGTGCCGGTCTTGTTACCCTCGTAACGGGCGGTCGTATTCAACTGGCGCAACGTCAGCTTTTGGTCGAGCAACCCGCTATTCTGGACTACGGGCCGCTGGCCCTTGCCACGGCCGACCTTGATGCAAGCATGGCTGATATCGATCGGTTGCTCGAACGCTCTAGGGTCAGGAATCATTGGTCATAGCCAGAGGATGACGGTGGCTGCGAGCGCGACGGCAGAGAAGAAGACGGTTGGGCAGCGATCGTAGCGAATGGCGACGCGGCGCCAATCGTTCAGACGGCCGAACATGATCTCGATGCGGCTGCGCCGCTGGTAGCGGCGCTTGTCGTATCTGACCGGCTCGTTGCGCGATCTGCGGCCCGGGATGAAGGGCTGGATGCCCTTGGCGTCCAAGGCGTCCCTGAACCAATCGGCGTCGTTACCACGGTTGCCAAGCAGCCACTGCGCTTTCGGCAGATCGTCGAGCAAGGCTACCGCGCCGGTGTAGTCGCTGACCTGCCCGGCGGTCATGAAGAAACTCAAAGGCTGCCCATCTGCATCGCTGACGGCGTGCAGTTTGGTGTTCATACCGCCTTTCGTACGGGCGATCAGGCGGCCGAGATCCCCTTCTTCACCCGTAGGCTCGATGTCGTGCGGTGTGCCTTCAGGTAGGTGGCGTCGCTCATGACCGTCTTCGGTACGGCTTCCGCTGCCGCGAGCCCCTCCATCATGCACAAAAAGACACCCCCCTCGCCCCACCGCTTCCAGCGATTGTAGAGCGTCTTGTGCGGCCCATAGTCCTTCGGCGTATCACACCAGCGTAGCCCGTTGCGATTGACGAAAACGATGCCGCTGAGCACCCGCCGATCATCGACCTGAGGCCTGCCATGGCTCTTGGGAAAATACGGTTGCAGACGCGCCATCTGCTCATCCGTCAGTTAGTACAGGTCGCTCATCCACGCTCTTATCACGGAGCCTGAATCAGATCGCGCCTCTCACATCAATGGGTCCTGACCCTAAGGCCCCAAACGGACTCCTGCCGCCTTCGTATGCCGGCTCCATACCCGTAGCTGCTATCGAGCGCCCTATCTCTCACGCCCGCTGCCCGCTGCCGTAGTTGCGTGGGAAGGCCAAAGCGGCACCGTCGCTTTTGACGGCCTACTTGAGTCGAATTGGCACAGATGCCCGCGGATAGGACCGCCCAGATAACCGTGTGTGACCCTCAGATCCGCGCCATACGCACAGGCTCGCCTTTAGCGAAGTCAACATCGCGATCCGCGGGTTACGAATGACGGAGCGGCAGGGAATGTTCCTTGCGGAGCGTCCGCTCAATTGCTTCCGGCCAGGACGGAAGGTCGGTAGCGTCCCGAACTCAGTGAACGGTGCTCGCCTCGTCGGCCCCTCGCTTACGCCCAATAGAGATCCAGTACCTCGCGGATCGCGCGCTCTGCGTCTTCACGCGATGCGCCGCCGTTGTTCAGAAGCGTAAGCCGCACGCCCTTCCGGTCCGCACCCTCGACCTTGAGTACCGGCTTCCCTCCCTCGCTCGAAACGGTCGTTGCCGTCGATCCTGACTTCTTGGGGGATCCTGACCTTTTGGGGGGATCAACCGCTAAGGTCAGGGCTTTGATCACTTCCAGCACCGGCATGGGCTGTCCGCCCTCTTCTTGCGCCTTGGCAAGACGCCCCGCTTCCCTGAACGCACGCTCCCTACGATCCTCCGGCTTCAGCAAAGACTTGAGTGCGATCGCGTTGCGGACTCCCAGTTCTTGAGTCTGGTTAAAGGCCCGCGTCAGCTCCGTCGGTAGCCGGGCCAGATCGAGGTAACGCGTCAGCCAGCTTTCAGAGACTTTGAGGCGTTCGGCCATCGTCTTCTGGCGCCCCTCATAATAGGCATCGAGCGCTCGTAGATAATCCCTAGCGCGCTCTAGATCGGTCAGATCGTCCCGCGCACGGTTCTCAATATCTGCAAGGCGAAACGCTTCCTCGTCACCGATCTCGCGGACGTCAATCAGGAACTTGAATTCCGGATAGTTGTGCGACCGCAGCCAGCTGATGGTCCAATGCCGGCGTGCGCCGCATATCACTTCGAAGTCGTAATTTGGATCGCCCACGACACGACGAACGATTGCCGGAATTTCCTGCCGGCCTTGCGCCTTGATGCTTTCGATCAGGTCCTCACAGCGCTGCTCATTGAGCAGACCGTATTCACGGTTATGCCCGGCCCACATGCGGCAACGGGCCGGATCGACCAGCTCATGGGTGCGCGTCACCACCGCACCTGATGCAAGGTCAGCAAGTCGATTGGTCCTACCGGTCAAGACGTTCGTTGCAATGCCGGACCGTCGCGCTGGTGCCGCCTCGCTCGTAAGGTCAATTCCAGCCGCGAGATCAGCGGCGAAGCTGCTGTTTTTCCTGCTCATGGGAGCCTCCCTTCGCTCGCAATTGTACGCATGCGATTCATGTTCGACGGAAAATTGCACGCGTGCAATTTCGCTTGCTCATGCCAGCGCGGCCTCGCGCAAGCGCTTCTGATGGCTTGGCCACATCGACCGTATATCGACCTCAATTTCGCCGTTCACGCCGTCCAGATACGCAAGGCAGCGGTTACGAACTGCAGAGCTGGTTGCCGGCCCATCGAGTTCATAAACCGTCATCAACCGAGCGGTCGCGTTATCGATCTCGGCGGAATCCTTGAGCGGCGTGCGCACCATCGCATGGCCAAACAGCGTCCGCATCAGGTTTAACAGCTCCTTCTGCATCGACTTGTTCTCGTCGACCTTCGACGCGACAAACCGGAGGAACCGCAATTCAGGCGCTAGACCGCGTTCAGCAAGCTGCTCGATCGTCTCGTCCAGCATTGAAAGAAAGGCAGCTGTGGAGGAGAAATCCATAACTGTTGGCGGCACGGGCACGACCAATGAATTTGCCGCGCGCAGCACCGACAGAGAAATCGCACCCAGGGCGGGTGGGGGATCCATTACGATCACATCGAAGCGATCCGAGATGCTTTCGATCCCTTCTCTCAACCGATCAAGCAAGCCCCCGCTGCCGCGCGCCATGCGTGCCGCGAGTTCATATTCGGACTGGAACAACCTCAAGTTCGCCGGGATAAGCTCTAGGCCGTCGAAATGAGTTTTGCGGAGCGCATAGTCGAGAGATGTTCGCTCCCCCTCGCGAAGAAAGGGGTAGAGTGTGTCGTCTTCGTCAAGATCGAGGTCGGGCACATAGCCGAATAAAGTGGTCGCCGACGCCTGACTGTCGCAGTCGATGAGTGCTACCCGGTACCCGCGGATTGCAAGATATTGCGCCAGATGCACCGCGAGCGTCGACTTACCGACGCCACCTTTAAAGTTTTGCACGGCGACAACGCAGCATGGATCTTCGGGGCTGCGATACGGTCGGGTCCCAAACACACCGCGCATATCATTGAGTTGTGCGAGCGTATACTTTTCGCGTCGATTGTTCTCAGTCCGCGTTGGTTCCGGCAGGCGCCCGTCCTTCTCTGCATCGCGAATCGCCGCCGCGGTCCGGCCGACGAGCTCGGCCGCTTTGCCGATTGTGAAGGTCGGTTCGCGACGATCATCGCTTCTGGCGCTCCGTGCCGAGTCCCGCAGCCTTTCTAGGACCGAAGATGTGCGGTTCGCTAAGGTCGCAACGGATACAAGGCGATCAGCTTCCTCTAGTTCAAGACTATTCGACATGCTCCCGCCTTTCGCATTGCTGGGCATGGTATACGGAATTGCGATTTTTAGTCAATAAATCATCATATTTCGAAAGTTCAGCGCTTTCTTGGCTCATTGCCGACGGCTTGAACGCTAACCTGACTCTATGGGGGAGGCGAAAATTGCACGCGTGCAATTTTTCTCAAATCGCGCGCCCCCGCCTTGTCACCCAACTTTCGCAGAATCCTTTCCAAGCCGCGGCAAGCTTCACCCCGCGAAGCTTCTCGACTCGCTCGCCCATATGCTCGCGAAATCCGTTCGCTATCATATCGATGTCCCAACCGCCCCCATGTGTCCGACCGATTGCCAATAGTTCATCATGGCCGAAGCGGATCGACCCGCGAGGAAAGGTTTTCTCTTCCGGTTTAGTGAGCGCGTTGGTCAGCGCCGCGACGGCCCCCTGCTCTACCAATAGAGTCTCGACCGTCCCATAGCGTCGTTCTCGGCGGCCACGGGAATGGCGATCAAGCTCATCGACCGTTTCCATAACTGCCGGCGGACTTTTCGGCTCGAACCGAAATTCGATCTCGGCCACCGTCCGTCCCTGGCGAATCTCGCGCCACTCGACACGAAAATGGGCAAGCTGATCAATCTCGGCCTTCGCCTTTTCAAGCACCTTGCGGCGCAACTGAGCGAAGTCAGTGTAAACTTCAGGCGGTATCCCCAGTGCGGCGCGAAGCGCTGCCATGTCTCCCCGCCAAGTCGCCTGCCTCCGATGTAGACGCAGGGCCCCGAGCTCATACAACCGCAACGCGTAGTTGGACCTGAAGCCGAGCACAGCTTGCCGGTTCAGCACGGCATAGGTTTCCGATGCCTGGATCATCTTGCGAGCGTCTGGCGTGAACTCCCATTCGATCCAGCCGGCTTCGCCTCCATCCTCTTCGGTCTCTTCGCGCGACCGCGAGATGAGCGAGAAGCGAAGTGTCGCCTTCTTACCACGCCAGGATTTATCATCGACGGCGAACAATGTCCGATGAAGTTCCTCCAACATGTCCGTGATTCGCTCGTTACCCTTATGGCCCCGCCTAATGTCAGCCTTTCTAATTCGATGCGGCTTATCTTCCCACGCATCACCCCCAGCTGTTAGGATCATGAGCGCCAGCAAACGAGATGCTGTAAGGCTCAGCGACTCGCCTTTGACGAACTTAACCTCAATGATATTACCAGGCTTAGCGAACTCATTGCCACCTTTAGCCCGCAAAGCCGCCGCTACGCGCATCGCTCGGCCAGGCGAGACCTCATCTGTTACGAGTTCGACTTCTTCGGCTATTTGGCCTGCTTCGGATTCCATGCCATCATACGATCGAAAATGGGTCAGCGGAAACTGTCTGCTGCCTGACCTGACCTCCTGCGTCAAGGCAGGTCAGGATGAGTTTTTGCTGTTGCGCCCCCATTCGGTCAGGAGAGGGTCGTAGCTCCAGAGGTTTAAAAGCGAGGAGATCTACTGAGTCGCAAACTGCAGTCTAAAAGCGACACTAGTCTGGCATTGTGTCCCGTCCTGCGGAGTTATTCGATCCAAAGTTTCGCGTGATCGTGCATGGCGCGTCATCCCCCACAAGGTCAGGGTACCCCAAGGGGTCAGGCATCCTCCCCCGCGAGGACAGGATTGAGCCCCCGCCCGGTCAGGGAAAATCCCCCATCAGGTCAGGCAAACCGAGCTACTTTGTTGAAACCACTCGGCTTTTTCGCTCTGAATTGGAATCAATTGAATTATGAATCCTTCCGCTGCACGCAGCGGCATTTTTAAATATGACGTTTTGAAAGAAAGTTGATGGTTCGCGTGACCAACTGAACCGAGCCTAACGATCGCCATTTAGCCGAGCGGCAGCGACGCGCGAAAGGGGAGGGGGCTGAGCTAGCAAGCAGGACGTGAAACTATGCCGCTTAATGCCGATACCACGGTTGATATAAAGGCGGTGTGGGCTCATGCCGCCTGAGCTGGCGCCATTTGATCTTGATCCGCTGCTTTACCCCCATGGTTCAACTGATCGGTCTCCTGCCTATGCGCGATCGTGAAGATTTACGGCAAGATGTCGGCGGAAGGGACCGGATTTGGCGTCGCGTGCACGCAACTAATTTACGCGCCGCCGGCCTGCTTGAGCGTGAGCACGGCCCACTCCATCACACCGCCCCATCCACAAACAGCGCAACCAGCTGATGGTTGATATAATAGTTGTTCCGCCCGATCCTGTGCTTGGTGAGCAAGCCTCCCTCCGCCAGCTCGTCGAGATATTTCGTCGCGGTCGGGCGCGACACAGTCAGCTCGGTCTGCACATAATCGATTCGTGTATAAGGGTGGCGGAACAGGTTGTTGAGCAGGTCCTGCGAATAGATCCGGGCGTGGTCGGCGCGCAGCCGCTGCTTGAAACCGGCCATTAAGCCGTGGATTGCTTCGATCAAGCGAAGCGTCTCCTGCGCGGTTTCAGCGACGCCGCGCAGCATGTAGAGCAGCCACGGTTCCCAATCGCCGGTATCGCGCATCGATTGCAGCAGCCGGTAATAGTCCGCCTTGCTGCTGGTAATGAACCGGCTGAGGTACAGGATCGGGATGTCGAGCAGCCCGGTCCGAGTCAGGTACAGTACGTTGATGATCCGCCCGAGCCGTCCATTGCCGTCGGGGAAGGGGTGGATGCTTTCGAACTGGTGATGGATGATCGCCATCTTGACTAGCGGGTCGAGATCGCTGTGCCCGCGCCCGCCAAGCCCGTCTTCCCCGATGGCGTCGTCGTTGATGAAAATCTCCAGCGCGTTCATGTGAGCAATGATCGCATTGGCGTCCTGCGGCGGGATATAGACCATCGCGCCGGTCTGGTCATTCTTGAGCGCAGTGCCCGGCGTCGCGCGAAACCCGCTGTCGGTGCGCTTAAGCATCTGGAACATGGTGATGATCATGGTGTTGGTCAGCAGCCCGCCCAGCCTTTGCTGTTCGCTGAAGCCGTGGCGCAGCGCATCGGCATAAAGCGCGACTTCTTTCGCCGCGGGGGACGACGGATTCTCGGGGAAGGCGCGCGCCTGGAACAGCTCGTCCTGCGTGGTGACAATATTCTCGATCTCGGAGCTCGCCTTTGCTTCCTGCATCGCGAGCGTGTCGATCAGAATTCCCTGGTTGGGGATCGACGCGGCGCGGCCCTTCAGCTCGGCAAGGTGGCGGTGCGCCTGCGCGAGCGCACGGAGCACCGCAGGCGTCTCCTCCAGCCCCGGCGGGGGCAGGGCGGGAATGGTGTAGCTAGGCGTCAGCATGGGGCAGGGATGTCGATCAACATTCTGCCGAAGAGTTTGCACATAGTACGTGACGTGTAAAGAAAACTGCGTTTTATTGACACGTCGTCCGAACGTGTAAAAACGCGGGCGTTATTTTGCGGGGACGGTGATGTCCACGAGCCGCTGGCGAATCAACTCGGTCACCTACGTGTTTTTTGGCGAACCGTTCCTCCAGCGTCGCCTTCACCGCGGCAAAGCGTGCGGGGGGGGCTGTCCTCCTTGATATCCTCGGCAACGACATAACGGCCCATAATCAGGACATAGCCGTGTACTGCGATCACGTCATGCCTGGCAGCGCGGGCCAAGCCGGGGATGTCCGCACACGCACTCAGTTCGATGTGAACAGAAGGCCGCTCGCGCCATTTAACCGTCTAAAAGCGGTCAGGCCGTAATCCGCAACTTTTGCCATTCGTGAGCGGGCAGACCAGCAACGTGCGTCCGTCGCATCGAATGTGATTTGCATCTCACGGCGCGAGTGTTTCCCGCATTAATACGTCTCACGCGATGCAAGCCGGAAACTGCCCTTTATTGCAGTTCTGGGCGATCATCATTGCGATCCGCTGCAACTAGTGCAATCGAGGATACGCGGCGCGGTCAATCCCGGCCGTGGGGCGTGGAAACCTCAACAATCACGTGGTCCGGTCGAGCTTCTCGGCCGGGCGGCTGTCACGCATGTCCAAGGCTTGCCTAAAGGTGGCAGCGCCTTGTCCACGTGCAGGGTTTCCAACGCCCGGCTTTTGGCCGGGCTCGCCTCTTGATCAGCAGGAGGCAAAATGTCCCGATCCATTGATACGTCCTACCCTCATACCGAACTGGTTCGCCAGGTTTCGGCCGTTAGAAATCTCCCTGCCGACATCAATATGATGGAGCCGCAGCGATGACCACCAACCAGAACTTAGCCGCGAAAAACGGCGACGCGAACACACACGATGGATCGTCCAAAGACGATCCATTAGAGCGTCTTACTGAAGCTTTGCGGGACCTGATTAAAGCGCGCGAACCTGTCACTATGACGACCATTTCCCCGCCCAAAAACGAACCAGAACTGGAACCAGAACCAGAAGCACCCGAGGTTTCTACAGCCGGCGTACAGCCGAAGAAGGCGAAAAAACGGGAGCGGCGGACGTTACTATATCCAAATCACTACAGCCTTCGTATCCGTGAGGAAGATAGAGAACGCTTTGACGAGTACGCCTATCGACACCGATTGGAAAAAGGCGCGGCGTTTAAGCGTTTGCTGGACATAACCGAAGCCTGGGAAGCCAGCCAAAAAGATTGATGCGGAGGACTGTTCCGGTCGGTGGAAACGGACGTGACAGGCGATCACATGATGGCCGGTTCGGCGGGATTTCACGATTATTCAGCAGCGCCCGATCGGCCTGTTTTCGTGGTTCCCTTTGACGACAACAACCGACGCAGTGCTGCGCTTGAGGGTGTGTAATCGTCATCTGATTGCATGCTGGATGACTTGAGTTTGCACCCCATAATAGCAGAGCCATAGTGATTCAGAGCCGGAATAATCGAGGGCCAGCCGCGTGTTCAGACGGCTTTTCCGTGCGATCGAATGACCTGATCACGTTCGTTCAAAATCCTTTTAAAAAGCGCTTCAATGGCAGTGCTGCTTCCAGGTGAACTCTCGATTTCGTTGGTCCGGAGTACCCCGCCGGACTGACAAATGGACCTTGTTTTCTGTCAATGTCACGCATAGCGCGCAGGTCTGAACCATGCTGAAAATGTCAGTCGTGAGTGCAGGATAATTTGCATTTTATGCCTGCCACATACGCATTGGTTTGACCCAAGTAAGCTGACAGAATGACATTAGTTTTCCCTGCATTATTCGAGAAAATCTAGGTCTTTTTGGCTGCAATAAGTGCCGCGAAGCGAGTGCAAGAACGTCGAAATTAAAGTGGCTTTTTGTTCCGCATTCCTGAACCGCAAATTCAGACAAGACCGCAGGTTTTGGTGATCTCAGTTGCTGCGTTCGTCCACAGATTTGTGATAAACCGTTAGGGGCTTCCTAAATCAAGAAGTGCTTGGGAAAAGCCCCCGTTCCGACACCGCAGGTCAGGACTAGCTATCGCATCATAGCTTTCAATATCGGCTAATAGCTGGATGGTTTTGGTCGATGGAAAGGTCGAAAAAACGGCCGCAAATATGAAGAAGTAGATAAGTTAATAGATACGAACGTATGACCAAAAAGTGGTGCACACGGTTCGAGAAAATCGGCATCGTGATGAAAGAAATCACGTCCTCTCCTATGACAACTAGCTTGTGTCATTCGGGGCAAAAATTGTCAAATGTACGGATTGGTCTTCGAAAAGGAGTGTCGTGGCGGGCGTTTTCTTCCCAAAATCGGACAATTTGGTATAATACTCAGTTCGGGACAGATTGTCAGCTCCATGCCAATGGCGCACTTACACATTGCTTCGCAACGTGGCGCGGCCGGGGCAATCCCCGTCACCCCAGATCAACCGGCCAGTGCCGATTGAGCCAAGGGGCGAGCCCCTTAGCGATCCCGCGCTTACGGCGCGAAATAGAAGAAGAAGGAGGAAGGCCAGGACGTGGCGCAGTATCGCTTCTCAGCTCAGGTAATTAAGCGCTCTGACGGGCGTAGCGCCGTGGCAGCAGCAGCCTACCGAGCAGGCGAGCGGATCGTCGACGAGCGATTGGAAATGCCCTTCGACTACCGCGCGCGAGGCGGCGTGGAGCATACGGAGATCATGCTTCCCGATAACGCGCCGGCAGAGTTCGGCGATCGGTCGACCCTTTGGAACGCAGCCGAGGGCGCAGAGAAGCGCAGCGACGCACGGGTTGCCCGAGAGATTCAGGTGTCTTTACCGCACGAGCTGGACGCCGAGCAGCGTCAAGAGCTTGTCCGCGAGTTCGTCCAAACGGCGTTCGTCGACAAGGGTATGATCGCGGACGTAGCGTTCCATACACCAGACGCCGAAGGCGACCAGCGCAACTATCACGCCCATATCATGCTGACGACGCGGAGCGTTGATGCGGCAGGATTTGGCGGTAAGGAGCGGGATTGGGATAAGCGCGAACGGGTAGTCGAGTGGCGCGAGCAATGGGCCGAGATACAGAACCGGCACCTTGAGCGGGCGCTTGGCCCCGACGCCCCCAAGGTGACGCACAAAAGCCTTGAAGCGCAGGGGATCAACCGCGAGGCGACAATCCATCTTGGGCCGACCGCCAGCGCGATCGAGCGCAAGGGCGAGCAGAGCGAACGCGGAGACGTGAACCGGGAAATAAAAGCGGAAAACGCCGAGCGAAAGACAATCGGCAAAGAGATTGAATCACTGTACGACGACCTGTCGGTTCGATCGGAGCAACGGCCAAAATTTATCGAATCCCTGCAAAGGGAGTTCGCCGACTACGACAAGACATTGCGGCAGCAAGTGGCGAGCTGGAAAGCGGAGCAGATCGCGGCAAAACCGCCGAAGGTCACGCGCGTCGCCGATGTTCGCCGTGAGATTATCGAGCCCGGCCGGGCCAAGCTCCGCGCAGCAGAACGTGAGCAGGAGCGCACGCGTCAGCGCACAAATAATATCGCAGCGAAACGCCAGACGTTAGCCAGCTTTATCAGGAACCCGGCGCGCGTTATTTGGGCCAAAATTCGGGAAGTGCACGCCCTCGACCGAGCTGCGCGAGAGGTGGCACGCGCAAAGCTGAACGTAAGGCTTCGCCAAGATTGGCTAAGGAGTGATCCGGGCAAAGCCTACGTCATGGCGCAGGTCGACAAGTCGTTCCGCGAAACCGCGCCCGCCAAGCTACAGGTCCGCACCCTTGCGCGAAAAATCAAGCGTGCTGAGAAGCGGATTAAAAACGTTGCGATCCTTCGTGAACGCATCGCAATCGCTGGTGAATTGGGCGTAAAGACGATCACTACTCCCGTTAAGGCGCGCACGCCGCAACAGCTTATCAGGCACGTTGACGCGGGCACTCTAAAGGCGATTTCAAGGGCCAGCCCGCAGCAGCTTCAAAAGGCACGCCAGACGGTGCGCTCGCTAGGACGCGGCATGACAATGGGGTTCACGCGATAACAGGGCATTGCCGTTTCCGGCGGCGCTTGTCGTCATAACTCTATGGATTGCGTACCGAGGCTGCCTCCGGAACACTGGCACCGGCTACGTGACGGGGTCGTTACCATAGAGGTGCCGCACTTTAACCGCGCCGCACGCGCCCTCCAGTGCAGCGGGATCGTGCATCCACCACCCCTATCCATCCGCGTGCCAAAGCCGCCATCAGGTACGAACCGGCAACGATCGCCCTGCTGCGATCAAGGCTCGCCGTTTCAGGCTCGCCTTGATCGTGTCGATCTCATCGCGCAGCTCGTCGCCCCGGTATACCAGCGACGTTTCGACGCGCACGTGCGGCCCGGTCCGCTGTGCGCTGAACCAGTTGAACGAGCCGACGCAATAGATCTGGTCGTCGGCAATAACGATCTTGCTATGCACCTGCTCAACCAGCAGCAGCGACACGCCGATGGCGCGAAGTGCCTCTGCGACCTCGGCATAAATCCGCCGGCTGCGGTCGCTGCCAAGCCGCTCGTCCTCGAGGTTGATCCGCCGATCGGTATAAACCGTCACCGCGACGTCACGGCCGACGGCTGCCTGCATTCGCTCGAGTGCGCCGATCTCTCGGATGCGGTCAAGCCGGATCCACGGCGTCACGATCACGAGCGTCTCACGCGCCTCATCGATCGTCCGCTTGAGGAATGCATCATGTTCTGCAGCATCCCGCAGCTGTTGCAGGCGGACCCCGGCCTGCTCGAGATCATGGCGGGCCACGACCTCGAAGGCCAGTGCGCTTGCCGGGTCAGCGGTGAGGAACGCGGCCAGCTGCCCGCGTGGGCTCGCAGGTGCTGCAGCCGCCATCACGTCCATGTCGCCGAACAACAAGAAGCTGTTCATTGCGCGCGATACCGCCACGTTAAGCATGCTGGATGACTGGTCGATAAAGCCGCCATCGGCATGCTTAGTGTAGACAGCGGAGAACAGCACGACCGGCCGTTGCGCCCCCTGGAGGGCATGTACCGTTCCTACGGTCAGGCGATCGTTACCGGTGCCGCCTGCCTTGATCCCGACGGCGGCACAAGCCGCCACGATCGCGGCCTGTTGAGCGCCGAACGGCGTGACGATGCCGATGATCCGCGACAACGGGAGGCGATAACTCATCTCGAGCTGCTCGCGGTTCGCCGCCAGCCACCGCGCGATCGTCTCGGCCTCGGTCATATTGTAGCGGCTGTTACCCGCGCCCGACAGGCAGATGCCGTCGATGTGGAGGTAGCCCATTGCCGGCAGGCCATCACCAACCTTGCCCGATGTCCGCGCCTTGCTGCCACGTAGCGGCTGGAGCAGCCCGTGGTAGCAGAGCGCGTTGCAGAAGCCGACGATCTCGTCGAAGCAGCGGCGGTGCTCGAGTAGCATCAGGCCCCGGGCAAGCAGTGGCTCCTGATGGTATCGGCTGGTATGCTGAGCGATGTGCATGACGCTGCCGCTTGCCGATGATTTGCCGGTAGCGGCGAACGCGGCATAGGCCTGCTCGCGCCCACTTTCCGGGAGTAGACCTGCCTGCGTAAGGTTACCGATATCGATGCCGACGCCGACCGACCAGATCGGCTCGATCTGAAGCGTGTCGCCGATGACGAGCGCGCGCCGGGCGAGTGCGAAAGTGCCGCCAGCGACTTCGGGCGTCACCTGTCCCGCCTCGTCGACGATTAGCAGGTCGACATGGTCGTAGAGGTAACGATTGGTCCAGCCGTTGCCCTGCTGCCGAGAGACCGACAGGTGCCGCGGCAGCGTGTAGAATGTCGAGACCACGCAAGGAGTCAGCTTAAGTCGGCGCCGCCACTGCCGGTCAAGTTCATCCAGTGTCTTGGGACGGTCGAGCTCGCCGCGCCGGAGTGCCAAGCGCATGTCGAGAAGCCAGCGGCCTTCCCAATAGTGCGTGGCGAGCAGAAAGATCTCGAAGCGGATGGTCCGGTCGGCCAGCCTGTCGCAATCTGCCAGGCTCATGTCAGCAGCTGGGGTTGAGGACGCGAGATCGGCGATCGCGTTCGCGCAACGTATTTCCGCCGCTGTCAGGGCCTGAAGCGCTGCCGTCGCACGAGCGAGCGTGGCTTCGCGTTCGCGCACAAGCTGTTCGGCTGCGGCTCGGCACTTCGCTAGACCCGGTTCCACCTCGGCAATCCGGTTCCACGTCAGTCCAGCTTCGTCGGCAGGCCACACTTCTTCGAGCATGAGGCGACCGCGGCGCTCGCGCTGCCTTGCGACCGACGGTAGCCAGCCGAGCAGCACGTGCATCAGCGGCTCGTCGGCGAGATGGCGCGACCATGCGGTTGCCAGTGCCGACAGGTTGACGATTTGACCAGCTGCGGTATCCCGCGCAGCGGTCAGGCTGCTCATTGTCGCTTGGGGATCATCCCCGAGCAGCTGTTGGACGCCGGCGCGTGCGCCATCGCGCTCCCGCCATGCCGTCTCGATCTCGCCCAGCCGTGCCGCTTCGCTGACGAGCCTAGCGTGAAGCGCGGTGACTGCGACCGCAAGGGTCGACTCGACCAGCTCGGGAAGGGCAGCATCGGCCGCAATCAAGTATGCCGCCTCGGCTGCTTCGACATAGTCCTGCGACTCGATCTTCTCGAAGAACGATGCGGTTTGATACCGCTGGGCGGCCTCCTTCTCCTTGGTCGACGCCGGATAGAAGGCGCCAAAGCTGGTCAGCTCGGGCAACCAGCGGCCGGCGAACGGACCGCTTCCCGTCGAAAAATCTGAACCGAATGCGTCGATGATGTTGGTAACGGCCTGGTTGTTCGTCGAGGCTGCGACCACGATCGGCGGTTCGACCTGGCGGATCGCGGCTTCCGCCCACAGGGTCGCCACGACCGAGAGTAGTAGCGTCGTTTTGCCCGTGCCCGGTGGACCGTTGACCGCAACGATTTCGCCATGAGTTGTAACCAGCAGATGTGCGAGAGCACTACGTTGTGCATCCGCCAGCGCATAGTCCGGGCCTGAGTGGGCCAGCCGCTCCGCGAAGCCCGCGCCGGCCGGCAGGCAAGCCTCGAGCGGCGGTGCTTGGTCGGCGGCGTAGCGTTCGAACAATGGCGCTTCGGGATTGCTTGTCCGAATGTCGTCGTAAAGTGGTAGCAGATGGAGGGCAGAGCCTTTCCCGCCTTCATCAGGCTCGATGAAGGCAACGTCGGTCAGCTCATATTCGTCGCCGGGCCATCCTTCGGTACAGACCGCCTCGAGCATTGCCCAGCAATGATCGTCATAGGCCGACCAGCCTCGTGGCGACGATGCGCTGTCAATTGGAGCGTAGTTACCTCGGGCGGCACCGGCTGGCGCCACGGCGTCGCGCGTCATCCAGGCATCGAGCGATGCCATGCTGCCGATCGTATAGGCGCTACCGTCGAGCGGACTAAGAAGGTCGCGGGCCATCCAGGTTTTAGGCTCGAGGCGGACCATACCGTCGCGATCGACGCTCGCTCGGGTGATGAGCGGTGCGATAACGTCGGGTCTCTTACCGGGCGCTTGGCCGTGCTCGGTGCGCGCGACGTACACATAGGGTCGCAGCCGCACATCGATTTGCTTCGTCGTCTCCGGCAGCTTTCCGAAGATCAGCGCGGTAAGTCGCTCCGGCAGTCGGCCGGTGGCCAGATTCTCGAACGGCAGGCGGTAGAAAGCGTCGGCTGCCTTCCGGGTAAGCGCCCCCTTGCCGAGTTCCGCATCAGCGAGGGCGTTGCGCCAATAACCGGCGTGGGTAATCGATCTGGCATCCATGACGCCTTGTTCGGGGTCGGAACACGACGATGCAAGGAGAAGGTGCGTCCGCCTCCAGCTCGGGCAGGGGGGCGTGGATGAAATGGCTGACCACCCTGGCGCAGTTAACGTTGAGGGCAGGGCACTTGTTCTGAGCTGCTGTCGGTTTTGTGGACACCGAGATAAGGCGTTTTTGGAACCGGAGGATGGAGATGCAACGACGGAATTTTAGCCCCGAGTTCAAGCTCGAGGCAGTGAAGCTCGTGCGGGAACGCGGCGTATCGGTATCGCAAGCGGCTCGCGATCTGGACCTGCATGAGAACGTGCTGCGCAAGTGGGTGCGCGAGCAGCCAACCAGCTGTCGCAGCCGCCGACTTCTCGTCGGCGAAGCGCAAAATTCTACAGTGAGCGCCGGAGAGCGGCCGACGACTGAGCGTCTAAACCCCCTCGGTTGTGACACATGCACCGACTTGGCAGCTCTCGACCAATCTATGTCATTCGGAACCAACGATATGGACGGCGGCTTGTGACTTTCCGCTGACCTTGGGAAGGTCCGCTTCCGGACGTGACGAGCGCGCCGATGACGCGGATCCCCGGACGGGAGGGCTGATTCGATGCGACAGGCCGGAACGCCCGCCTTATAATGCTGTTTGTGCTACTTAGGACCTGACTTCCCGCCTTGACCCCACCAAGGCATTGCTAGTTTTATGTCTAGCATAAGCGGTGGGAGGCGATGTTGAGTGAACCTGGCAATTGGGTAGATATACGCCTTGCGGCGGCCATAAAAGCGGCGACTACAAGCGACCATGTATTCCCAGGCGAGGTTGCTGCCGAATTCCGCAAGTTCCTTGCAGGGCCTCTGCAAGAAGCAAGGAAGCCTGCTGAGCTGGATGAGATAGCCACCTTGCTTATCTCTGCAAACCGGGGCGGCAGCTGAGGCTGCGCTCCATTAGCCTCCAATGGTTTCGGGGAGCAGCAGAGAGTGCAACGCTCGAACTCGGTGGGCGCTCTGTGGCGATTTACGGGACTAACGGCGCAGGCAAGAGTTCTTTCGTGGACGGCGTTGAGGTCACGCTCGGCGGCGGGAAAGTCGGCCATCTTAGCCACGAGTATTCTGGCCGAAACCAAGAGAAGGGGCTGCTGAATACGGCACGCCCAGCGGGACAGCAAACAGCGGTGAAGATCACCCTGACGGACGGATCGTCTGAGACGCTTACATGGCAGGCTGGCGCTCCGACCCGGACCAAGCAAGGCGCGACGGCGATTGAGCATTGGGACTACCGCCGGACCGCACTCCGGCAGGAGGAGCTGTCGGGGTTCATCCGGGCCACGAAGGGCGACAAGTACAGTGCCGTATTGCCTCTGCTCGGGCTGTCCCATCTGGAGACGACGGCCGAGAACCTCCACAAGCTGGTGAAAGCGATCGAACGAAAGGGCGATTTGCCTACCCTCCGTGCCAAGCTTGACCGCGCGGCCGACCGCCGCAGGGAGGTGTTTGGCGAGCAAACCAGTGACCAGCTCCTTGCTCGCTTGGAGCAGCTTCGTCTCATCTACGCGCCCACGCAGGCTGTGGAGTCTCGAACGAACACCGTGGCCGATGTGCTAATTGCCATCGACGACCAGATCGCCTCCCTCAGCGCCGACCAACGACGGGCAGCAGCGGTTGGCGAGATTGGTGGGAGCGACCTTGCGGCCCGCCTAGCGAAGGTCTCGGAGGCTGCGTCACGAATTGCAGAAGTGGCCGAACCTCTCATCAAGGAACGCCTCGAAGTTTTGAGCGCAGCAAATGATTTCGTTTCAGCGGGAAGCGACCTCCGGGGCTCCATTGCGTGTCCGGCGTGCGGCAAAGAAGTCGATGCTGACGAATTCCGGGTGCACGTGGCCAACGAACGAGACCGGCTGTCAGCAACTCAGAAAATGTATGACGAGCATCGGGCGGCCGTTGGGGAAGTATGCGAGGAAGTCGCCCGCCTACGGACCGTTTTCGGGAGGGAGGATTTGGCCGGTTGGCGGGCTAGCCTATCAGCCGACCTTGCTGAGCATGCCGCCTACCTCGCGGCGCTCGCGCCTGCCGACCTGAGAAACAGGTGCGGTTCGGAAGATATTGCGGAGCTTCAGGCAAGGGTTCTGCCAGTTGTCGCGCGGGCGGCCGAGGACGCCAAGGCCTCTCCCCCACAGGTTCAGACTTTGGTGAATCATCAGGCGGAGGGCAGGACTCTCCAAGAGTCCCTGAAGGCTGGCGCACTGCGGGCGGGACTTAACCGAGCCAACGCCCTGATCAGACTCGTCAAGGAGCTAGAGGCTGCGGTCAGGGAGGAAATCGCGGAGCGGGCGCGCACGACCTTTGAAAACATTTCTGGTGACGTGCAGCGGTACTGGAAGGTCCTCCAGCCCAATGACGTGATCACGGACGTGCGGCTCGTGGTACCTGAGGATAATGACAAAGCCGTGGAAGTCGCTCTCCGGTTTCACGAGAAAGCTCAAGATAGCCCGCGCCTTACACTCTCGGAAGGTCAGCGCAACGCTCTCGGGCTCTGCATCTTTCTGGCAATGGCGCACAAGGCTGCGGATAAGGACTGTCCCATTATCCTCGACGATGTGGTCATCAGTTTCGACCGCGAACATCGCTCAAGGGTAGGGGCTTTGCTGCGGCAGGAATTTCCGAACCGGCAGGTTGTCCTGCTGACCCATGACCGAGAATGGTATTTCGAGCTGCAGCGCACCCTGCCTGGAACACACTGGGGGTTCCAGCGGCTTCGACCGTTCACCACGCCGTTCTCCGGGATCACCTTCGCAGACCACGGCGTGGACATCACGGCGGCGAAGGCCCGAGCGAAGACGGAGCCTGAAGAAGCGTTGGGAAACGTCCGCCGGTTGATGGATGTGGCGCTTAGTGAGGTGGCGGAGAGGATCGGTCTAGCCGTCCCGCATATGCGGGGCGATGACAACGACCACCGCACCGCTGGTCAGTTCCTTGTGGCTTTGGAGCGCGCGGCCACCAAATTCTTCCGCAAGAAAGCTGGGGACGCTTACGTTCCTAACGCTGACGCTCTCGCTGCGATCAAGAAGACAAAGCCTGAGCTGGCGATCTGGGGAAACCGAGGGACTCATACGTTTAGCGGTAGCACGACCGAAGCGGAGGAACTGATCGACGGATGCGAGGCCGTCCTCGGAGCTTTCATGTGTGATGGTTGTGGGACCCCGGTCGGCGTCTATGAATCGACAGGAGGCAAGGTTGAATGCCGGTGCGGGAACCTGCAATGGCGGCCGGGGTAGCTCCAAACGTCGAATATTGGTGAGTCCCGTTTCGGAAGAGACACGGATGTCCGCTATTGGCATAATCAGCCATTCAGCAGCGAGACCGCGAATGGCGGCTTCTTCCCAAAGGCCGCCCATATGAGGTGTCAGAACCGGACGAGACTGTTGAAAAACGCGTGCTTGCGACGACGAGGAAGGCGTGATTCACTCCTGCCAGGCGGCGGGAGTATGGACATGATGGGTCGGCAGGTGGCGCAAGGCGCGCTGTTCTACGGTTTCCGGCTCGACGATCATGTGCCTGCCGACCACCTTCTCCGGCGCATCGACGGCGTGCTGGACCTCGGCTTCGTGCGTGAGGCGCTGGCAGCGAGCTACAGCGCGAGCGGTCGACCCTCGATCGATCCGGAGCTGATGCTCAGGATGCTGCTTGTCGGCTACCTGTTCGGCATCCGCTCGGAACGGCGCCTGTGCGAGGAAGTGCATCTCAACCTCGCTTATCGCTGGTTCTGCCGGCTCGATCTGGGCGACCGAGTGCCCGACCATTCCACCTTCTCCAAGAACCGGCACGGCCGCTTCCGCGCCTGCGACTTACATCGTCTGCTATTCGAGCAGGTAGTCGCGCGGTGCGCTGCGGCCGGGCTGGTAACGGGGCGCGACTTGGCGGTGGACGGCAGCACGATCATGGCCGACGCCAGCCGCGAGAAGAAGCTGAAGGGGGCCGTCGCCGCAGACGAGCTTCGTGCCGGGGAAAGCATATCGCGACCCGTCGCCGAATATCTGGCGGCGCTCGATGCCGCGTTGCCGCCGGACCCCGACGAACCAGCGCCCGTCGATCCGACCAGCATCTCGCCGACCGACCCGCAGGCGGCGCTGACCTGCAAGCACGGACCGGCGCGCTACGCATACGCCATTAACCCCCTGCTCGACCTCGACACCGACTGCATCCTCGACGTGGAGGCGACGCCCGCCCGCTTCGCAGCCGAGGTGGCGGCGACCCGGACGCTGGTGTCACGCGCCGGCACCAGGCTGGGCATCGAACCCGAGAGCCTCGCGGCTGACAAAGCATATGGCAGCGGCCCGTTGCTCGGCTGGCTAATCGACCGGAAAATCACCCCGTACATCCCGGTCATCGACCGCAGCCGCCAACGCGACGCCTTCTTCACCCGTGATGCTTTTCGCTATGACCGCGAGGCCGATACCTATCGCTGCCCGGCCGATAAGCCGCTCGGCTATTGCGGCACCAAACGCGCCAACCAAGTTCGCGTATACCGAAGCCATGTTGCCGATTGTGCTGGCTGCGAACTGAAGCCCCGATGCACCGTCAGCCGGAAACGCAGCATCACCCGCCTCGTCAGCAAGGATGCCCGCGATGCCGCGCGCGCCCTTGCCGGCACCGACGCCTATGTGCACGCGCGGCGTCGAAGAAAGCGGATCGAGCGCGTGTTCGGCCACCTGAAACGCAACTTGGGGCTACGAACGCTCAAGCTGAGAGGCCTCGCCGGAGCAGCTGAGGAGTTCTCCATGGCTGCCGCGGCATACAACCTCCAGCTGCTGGCCCGGCAGGCCGCGCCGGCCTGATACGCGGCGCATCCTCCGGTGCCCGGCGTCACCTGTCATCCACCACGCTGATCCCACGCGATCCTTTTTCAACAGTCTCGGACGGTTCTGACGCTTGAGATAGGTCACCGCCTTTCAAGCGCTTACTGGTGTCAAAACCCTCATTCAAAATAGCTCGACAAGGGGTTGCAGTCGGTGGCTCGCTTGGACCAAACCGCTTTTCCGAAAGCGGTCGAGGTAATCTTCGGCGGTGACAGCGGGATTGCGAAACTGACGGCGCTGGCTGCCGATTGCGGTCAGCGCCTTGGCCGTATCAAGGTCGATGACATTAACGATGAAGTCGTCGGGATGCTTCACCTCGATACCGTGGCGGGCGGCCGCTTCGACCGGAAAATCCTTGAGGTTGTACGTGACAATCGCATCGGCTCTGCCGTGAATCGCTGCTGCAAGAACATGGACGTCCTTAGGATCAGGCAGTGTCAGGGCAGGCATCAGCGGTTCATAGCCTTCCACCAGCGCCTCTCCGAAGCTGTCCATGTAGGTCCGTTGCCGTTGGAAATGGTCAGCTGCCAGATCGGCAAACCGTCGCCTTAAGCTTTCCTCCCACTCGGCCAGGATGGCCTCGCTCCAGAGCGGCCGGAACAGCCGGCTGGCGGCGAACCACAAAAGCGCACCCCGCACGATGGAGGGGTGCATGACGTTGGCATCGAGCAGGACGGTGTAGCGGCCGACCAGCATCAGGGACGATCGAGAGGCGCGTGATCGTCGAAGAGGCCAGCTTCCTGATCCAGATTCGCCATTTCCTGCAGGGCCTCATGCCGGGCCGCATCCATGCGGCTGCGGTAGGTCAGCAAGTCGCGTCCGAGCAGTTTACGATGCGTGCCGACCATCCGGAACGGCAGATCACCGCGTTCTAAGAGCTTGATGAGGTGTGGACGCGACATGTTAAGCAGGTCGGCTGCTTGGCTAGTTGTAAGCTCTGCCTGTACCGGCACGACAGTGACGGCATGACCGTTGCCGATCTCAACCAGCATCTTAACGATGCTGTTGAACACACCAGACGGCAGGGTGATAACGTCCTCGCCTGCCCCTTCTACAGTCAGGTGAATAGGGCGGCTGGAATCAACCCTCGACAGTGCACGCGCGGCGGTACCGGCCGCCTCGATCTCGTGTGCAGTAGGCTCGTAGGCCTCGTCGATATTGAAGGCCACGGCGGCCATGTTTCATCTCCTAGGGCGAAAGCCATCTAGTGATTGCGGATTGTAAACGCAATAAGTGAAACGGGTGTCAACGGGAGGGCGTTCCACTGCGGTGATCGTCGAGCATGCTGAGCGGGGTGGGCGTGATCCAGTCGCCTCCCAGCTTGGGGTATGGGCCGTAGAAGAGATCGCCCAGAGCACGCCGATAGTACGCGTTCATCCAGCGCCGGCGTCGATGCTCCGGGCCATCGTGGAGCATGTGGCAGCGCTGGCAGAGCGCTGCGAGTTGGTGAAGCGTACTGTCGCTCGGATCATGATTGAGGTGCGCACAGGCCAGGACCACCGGTGTCCACCGGCCTTGTACCAGAATGTTCTCCGTAGGTCGTCGCACACGCCGGCCCCGGCCATTGCGCCAGCATTGCCGGTTCCGATCCCACCACCTTCCGTCGCCTAGGTGGAAGACCTTCTGTCTGTGGGGACGTCCACAATGCTCGCAGTGTCCTCCCGCCCGCACAAAGCGTACCTGGTGCGATAGCTGCACCCAGTCGATCGGGTACAAGAACACGTGCTCGGGCCGGATAGGCATCAGGCCTTCCCTGCCGAAACGTCAGGTTGCACAGTCCACCACGTCATGGAACCACCGTTGCTGCTGTCAGCGCCCGGTAGAGTGTGGCATGGTGGCATTTGAGCAGCTTGGCGGCCTCGCGCACCGACGTGCCTTCGCTCACCAGCCGTTCCCCTAGCGCGATCTGATCGGGGGTGAGCTTTGGCGGACGGCCGAAGCGCACCCCTCTTGCCTTGGCCGCTACCCGTCCGCTGCTGGTGCGCTGCTGGATCAGCTCGCGCTCAAACTCGGCGATGCCGGCGAACACGGTCAGGACCATGCGGCCCGCAGGCGACGTCGTATCCGCCCAGGGCTCGGCCAGCGAGCGCAGACCGGCGCCGACCTCCTTCAGTCTCTCGGCAATATCGAGCAGGTCGTGGGTCGAACGTGCCAGCCGGTCAAGCCGCGTCACCACCACCGTGTCTTCGTCACGCAGCTGCTCGATCATTTTGGCAAGCTGGGGCCGGTCACGCTTTGCGCCCGAGATCTTTTCCTCAAACGTCCGCTTGCATCCAGCCTCCTTCAACGCGGCGCGTTGCAGGCGAAGATCTTGGTCATCGGTGGACACACGAGCATAGCCAATAAGCATGTTGCAAAATTGTATCAAAATAAAAGCATTTTGCAAGCGACTTTTGCGACGTCAGCACGTGAGACAATACGAGCGCTGAGAGCTCTGTTGCAAAACTTAGCATATTCGCGACACGAGGGCGCCGAGCTTTGGGGATCTGCCGCTTGCATGCCATTGGTGGTACGATGGTCGCATGCTGAAAATACAGATGAAGCGAGAGGCGGAGCAGAACGCGGGCGCGATGAAGCGTCTCACGCAGATCGAGATGTCGATCATAGAACTCGGAAACGAGGACCTCCTCGATCTTGCCGACATTTTTAGGGTGAAGCCCGAGACGGCTATCGCGCAGTATGCCTTCGCTGAGATGGCCCGGCGCAAAATCAGCCTTTAAGCCGCCTGGACAATGCGGCCAGTATGACGGCTTTCGCCCGATTGTGTTGAAAAAGCTGGGATCGGCCGCGGGCAGGCCCGTAGTTTGAAACAGAGCTAGACGCGCGCGGCGCCTCAGGCGGGTGCCATCTGCGTCGGCATCGGGATCAACTTGGCCATCTTGCGG